>Ga0115005_10005199_pt1 | contig 10316 bp, 6 predicted proteins | sample ArcOceMetagenome_FD_87163 | JGI IMG/M metagenome (GOLD analysis project Ga0115005, IMG submission 87163) | Marine eukaryotic phytoplankton communities from Arctic Ocean - Arctic Ocean - Greenland ARC118M Metagenome | ecosystem: Environmental > Aquatic > Marine > Oceanic | place: Arctic Ocean...
ACACTCCTATCAAACCAGTCTTCCGATTGGGATTACCACGTTTTCTTTTCTTTGAGATTGGTGCTTCCGCCATCTTCAAAGATCAATGTTCAGAGTAACTATTTCTTTCAATCAAGGTCTGCCGCAAGCTGCTTTAGCTGAATTGACCGTGCAATCAGTCTGGTTAGCTAATCTCGATCGAAGAATAACGAAAGGAACGAAAGTGAGGAAGTGATTTCGGGGGCAGTCAAAAAGTCTTCGCATGGTAATCCAACACGCCATCCTGTCCCATCACTTATCCCGCCATGACAGACACCCACAGCAACATCACCACCATGAACATAAAACCCAACCACCTGCAAGGTCGGGTTGCCATCATCACTGGTGGGTCACGTGGCATTGGTCGCGAGTGTGCCCTGGCCTTGGCCCGACTAGGGTGCAACATTGTGATAGCGGCCAAAACTGTTACACCCCACCCAACATTGCCCGGGACCATCTACACCGTCGCCGAGGAGGTCCGAGCCATGGGGGTCGAAGCGTTGCCGTTTCAAGTGGACCTCAGAGACGACAAAAAAATCGAAGCCTGTGTGGAAGCTGTCGTTGCCAAATTTGGACGTGTGGACATCTTGATCAACAACGCCTCCGCTCTGTGGTGGCAAGACATTGTCGATACACCGGCTCGCAAATATGATTTAATCACCTCAATCAATGCACGCGGCACCTTTTTAATGACCAGAGCCTGTTTGCCCCACATGGAGAAAAATGACTTTGGACGAGTGATTACGATGTCTCCACCCATTTCCAACGGTGTCGGTGCGTTTCAAGGCAGAACAGCCTACAACATTAGTAAAATGGGAATGGTAAGTAGAGTGGTGTCGTGTTGTTGCTTACTGTTCGCAGTCCACTCATTTGTGTTCTTCTTCCACGTGTGTTTTTGCTCCTTTTTTTTCAACACTGCCTTTCTCTTGTGTGCCCAGACGATGGTTGCCATGGGCGTTGCCGCCGAATACGAAGGACAAAACATCAGTGGCAATGCGTTGTGGCCGGCGACAGTCATTGAAAGTTTAGCGTCTAAAAATTTTAAAATGGGTTCCACCGACATGTGGCGAAAAGCCAACATCATCGCCGATGCTACTGTTGGGTTGGTTTGTGACACTGGTGATTTTTCCGGGCATGCATTGATTGACGATGAATATTTGAAACAAAGGTGGAACTTGAACGATGACGATTTGATCAAATATCGATACAACCCCGACGTGGACCCACCACGTTTGTTGGCGGCCGCGGAAAGTGGTGAGGGGTCGGCGTTTATCAAACGGGGTGAAGTGGGTCGACTTGATCGTGACATGGATTCCAATCAAGAACTTTCTTTGAATGAAATTTCAAAATTGTGAACAAGGGAGTCAAGTTGTAGTAAATATATTATCTGTGTTGGCGTGTTGGTGTTGGATTAAGGTACTTCTTCAATCGTAAAGGTAAAGGTAATGGGTAGAGGGGCACACGCTACACCGCAGTAGATCCCGATCTAGACCTAGAGAGAGGCTAGTGTTTTAAATGCCCTATAATTTGTGGTAGGGTTGACGTACTGTACTACACATACATAAAGATCTGTTTTTATTTTCAACACATGCACACTTCACTACTCTCGCTCTCCACCACACACTACAGTTCTCAGCTATTCACCTTGCAACATCATTTTTTGAAACTCTTCCAAATCAATGTACCCATTATTATGGTAATCGGCTTCTTCCATAATTCTATCCAAGGCCTCGCTGTCTGTGCCTTCGCCCAACAATTCATGCAGATTCTCTTTGGTAATCTTTCCCGTATGATTCAGATCAAGTTTATTGAATGCTTCATGAATTTTATCTTCTTTCAAATACATTTGTTCTTGCATGGCCGCAGCTAAAAATTCAGTGTACTTGACAACACCAGTATGGTCCTAAAAATAAAAAAAATACATACATTGTCAGTGCCTCGAGTTCAACAATAACCACAACCACCACCAACAACCACAACCACCACAACCTACCTGGTCTAAACTTTTAAATATGTTTTCAACTTCATTGTCTGGGATGTCAGAATGATCGCGCATGGCTTTTGTAAATTCTTGCAATGTTAAAACACCGGTTTTTTCTGTGTCTAAATCATGAAACATCGTACGAAGCTCCTGCAATTGTTCGTCGCCCAAACTAAACGCAATGGCCACGAGTGCGGTCTTTTTCAAGTCATTGAATTTACGGAATTTCTTCATGTGAGCAAACGCATGATGTTCGTATTCGTCCAAACTTTCGTCCAAAATACCTTCGTCGTGTGCTCCCTGACCATCGTGTGTACCTTTCATCCATGGGTGATCCAACACACCTTTGCATGTTAATCGTTCTGGTTCATTTCGGTTCATCATCTTTTGGCATAAATCAATGGCCGCGGGGGATATGTCGGCCCATGTGTTTTTTTTAAACACCAGGGGTGAATCTTGTACGGCTTGTTGAATTTCAGCATCCGTGTTACCACCAAAGGGCACTCGGCCACTCAACATCATGTATAAAATAACCCCCATCGACCAGATGTCGCAAGATTTTGTATAATCCCCTAGCAATACTTCCGGTGAGATGTAATACGCGGTACCGACAATGCTGTCCATGTGGTCTTTGGCTAAATAATTTTGACTGTACCCAAAATCAATCAATTTGATTTCAGCATTGTCTTGTTTGTTTGTAAAAATGAAATTTTCAAGTTTTAAGTCACGGTGAGCAATACCAGCTTGATGAAGATAATTTAAAGCTGCCACCATTTTATTTACTAATACGCGGCAATCGTTCTCGCTAAAGCGAGCGTTTGGTTGCTCGTACAATTTATCAAACAATTCGCCCCCTGTGCATAATTCCATGACAATGTATAAAGTATTGTGTGTCCTGTACGTTTCGATAATGCGGATAATGTTTGGGTGGTCCAACGTTTTCATCATTGCAACTTCCATCAACAGTTCTTTTACTTTTGCCGGTTGCATTCGATTGATTTGCAATGCTTTCAACGCGTAAAACTCTTTGGTGATTTTGTTTTGAATTTTACGCACGGTTGATGTGGCACCCGACCCCAAAATCCAATCTTCACGGTTGTCAAGAATATAAGTGTTTGTTATTTTTTCATTGGCACTGACGTGTTCACGGATTAAATGTTGTGAGATGATAGCAGCTTCAGAGCCGGTGGAGGGTAAAACTATTTGTGCCGTGTCTACTTGTGCAGACGAAGCACCACACCCCTGCGGAGAAAAAAGAAAACAAAAAGACAATGGTGAGCACGACCAGGAAAGTATTGATGCTTGGGTCTTTCTATGGTAGTGGTAGAAAGCTTGGTCGCAGAAAAAACAGTGGTGGACTGCATGAGACCGTCGCAGCATCAATAACCACTGCAACAACATGTGGTGTTCATGGTTGCTTGTTCCCTTACCATTGCGCAGTGAGGTGGTGGAGGTGGTTGGTGGTGGTTGCGATGGTGGCGGTGGGTAGAGGCAGGAGCGGTGGGTTGTTCCGACAACACACTGTTTTGTGGACCAGTTGTGGGTGAAACGATCACTTTTTTTTGGAGAGGGGTTTTGGATTTATGTTAGTTTTTTACACCAATTGCCAATAGACTCTGGGTGGTTAAATAGAGAATTGTCCTATTTAATTGTGGTACTTGGGATGTATATGTATTGTGATTGTATGTTATTTCCTGCAATGTTTGTGTGTGTTGTTGCTTGCTGTAAGGAGAAGGAGAAGATGTCTCAAGCCTCAAGCCACACATGATGTTTACGGTTGAGGATCACATGACCCCTTCCCCGCTCGCGATCAACGCACAATAAGAAAACCACCGCAAACACTCTGATTAACGTCCCTTGATTGGTCAAACATCTGTTTTTTGCCAAACCACTACCCCCACATTCAATACCTTTGCTCATTGTACCGATTCCAGGTCATCGAATCCAAATGAAGTTCCCTGAACCGACAGCACCCCGGTCGTCAGCAGCCATACAGGCGGAAGCCAACCTTCAACGGCAACAAAGGCAGCAACAAATCAACCAAGTCAAAAGGCAGCAACTCCACCAATCAAGAAGTGTAAAAGCAGCATTGGTTTCTTCACCACCAACTGCACATCGTCCCAAACAACTTTCACCGTTGCTACACGATCGACATGTGGATAATCTATCCTTTCAATTGTTTGGGCAAGAGGCCTATCTGGAACAATTGGCGCGCAAACGAGGCGTATCGTCCAACAACGACACGGAAACCTCCAGAAACACACAATCGTTGGATTTTTCGTATGATGTAAGAAGCAGCAGCCTTCTTTCTTTTGTATTTGTATCTCTCTTTTCTTCTCACTAACTGATTTATATTATCCTTCTGTTGTTGAAGCCTACAAAGGGTTGGAAACCTAGACGTCGACATGAAATGCAACAAATGTCCGCGTCTCAAAAAAGAACATCCAAGCGAATTGCGTTTGAAACCACTGCATCCTCCACGGCCAACAATGTTCGACTGGCCAGTCAAAAGTTAGATCGTGCTCAAACCAATTTCATGGCCGATTTACATGGAGCAACCAATCCAAAAGAATTGCTGGAAAGCACTGCCATTGACATGCACGCAGCCTTTGGGGAAGCCTTTTCGGCAGCCGTCACCAAATGTACCCATGCCAATCTGTTTGAACTTGGGACATTGCTGACAAGATGTTGGACCGACCACACTCAAATTTTATTTGGCATGCTTGAACAACAAAAACTGGAGCATCAAGCATTGACACACTCGTTCAATGGCAACAATGAAACATTGAATTCCTTTGAGATGCAAAAATGCCTGCAACTGTTAAGAGCCTTGCCTGTGCAAGCCAGACAACAGTTGGTCTTTGGTACCTCCTCGTCCTCTTCCTCAAACAACAACAAGACTTCTTCGCCCTTGTCTCCGAGTGTTTCGGTGCCCTCTTTGTCGCCTCTGGGTTCACTGTCCTCTTCGTCTTTGCCATCACCCTCACTATCTCCTACTGCCTCAACACCACGTGTGACAACCAAGAATCAATTGGTGTTGTCCTTGGAAGAAATGTACATTCATTTGGCTTCCATTCGACGTCTAAGACATGTCATGTTTGATGAACAAACAAGATTTATTCGAGAATCCAACAAAGAATGGGAATTGATCAAAGATTCCGTCTTGTCCATGTCGTACACCTTTCCAGACATTCCAGAAGAACTTGAAGTACGGGGTCGATACAGTGGGTATTGGTCGTACTGTTCAGCAAAGGCCTCGTCCAAATCATTTGTCGGCATGATGCATTATGCAAAGACGGTGGTTGTACCCAAAGCGCAAAACGATACTGCAAGTGCAACGGAAGAAACGAAAGAACAGGAAGCCGCCGCGACACAAACCAGCATCACCGTGGTACCACTTCAATCCTTCGATTGGCATTGGAATCAATTTAGATCCACCGAAGAACGATCCATTGCCCATCAATACGCCATTAAAATCCAATCTGCTGCAAGAAGAAGGTTGGCACGAGTGTATTGCAATCAGTTACGAATGTCTTTTATTCGTGACATCACCAGAGTGGATTTTGAAAACGAATTGCAATATTTCATTGAATTGAGCCAAGACGATGGTTTAAAATTACAACCCAAACAGCAAGCCGAAAAAACAAAAGAAAAAGGTGAAGAATTGGCCAAATTGGCCGTCATGGAAGTGTTGTGGGAAACCAAACGATTGTGCCGAGATGTTTCTGCCATGTGGATGCATCAAATGCGGGATAAAAAAATGCATGTCGAAGTGCAAGTCGCAAAAACAAAAGAACAACGAACCTGTACCATCATCGCAGCACAAATGTTGGAAGGAGTCTCGATGCGATCGTCTCAATTGTTGGAACATTTACAATTGGACGAACTCCTCGACACAGAAAATCCAGGCAGTGGTGACGGTGGTGTGGCGGGTGACAGTACCAGCAACAATGCAACGCCCAGTACTGCAAACAGCCCAAGCGACCAGCATCCAGCACGAGAAGAAGCAGCAACAGACGACGAAGTGACAAAATTACGGAAAAAAAGAGCAGCACGGGCGGCAATGTCCTCTTCTACGTCGTTGTCCCAACAATTGAAAAACGGCAAAGTGTCCATCGAAGACGCCGAAAATCGTATGATTGAATTGTCCATGAAATTGGGGGCGACGGTCGATGAGTCCTTGAGTGCCGCCTTGATGCAAGTCCAAAAAGAAAGTCGAATTGTTCAATCGGTGCATTGTGCCACGCAAACCAAAATCAGTGGTAAAATTAAAAAATACCGTGGCAGCCCTGATGGTGCTGGCAACGGTACGCATCGGTCTCCCAAGGGTGGCAAACACAAACATCGCCATGGCCATGCTTCAAAACATGGTACACATCCAAACGAAGCCGACGGTACAGAACAGGAAAGTAGCCAGGGTGGGGAGGGCACCAACGATGAGGGTCGACGTGGTGGCGAAGGAGGAGGAGGACAAGGACATCCACTGCATCGATCGTTGGCGGCGGAAAGTGTGGTGAATGGCAAAGCACACTTCAACCAAGATGCTGCGGGAACGGGGTCAAGGTTTGGGGATCTGTTTGGCAATCTTGGTCGAAGCAGTGGTGCCGCTTCGTTCATGAGCATGATGCGGTCAAAATTTAAAAAATCAAAACCAAAACTGCCGGCTGAACGACATGTGATGAACACCATTTTAGAAATTTACACTTCCAAAATTGCAGTGGACGAACAATCCGACCGTGATCGTGTGCCCCGCATCAAATTTGGAAAATATTGCTATCAATTTTTTTATCGAAGGTATGGACTGCGGAAATTGGCGGAAACACATTTGTATGGGTTGAATGCCTCGTTTAAAAAATACAAACAAAATGCTCGAATTAAAATGTTTGCGCGGTGTTGCGGTGTCCATGGTCGTTTGAATTCAGATTGTTTGGATTTTATTTTGTACCTGATCAGCAAAGTGCAATCAAGAGACCTTGATGCGTTGGACCCTTTGGAAGACGGGAGTTGTTGGTTGAGTGAAACGCGGGCGGTGAACATTGTACGAATTGCCGCCGATACTTTGAGTCATTCGGGCCCGTTCATGTTGAACACATTGCGGCGAAGTGAAAAAGAAGGGAAAGAAGGGAAAAAGAACAAGAAAAAAACGTCGTCTTCCAGCAACACCACTTCGCCGGCCGATTACGATGTACTGTTGGAAAACATGTTGGACGGTGTGTCCAATGATTCGGTGCCGGCGCACACCATTGTGGAAACGGTGGCCAATGCTTTGGGCGGGGGCGGGGGCAGTGCCAGAAAGGTCATTTCCAGATTGAAAACCAGGCCTGATTTTGTGAGTGGGATCAAACATTTGTTGCCTTTGTTGACGCAATTGGACCAAGAATCAGTGGAGCAATTGTTGACGTTGAAAAGCAGGGCCAACAGCCGTGCCAACAGTCGATCCAACAGTCGACCCGGCAGTGGTATCAAAAGACGTCCGTCCAGCAGCAGCAGCAATCGTAGCAGAAACGGCAGTACTGCTGCTTTCAATGAGGGTGGTTTTGAGGATGGTGGCACGGAACCACAAAAAATTGGACCACCCGTCGTACTTGGATTGAAATCACCGATTGAACTCTATCATGAACACAAAGAAAAAAAAGATACTACGAACAATGCCGAGGTGGATGCCCCGTCTTCCTCTTCGTCGCCTCCTTCTTCGCCCAAAGCCAATGCTAAACCCAAACCTTTTGCGTCACCTCCTCCTGCCGCCAACGACACCAACAACAACGATGACGACACGAACGAGGATCTCCTCAATTCATTGGCGGAAGCTTGGATGATGAATGATTCGCAAGACAATTATTTGCGGGGTCGTGAATCCTATGGGATTTCAGTGGATGCGGTGTTGATGATTTGTTTGAATCAATTGTTGGTGCTTCGCAACGCCATGTTTGAACACATCTGTGAAGTATTTACGGCGTTTGAAATATCTCAATTTGACAAAGGAAAGGACTCAATAGTGGATGGCATTTGTGAATTGAATGCCTATGATTTCTGCATGTTGTTGTGGTCGATCGACCCCACCGTGTCACAAGGCAAATCACGAGTCATGTTTGAAAAATGTGTGGCCGCGACCCACAAAGAATTGAACCGCAGCGGTAGCGTTGGTGGTGGTGGTGGTGGTGGGTTTGCGGGGATGGAAGACTTTGGTGACAGTGGTCAATTGGGTGAGGACGAGGACGACGGCATTGAACTCGATGAAATATCAAGAGCCGCGTTTTTAAAAGTCTGTCAAGATGCAGGAATGTTGTGCTTTTGGTCTAAAACATATGGCAAACGTCCACACACGACGGGTGGGCAAAAAGTGAGAACAATCGAAGAACGGAAAAAATTGATCAATGGTGTGCCCTTGTTGTCGTCCTTGAACCCAAAACAAAAACATCAGCTGGCGGATCAATTTGTGGAACAGACGTATTTGGAGAAAGAATTCATTATTACACAAGGCGAAGAGGGGGATCAATTTTTCATTGTGAAATCGGGGTCCGTGGACGTGATGCAACACAACAAGCTCCTTAACACGTTGGACAAAGTACGTGTTGCGTGTGTTGGAGGTTTTTTATTTATGTGTGGAATGCTTTGTGGTTTCAAATGTTATTGACTGTTTTTCTTTTTGTTTCTTTTCTTTGTTGTCACATTCATGCATTCAATTCGCACAGGGTTGTTTCTTTGGTGAGAAATCTTTGTTGACCAAGGAATTGACCAATGCCGACTGCGTGGCCAAAGACCAAGTGGAATGTTTGGTGTTGACCCGTTCGTCGTTTGACAATGCGTTGGGGTCGTTGGCATCGATTTTAGAAAAGGATGCAAAGAAATTCAGTATCATGAGTCGGGATTGGCATGAAATACATTTGCCAATGGTTCAGGTATGGCTTGAAGACAATGGAAAATTATTAAAAATGTGGCAAGAAAAGTACATGACTGCTGAAAAAGATTTTAAACCGGGGTTGTTGATCTTGATCGATCCAATGACGGAGTCCATCAAATACATCAAAGGGGAAAAGAAACAATTGGAGAAATTGTTAAAGAGCAGAAGTGACACGGAAGGTGCAAGGAAATGCATTACGAAATTGTTGATGGCGATTGATGCTCAGAATGAGGTGAATCAGACGTACAGGGAGGGTGGTGAGGGCGGTGGTGAGGGTGACGGGGGAGGGGGTGAAGAGGGGGAAGAGGATGAATTTGTGGGGGAACCGGTGGTTGATGGGGATGCGTGATGTGGTGGGGGTGGTTGGTTGGATGGGGGAATACAGGCAGAAACAACAACATGCACTCAAAACAAACTATCCTGGGTGAAAACATTCTTGATTTGTTTACAGGTACATGAATGTAGAACCAGACAACACATAACAGACGACAACAGATTAACATCACACATGAATATATATGGTAAATCTAAATTAAATACATGAACATGTTTAAAAATAAATGTACCATGTAAATAATAAAATACAACAATACACACATGTAGATTACAGGTGTACATGTGTACATGTATGTATGTAGATGAATATTAGATTTTTGCATTTTTGTACTGTACACCGGGTCAGAGGGGTCAGATGAAAATATTGTTTTGGTTTTGTGTACGTTTTACGTGACGTCTACTTGAAAGGCATCTACTCATCTACAACTACCTAAGGTAACAAGCCTGGAATATTTAGCCTATAAAACAAAGCGGTACCTGATCTAGTAGCTGATCTAGTAATCATCCTCGTCTACAACTTCGTGTGTGAATGTACCGTCGGCGTTGATGTTCGCGATGGAGCCACCACTGTCTTGACTTCGATCCTCTCCATTGTCATGTGATGTATTGTGTTGGGAAGGCAAATGAATGTTTACTTTAGCACGATATCCTGTACCAATACCAATATTTTTGTTGGAATGGATGTCCGTTTTTGTACCATGAAGATCCACGACAGCATGTTGAGATGCATACAAACCAAACACTCCATTGTGGTGCATCGTAGAATCGTTCAATCTTACTTTTGTATTGACATCATAACATTCAACCCCAATATAAACATTCTCCAAAAAATCACACCGTGTTGCTGTAACAGTGGCACCTTCTTTCACAAGCATCCCACTTAACTGACACTTTTTGAAACAACACTCCGTTACGTCAACATTGGTCCCACTTCCATCACAAAGCAAACCATACCCATCCTGATTTGTGGCCGAAAATTGTTCCATTTTAACATTCTGTTTGCCGATCACAAAAAACCCACCAAGAAGTGTTGTTTTACCTTTGCCTTTGCCAATAATTGTGATGTTGTTGCAACTGACA
>Ga0115005_10005200_pt1 | contig 10315 bp, 1 predicted proteins | sample ArcOceMetagenome_FD_87163 | JGI IMG/M metagenome (GOLD analysis project Ga0115005, IMG submission 87163) | Marine eukaryotic phytoplankton communities from Arctic Ocean - Arctic Ocean - Greenland ARC118M Metagenome | ecosystem: Environmental > Aquatic > Marine > Oceanic | place: Arctic Ocean...
AGGGACAAGGCCACGGGCGAGGTCTCCGTCGAGCTGAGGGTGCACGACTCGAAGACGAAGTTCCCGCGCTACGTGAACATGGCGGCGGAGACCACCATCTCCAAGATCCCTGTGGCGGCGGCTTTCCTCGACTTCTTCCAGGTGAACAAACTGAAGCTGCACGTGAGGACGGAGAGCGGCTTCGAGGTAATCTCCCCCGACTCCTACTCGGTGAAGCTCTCCCTCCTGGGATCCCTCCCGCGCGATGGCGGCGGCAACCTGCACGAAAGACTCAAGGAGGTGCTGAAGATCCACTGCCGGACGAACCGGCTCGACCCGGCCATGGTGCCGATCGTCGAGCGGCTCGTGCAATACGCCACCCAAGCCTCCGCGGCGAAGACGGGTGGCCAGGCTCACAAGTACGTGCTGCTCAACGAGGGGCCGCGCGACTGGCCGAGCCATCACAAGCTCATGGATCTCCTTCAGAGAGCCGGCTTCGGAAAGATCGGCCAGGACATCCTACTGGTCCCGGCGCCGCTGCTGCGAGCGACGCACCTCGGTGGGAGCACCCTGACGCCGATGCCCCTGACCTACGACGTGGCGCAATCATCTATGAAGCTCATCTTCGAGCACGCATACATGGTAGCAAACCCCGCAAGCGACCCGGACCCGGAGTTCGATTTGCAGGGTCACGACAAGGCTCGGTGGGGACAGCACAGCTGGCGGCGGATGGGCGAGAAGACAGCGCGCGACGACGAGGCGACGTGGTCGGCTCTCGGCCTCACGTCAGACGACGTGGACCTCTACAGCGGCTGGGAACAGAGGAAGCTCAGCCAGGTCATGCAGATACACTACGCAGGGCAGGACAGGACGCACCGCGTGCGCAGACGCGCGATCACGCGGTCGACCTGAGCAGAGGGGGCGCGCCGATGGCGCGAGTGGCTTTGGGGTTCTGCGCGCCGTCGTTGGCGGCGCGCGGGTCTTCATCTACTCAACCCCTTTGTGATTAACTACTACTGCCTCGACCAGCATGTTTAATATTCACGGTGAGCTAACGCGGCGGTACGCCGCGGATGCACGAGTGAATCTTATGCAAGGCGACGAGGGGCGGATACGTAGCTCCGCGGGGGGACGCGCGGCTAGAGGTCTTTCTGGGAGGAATACCCAGCGGACCGAACTCTGGCTGCCTTATAAGGCGCGTGTTGCGTTTGCGTTGCTCGGTGGCTCTTCCAGCTCTCGAGCCGCGCGTCTTTGTGTCTGCTGTTTTCTGTTTCTCACGATGGATCGTGCTTTGTTCATCTCCGACAAGTCGAAGCCTAAGTTGGATTCGGGTGTGGCAGACAAACTGCGCGAGGCGGCGAGGCTGCAAGGTGACGTGTCTGTGCCGACGGCAACGGGAGCAGTAGTGGGGGCCCAGTTCCGGGGCCTTGCGGATAAGGCGATGCTCGAGGAAAACGAGGCGCTCGCCTTGATGTTCTGGCTCGAGGAGGTGTATGGCAAGGAGGCGGCGGACAGGTTCCTCAAGCCCCTGCCAACGTTCCACCAAGTGAACGTTGCCCCTCCCCCGCCGGCGCCCGGACCGAACGCGCCGCAGCCGGCGGTCGCGCCGACTGCGGCCGCGAACGCGCCGATCAGCCAGACCTTCGCTCAGCTCATGGCGAACGCGAACGCCCCCGCTGTCGCGCCGATCGGGAATGTGATGCTGGCGCCAACGGCACCTGACATGTACGTGTCCCCCCAGGAGCGCGAGGACGAGGCGGCGCATGGCATGAACGCAGGCATGATTGCGGTTCTAACCTTCCTAGTGCACACCTCCCGCCTGCCGCCGGTCGGAGACGCACAAGTCAAGTACGGAGTGGATCCGAGTTCAATGCAGAAGCTATACCGTGGGATGAAAGAGTCGGTGGGCACTCTGCTTTGGGACCTGGTCAAGTCTGAGACTTCAACGATGAAGGAGTTTCAGGATCACTTCCATCGCGCGACGCAGGCGGCGGCGGGCAGCTGGCCGATCCAGCAGCGGATCTCTAGCCATTGGATGGAGATGATGCAATACTTCGACACGGTCGGCATGGTGCGCGCCTACTACCGCAAGTTCCTTACGATCCGGAGCGGGCGCGGGTTGCCCAAGCTGATCGACGAGCATATCGTGATGCTCGTTATGTGTGCCGAGCTCGAGCGCACGCGGACGGCGAGCAGCGGCGGGGGGGCGAACTCCGCGGAGGTGGCTGCGCTGGCCGCCGCCGTGGAGAAGAGCACGCGCGTCGTCGAGGCGGGCAAGGAGACCATCTCGGACCTCAAGGCCAAGATGGGCGAGATCAAGAACGACCTAAACAACCTGAAGTCGGAGGTCAAGGCGGTCAAGGAGAAATCCTCGTCGGCCAAGTCCGCGGGCGCCGCCGACCGCAAGTGCGACTACTGCGGCCAGACGGGCCACGTCGCGCAGTACTGTCACAAGCGGATCGGCGAGGAGGCGGTCAAGAAAGCTCAGTTGGAATGAGTTGGCGCTTGGCGCCGTACAGGAGAACGACATTTGGAATGTGGTGAGCGGGTTTCGACAAGAACCTCACCTTGCCCCACTCCACGACGTCGCGCTCGAGTGCGGCGTCGGGGCAAGCTCTCACCGTCAGTGATGGTTGCATGTACAGGTTCCTCTACAGCATGCAGCCGGATTTCCTTGGAGGAGATGATCCACAATCCTTGTGCATCGGCTTCTGTGTTACTACCACCTCGTGCTCCTGATAATTTGCTCGCTCTGACGAACTCCCAGCGAACAAGTTCCAGGTGCGCGAGATGGTCTCTTTTCTATGCTTTCACCCGTGCTCTGGCCGACGCCCTTCATCGTGCGTTAGCAGGGCACGGGACTTCGTGGCGGCTTAATCTTGTCGAGTCGGTTTGCAGCCAGACTCCGAGAATAAGCGGTCCAACTTCGATGCCTCTCGTACCTTGCCTTACTCACTCGGGTGGGGGCATCGAGGGTCTTTTGTTTGACGCTGTGCGACGTTTTGTGACGATCTGCGCTCAGCTGGTATGGTTTGGTGCTCTCTCGATGATCACTTCCGCGGCTCTCTCCGTCTTGACGCGGTGGTTAGCGGCCGTGATCAAGGTGGAGCCATTTCTTCTTCGATGCTCATCTTCTATGCGAAACGAGGTGGGTGTTTCGGTCACGACCCGGCACGCTGAGGGCGCGGTGAAGTGGCGTGCGGCCGACCATCCGATTCGGCACGCTATGCGCATGGCCGCCTGGAATGCACCGGGTTGGCCGTCTGAAATCCTACGGCCCGCCCGGTTCTTTGCCGAGTTGACCATCGTATGGGAAGGCTCTGAAGGCTCCGATGCTGAGATCGAGCCCCAAGAGATGAGCGCCGTGTCGCCCGCGTCGGTCCCGCCCCCTGAGGCTGGACCCGGCGAGCCGGACGCGGTGGCCGAGGCAGCTGTCCCAGATCTGCCGGCGACTGAGGAGGACGAGGTGCTGGGTACTCGCGAGGTCATCGAGGACCTTGGGATATGGGCCGAGAGCACCTCCTCGACTCGACGTTTCGTTCGCACCGCTGATGCGGCGCAACCCCTCGCTCTCTACAACCGCTTCGAGGTTCTGGAGGAGGAGGAGGTAGAGGATTGTACTAGTACGCCCTCCGCCGACGATTACGCGCAGCCGACGGGCCGGCCACCTGGCTCACGAGGGCCGCGTCGGGGCCCACGGGCACTCAGAGAGGTGACGGATTTGGAATCCCACCTGATGAGACCCGTCCCGATGCGGAGACGCACGGAGAGCGCGCGCGTGCTTGGAGCACACGCGAGCTTCTTGCAATACTGGTTTCGGCGTACGCGGGCTTTGGCAGCCGCGCGACGCGAGAGGGTGACTTCGGCCCCGTCGGCGTGGGGCCGAGGAGGGATGCGAGGTCTTCTGCCTTTGTATAGGCCTACTACCCGTACGCGGTGCACCGACGGCATCGCGCGGGCGGAAGACTTCGACGCGCAGAGACGGCGGGCGCGCCGCGTGCTGATGTGGTATCGTCAGTACTCCGAGCTTCTACGAAAGCTCACGGGGCGGCAGCCAGAGGTGGTGGACTTGTTCTGCGGCGAAGGCGGCGTGTCCGAGGGCATACGACGAGCCGGGCTGGCATCCACGGGAGTAGATCTGAACGACATGCCGCGCTTCCGAGCGAGGTTCGGGTCGGAGCGGTTCGTGCAGGCTGATGCTTATCTACCGGGCGTCATGCATGATGCGGTGCGCCGCCTCGACGCAATCGGGATCGGAGCTAGTCCTCCTTGTCAGCCGTACTCGACCGTGCTCGCTGATGGCGACACTGCGACAGCCGCGCCGGGTATCCCCCAGGTGGCTGCGAGCTTACGAGGGCTGGGCATACCTTTCTGGGTGGAGAACGTGCTGGGCGCCGACGCGAACGAGATCGGGGAGCAGATGACCGTGCTGCGCGGTCCGATGTTCGGGCTGCCTGTTGACCGAGGACGGCGATTTTGGACGAGTTTCGACTTCCACCTCGATCACGCGCTCGCTGAGGGAGGCATGCGTCTACGACAGAGATGCTGCTTGGGCCCGCGGCGGCGCTGGATGCGCCTCGACCCGTTCGGTCGACCCGTGCGACAGCCATGCTGTCGGGGCAACCTCTACCCCGTGCAGGGCCGCGCGCCGACGCGCAGCACTGCCGAGGAGAACGCGAGAGCGATGGGCGTTGACGAGGGCCATATGTCTTGGGCCGGCCTGTCGCAGAGCATTCCTCCCGACATGGCGGAGCTGGTCGCGGGCCAGCTCGCGATGGCGGTGGCGGCCGAGAGGTACGGCGCGCCCCGCATTACTTTTGATGATCTCGAGGCGCGGCCGACGTGGGCGCGGCGAATGATGAGCCGGTGGCTGCGCGGAGCGGGCGATGACGCTCGCGACGCCGGTCTGGAGATCGTCGAGGCGCCCGCGGCGGATGCGGGTGTAGGAGAGGCGGCGGAGGCGGTCGCGTCTGTAGCGACGGCCTCGGATGCCGACCCACGATGGAGGGCCCCGCCCGAGGCGGCGGAGTCCGACGAGCGGCCGAGCGGACGCGCCTCTTGGGGCGACGTCCGCTGGGGGCTGCCCGAGTCCGACTGGCGGGAGCTCTACTACTCGCACGTTGGCGGCTTCACGCAGTCGGTGCTGGAGCCAGGCGCGCCGTGGTGGTTGGGGGCCATGAGCCTCCGCACGCCGCGCGCGCCGGATGAGGTGACCTCGAGCACTTTGATCGGGGAGAACGCCTTCCTTCACTGTTCAGTGGAGGGGCTCGAGGCTTGCTGGCCTTCGGTGGTCTCGGCCATGGGCAGCGACGCTCGAGGCACGCGCGTAACGATCGTGCTACCTCGTGACGACGACGGGACCTGGGCCCGGCGAGCGCTCGACGCGGGCCTCGACGAGATGCCCTTGGAGTCCGTTGGCATCCGCGGCGCGTCGGAGGAGGTGTCCGTGCCCTGGGGCTCGGAGGGTCTCGAGCGACGTACCTTGGAGGGCGGCTACCGCGTCTTTGTTGGCGGGCTGCCGAGATACGCGAGCTCGAAGACGACCTTGGTCCACGACGACGCGGAGATCTTCATGGACCCGTGCGATCGAGGCATCGGTTGCGAGGCGCCCGAGCGCAAGGTGGAGAGGTCCTATCAGCCCATCCCGGTCGATCCTAAGCGATGGGTGGGCAAGGGTTTCTCGCCGTTCGTCGAGCAGCTCATGTCAGAGGGCCATCGCATCGGCGGCGAGGAACCGTTCGGTTTCTATGAGATCGATCAATACAAATGGCGCGACGCCAACGCGCAGCGCATCGGCGGCCTTGAGGCCGACCGCCATGTTCTGCTGGGTGCGCTTGAGTACGTGTCTTCGGCTGAGGCGGCGGAGTTGCTCAGCGGCAACGCGACGGTGCATCCATGGACCGTGGTGCAGCAGAAGGATAAGTGGAGGGCGTGCCAGGACTACTCGAAGGGCACCAACCTCGAGGCCGACACCGCGCCTTTCAGGCTCCCGACAGTGTTCGACGTCCGCCACGTGATCAAGCCGGGCTCGCACTTTGCCAAGTGGGACTTGAGAGACGGTTTCTTCCACGTGCCTATCCACCCGAGCTCGCGAAATCGGATGTTGGTGAGACACCCGGTGTCGGGGCTGCTGATGCGATGCCTTCGCCTTCCGTTTGGGTACGTCGACTCGCCTAGGTGTTTCTGCGCGATGACCGAGGCGGTGGCGCAGAAGTTCCGAGAGCGCGTGGCCCGAGCGGGGATCAGCGCTCATATCTTTGTCTACGTCGACGATGCCTTGGTGGTGGGCGACTCCGAGGAGGATACGCGCCGGGCCAGTCGGATCTTCGAGGCTCTGCTTCTCGAGCTCGGCCTGCAGTGGGCGCCGCACAAGAGACGGGGCCCGGCTCAGGTCATCGAGTTCCTCGGCCTGCTCCTGTGCAACCACGAGCGCGCGCCGCGCTGCATCACGCTGACGAGGAAACGACAGCGAGATCTACGGGAGCGTTTGGTGGCGTGGCGAGCGCGCCGGCCGGCGAGAGGCGCGCGCGCTTTGGAGATCGTCGACCCGCGTGAGCTGGCGGTGCTCCTCGGCAATCTGGTCTTCGCCTCGCAGGTGATGCCCAACGCGAGGGTCTACCTGCAGGGCATGTTAGCCTCCTTCGTCGGCCTCGAGGTCGAGTGGAAGAGAGGGAAAGTTCGCGCGAAGTACGGCGCTTGGAGAGCCATGACTCTGGGCGACGCGTTCTGGCGCGATCTCGACTGGTGGGACCAGCAGTTGGAGACCAACAACTGTGTGCCCATCTGCCCGCCTCCCAGGGCGCGCGCGGCGGTCCAAGCAGGGACAGACGCGAGCGACTTCGGGTGCGGGGAGCTGATCTACCTGGGCGGCCAGCGCGAGGAGACGCGGCTGAAGTTCACTCGGGCGGAGAAGCGTCGACCCATCAACTGGCGCGAGCTGCTCGGCATCTTGCGGGTCGTCGAAGTGTGGGGCGAGCGCCTGGGCGGCAGCCGTCTCCTCGTCGAGACCGACAACACGGTGGCATGGGCTACCGGATCCAGCGGGCATTCCAAGGCCGCCGAGATGCAGGAGCTCCTCCGGCGGCTCTGCGAGACCTGCGCCCGATACGAGATCGAGCTCAGCCTGACGCACCAGCCCGGGGTCAAGCTCGACCGACCCGACCAGGTCTCTCGTGGCTCGGCGGCGGAGGAGCCCCGAGCCAGGTTGCGGCGCGACCTCTTCGAGGCCGTGTCCGCGCGCTTCGGCCCTTTTACCGAGTACTTGGGCGCGGAGCGCGAATTTGCATCGGCTGGGGCGCGCGGCGCGACAGCCCGATGTTTCGTTCACTCCTCCCACGCGACCGTAGGCTCCGCCTTGCGATTGGTGGGAGAGAGACTTCGAGATGCAATGGTGGGCAGTCTGACCGGGGTGGTGGTGGTACCATACGCTCCAGAGGCAATGTGGTGGAAGCTGATGAAGCATTTTGCCGTGGTCGCGCACCTCAATCGGGGCGGCCAGCCGCCTCACCTCGAGGCCAACACCTTATCCTCGTGGCGGCCTCTGGCCGCCAAGAGAGAGTCTCTCATCGTGACCTTCCCCCGTTCGACAGGCAACGCGACGCTGCCGCTGCACGTCGACTGGGTGACGCGTCAGCCCGACGAGCCCGGCTACTACCTATGCCCGGCTCTGCCGCCCACGGCGCCGAGTCACCTCGAGGAGATGGAGGAGTGGCCCGGGCTGCGGCGGCAGTTCATCATGCACCTCCCGCGCGGCGCTTTCGTCTACTCATTGCCGGCGAAGGAGGGCGACTTCGGGGGCTTGTATCAACTGACGGAGGATTACCGGCCCAAGACGGAGGACGAGGCGGCCGGCCCCATCTGTCACTACCTCCTCCGAGACGGTCGGAGAAACGCGGACCAAGTTTGCCCGGGGAGGATGGCCGTCCTCCTCGAGGGCAAGAAGGCCAAGACCTTCCAGCCGACGGGGGACGAGCTCTACATCGTGACGCACCTGGTGGAGCGCGCCCCGAAACCCGACTCGAGCGCCAGGTCGTTGTCGGGCGTGACCGACTACTTCTACTTCGACGCGATCTCGGCGGAGAGGCAGATTACGTCGAAGAAGCGGCGGCTCGAGGAGGTAGGCAGCGCGTCGACGTCATCCTCCGCGGCTCCATCGATGCGCGGCGGGCCTTTGTCCGCGGCGCCCATCGGCGAGACGCCGCCCGTGCTCCCGTGGGGGGTGCGGCCGACCCGCGAGGCCGTGCGAGACAGCTGGGACTCCAAGCAGACCATGCTGCTGCTGCGGTGCGACGAGGACGAGGTGATCCGGGGCTACGCCGCCTATGTGAGGGCGGAGATGGAACCTGAACACCAACGCTGGACGGAACGTATCGAGGCCAAGACGGGCATCGAGTCGGAGAAAATCGAGCATTGGTGGGTCGACGAGATCCGGCGCGACAACCCCTTGCCGAGCTTTTATCACGGCTACTACCGCGTCTTCATGGAAGCTGGGGCGGAGCACAAGCCCGACGAGCTTTCCCCGAGGAGGCTCATCGAGCTGCGAGACGTCTTGTTCTGCGGCTCGGGCGAGCCCCACGAGATCATGGCGCGCTTCAAGGAGATCGGCGCCTGGGGTCTGTTTTTAGACGTCAGCGGCGACGAGACCTTGGAGGCACAGGAGCGTCGGCGCTTCGCCTCCCGCTTCCAGGAGGCTTGGCGCACCGATGGGCAACGTCCTTGGGAGGAGGACGACCGCCCGACCATTGGGAGTCTACCTACCCGCGTGGCCGCCTCGGGCGCCGTGCTGACGGTAGGCATGTCGGGGCGCGAGATGGAGATGGCCGCCGCCGTCCCGCGGCAGAAGGCGGCCGTCGCCCCTTCTTCGGGCAGCGAGCTGACACAGGGAGCTGCCGACGGGGTCACCCTCTCCATGCTCGAGTCATGGGCTGGCCTGTCGGTGGCCGGCGAGGCGGTGGCGAGCGACGCCGAGATCGCCGTGCGAGTGGCCGACCGGGAGGCGGGCGCTCGTCGCGTGGCCGAGGCGCAGGCGCAGCTGACGCTCGTGCCCGCGGGCACGGGTCCGGCCCCGCGTTGCAGCTTCGAGGGTTGCGTGTTCAACCGCAAGCTCAACGTGGATCAGAGCCACTACCACCCCTACTGCACGGGCAACATCCACCCGCCGTGGCCGCGCCCGACCTGCGGGCTGCCCGGCTGCGAGATGCCGTGCCACCCCGTCCCGGCCTATGACGCGTGGTACTTGTACTGCGGCCACTCACACGGGAGGCTGGACATGACCCGAAAGTTAGCGGCCGAGACGCAGGTGGGCCCGAGGGCCTCCACCGCGCTCGTGCGCAAGCCTTCGGGCATGGGCACGATTCAGGTGGCGAAGTCAGCGGACATCGTGTGCCTGGGGTGCAAGAGCTCGTGCCGCGTGGGCTCCAACATCGAGGTCTTCAACGAGGGCTTCATCCACCCCTCCGACACTTGCCGGGTGGCGGCTCAGGGGCGTGCCGCGCCGGCGGCACCGTGGGTGGCGCGCGAGGACGTCATCACGAGGCCGTCGGCGATGGCACACAACCTGCACAAGCAGGCGCGCGTCGCGGAGAGCCTCTCCGACCGACGCATGGACGCTGTGAGGAGGTGCGTCGACGGGCAGTGCTCGCGGTGCAGCGACGCCTCCGAGGACGCTATCCCGTGCCGGGAAGGGTGCGGCCGCACCCTGCACCCCGTATGCGCTGACATCTCGCAGGGATACGCCCGGAAGGGTGCTTTCACCTGCTACCACTGCCGACTCGCTGCCATGAGGGCGGAGGGCGATCCTCTCCCCGCGCTCGTGCGCGAGGTGTGCTCGCAGACGATGATCGAGCTGACCATCGGTCGAGAGGCGACGTCGGTGGCGCACTCCGCCTTCGTCACCCTCTCGGAGAAATGGGTGGCGGAGATGAAGTCCCACGGGCTCACCCGCATCGCGTCCCCCACTGAGAACGCGGAGAGCTTCCGCCAGTTCGCTCGGTGGATGGTCACCACGGCGGGGCGCGAGCGCTCTTTCCGCACGACGATGCGCGCAGCGGCGGGCTACTTCGAGGCGGCGAAGAAGCCGAACTTCACCAAGATGCCCGAGATCAAGAGCCTGTTCAGCGAGCTCGACGACATGGTGGGCACGGAGGCGCAGCCGATGACGCACGGCACGCGGCGCATGCTACGGGCGGCGCTGGCGTACGCCGCGAGGAAAACCTCGCAGTACATTCGGGTGCGCGACTCCATCTTATTGATCACCGAGGCGGTGGGCTGCTTGCGCGCGACCGAGTCGTGCGCGGCGGTCGAGGGGCACGGGCTGTCGGCGAATGACTGCTTCGTG
>Ga0115005_10005202_pt1 | contig 10315 bp, 5 predicted proteins | sample ArcOceMetagenome_FD_87163 | JGI IMG/M metagenome (GOLD analysis project Ga0115005, IMG submission 87163) | Marine eukaryotic phytoplankton communities from Arctic Ocean - Arctic Ocean - Greenland ARC118M Metagenome | ecosystem: Environmental > Aquatic > Marine > Oceanic | place: Arctic Ocean...
GAAAGTTCCGGTAGAAGAAAAAAATAAAAGTGCAAAATAAATTAGAGTTATTTTTTTGTGCATTTTGTTTTTGTTTTATTTATTTAATGTATAAGTTATACTATTCTTTGCAAATAATGCCCTTATTTTTTCAAAACATTAATTGAAAAATGAAGAACTGTTTTTTGATTCTAAAATATACGGTGGGAATCTGGATTTTTTTTTGAAAAGCATATAATTTTTTTTCTAAAATAAATCTATTCTATTAACTACAATATTTATAAATGAGAAATTGAACCTATAAATATTCTCCCTAATAAAAGAGAGCCAAGAACTAAGATTGGGCATAGCCTTGACTCTTCTAAACGGTTATTGGGAATACTTCTTTATTCTTTTGGTTTTGAAGGAGATCAAATGATCAAGTAGTATTGACAAGTCAATACTTTTTAATTTTGATAATATTCATGGGAAATTTAAACTCTGATTGGGAAATTTTGTATATATTCTCATCAAATATACAAAGTATTTACAATACAACAAAATAAATTATTAAATCTATTCAAGAGATTATTGTTATATAATTACAAAATATTTTTTTAATAAAATTGAAGTATAATTTAAAATTTTAGACGGATATACTCATATCGTTTTTACTTCTAACCTTTTCAAAAAGGATAAAATAAAATGTCAGTAAAATCGAAACGCCTAAATAAACCATGATCAGAACAGAGCCACCCGAAATGATTTCATCCAAATTATACCAACTTCCAACGTGATAAATTATCCATGATCCTAAAGCTAATTTGATCACTTCGGCAGGGATGGCAAAGACATGACGATCCATCAAAGTCGTGTAGGAAAATACTGAAACAAATAAAAAGATGGAGTACCAGATAATGTCAACTGCTTCAAAATTTCCAAACTGGGTGAGTAAAAAATACATTAGCAGATTATGAAAAATTAATTGAAACCATGACCACCCTTTTAAAAAGTCAGAAGGATTGGAGTCATATTTTGCGCGAGTATGCACCCCCTCGATGGTGATTGGGAATTTTTCTTGTACATCTTTTGGCCGCCAACCGGTGGGCATAAACCAAATTCTAATCTTATCTGCCCAATTATTGGTTCGCCAAGCATCTTTGGCTATTTGCCACGCATGTTGGTAATTTATTAAAACTGGATTCCAAGTATTCGCTGGTTTTAACGTTCCATAAACGGGCGTTTCCTCTTCCAATTCTACTTGGAATGTTCCAAACCATTTGTCCCAAATAATAAATATCGCAGAGAAATTTTTATCAATATAAATATCGTTAATCGCATGATGCACTCGATGGTGAGAAGGTGTCATCAGTATTTTTTCCAAAAATCCCATCCGACCAATGAGGCGAGTGTGATACCAAAATTGGGCAAACAAATGTATCGGTGCAGTCACTAAAATCACCTCGTAAGGAATGCCAATAAATGCCAATGGAATATATAAGAAAAAATAAATTCCAACCAATGCGGAAACCTCTTGCCGTAGCGCACAGGACAAATTATACTCTTCACTCGAATGATGCACAATATGTCGATTCCAAAAAATATTGATCGAATGATTAAATCGATGCGACCAATAACTCGCAAAATCTGTCCCGATAAATGCAATAAGGTATAACCAAACTGTAGACTTAATATCAAATATTCCAAATCTAGCTTCCATCCATCCATAGGTCACCAAGACAACTGACAGCCCTAATAAATTTTTCAAAGTATTGGTCATTCCTGAACTCAAACTCGAAATCGTATCCATCGCTTGATTGACCTTTTTTCCCATCATCCTAGCAGCGAGAGCTTCAATAATTACAAGTAGGATAAATCCAGGAATCGCATAAGTTAATGCTGTTGCGTACGCTTCCATAATATTATTTTTTAGTTCAAAAGTTTATAAAGTAAATACAATCCTACTACGAACATCGCGATCGTAGTCCAAGGAAGATTTAAGCCATTTTTATTTTTTGGTTTCGGAGGAGTCGTTTTTGGCGAAGTCGTTTTTGGTGTTGAGTGTGAACTTGGCGGTTCAGAATTATTGGAGGAGCTTTGTTCAGTTGGTTGGGGAGTCGCTCTTTTTTTTCGTTCTGTGGTTCTTTCTGGTCGCTGATAAGTCGTGTTTGAAGTGCCAGATGTTGCTGGTTTTTCGCTCGATTTTTCTGTTTCCTTTTCAGTTTTTGGAGCTGGTTTTTCAGCTTTGACGAACTTTTTAAATTTTACTTGAAACATTAACTCCTCTCCTTCAGTATGATCCAATTGTACCCCTAATAATCTTTTCGCCACTCCAAAAGTGAAATTTTCCATCAGTTGATTTTCTTCATACCGACTATTATCATCATCTCCAAATTGCCAATATTCAACTCCATTTTCATCTTTTTTTGCACCCTTATAGATTTCTATTTCTTCCTCAAACCTTTCTCCAGATTCCATTCGAGGGCCTTCAAACGAAATCATTTTATGCCGCACTCGGTCGCCATCTTTATTCAAAAAGTAACCATGCATATTGGTGGTGCTTTGACAAAAAACACCCATAACTTCTCCACCGGGACACAACTCATTGAGTCGATTTTCAATAAGGCCTTCTCCGTCAGTGATTGACATTAAAATATATTTTGCATCCATTGTCAGCACAATATTATCATGGTGGAATCCAATATAAATAGACTCATCGTGCGGATTGATACCTTGTTCCAAGGTCACTTCTCCAGCCAATTCATAATAATTATTGTCAATCTTTTGCACGATCTCTTCAGCCGTTTTTAAGCCTGAAGTATTTTGCACAATTAGCATTGATGCCTTCCAACCCATGTTTTTAATATTTAGTTAAAAAAAAACTTCCATAATTAGTTAAAAGTACCCAAAAAACTACTTTAGGCATTAAATTTAGTGAATATATTATTGATATTTTTCAAAATTTTACACAAATGAATTTGACTAACTCAGTAGTTATTTTCCCCTTTCATTAGTGACTAATTCAATTTTTATGAAAGTGACTTACCACATTATATTTTTCCTGTTTTTTTTTATTTCTATAAATACAAATTTGACTGCTTTTTACTCAGCTGATTCAGATAGTTTAGAAACTGTGCTGGAATCTGGAATTTCTGAAGAGCAAAAAATTAAGACTAGAAATAATTTAGCAGAGTATAATTTCAAATATAATGTCAATAAATCAATTGGCTATTTAAGTGAAAATTTGAATTCACCTAGAATTAAGAATTTTCCAAAACAAAAAGCCAAGAGCTTATATTTGATGGGCCGAGCTCACTTGCTAATTGCTGATTTTGAGAAATCAACTACTTACCTCAATCAAGCCAAAGCGTATTTTTCTCAAAGTAAAAACCACAAAGAATTAGGTGATTGCTTTAAGGATCTAGGCACGATTCAATTGCATCAAAATAATTACCAAGCAGCCGAAATTTTTTATCAAGAAGGAATTAAGGCTTACGATAAAGCTAATTATAAAGCTGGTTTTGCGCATTGCAATTTGAATTTGGGAAATGTCTATATCGAGCAATTTCGATATGCTCAAGGAATTCAATTTTATTATAATGCGTTGAGAATTTATGAGGAACTCAAACTTCATCGCTATATCGGAATGGCCAATAATAATATTGGAAATATTTACAAAGACAATCAAAGTTATCAGGAAGCATATGAACATTATGAGAGAGCCAATCAATCATATCAAATAGATAAAGATAGTTTGCAAATTATAAATGTCAACCTAAATATTGGTTCAACTTACTTAAGTGAAGAGAATTATGACCAAGCTATTCAAATATTATATCAGGCACTTGAGGATGCAAAAAGTACTGGCTTTAATCATCCAATTCCAGTAATTTATAATAATATTGCCGCTTGTCATATTAGTTTAGGAAACTTCGCTCTTGCAGAGCAAAACAACAAATTGGCAACAGCAGCCGCTTTGATGAATAAAAATAGAGCAGAAATAATGAATGCTAATTTATTAGCTGCTGAAATGTATCTTCGAAAAAAAGAGTATAAAAAAAGTATTCAATTTGCTCAAATTGCCTATGCTGCTGCGATCAAAAATAAACATCTTGCCGTACTTTCGGATGCTTCTAAAATTTTATATGCTGACTACAAAGCGATCAATCAATTTGAGACAAGTCTTGAATTTTTAGAACTCAACAAAAAATATCGGGATAGTCTTTTCAATGAAAGTAGAATGAAAATTCCTTTGTCAAAAGACTTTGAATACCAGTTGGAAAAACAAAAAAGAGCACAAATTATTGAGAAAGAAAAAGACAAATTAGGTTATGAAGCAGAGTTAGCTTTTCAACGATTAATTTTAATATTCTTTATTATTAGCTTTTTAATTTTGGGGCTCGCTGCAATTGTCATGTATAAAAATTTTAAAGCAAAGAGAATGGCAGAAGGTGAATTGGAAAAGAAAAATGCTATTCTCGAAAAATATATCGAATCCAATATTCAACTGGAACAATTTGCTCACATTGCATCGCATGATCTAAAATCTCCCTTGCGAACGGTTGGAAGTTTTTCTAGTTTATTGAAGCGAAGAGCAAAAGATAAATTGAACGAAAATGAATTGGAATACATCGATATGATTAGCAATGCCGCTAAATTAATGTGGAATTTGGTGGACGATTTGATGGCTTATTCGCAAGTCAATTCTTTGCAAATGAATTTGTCTGACAACGATGCGAATCATTTAGTGGAAGAAGTTTTGGACAATTTGGATTTTTCCATCAAAGAAAAAAATGCACAAATCAATATTGCAAATTTACCTACAAAAATAATGATAGATGAAACAAAAGTGCGGCAAGTTTTCCAAAACTTAATTACCAACAGTTTGAAATTTATGCCAACTGGCAAGACTCCTGAGATCAATATTAATTGTATTTCAGAAAATGAATTTTGGAAATTTTCCATTCAAGATAATGGTATCGGAATTGCTGATGAATACCGAGAAAAGATTTTCAAACCCTACAAACAATTGCACACCAAAGATAAATATGAAGGTACCGGAATGGGTTTAGCTATTTGCAAAAAAATTGTAGAGAAGCATGGCGGAGACATTTTTTTTGAAAGTGAAATGGGGAAAGGAACTACTTTTTATTTTACGATTCTTTCGACTTTAGAAGGGGAGAGGGCTAAAAAAATATTAGCAGAAGTTGCTGTTTAATTTTTGGTGAAATTGTTTTGAAAATGTAAAACGCCAAATTCTTCGATGGAAGGATTTGGCGTTTTTTTTTGAAAAAGATATTATTTCACAAAAGCTTTCGTCGTCAATTCATTCCCGTTTGAAATGGTCAATTGATAAACACCTTTTGATAATTTTGTAACATTATGTACATGTGATATTTTTTCTGTACTTTTCTCCATTACAAAATTCATAATTCGTCGACCTTTTACATCTGTAATCATCACTTCTAAATCACCATTAAATGAACTTTTAAAAGTGAAATTCAAATCATCTTGAACTGGATTTGGAAAAATATCCAACTCACCCAAAGTCTTTGGTAAATTAAAAATCGCATCTGTTAATTTTTGATTTTCGTAAGCTCCCATGTCTACACCATCTACTCGTGGTGATCCTTCAATATCCAAAGTTGGAGCACCTGTTTCAATTCCAGCATCGATGCATGGACTTCCATTAGCGAGGTGATAATCCTCGTTGTTAAAATCTACGAAAAGTGGATCTTCCCCAACTAGATCATTCATTGCCACCAACTCATTAAACATACTAAGGTCGGTACTTAAGTTTCCTCCATTGGAAATAAGCATTGGCGTTCCTGCTTCGATTTCATAGTCATTTCCTGTTGGGTTATCGAAAACCGTATTTTGTAAAGTCAAGGTTGATGAACTTGTATCTCCAATGATCCAATGAGATATTCCAGCACCAATAGTTGCTTCATTATTTACAATAGTACAATTGATCAGATCAATTGTAGCCGTGATGGTATCACTTGTATTTATAGATATTGCGCCTCCTATGGAAGCAGCATCTATGATGATGTTAGACTCAAAAAGTACATTCTTAAAAACTGCACTTGAACTAGCCATGTTAATTCCACCACCTTGCTCTATCGCAGAATTAAATTTAATAATAGTATTTTCTATCGTCAGAATTGGAATCGGGAGTGTATCAATGATATCGGAATTTCCAATATTAATTGCTCCACCGCGAGTAGCAGCATTCAGTAAAATTTCACAGTTAGTTATATTAATTGTGGCATCGTCATTTTGAGAATAGATTGCTCCGCCATTAGTAGCTTCATTTTGAGAGAAAACGCAATTTGTGAAATTTGAAGTTGCACCAAATCCATTAGTAGTGGCACCTCCTGAGGTTGCCGCATTATTTTGAGTGAAATCACAAGCTGTAAAATTGGCTATAGACTTAGAATCATATACGGCTAAGGCACCTCCAAAGCCAGCATCATTTTGTTCAAAAGTACAATTGACAACATTAACTGGATCAATATCATCATCATTTCCATTTCTAATAGTTAATGCTCCTCCTGCAGAAGTAGGTACAGAGTTAAATGAAAAATCGCAATTCATAATATTGTTAGAAGTTGTGTTATTATAAATTGCTCCACCTCTGTTAGATGCCTGATTACTAACAAAAACACAATCACTTATCGTTGCAACTCCTGCTAATATATAAATTCCTCCGCCTTGATATCCATCATTATTATCAAAAACACAATCTTCAATAATTACTCCTGTAGCAGTAGCCGATCCTCGTGGATACAAACCTCCTCCGAAGTATCCTTTGTTTTGAGTGAAGGTACAATTTCGAATCGCGGGTGCACCATAAGTAAGCATTCCACCTCCTCTTCTATCATTTCCAGATCCTGCGCCTGGGGAAGTATCTCCATTTCTAAAAGTAAATCCATCGACTGTCGAAGCAACTGTTACTGTATCAGTCAGCCACATTACATGAAGTGAATTGTCATCTCGAAAAGTATCAAAGTTATTATCTACATCATTGTCAAGATGATCGCCTGAAAGTGCAGTTTGATTAGTCGCCCAATCTCTTTCGGTTAGCATCGTCTCTGTTCCTGCAAATCCACCATACAATGATAAGTCATGTGGAAAAGTAAAAAAGGAAGTGGTATCGGGAGTTGTTCCTCCAGGTTTGTAAGTTCCAGCAGCCACCCAAATTTCATCCAGGGGTGCAGAGTTGCTAAGTGCATTACTTAAATCGGAATAAGCATTAGCCCAAGAAGTTCCATCGTTGGCTCCGGTGGCATCGCTTTTTACAAAGGTTTGCGCGGTTAATTGACTTGCAAATAACAATGCAATTACAAAACTTAATAAAGTATAAATTTTATTCATTTTAGAAAATGATTATTTTGGTGAATAGAAAAAATTGAAATAAAGTTATGTTCGATTTGTAGCAAATCTAAACTACATCCTGACTATTTTATGAGTCGAAATGGAATTTCCATTTTTTACTTTGACGAAATAAATTCCTTTGGCTAAATTTTTAAATGAAGCAATCTCCAAGCTTGTTGTTTTATTTTCAACTCGGGTTTCCCAAATTATCTTTCCTTGCAGATCAATCAATTCTAGGTTCACACCAGCGGGGATATTTTTAATGAAAATAGAAGCATCACTTGGATTTGGATAAACTTCGATGGGAGTAACTTCGCTCAAATTATTCGCCGGAGTTGCCTCAGGATTACAGGCTAAAAATCCTCCTTCCAACAAATGGAAATCCTCCATCTGTAATAATTGTTTTGGAGAAAAACCAGTTCGGCAAGACTTCCGAGAATAGGACATGATATTTTCGGGATCAGGATTATAAGGATTTTGTTGGTTATCTAATTCAGTCCCGATGTACTCACAAGAAGTATTCACTAGGTCATTAGAAAGTTTAGGATCAGCAGGCGTATCACATAATAAATCCCCCGCGATAGAGCAGTTCGTTCCATTGGCATGCTCGTCTCCATTTGAGGTAGAGTGCGTGTGTAACAGAGAAAAAGAATGTCCCAATTCATGCGCTAAAGTACTTCCATTCGTGGAGCAACCTTTGTCCATCACCAGTCTACTTTTAATATCAAAATTGTAGGCGTAGCCGCACAGATCATCTTCTACACCATTGACAATTTTTATCAAATTTGGAACGAAGTAAAGATTAATCGCAGTCGGATTATCATTAATATCACATAGTCCTTCATCTGCATTTTTTACAAAAGTCACATAGTCATTATCATAGATATAGTTAATAATTCCACATTGGACAAAATGAATATTTGCTTCAGCATAAAAATCATTGACAATGGCTAACTCATCAAATACATCAGATGAATCTATGGCAAATGCCCCATTAGTTGCTCCGATAATATGAATTTTGACAGGAACATCAGCCGCAGCCGTTCGAATTTTGACGATGGTTTGTGATCTTTGTTTTTGAACAAAGTCATACGTTGTTGATTGCTCAACAATCGAAGTTCCGCAATCGTCATGAGTTTGAGAAAATCCAAAAAATGGAAATAATAGAAATGAAATTAAAGCAAGAATTCTAGTTATCATGATAATAGGCTTTATAAAAATAAATAAAAATATCAAAACAAATATAAAAGGAAAAGGGAAAAATTGAGCAATCATTTTATCAATTTTATATTGTCCAATTCTAGTTCCTTATTTTGCCCTTCATTACTTATCTTTGAACCCTTTAAAAAAAGGGGTGTTTAAACATTGAATTTTAAATTTCCCACAAAATAATTTCAATCTATTGAAACCACTATTCGTCCTCAATAAATATTTTTTCAAATACAAATGGCATTTGGTGATCGGTTTCCTAATGGTTACCGCCGCTAACTTTTTTAATGTACTCAAACCTCAAATGGTTCGGAATGCCTTGGACTTGGTGGTGGACAATTTGCAAATATTTCATTTGTACGATGGCTTTGATTTGCAAACTACTTTCTTTGAAGAGTTTGGAAAAACGCTTTTATTCTTTGGTGTACTGGTTTTGATTTTAGCTTTGATTCAAGGTGTTTTTATGTACTTCATGCGGCAGACGATTATTGTGATGTCGAGGTTGATTGAATATGATATGCGGAAAGAAATTTTCGAACATTATGAAAATCTAAGTCTCGCTTTTTACAAAAAAAATAATACAGGCGACTTGATGTCTCGAATCACGGAAGACGTGACGAAGGTGAGAATGTATGTGGGGCCAGCAATTTTATATGGTTTTAATTTGACGACTTTGGTTATCATGGTGGTAATTTCGATGTTGAGTGTGAGTCCTGAGTTGACACTTTATGCATTGGCTCCGATGCCCATTTTATCAATTTCGATTTATTACGTGAGTAATTTGATCAACAAAAAAAGTATGGGCATCCAAGTCCAATTGGCTACCTTAAATAGTACCGCTCAAGAAGCTTACTCTGGAATTCGAGTCGTCAAATCTTATGTGCAAGAAGCGCAGATGGGCAAATTCTTTTTGGGAGAAAGCCAAACTTACATGGACAAATCGCTTGATCTTGCAAAGACGAATGCTTTCTTTTTTCCCTTGATGGTACTCTTGATCGGTATCAGTAATATTTTGACCGTATTTATGGGAGGTGTTTTAGTGGCGCGTGGAACGGTTACTCCTGGTAATATTGCGGAGTTTGTGATTTATGTAAATATGTTGACTTGGCCAGTTACGGCAATCGGTTGGGTGACTTCAATTATCCAACAAGCTGCTGCTTCGCAAAGTCGAATTAATGGATTTTTAGAAATCAAACCCGACATTACTAATCCAATCAAAAATGGCGTACCGAAAAAATTGGAAGGAGATATCGAATTTAAAAATGTGTCTTTCACTTATCCTGACTCAGGAATTGTTGGTTTGAAAAATGTGTCTTTCCATTTGAAGCAAGGAGAAAAAATGGCAATCATTGGAAAAACTGGTTCGGGAAAAACCACCATTGCTGACCTTTTAGTAAGAATGTATGATATAGATGCTGGAGAAATATTGATTGATGGGACGCCTATTGAAAAAATGGATTTGGCTAATTTGCGAGAACGAGTTGGATACGTTCCCCAAGATGTTTTTCTTTTTTCAGATACGATTGGTGGAAATGTAGCTTTTGGCAATCGATCAGCTAGCCAAGCAAAAATTGAAGAGTATACCAAGTATGCAGCGATCTATGAAGACATTGCGGTTTTGCCAGAAGGCTTCGACACGATGGTTGGTGAAAGAGGAGTCACGCTCTCTGGTGGACAAAAGCAACGGATTTCTATTGCTCGGGCATTTATCAAAGATCCAGACATCGTCATCCTCGATGATTGCCTTTCTGCAGTCGATACGAATACCGAA
>Ga0115005_10005208_pt1 | contig 10307 bp, 8 predicted proteins | sample ArcOceMetagenome_FD_87163 | JGI IMG/M metagenome (GOLD analysis project Ga0115005, IMG submission 87163) | Marine eukaryotic phytoplankton communities from Arctic Ocean - Arctic Ocean - Greenland ARC118M Metagenome | ecosystem: Environmental > Aquatic > Marine > Oceanic | place: Arctic Ocean...
AGATCTCTCTCCCAACGATAAGAGGAATTACAACCACAGCTGACTTTGCAAAGTTGCCAGCAAAGAATGAAGCTCTTGAGAAATAACTTCGCAAGTATATTGCATGCAGTGATGTAATTGCAGGAGACTGTCACCGATTCAAACTTCCAGGAAGTCGGCGATAGGAGCACCGCAGTAGTAGAGCTGTGTTAAAGATACCACACTGTTGAGGAAGAGTACAACGCATTGTCAGATGCAAAGACCGCGCTCTATAATACTCTCTTACAGACACAGTCTCAGTTGAACGGAGTTGCAAAGGAGAAACTGAGAAACTTGAAATTAGAGGAAGACTTGGAGTTGCGGCTCAACAATTTCGTCGAATGGTAAAGTTTTTTATGAAGTAAATCTACTAGTTACTGCTCATTGAAGGCGCTTGTTCTAGTAAATCAAGCGACATACTATGTACTAGCTAGCTAAATAACTGCTGCTTTTCAGTCAGTGCACTTATCTAAAATACATGAGTCAAACGTATAATAGAGTTCAATGTCTGTTGCAAATCATTAAAGAGCAAACACTCTCAAATCTGCAGCGTCAAATTGGTCAACACGCCCGAAAAACGGTTACAGGTGCCCCCTGTGGAAGTGTGTGATGTTTCCAAAAAATGCTTACTCTTTGGCATTAATTCTCAAGAATTGGAATTTACGCATGAGCAAAAAACAGTTGACCGCACAACATAAATCTGCTCTATGTATTTTTTTGGCTTTGGTAGATTTGGCCTCGAATTTGGGCAATCTACAGAGGAAAGTGGGAACACAAAGTATTACCATTCTAGTATACACAGAAGGTAAGGAAAATGAATGTTCAACGGAACGAACCATGTTTTTGGACAATGTTCAGACCTCTAACTTTGAATTGTCTATTACATTTTATAAACGAGAAGTTCCATCGATCTTCCACTTGGGTTGAAGACAAAAATTATGGAAATGTGTAAGCCAAGAGAAGATTTCATAGTCATCCGGCCTTGAAGAATGATGAACCAACTGGATTCCAACGTATCCGAGAGTAGTAAATTGAAATAGCGTGTTGAGAATGCTGGTTAGAGCGAGAACGTCTCATTAATGAGAAGGTTGAGGAGAGAAACAATCCTGAATTCAGATTATGAAGAAGAACAAGCAACTGAAAACAGCCCTATCTGAAAACGAAACAATGGTCCGCTATGAGATGAGGGAATTTAGAGTTCACCATGAAGCGTAAATCACAATTGAGGACGAAAAGGCAAAGATTATCATTGGCGCATGATAAATTGGAAAATGAGAAACTATTGTTCCAACACAACAAGCCAACACGAGAAACTATTTGTCTAAAAGTCTTTAAAATGTCTACTTTCTCTTAAGTAAGTTTCTCCGACGATTTGAATATCTGTCACCAGAACTATTTTTAATTGGCTCTTTATGTCACTTTCCAATTCGAAGAAACCGATCACAAAAGGCTATGAACCATGAAGTACCGCGGTTTGAAGAAGCAACGCGCAACGCGCAACCAATCACAAGAGCTTTTGCGGTTGACTTAAGCGTCAAGCGTCCAGACTGCATCGCTACTCTGAGTTATATGACGAACACAATGGGCGGAAGAAGACTACCAGTGTTCATCACTCTCATAATTGCTCAATGCGCTTTCACAAGAACGATAGCCTTTATTGTTCCGTCGTGTCATGCTATCGTAAGAAAGGCCATCACTCCTTGCACCATCTCTGCAGCTGGTGGTGTCAACCCCTTTACGAAAACGCACTGTTTTTCGGTTCTGAAAGAAAAGACAGAAGAATGCATTGACGAGGACGACGAAGAATGTAGCATTGATAATCTTGATGCGTGTGTTGCGTCCGACGATGAATGTTATATCGTCGACGACGATGGTATCGAAGCATGCGAGGTACGGCTCTCTAACAAATCTGAAATACCAACTCTGAAAAGTCTAGTCGCAATGCCCATTGTCGAAGTACAACTTGCTTTCCTTGTGGTTTTATCGGCGTTCCTCGTCGGTCTAGGAACACTTCCTTCACTCCCACCCTTGGTTGCATCCATCACGAATAACTTTGAACTATTCATTTCAGCAATATTCACCCTGGAGTATCTGATTCGTTGGTCGTTTGAGGGCTTTACATTTAAGTTTGTTCTTCGACCATTGTCTATTATTGACTTGATCGCAATTCTTCCCGGTTTCATCAATATCTTAGGAGCTCTAGGTTTTGCAATCCCGCCCAGTTTTGGAGCTTTGATCAATCTTCGGCTGCTTCGGATATTGCGTTTGCAACGAGTCTTGGTCGATTACGAGACGTTCGAAAAATTTGAGCTTGCCATTGGTCTTGACCCCTCCAATACTCGGCCGTACCAATTGCAGCTGGCTAGAATTGTTATTTCAATTTACACCCTGCTTTCGATCACAGCGGGTCTAATTTACTCTGCGGAGCACGTCAGTAATCCTGAAGTTCCGGACTACTTTACAGCGTTATATTTTTCCCTGACGACATTGACAACTGTTGGCTTTGGTGATATACATCCAGTGACAACCGCAGGCAGATGGGTTGTTAGTGGGGCAATTTTGATTGGTTCGGCTGTCATTCCTGCGCAAGCCGCTGCGCTGGTAGAGGCGTTACTTGATCGCGAAGGAGAGCAGGGGAAAGCTAAGAATATATCAAAGAATGACATCAGTGTCGACGAGACGGCACGTATAACGGTGGAATCAGAAAAGGTCGATGGATACTATGTCGTGGAAGGCAAAGAGTCATCCTTGGAATCAATTATGGCTCGGATGGAAAGCCTCGAGAGCAAAATGGACGAGACTAATGAACGCATGGACCGAATTCTGGCAGCGCTAGAAGCAAAACAGTTGCGATAAAGTATTCATGCATTAACATTATACGTGCATACAATTTGCTAAGTGCGGATACCCTGACTTCAAACTACGTGTTCATGCATGACAATATTGCGACTACAACTTATATTTATACTTGTAAGTTGACACGAATCGAAAAAATAGATGGATACAAAAGGCGCAGGTCAGCGCCTTACCCTTTGCTCACGTTTGCCATTTCGACGTACAGGCCTTGATGCACCAGTATACACCTCCCTCTCAGTCATATTCTGAAGAAAGGTAATATGCCTAGTCGCAACTCGTGGCGGGGGCGTAGGTAAGGATCTATTACGCTCTGAAAATCCATCGCATTCAGGTGCTCCCGGCCTATACGAAAAGTATGGGGCCTCGAACCCGAACCCTAACATTGACTCACAAGACTGCTCGATTCTAGGAGGATAACGACGCCAAACTGGGTGTCCTCGTGTACCAGCCAGATACTCCCAAACTGGATGGTTCTCAAGATCATAATCCTCTGGTATGTCAATCTCATTATCTTTGTCAGTGAATTCTTCCTCAAAGCCAAACGCTTCCTTCTTTGGTTCCGGTATAGGCCCAGATGGATCACCAATGAGGGCAGCACCCTTACTAATCTTCCCGCACACCTTTTTATGGCTCGGCCAGCATTTCAATTGACATTCTTTACCACAGAAGTTTGCCATTTTGCATTTACCACATTTTTGCAGGTTGACCGACGCTTCGCCTTGACCTTTGTTGCAACCAAGACAGATTAAGTGCTTGAATGATTGCACAGTCATATCCAGCGCATAATGCATAGGGAAAGAATTGTTGTCTATATCAGAACAATGGATTGCGTCATTCCATTCTTCTGAATAAAAGCACGGCGTGCATCGTCGTAGGTCAGCTCCTGCCTTGGCCAGCACACCCAAAGCCGCCGGGCGGCAAATTTCAATTGTGGTGTACGCTGGAGTCTTCCCCGCGTTGTTTGTTCGTTCCAATATATCGGTATTGGTGACCATCGCAGCTTTTAGGAGCAACGCAACGCATTCTGCATGACCATTGTGCGCAGCAATCCAAATGGGCGTCGTCGTCTTACGAAAAGGTGCTCGATCAAATTTGGCCCCCTTGTCCAAAAGAAATGGAAGAATTTTAGTTTTCCCCTCTTGAGCTGCGATATGGACCGGAAAACAACCTGTAGTGTCGACAGTGTCAATTCCAGCTCCGTGTTTTAGGAGCACTGATATCACTCGTATCGCCTCATCCTCGTCATGACGCATGCATGCGCCGATAAGGGGAGTAATACCAGTTTTTGGATCTGTTCGGTTGATTACAGCGCGTGCAGATTCAATGGAAGATACACCAACAAGTGTTCTTTCGACCTCTCGGGCGCTGCATTGTGTGGTAGCAAACATTAGGATACTTAGAGGATTATCATCATCATCCATCAAGCCGGAATAGAAAGGGTTGCTGTTCATCTTTGAATGTCGTGAGAGCTAATTAATAGTAGTGTGTGCGTCTACTGTACTACAAGTAGAAAGATACGGTATTATATGATATATAACATATCACATATCGGTCTGTATCTCACGACTCACGCTGCCTTCTGATTCATTCAATCAGTGCTGCTGCATTCAGTAGTACAAAGATACTCTTAAAACGCCAATTTACCGGTCCTTCAGCAAACAAGTAGGCAAGTTTGCTTGCAAGTTGCAAGTTGCAGCAAGCGAAAGCGAAAGCAGAGATTTGGTACTGATGAATGCAAGTTAATTTAATTTAAAAGCTCCTCAGATAGCATAGGAAACGTCAATGAAACCTTCATTCTTGGAATTTTTTAAATGTTCCGTACACGTGCGATAGAAACATTTTCAAGGCTAATCACAGGAACCTCAAATTGAAAAATGCAAACAATTGAATGTATACTACAAGTACAAGTACACTAGAAACAATCGATGAGTCATTCTGTAATAAGTAATTAGTACTTTAGTGATTTCCTCAAGAAGCATCGCAACGCATATTTGTGAATATATAACCCTAGTTTTGCTTATTGTACTTGGCAAGCATTGGAACAGTAAATTTGTAAGGAACTCCAAAGTTTGAGACGGAACGAATGACATAGTCGGGGCTGGACCACGAATTTTTGCTAATTGTGGGATAACCTTGCCCAATGCGAATAGGCTTTGGTGCCGGTTCTTTATCAGTTCCCTTGAAGGTAACATATGCCTTTTCACCATAAGGAGCAATAAACTCCACGAACGCGACTTCCTTATTCTTCATTTTCTCACCTTTGAAAGACAATGGCGGTTAGCAGATGCTGCACGAACGCGAACACGAACAAACAACAAACAGAGAACGGAGCACAAAAAATGCAATCTACAATACACGTAGTCGAGTCCATGATGAAGATATTCAATATACTGTACGTAGGAGTGAGTCTATGGACTTACCAAATTCGATGAAAGAAACAGAAGGCTCATTTAGCTTGCTGGCATCGAGCCCTCCATCAAGAGCAGTGTTTTTGAAGCTGTAAATTAATCCATTGAAGGATCTGATTTCTCTACCAACAACAGAATCAAGACTCCCTAACTTGTATCCACCTTCAGCAGATGGATAGTTGAGTGCATTTGCAGGTTGAGCGAGTTGGCCAGCTATTGCACCTGTAAACAGTGCAGCTGCCCCATTCTTGAGCATTGATCTGCGATCTGTCTGGGTCTTATCGACAGAGAATGCAGTCGTAGAACCAACGAAAAGGGAGAGGAGGAGAGAGAGCTTCATTCTGGTCTGGTCGGGTTGAAATCAAAAAGTTAATATTGTGAGGTTTGGGATGCAGATGCACTGCTGCAGATGACGAGAATCCCAATTTTGTTGTATCAGTTGTTTTGGATACTTTCTTGAACTTTTGAGGATTTTGTTCAACGTGACACCGTTATTAACACTAATGGGTTGGGATTCTTATCTTTTCGTGTTTTTCGCTTTCCTATCTGTTTCCATCCTCTTTTGTTTCTTGTGAACCATCTATCACAAATTCAAAATAACCTTCTCCTCCTCTGTTTGTTGATTGTTGATGCAACTTCCTTCAAACTGTGTTGATACAAGCAGCAGTTTGAGTTGTGAGCTGTAGTTTTACATTGAAGACTACTCATATCAGCGCATCACCGGCGAACTATGTATCCTCGGAAGCCTACAGCAACGCCTCTACTTTACATCCTTCTATTCTCCTGTCTGATAATGTTTGGTCGAGCTCTGATGCCATCCTTCCTTGCTGGAAGAAACTATTCCAAAAGAATATCTACTATTACCACGTGTACGTCGTGGAGGTATGCCCAATCTCTAACATTGCAGTTTTCGACTTGCAATGATGCAGAATCTGATTCATTGAATACCACGCCATCTAACGATTATTCACAATTCAAGAAAACTAGAAAAAAGAAAAAGATGAAGGGAGACAAAGGGAGCACCAAGGACAAACGAAGCGAATTTATTGGAAAAATGAAAGCAGTTGACAATGGCCGGTGGTCAACACTCTACGCTCCAGGCGGCGAGGATGGGTTTTCATTTCTTGCCAAGAGCGGCTTACCCGATCGCAGTAAGCCTTTTACTGTGCTGGGAATAGAATCAAGTTGTGATGATACTGGTGCTGCAGTGCTTAGGAGTGATGGGGTGATACTGGGAGAGGCACTTGCATCACAAAGTGAGATTCACGAAGAGTTTGGAGGAGTTGTTCCAGGTTTGGCAAAAACTGCACATGAAGAGAAGATTGATTCGGTCATAAATGAAGCATTGGCCAATGCGGGACTTTCATCAGTCGATGATGTCGATGCCATTGGTGTGACTGTTGGACCAGGGCTCGAGATATGCCTTCGTGTTGGTTGCAATAAGGCAAGAGAGTTGGCAATGAAATATAAGAAACCATTTGTTGGGATTCATCATTTGGAGGCTCATATTTTAATGGCACGTCTCCCTTTTGATGAAACTGCAGGGTTCATTACAGGTGGATCCGATAACATTCATGAATCAAAGAGATCTATTGAATTTCCTTTTCTTGCTCTCTTGGTGAGTGGGGGGCATTGCCAATTGATGAAATGCCTCGGTGTTGGGCGTTATGAAATCATCGGGGGGACAATTGATGATTCGTTAGGCGAAGCCTTTGACAAAACAGCTCGATTGTTAGGGCTGCCAGTTGGAGGTGGTGGGGGACCTGCTGTAGAGAAACTGGCAAAGGAAGGCGATCCTAAAGCTGTTCAACTGCCTATTCCATTGCAAAAACGAAAGGATTTCGATTTTTCATATGCGGGACTAAAGACTGCAGTTAGAATGAAGGCCGAAAAAATTGCAGCTGAAAGAGGTCTAGATTCAGTCAATGACTTATCAAGAGAGGACAGAGCGAACATTGCAAGCTCCTTCCAGAACGTTGCTATCAAGCACATTGAACAGCGATTGAAGAGAACCATGGACCTCTTGGAAAGCGAAGAAGAAGGAATTCGTTCACTGGCTGTAGTGGGAGGAGTTGCAGCTAATCAAGAACTAAGGTCGAGACTAGAAGTTATATGCAGTACTAGGCCAGAACCATGGCAAATGATGGTACCCCCACCTCGCCTTTGTACAGACCAAGGAGCAATGGCCGCGTGGGCTGCAATTGAGAGAATAATAGTTGGGAGCAGTGACATCCCAGACGACCAAGAAGTATTTGCACGATTTCCTTTCCAATCAAAAGCTTAGATTTTGAATAATCGACATGTTTGGTTCATCAGCACATTTTTGTCGTATTTAATACTGCCTTGAATTAAGTTCTGCCAACTGTGTTTAATTTCATTCTGTACCGGTATATCCATACTGAATACTGCCTGGCTGGGGGGGGGGCGATGCGCCTTCCCCCACGAGTATTCGTCTTATTTACCTATCTTCAAATTGCTTAGTATCGTCAATCTTTAGCGAGCGACTATTCGAAGCAATGGAGCACATTTCAATTTGTTTACTACATTTTCCATAGATATATTATCTGCATTCTTCCATCTTGAATGCGTTTGGCGGCTATGAAGCTGCATTCGATATTCGATTCCTTCCAACATTTTGCATATTTTCAAATAACTGAAAATCATTCATCGTTTAATATTGTCAAACACTATTAACGAATACGATAATTTTCAATTGGGTGCGAATTACTTCCTTCCAAGCTTGTCATTGAAATTTAATAACATTGAGGAATAGTTTTTTCTTCAATTACGAGAAAATATAAGAAAACAAAATTCAAGTAATTTCAGAACTGTAGTAGCAATTCTTGTTTTATAATTCCAGTTGTAGCATTCAATAAGTCGACTCTGACACAAAACGTCTATTATGCTTAGAGTCGCTTTTGATGCATCCGAACGAGTGTGGCTCTCACTTCAAATCTCTTGGGGTGATACAGTTAGTACTCTATGGCTGACCCCTTGATTAACCGATTCAAGTCGAGTTTCATTGTGTCCTGCCCAGTATTACGAGCATGCTCAATAGCTGCTTTCATAATTGAAAAAGTCTCATCCATGCCCAAAGACATGGTACTTTTATGAAAAGAGTCACCAACAGACACTGCATTGATCGTATCTAGCGTTTGAATTCCCTCTTCCTGCGCACTCACACTTACGCCATTAACAAGAACTAACTCTGGTGTTTCGACCAAGTCTATTTGAGGCGGTATGCTTAGGTTCACTTCAAGTCTTCCAATGGCATAAGCTGTATTTTCATCATCTTCCTTTACATACTCAACACCTTGTTGTTTTGCAACTTCGCGGTAGACCGTGTCAATGGCGGAAATGAAAGTACTTTGAGATACTAACTCTGGCCTTCCGTCTGCTGTGGAATCGTTACCAGATGTCTTCGACGCTTTCGCTTGCCAAGAATGGTGATTGTGGTGATCATTCTTATAGAAGAAGAAAGAAGCAGAGCTGGAAGACGAACGGCGAGAAACAATCGACTTCGTCTTCCTGAAGGCACCTTCAATTTCTTGCTGGTGAAATCCTGCAAAAGAGTTCAATGCTAGACAAGATGAGAGGTACACAAGCAATAGCTGGAGAGAGACGGAGTGCATCATTTTTAGTTTTAAAGTGTACAAACTCTTGCAACTTTTGCAACTTGCAACTTGCAAGAAAAAAGTATCGTTGTAGTAATCGCAAGCTCGCAACAAGTCGCAAGCATGTCGCAAGTATGTTGCAAGCATGTTGCATGTCGCAATTACGTCGCACGCGTTTGGCTATTTAGCTTTTGTAATAGTCGCAAGCACGTCGTTTAGCTTACTTTCCCCTATTACAATGGTTTTATTAACCCCTAAAGTTTTTCTCTTTGCTTTCACGTTTTCTTCACCAAATTTACTTTCGATTGTTGATTGATGTTTAATATCAGTCAGAAGGAACAACTTTACTTCAACTTTCAGTCACCAGTTACGAACACTACATGCAATCTCATACTTTATTGCATCTTGTGCATTGCCAAATACACCACCTGTTAATGTTTATGCTGCAGATGCCATGACACCACGAATGGTTTTGCAATTAGTGAGAATGGCTCCATTAGGTTTGGGAGATGCTGGCTTTATTGGCGGTGGAAAAAGATTGTCATTTAAGAAGAAGTGCCCATCATAGCGACTATGCGCGTTTGGGAGGGCAAGATATGCTGCATCGGGATCTGCATGTAGTACCATACCGCTGACGTAATATCTAATAATTGTGTTTAGGTGGTATGTAGCAACTTATTCAAGTAACATCTCTGTGAATGAGGAGGAACTAATTGGATGTATCGAGGGCAAGATTAGATATGTGTATCTGATGATTCAATCGTTGCCAAAGGGTGCATTGACATACAGGTGTATATAAAGAGATGTCTTGAGCCATAGTGAATGGACAGTGATTGCTGACCGCTAATAACAGAAGATTCTCAACAAAACGAAAATGGCATATGAAGACTCTGCTACAATTACATTTAGAATGTCGGTTATTAGCACCCTACGTCACCGAAAAATGCAGTAGAAACCTGAAATGCGGTAGAAACCGGCCATTTTTGCAATATAACAATTATCCCAAGTAAGAAAATTTAAATACAAAAGTCGCCCAGAAACACCTTTTTCAATCTCCTTATTCTAAGAGGTGCACACAAGACTTGCAATAAATGCACTTTAGCAAAGAATTGCTGTCAAATAGACTTTATGAGTATGTTGTAAGTGTTGTTGTATTGTTTTTGGTACCAAAAGTCGGCTATCTAGACAAGAAAAAAGATAAGTGTAGATATAAAGCAATACTACAGTAGAAGGCAATAGGTTGGATAACAGCCCGACTTGCATCGTAGTTTACTTTAGTTGTGTGTGTTGAGTATATACTAGTAAACCGTTCCGAGTGTCGCATTGTCACACTCTGAATCCTGTGGACATGAATGACTCCAATCCAAACTCTAACTAGTTTAGGGATAACCGTAACATAACGGCTATTCCG
>Ga0115005_10005210_pt1 | contig 10305 bp, 5 predicted proteins | sample ArcOceMetagenome_FD_87163 | JGI IMG/M metagenome (GOLD analysis project Ga0115005, IMG submission 87163) | Marine eukaryotic phytoplankton communities from Arctic Ocean - Arctic Ocean - Greenland ARC118M Metagenome | ecosystem: Environmental > Aquatic > Marine > Oceanic | place: Arctic Ocean...
CGTCGTCGTCGTCATCATCATCATCATCTGATATGAAACCAGTGCTGACAGAACCAATAGTCTTATCTGCCGCTAGCTGAATGACCACGTCTCTCATATCAACCTTGTCGGTACTATGGAGCGATAAGTGACCAAATGAATGTTCAAGTTGAATATTTTCAGCACTTCTATACATTTCATCGCTTTCGTCGTCTTTCTCGTCATCTGATGTGAAACTATTGTCAGCTGCCTGCTGAATCACAAAGTCCCTCGCATCCATCTGAGCACTATCAGTAATGTTTCTCTCTGGATCGGTGCTATTCATGGATCGTCTCATGGTGTTTTCAATACCAGCGTCACTGGTGGTGCTACCGTACACTTCGTCGTCATCGTCTTCGTCGTCATCTGATATGAAACTGTTGTCTGCAGCGGCATACATCCCCCCCACTGCCTGCTGAATCACAAAGTCCCTCGCGTCCATCTGAGCACTATCAGTAATGTTTCTCTCTGATTGATTTCTTTCGTCGATGGCATCGTCTTCATCATCTGATATAAAACTACTGTCTGCTTCGGTGATGGCTTCCTCACCTGTTTGCTCAATCACAATATCCCTCAGATCTATCTCATGTGTCATATCGGTATTTCTCCGAGCACTGCCCTCGATGATTGATCCGGTAGAATATTGAACATCGCCAACGCTGATATCGTTTACTTTGTTGTTCTCGCCATAAATGTCACCATGAGGAACGACATTTTCATTATTTCTTTGTTTGAATAAGAAAGAATCTCTAAGATCCGCAGCGAGAGCCATATTCTCAATTTTTGAGAGAAGTTCAGGATTAACCTTAACGACAGTTTCATCATTTCTTTGTTTGAATAAGAAAGAGTCTCTAAGATCCGCAGCGATAGCCATATTCTCAATTCTTGAGAGAAGTTCAGGATTAACCTTCGCGTCTGTGAAAGTTTGAGGCGGAACAGGAAGGACACAATTGTCCTGGATTTTTCTGAGTTTATCGTCTTCCGGCAGTGTACGTGTACCCATCGAATCGACATCACCTCTTTGATTCAAGCGATCATCAGATGCAGTAGTAGAATAGGTGTTTCCATCTCGGCAGATCCTAATATTCGTAAGATCGCCCATTGAAAATTCACTTGTGGTTGCACGAGTACCACTTCTCAGCGATCGCAAAGAATCACCGACCTCGAGCTCTGAGATCCGATTCTCATCGACTCTGTTTACCTTTGTATCTTTTATAACACGAATACGACCAGATGGGCTGTGTCCTAAATCACGTGGCATCGCTTCACATTTCAAATCGCTAGCAGGATCCTGACCATTCTTCGTGGATGAGGGTCCTGATGGATTTATCAGAAACGAATGGTCTCGTATTCTCACGGTGGGTTTGTTGAATAATTCTGCACTATTATCATCTGAATCTTCTGAGGAAGATAAATATCCACTCACAACAGATGCTGCCTCAGGTTCTTGCTGGATAATTTCATCCCGAAAATCTTCTGAATTAAATGGTCGGGCAAGTGGGTGGTCCTCAATTATATCTAGACATTCGAGACCTCGGTCGTGTATGATTTCATTCATCTGCGCAATATCGCTTTTGGACCAGATCTTTTCAGGCTGTTCGGAGGTCAAGTTCACTCCCCTCTCCACTTCCTCTGAAGACGAAGATGAAGACGAAAGGTACAAATCATGAGAGCGAAGACCTATTCCAATTTCAGATCCTCGATTACCATCAAGCGCGTCATAGGTCAATGGTTCATCTACAGCGTTTTCACGAAAAATGTGATTTCGATTTACCGGCGACAGCAAGAGTTGCTGTTGGGATCCCAATGAAATTGACGATCTATTGAACACAGACTCATTATCCATCGCTCTGTAATTACCATCACCATTCGCAATCACATTACTTCTTGCCGATACCTCGTCTCTGTCTTCTTCATCCGCATCTTCTGTGTCATTGCTTTTATATATATATCCAGTCATATCTATTCTTCCTGTAGGCTCACTCGTTCGTGGTTTGGATTCGTATTTCTGTGCTCTAATCTCCATTTTCCTTATTAATTCGAGGTCTTCATTTTCGTCATGACACACGAATCTGATAACACAGCCTCCCATGGCCTTAAAACCACTTCTTATCGAGTCCATTGGATTACAACCAGTATTTGTGGGGATTGTCTCTGCTGTAGGCATATATATGTGGCTTCTTGATCCTCGTGCTCCGTTCCTCTCGACTCTTTTCTGAGCATTAAAGGACCGTCTGTCCTTTGGATCATGTTTTGTCATGTGGACCTTTTCTGATGCTTCTACTTGAGCTGGCGTCTCTCTGGAGGTTGACGGCAATTCTGCTCTTTCCAATCCTAACTCTTCCATTGCTCTTGCACTAGAACCAAGATCGCTCTCTCCATGAAATCTATTACTTATTTCGTCATCGGCATTATAATTCGGATCTAATTGCTCGCTCTCCTCTTCATTAAGGCTCAATGGAATTTGATTCTGTGCTGTATCGTCATTTTTGGTGTTGACTATTGACTGAGTTTCCTCTGTATTGATAAGACCCAAAGGTGTTTGAAATTGTGTTTGTACACATAGCGTATCCTCGTTGCAATCGCTATATGTTTCATCAACCACTGCATGCAATGGTTTGCTCTCATTTCCCCAAGATTGGCTATTCGATGCATTCCCATTCCCATTTCCATCATCTTCACTTGAACTGGATGAAATGGAAGAATGAATGTGCATGATGTCAACAGATATTTGAGATGTTTCAATTGCAACCTCGCGGAAGGGAGTTATTTCAGATGGTCCACACCCACACATTTGATAAAAGAACGGACGTTCTACAGTAGATGCCGTGTCGTCGTCATCATCTTCAGTTTCAGAAGAGGAATACGCCACTGGCGTATGCGTATGCAGGGCTGAGGTAGCGTCTTTGACGACTTCATTTTCACCATCATGGTCATATCCTTCGCTCGAAGTTTCTTCGCTGGAAGATTCTTCGCTGGAAGAAAAATTATCATCGTACACTGGGGACATGATTTAAAATATTGTTATAGACCTCAATCTTGTCTTGATGCAGTGCATCAGCATTACTGAAGATTATTATTAGCGAGAATTGCGAGAGCCTGGCATGTTTCTGTTTTGGCGATCCTGAAAATCCAAAAAAACGGGCGCTGCTATGCTGGCATGGCAGTTTAGGTACTCTTCTTTCTTCCCGCCCAAACACATAACAGCGGTTCAAAAGGCTCTCCGTTCTTTACATAAGCCCCCCACATTAAAATCCCGTGAAACTCACCACACAAAATTAAACTAAATCACCACCGGTATTATCTTTCATCCAACCATACTCAACAAATAAAACCGATAAGAAAAATGTAAGCGAGATTTATCTCATATACTATCAGATGAACAAGCCGGTATGCTCGGACAATGAACACAAAACACATCTCCGTCTACGTCTATCTCTTTCCGACGCACACGCAATATAAAACGAATTCAAACACATCAAACTCTTCTCTAGCATTCCTACAATCGCTTTGGACGACAGTGTTTAAAAGCGTCTCCGTGAAATTTTAAATAAATATTGAGGGAACGCGGAATGATCCAATTCACGATCTCGCTTCTGGGGACCCAGATTTCATTGAAAGCGAGACGAAGACACGGAAATTGAAGGTCAGTCGCAAAAAGGATGAGGCAGCAAGCGCTCTTTAAGAACACGAACAGGAGATTGTGAGCCTTTTAGCATATAGTGATACTGAGCATGAAACAAATTGACGAATTGCAAGAGAAAGAGGATGATTCCGAGGATAAAATGTTGGGACTCAGAGCTGATGCAGAAGATCAAATTGCGCAGCTTCAGGCCAACAAGTTGTGACCATTACCAATGAAGATATCCAACGTGTTTTGGAAGAAAAGGATATTGTAGCCCAGGAAAAAGAAATCGCCATAGCAAGTGTAGCCACGATTGAAGCCAAAAGACAGAAAGCTGAATCTGAGATACAACAAGACATGAATTTGATCAATGAGTTCAAACAAACAAAAACATTTCAGCGAACTGTCTTTGGCCGGGTCATTCGTCATCTAACAAACATAACTTTTCTTGCACGAAAGTTACGTGGTGTACCTAATTTGGTCGCTAATTTGGTTTAAATCGATGATGGAGCTCAGAGGTTTCTGACGACACGAAGGATAAAGTAAGTTCACCAAGAACATTCCGAAGAGGAGCGAACATGATTTCTATCCCTACAGCAAGCATTGTTAATCTAGCTCATTTTTAATAAATGGTGTCAAGGTTACTACTAATTTGTTTGATAATGTTTCTGCTTCAATATTTGTAAGATAGCACGCAGCATCATGAACATCAGTGTTGTTAACCACGAAACACATGTTCGTCCTATTTTATAAGCATTCATTTATTTGATACACACATTCTCCTTCCAGCCACTACATCATATTTCGAGCAGCAAGAAGTACTATTTATTTGTACCGATCCCAAACGAGTACCGATATTAGAACATCGAGGGATGGCGCCAGCCTGGCTCAGCAGCATCATTCATTCTCGCAAGGGATTCATTCCTAGCAAAAATCTCTTCAGCTTGTTGCTGTTGCTCTCTCTCTCCTGCGGGGACATTCGCATGGAGGAACTGACGAAGAAGTAAATGGCGACTTTCCACGGAAGAATCAACTGTATTGTGTTGTAGTATACGTTGATGATTGTTTTGTTGTATACGATGTTGAAGTTCTTGTCGTTGTCGTCGTTGCAGAAGTAATTGTTGTTCCAGCTGAAAATTATCATCTATCCGGCGTGCTAGGAGTTCCAAATCGTTTCCAAGTCTCATTTGATGCGGTGGTTGTTCATTGGTATGCTGCACCATCAAGCCTTGATCAAAAGCAGAGCCCCTCAATTGAGAAAGCATTGGTAAAGATTGAACCCTCCTGTCCTGCTGAGATAACTGGTGCGCGTTACCAGGGAGACTATGGCTTTGTTGGGTATGTCCCCAATCGCCGACATGAATGGAATCACTTGCACTTATAACATTACGACCACCACGCCGATCAGCAAGAAGGGCCGGAGAAAATCCTCCTGAATTATTCATGCTTGGAGAAAACGATGCATTATGTTGAGTGGATGGTATGCCAGTGTCACTTGCACTTATAACATTACGACCACCACGACGATCAGCAAGAAGGGCCGGAGAAAATCCTCCTGAATTGTTCATGCTTGGAGAGAACGATGCATTATGTTGAGTGGATGGTATGCCAGTGTTACTTGCACTTATAACATTACGACCACCACGACGATCAGCGAGACGGGTCGGAGAAAATCCTCCTGAATTGTTCATGCTTGAAAAAAACGATGCATTATGTTGAGTGGATGGTATGCCAGTGTCACTTGCACTTATAACATTACGACCACCACGATGACCAGCAAGAAGGGTCGGAGAAAATCCTCCTGAATTGTTCATGCTTGGAAAAAACGATGCATTATGTTGAGTGGATGGTATGCCAGTGTTACTTGCACTTATAACATTACGACCACCACGACGACCAGCAAGGGTCGGAGAAACTCCTCCTGAATTGTTCATGCTTGGAAAAAACGATGCATTATGTTGAGTGGATGGTATGCCAGTGTGTGCGCTCCTGGTACTGTCGGACAGCAGTGCAGGAGCGCTACTACTGGCAACATTAGTGTCGGCGAGGGCAGGCAATACAGAGGTAGTAGGCTCGGTCGGCTCGGTTGTTTTTGGGATTTGTTGATTGAAGTACGACATATTCATGCAGCGGAGGAAATCACCCTTAATAAACTCAGGATGGCAGTAACAAGAGGAATAAGTCCCTATGTTATTAAACTTCGATTTTTCGAAGCCCCAACGCTTGAGCTAATATAATGACGAAGAGGCGAGGCCGAAATAGAAGTGAGAACAGAGGCAATTTGCTTATCTGTCAGTAACCATTATGCTGGATGAGACCAAGTACTTCTTACCTTTCGCTGGAAACTTGAAAACTTCGCTTCTTTAAAGATCTCAGGAAGTACTACCCGCTCGCAGGAGACCGGATTCAATATAACAAAAGCTAAACCACTCGGAGTCCAGGTAATGATATCTTGATAGTCCCCACATTGAAGAGCGTACATTAGCTGAAGGCAGAAAGAATAGGAGCATTACGAGGATTAAAGAAATCTGAAAGTGAGTAAAGAAGTTCAGCAAACTGCTGCATCATCATATTGTTGAGGACAACCTTTGACGCCACTTTTTAACACATCCCAGATCAAGTAGAGGCCATGGGAGAGTCCTCGCGCGACTGGCTTCTTTGCACGCCTTCGTTGTCGTAAGGTACGTACGTACCTTCACAGGGAACTTGATCGCCTTCTCTTTTCGGGTTCGTTCGTTCGAACCCTTCCCGGTAAGGAAGCGAAACATTTTTTCAGTAGGATCAAAGGGATAGTTCATGATGAGTTCAAATTTGTATCAATTATCATGTCTTTTACATACGAAAGTCGAAAGTCGAAAGTCTCATTCAATGATGGATGGATGGATGGAGCGGTAAATGAGCCATGAGCCGTACGTCGCGAACGTACTGGTACGTCGCGAACGTACTGTCGTAGAAGAAAGAGAGAGAAGAAAGAGAAGCCCCCGAAAATCTTAGCGCTTTTTGACAAACGTGTTTCGAAAGGCCTGCCACCAATTAACAGGCACTTTCGTATTGGACAAACCAAGTTTGAAAATAAGAACCAACAAGTTCCAAAGTAAGAACGTTTTTAAACTAAAAAGTGAAAGAACGTAATTTTAAATTCATAAAATCATACACATTGCAAGCACATTGAAGATTTTTAATTATAAAACACCTCCTGTTCCCTAAGTCAATGTAGTTGTAGAGCGAAATTATAATGGTGTAATAGGATGTTCCGATGCTAGTAGGTTATTAAATACGATTCTAGGATGAAAAGTGTTTGTGAGCTGTTCCCTTTTGGTCCAGCTCTTTGCTCCGAATATTATTCCAATTTGTCGTCCGTTGAGGCGTCCGTCCGGATAGCGGACGCATTATCGCGAACGTTTTTGTAAACAGGTTTTCAACACACTATGTGTACTCATAACTCATAACAGGCATTTTACACTCCTTTGAACATAATAGTTTTTAACACGAATTATCACGTCATAAGACTTGCATAAGAGAGTTTTTTTCTCGCGGTTGCTGACACTTTTTCCAAAATAGCTCAATCTCATCCAATGTCGTTTTAGTCAATCGTTTCAACCCAAAAAAGCGCGTTGATGTACGTCTAATATTTGTGAACATGTAATTAAAAATTTAGAGATCTATTAATAACCACCCACGAAGAATTCGATGCTTTATTAAAAAGACCCGATTCAATTTGAAATTTGAGGAAACGCCTTTGAAAAGGCACGCAACATACCATATTCTTGAGTTGTGGATGCTCTACCAGCAACGCGCTTGGTACCGTATGTATATCTTATTCATGATAGGGTCTGGATGAGGTTGATGGAATGATATGTAGGTTCTCACATATCCAACCATTTGATTTTCTCAATACCTGGAGCTTTAATAATACAATTCGGATCACAAAGTGAGGAGAAAATGGAATTATGGAGAGCATATGAGCTCATGGAGTCTCAGGCAGGCAACTTTCTGAAGGCTGCACAAAATGTGAACCAGAGATCGATCCGCGATGCAGCAATTGTGAAGGATGACTACCCAAATTAAGATATTGACACACAAAACCTCGTAAATGTCAACCAAAAACTAACATTCATCTTCATATTGAGATAGATCGCGTTTACAAGGAACGAGATGTCAACATTGAGCATTGAGCCTCCACGAGATGAATTACTAAAATAATCGAGAGTATGTACTCGTCGTTTCGGTAAAACAGCAAAAGCAGTTTTGCGCGCAGATGCGCAATTAAATGCAAGTGCCACGTGGGTGGGTGGGGGAGGGACATTTGTTAGAATCGTCGAGATCGTCTTCCTTCGCCAGCCTTGCCATGACCCTTTCTTCCACTTCCTCTATCCATTGCTCTCTTAAAAACTAAACTCACTCTACCGTCGCTATTCTTCACAAGCTCATTCGTACCAACTCTAACGTCCTGCCGATTATACACAGCGTGATGGAACAAGTCGTTACATTCTGAATCCATTTTCACAACGTCTCCTGGAAAAAGAGGGATCACTGCAGGGATAATACCATTGCCATTATCGTCATTCTGGTGTCCAGTATCCTTCTGAAGTTTCTTAGTCTCGAATTTGTCCCACTCGTTGAGGTCAGGAATTGGTCGGAAAGCAAACTTACGCACATCATCATCTCCAGCACTCACAACACAAGTCAGTCTCTCCCAATAAGTCCCATGCTCCGGATCCGTATGAAACTTACATGCCGACTCTCCATTTGGGTAATGGTTGCACAAGGCACAATCAAAGTAATTTCCAATTTCTTGACAACAAATCTCTAGCTGTTCATGTGGATCGTGAGCCAAGATGCCCTGTTCCACCCGACGCATCGCCTCCGATACTATGGGAGGTAATACATGCGATGCCATTAATTTTCCGCTGTACGCGAGTGACCCAATTCCTTCATCGGCTACCCACGCCGTTCCTCTTCTTTCTTCCACTTTGGACCCTGTTCGCGTCGTTATGGTATCGACATTAAATGGGATTTCTGAAAGCAGACTTTTCAATGTACTTTCTTCACCATCAAAGCTATTCCAGTCTAAGCATGAAGGTATTATATCAAACGGAAGCTTGGCAACTCTCTCTTCAAGATTTGGAATAGCCCGCTTCAAGACACGTGGTGAATCCTCGCCATCAATACAATCATCCTGAATTTTGTTTTCCGAAATAAGATTCGACAGTGGAGAACCTATGCGAGAAATGATTCCTCGAATAGCCCACCTTACTTCAACAGCTTCATGCATTTCAAGATTCGGTGTCATGAGATCAGCCCTTTGTATCAACGATTTTATTGCTTCCAAAATACGTGGATCAAGAGTGATGTCTCTAGACGACGAATTTGGTAAAGTAAATCCAACAATCGCATGAAGCCCCATTAACGCAATGCATGTATTCTTAATCTCCATGTTCATGTATCCAGGAGACAAATCACCATGAAAAGGAATGAAAGACGCAAGAATTGCATGTTTGAATCCATTTTCACCAGCCTCGTTCCACAATTGCGCATCAAAGGCAACCCCTCTTTCATTACCAATACAATCTCCTAAACGTTTCAGGAGCTGACTCGCAGCTTTGATTCTTTTTTCATGGTGAATGGCCTGAGTCCTCAAGTGCGATGGGAGGTCATCATCTGTTGGCAACCACAGTCGAGTAGAAGTGTGTAGTAAATGTTTTGATGAGGTGGATTCGACGATTGCTTGTGCTATGCTCATTTTTGAAAGTTCTTCAATGGTATGAATTTTCTTTGGTTTCGGTTGAGGTTCTGTGTCATGATTGGCGACATTGTGATTGTTTCTAGTTTTATGCATGCTGCCTGGTTTTGATTTCTTTCTTTGCTTCGGTCTATTTTTTGCGGTTCTTTGGGACGGTTTTGTTCTTGTATTTGCATTTGCATTTGTATTTGTGTTGCCACTGGCCATCATGGTTATTGAAAAAGAAGTCGTTTCCATAAAACATATGACCCACAATATGAGGCTGAGGAAGATCCCAATAGACTGGCTCATGGTGTAAATTACGTTTTCAAATGGATTCAGTAACAATAGGCAGTTAGTACACTAGGATTTCTTCAATGGAATGAATGATGGACTCGACTCCTAATGCTTTCTACCGGTACCATACGGTACAAGCGCAAGCGTACTGTACTATGATCTATGATCTGTTTTGAGTTTGTTTCTTCTGTCTTTTTTTCTGTGGTGGAAGGAAGAGCGCATCAAGGGGTACAACACCCAGCGATGACCCCACCTCGGAAAACCTTTTGGATAAGAAGTTACTACAATACAACTGCCCAACTGACTGAAATGAATGGAATTTGGGCCCCAACGGCAGTCGACACAGACACATTTAGTTTTAATTAGCTCTTGGAGTTTGTATAAAGTGTCAAAAATGATAATAGACACTCACTTACCGGTAGACGGACAACAAACAAGAACTACTGTCAGTCTATCTACTCGTAATCATTCAACTCGAAGATGCTCTTTCCTAGGCAAAGAAAGCGAGGCGGTACAAATACCAGTAACAGTACCAATACTACATGTACACCATCCAATGGTGCTGATGCTGATGCTGATGCTGATGTCGTCAAGAATGCTCATGAATCGCACTATCATCTTCGAGATGAGAACAAGAACACGA
>Ga0115005_10005211_pt1 | contig 10305 bp, 11 predicted proteins | sample ArcOceMetagenome_FD_87163 | JGI IMG/M metagenome (GOLD analysis project Ga0115005, IMG submission 87163) | Marine eukaryotic phytoplankton communities from Arctic Ocean - Arctic Ocean - Greenland ARC118M Metagenome | ecosystem: Environmental > Aquatic > Marine > Oceanic | place: Arctic Ocean...
ATCGCTAATTTTAACTTCCCGGCGCCCGTAGCGATTATCAGTCGATTAAATCCTGGGGTAATGGATCGGGTTGGCAACACTGCGCTTGAAGGCTTAAGAAAAGCGTTAGAGGACAACTTCACTGCTCCCAAGGCGTCAAAAGTTCTGGCAGTCGCCGACAAACTAATACTGCCTGGTGTCTGGCGATTTACTCGCTTGAATAAAAGGGGTCAGAGTCATTTTAAATAAACTATACTCCTATTTACTAATAAGGAATTAACAAGACACCCTTGATATCGAACAGCCCAAAAATAGTTTTTCGATTTATTACGATGGGTGTCTTTGTAATTTTATTTGCGGTGGGTTCACTCGGGACGCAACCGCTTTTGCTGATGGTAAACCGATTCAGTTGATTGGTGGTGAGGAATTGCTGACTATGGTGAAAGATGTGCAGACAAATGAGCCTCTAAAGCGCGAAACTTTGGCTACTAACATCGAGATAGAAACGACTCAACCAACATGCCCAAAGTGCGGTGACAAGCTTATGGTGCGACAAGCCAAACGAGGCTCTAATGCAGGCAATGCATTCTTGGGTTGCTCATCGTTTCCAAAATGTCGGCATACGGCGGAAGTCACCAACATTTAAGTGTTGTAGCTTATTTTACCTTACAGTTTGTATTGAGCTATCGCACTAAAGCAAACATCACGCTTTGCTCACCGGCGTGTAAGTTGGTGCTATTTTCGATGCTTTTTTTTAGCAAAAACGCGACAACTGAGTCGAGTCCGAGTTCAGCAACTTGTTATGCATTTTCACGGTGATAATCGATATACTTTTTTCTCTGTTAGGGTTGCTCAAATTGGCAACATCTCTATGTCTGACCTAGACTATGGCCTTTACAATGTGAAAAGCTTTGAACACAGGGAGGTTGCAATGCAATCACTTATACAGCCATGCAAATTTACCATCTCGGTCAACATCCTTAGCAAAACAAACCTGTTTCGCTCGTTACAACGTCGCAATTTTATGCCCTCCGCACAGAGCAGCTTAAAAGAAGAAAGCGATGATGTTGGGTCAGAATTTTTCAGCGAACAACAGTCCATATCAATAACAGAGCAATCAAGTTCAGATTCGGAATGGGATGAAGTCTATGTTCAAGAACAAAAGCTTCCTCTTAAACTTTTGGCAGGCCTTTCTAAGCCAGCTAAAACAGTGTGGGAACTGGCTATTTCTCTAGCAATTAAATCTGCTCCAGAGCTACTCAATCAATACCTCCGACCTGATGTCATACTTAACCACAAGGGAGCAGAAGTAGAAATAAGCTCATTCTACAATACTTCTGTCGAACACGATTTTGAAAAAATAAAGTTGCAGATGGACATTATCGATAATGTCTTTAGTGATATACGCTTTCTTGCCAGCACAGTACTGGCCATATATGAAGATCCTCAGCTTACTGAATACCAGAGTGAAATTTTCACAAGTGATTTTGCTTTTAATAGTAAAATTATTACGGCGTTAGAAACCGGCTCTTCGATGCAGGAAGCCATTGCTGGAATCATGGGCGAATACAAAATGAGCCTTATCGTCCCTTTGCCTGTGGGTTTTGATATTGGCGAAATCGGATTAAACAGCCCGATGAATCTAAATGTCTTTAATATCTTTATGCAAAATTCAAACGACAATGACGCTAAAGAACAAATAAAACTTGCTAAAGCTACGCTAAATCAGTCTAGGCAAACAAAGTATATAGCTATCGTATCGCTCGTCATTGCACTAATATCCCCTTCACAAGGCGCACCAAACTCCATAGAGCCATCTCAAGAGCTAAAAGATTACTATGTTAATGATCTTCATAACGCAGCTAAAGCGGAAGATCCTAAACTCGCGCAGCAAATGCTGGCTGAACTGGGTTACTACAAGGAAAATATCGATGGCCTTTGGGAAGACAAATCAGTTAAAGCCGCCAGTCAACTTTGCTCCGACATGAAAGTCGTATGTCGAGATTACCACTCACAGATTTTCATCATCCATTTGGCAAAATTAATGACGGCTGCGAGCAAAGGGTAAAATGATAAGCTTTGACCTAATCTAAGGAACTAAATGATTTAGGTTATGACATCCTACAATGCAAAGGAAGAGATAAAAAAGGCAGGGGCCGGGTGAAATAAGTGTTTTCGTATTAAATATATCTAATGATACAGCTAAGGCAATGGGTAATAAATATGAGCAAGATACTATGCTTTTGATTGAGGACGACGTTATTCCACAATTGCTATTGCTCGACGGAAAATTTAGATGACTACGCCACTTAAGTTAAATGTCCAGACAGGGCAATTTAGTGTTTGCATTGGTTTAAAATATTCTCGTAAAGGGACTGGCGAACAATGATGTTCCGCTAAAAGCGGTCTATATATTTAGGGGAATACCACTCTTGCTGCCAGCAATTCTTCGATGTCACGAAAGCTAAGTGTAAATCTATGATAAAGCCACACAGCGTGACTGATAATTCGGGATGGATAGCGATAACCAGCATAAACATTTGTATTTTTCATGACTTGATTATCGCACGTTTCTGAGACTGCTAGTTAACTTGTCATTGCCCTGTGAATCGCTCTAATTTTTAGCTAACAGACTTAAGAAGTCTGAGATCTGAGACATATCTGAGTTATTTTGTATCTGGTATGCAGCACCAAACGATTCGTTAGATTTAAGTTCTGGGCAATCTCCAACATTGTTAAATAATCGATAGTTTGAACTTGATATATATCGAGTAGTTTTACCCAGCCTAATGGTGACATGATCCAATGAGCCTGCAAAGCTATCGACTCGAGTTGCCATTTTTGGGGTAATAACAGCCACCATTTGACCTTTGGCCAACCCAGTCTTCCTATTGATGTAACACAGAATATTATCATTATGAAAAACAGCCAGCTCTTTACTGGTCCTCGACTTGGTTTCTCGAACTGTGAGTCCTAAACCCTCAATACGTTGGCGTAATTTACGTTCGTAATGCTCCGATATAAACCCATCTGTTGATGTAAAATTATTTAAGCTCTGTTCGACTTTGGGCATTTTTGTTTTTGGAGCTACATTAATTTTTTTACTCTTTGTAATAGTGGTTTTAGCTGGTATTGCTGCCGATTGCGTCTTTTCTCCAATTAAAGAGCTGGAGGATAAGTCAGGCACAGCATTAAATAGAGCCGTCTTCATTTGATTGGCTTTTAACGCATATCCCTTAAAACCGGGTTTCGCTAATAATAAGGCTATAGACTCTTCTTTAGATGCACAAAATAATTGTCTTTGCTGAAAATTTTGAGCAAAGTGCGGGAAGTTCAACACCGTTTTACCTTGAGCTTCTAGGTGCTCTTTAATGGTTTTTCCATTCTCAGTTATACCATTTATTGCTTCCCAGCTTGGTTGGCCAAACATCACGATAAACTTTAAAGAAGGATGAGAATCAATATCTCTAAGAAATTTATTTTTTACACAATAAACCGCTTCCTCAGAAGATAAAATATCAGGTGCTTTATAGAGATAATCACTTTTACGTTTTAAACAACACTTAACCAGTGACGTTGTAAATATTTGCTCTGACTCATTAATGTCGCCATCAAGACTAATACCGTTTGAACTAGCAAAGCCGTGTGCACTCAATAATTCCTTAATGACATTCTGCGCACCAGCAAAAGCTGCCCGCTGTGCGGCTTCTTCAACCGAGTTGGTCTTTAGCAATTTGGCAAATTCAGTGGATTGACCACCGGGTGTAATGCCAACCAGCGCAATAACGGGGGCAGATGGGTGATTGCCCAAGGGAGAAAAAATAAGGTCTCCCTCTGCTGTCGATTTAAGAATTAAATCTTTGTCATCAAAACGACTTTGATTAATCATTTTGCCGTTAGCTTGGCAGCAGTAATTTTCTAAGTTAATTATACTCATGTTAAATAATCCTTTTATAAAGACTTAAAATGGAATTTCAGAGAATTGTTTGGGAAATTGCAGCGCCATTTCTACGGCCCCTTTGTTTTGCATAGTGTTACCGGTACGCATGTTTCCGGATTCCGGATAGAGACAAACAAAGCTATCAGCCTCATTTTCAACCAGTGCAATATTGGCATTTTCATAAAAGTCTGTTTGATGCTGTGTAAAACGCTCTTTCAATAGAATTGTTTTAAAAACAATCCTGTTTAAAGCTTCAATAAAATTAATTATGAGCACTATGTCCTTATATACGACATGACATGCGTCAGCATCAGTTTTGAACTCTTGCACTTCATTTGCTAAACAAAAGGTGGCGTTGACGAGTAATCTAGAAAAGTCCGACTTTTCACTTCCATTCGTTCTTTGTAACAATCGTTGAACGTAATGTTCATGAACATAAAACACCGAATGAAAGTATCGATACCCAGATTTACCTTTAACTAAATTCCTGCTGATAACCATTTCATGCAATATCCCTATATCCTTTTCAAATGTTGGGTCGGGATCGATTGCGACCATTTCAGATTCAAAGTGCCAACTGCTACTCTTATTTTTTCTCTTATTAATTAGCAATAGATCACCATAAACATTGCTTACTTTTTCAACAAACTGAGTAATGGTCTTTTTACTGTGCTTACAAGCAGAGCCTCCTATTGCTTGGTTTAAAGCATCTAACTTTTGATTAGCGACCCTAAACGTCCCTTTAGTTTGAGCTTTAGCGATTGACTCATGCATATTAGTTGCCCTCAACATCTGTGCGTCCGACTTTTCTAGACTGTAACCAACGCACCGCTTCTTGATGCTCAATTAAAGTCAATCGTCCCTGCTTTATAATGCTTATTCTTCGATGCGCAGGTGTTGAAGGGGAAGCCAAATTTCTGACCCCGCGCTCCGTCTTATACCCTGATAACAGTGTCATTTCTCTGAATGAAAACAACTCGGGATCAATACCAAGCGCCCATATGTGCCGCTCCGAATTATCGGTTTGTGGTGCTGCATCGAGACTGCCAAAATGAAGTTTTATCACAGCAAAATAATGAATAAGCAGTTGATGCAGTGAATCGAGGTCAATGTTCACTTCCATGGAGCCAGACGAGACTAAAAATTGAATGGGCATGCATGGCACGAGGGTTTCTTCAAGAAAGTCATCCATTCCCCCATTAAAAGCACCAGCCGACATGATTTTATCATTTAATATAAACGACTTAGGATCTTCAGCTGCAATTGCACTTCTAATCAATTGAAGATTTCTACCCAGAGAAGTATCTGCGAAGGCCAAATGCTCTGCATTGTCTGGGTTGAAAAAAGCAGTATACGAATAACCTAATTCTTCGTTACTGAATTTAGTCTCTGATGCCAGATAACCATCAACTACCATCACAGTAAAACGCTCATAAGTTTGTCGTATATAAAATGACATTGCCCACACGTCACTTTCGCTGATTACTTTATTATTTGTAATTTCGTTAACATTGATCTGAATATTTGACATGTTTATTGCACTACAAGTTACATTGGTAATGTAATCAAGAGGTTTTTATAATTGACACTTTTTACCTTACTTCGGTTTCTAAGTAAAAAGTGACTACTAAACTGGGGGGAGATCATTAAGAAAAAATGGCTCTGAGTGCGGAGCCGATTATACGAAGAACTTAAAAGTAGGTTTTGAAGCCGAGTTCCACAGACTGCTGACTTTGTAAGTCGAAGGGTAAGCTTCCAGACGTATAAGATAAGTACAGACCTGAAGGACCGCCAATAGTGTAAGTTCTCAAGTGATATTTATCTAAATTAGCGTTTTTAATGACATCATTTGCACTCAGTTCTCTATATGTTCGATAGTTGAAAGTAAAAAACATCGATTTTCCAGTATATTGAGAGATAGGCATCCACAAAGAAAGTTCTCCTGAGACGCGTCTATACGAAGAATTATCACCTGCCAATGCTCTCGGTGTTTCTGAATTGGGATTCACTTCATCTAATGCAAATCTGGCTGATGGTATGAGCCCGAGACTACCTAAAAATGTACCATCATCCCAAGATTCATATTGTGTAAATGCAAATGCTGTTATTACAGTGTTTTTGGCATCAAAGTCTTGTTCAGTTTCAAAACCAGCTTCGATTCCATATTTGAAATACGTGAAGCCTCCGAGTGGTTTGGTTACGTCGTCCATTGCATTCCAAAAGGCCTTTTGAGCGACCTCGTCATCAATATTGTCGACATAATATTGTGCAATATCGGTTACCATTTTTGGTTGTGTGGGAATGCGGGTGTATGCCCCGCCTAAAAAACTGGCTTTTGCTTCAATAAAATCCCTTGGGTTTTCCTCTGCTTTCTGCGTAACCGTGCCACTAACATCAAATTCAAATGTGTAATACCGCCTCATTGTTTTTGAAGCATTAAGGTAGTTTCTAGCAAACTCACGGTTATAGGCAAACTCTAAGCCCATCACAGTATCATCGTCTTCTACATCTATAGCTTTGAACTTGAGGGATAATGGAGAGTCTTCAAGTTTCGAGCTTAGAAGGCCGGAATTGAAAACTACTTCGTTTAGCACTTCGTCAGACTTAAGGATATTGTCCTTTAGGTTATTGGATAGATAATCCTCAAAATTGTCTAGGGAGCCTTGTTCGTTTGATTCTATGGCAGCGTCAAAAAATGATGTCACTAGCGCATTACAGAGAAGTTTAGGAAGGTTGTAGGAATCGCATTTCTTTAAAGCTTTTGCACGAGCGGTTGGTTCGTCAAAAACTTGTGCAAATAATGGCTTTGTGAATAGTAGTAAAGTGGAAATCAAAAGTATTTTAAATAGCATAAATAATCCTTTATTCATCATTCTACTTCCCCCTTGAAAACGTAATGTTCATCAACTATGTCGCCTACCGTTTTCAGCTTTTTATCGGTTTGTGCTAATGCATTGCTCATAGCCGCAATACCATCACCTCTAGCGGTATTTTCGTCAACTGAGGCTGAAAGTTTTTCATATTTGGTTTTGAAAACGCCGGTGAAAAATTCATCCAGCAGAGTAGCCATTGCACCTGCTTTATCTTTGATCATCTCAGGCGAGTCATTACCTGCGATTTTGACTACTAGTCCAAGTTCCCATTCACCTCCATCCGCAAACTTTACAAAGGGTTGGCCTTGTAATGTATCTTTATGAAAGTAGGTGATCAGCGCCCAAAGGGTTTTGTGAGCATTATTATTTTTACTCCAACTCATGGTAGTTCCTCGTAAGTTATTTTAATGAGAGTTATTTTTTGCTTTTTTCGAACTTTTCAAATTGGTTATGCAGTTTGGTCATTGCTACTTTGTCACCGTAAGCCATTTCTTTGCTAAATTTGTAGCAACTTCAGGATCAACAATTGAGTTTTCAGCTCTGGATGCTTCATAAGAAGAGCGGATTCCCATGACGTCCCTAAATAATTTCAAGCTTGCTTTTGAACCGCCAGCCACGAACCCAGCAGTGACAAAGTATATTAATGAAACACGCGCCCAATCGAAAAACCCAGAGGGGGCCGATGGGAGGTCATATCCAAGGTATTTAATTAGATTCAGCTGCGTTGCAAGGACAAATAAAAAGCTATAAGTGAATGCTAATCCAGTCCGAATGTTGGGTGAATTTTTGGTGTAGACGATGAACCACTTGGTTTCGAAAAACAGTGACAAAGATCGTTCTACGAAAAAAGAAGCGAACATAAGTTTTAGCACAGCTTCTGAGAAAGCAGTAAATTCCATAACCCTATGATGTGTTTATCCATACCCTTAAATTGAAAATAGTCCATATTCTTAGGTTATCAAGTCTTACCGTGAAAAACTGTTTCATAGTGCCCAGTAATTCGGATGACTAATATTTAACAGGTGTTGTTTTGCTAACTTTTGAAGAAGAGTAAAACATCAGATTCGGTAGGTGAATGCTTCTAAATTTATAGTGTATCTGACTCTTTTATTTTAAATATGTGGTGAAGCAGACTATATTTGTTGCAGATTGAGTTAATTTGGATGTCAGCATAAAATTAATCACTAAATAGTTTACAAGGGAATGGGATATTTATGAGTTTGTTTTCATACGTTGGAAGTTTATTTCAAAATTTTCCACGAAATGCTGATTTAAATGACGAATTATCAACAAAAAATATTACTGATTTACAAAGTAGTTTATATAAATTTATTAACACAAAAAGCGGCCTAAGCCTCAGTGAAGCCGATGATAACTTTCACAGTCAACTATGTATTTTCAGAAATCAGTTAGAAAATAATCAATATAAAAGTGTCAATCCCGAAATAAAAAAATTATGTTTACAAATTAAAGATCAGTTGCATATCGCCATTGTTTCAGACATAAAATATGTTCAAGCATGCGATATTTATAATTTATTGTGTAATTTATCGATATCCGTGCAAAAAGAACACTATGATCTACGTAGGAAAAAACTTTTTTACAGAAGGATATTTTTGATCTCAGTTCTTTTCCCTTTGTCTGCGGCATTTATTCACTATTTTAATGGAAATTTCCTGCAATCCATGACTCTAGATGAAGTGCATATCATTTACCCGCCTTCATCGTATGAATATCGTGATGATACTTACCAAATTAAAGAAAGCTTGGTTGAGGAATCATTAACTAAATTCAGTCGGTATTTTTTTAAATCTTATATCCTAAATCATTTCACTGAAGATGACGATGTAGGAATCATTCAGTCCTTTAGTGAAGGAGATGAAAGGGAACTAGTGAAAAAAAAAGAACGAGATATGGATTCGGAACAAGGTATGGATTCGAAACAAATTCTAAATCGAATATTTGCGTCAGGCTATGACATTGAAAACGACCTATTAGATTTAAAAAATCAAGACTCCCCATTAATCGCGAAAATAATAGACGAAGTTAAAACAACAGATAGCTTTCATTTAACCAAATTTAGAGTGTTTTTAAAAAACATCAAAAATAATAATGTAGTCAACAACCTTGAGGTGCAAATAACTAAAATAGAAGAAACTAGTTTTCCTTGGGATAAAATTAAGCTGGATGCTGCTTTAGAATTCGGTTTTATTAGCAATGACGATGATGATTACATTATGGCCCCTAAAATCTATGTATATGCGCTCAATGCTCCAGTAATAGACTTAGAAGTAGATATCTCCGCATACGATCAAAATCTACAAGTAGGGATTACTTATAGCGACGAGTTGGAGGATATTATATATGTAGGGGAAGAAATAAAACCAGAATTTGGTTTAAGATTAGGTGCAATAGATAAATCTAAATTTGCCACTTTTTATGTGTCATCAGAGAAAAAATCAAAATTTAATTTTGATCCTCGTTATTCTTTATCTGTGTTGGCGTTAAAAGATGAGGGATTTACTACTTTATTAAAAAGGTATGCAGTAGACGGCAATCTTGATTCTTTCCCATATTTTTACAAAACATGCCCAGATGAAGGAATTATACTATTCGGTCGTAATGAAAACCTTGCAAATTTACTATCATTAAATCGAATAAATGAGTTCAAAATTGATTACATTTATAAACTGGCAAATGGCAAAACTATATCGAACGTAAAGACCTATGCTCCTAATAAAAACATTTTTATCTTTGATAATGGAATCAGTTACGATTTTGAAGAACTTGCTTTATGTGGGCTTAATAAATCAATGTTAGGAAACATTCAAAGCACGGATATTGAACGAATTTCAGTAACTACCGGTCCTAAACCTCTTCAAATAATTAGCGATTTTGATGCGTTGGCATTACATGTAATGGATACGGATAATGTTCCAATTTCAAGCATCGAGAAAGAAGTAACAATGATATTTGCGGAATTTGGAGATGAAAGAGTAATGAGTCAAAGTGTTGATATTCCGGGTATTTTACATGATGGAAACTATTTAATGACTGATTTATGGATTGTTAATTTCCAAGGTGGGGACTATACATTCTCCTTTTATCTCGACAATCAAAATGTAGGGGAGACTAATATAAATATATTTTGGCCAACTTTTTTGGACTATGATTATTATATAGATGAATTTTTTACACCTAAATAACGATGTTGTCATAGTGTTTATAATTTTAACGCATTTCTGTTTAAAAGCAGACTAATGTCCTCGAATTTTGGTTATCATTAGTTAATTTTACTGATTCGCTTAAATAGGTTGAAACGACTAGCTAGCAAATTGTTCGACATTTTAAAGGCATTAAATATTAAAGGGACACCCATCATAATTTGACTCCGCAAGTTTGCTTTTCAACGATCCTGACCCCGCAGATTTTCGCAGGTTTATTGTAATTCGTCAGTAAAGGCACCATTATTGCAGACCTAAAATGCAATGTTTTTAATCGAGTAGAAATAGA
>Ga0115005_10005212_pt1 | contig 10304 bp, 8 predicted proteins | sample ArcOceMetagenome_FD_87163 | JGI IMG/M metagenome (GOLD analysis project Ga0115005, IMG submission 87163) | Marine eukaryotic phytoplankton communities from Arctic Ocean - Arctic Ocean - Greenland ARC118M Metagenome | ecosystem: Environmental > Aquatic > Marine > Oceanic | place: Arctic Ocean...
TCACGGAGTTATAGGCTTCTCAAGGCCTAAAGGGAACACGTCATCCTCAACAAGAACCCCGAAGAATTCAGAATTCTTGGAAGGCTTCTTCTTGTTGGAGGAAAGGAGAAAGGTACTGTACCAGTTTAGCTACGCACGTGGAAAAGCGAGCCGCTCAATTAAATTATTTATGTATTCAAGAAATGGGTTAGCCCTTGTCCTGGCTAATCTATGGGCTGATCGCACAAAAACTGCATTTTCAAAGAGCTCTTTTTTCAATAATTTCTCTACAAGTAAATTTCTACTGAGAAAATCATTTTGAAGCAGTTGTAAAAAGTACAATAAAATTACCATATCATATAGTTCAATTGGCATAAAACCTCTGATTTATATGTATTCTATCATGTAGTGTGTTGGTTTTGTTCCATCTGAATGTTTATGTTCACTCTTTGTTCACTCTTTGTTCAAAGCATTTTCAATTTGTCAGGAGGAAAATTCGGTTTTGCTTGTTTTGTACGAGAAAGCAAGGAGAAAAAATTTAAGTTAGCGGATCACTTTTCCACGCTCGCTCGTCGGAGCGGGAAAATCGCTTAGAGGGGAAAGAGGGGAAGTCTAAATTAGTCAAGGTTCAATTAAATTAGCCAGCGAGAAGTTATTGTTTCAAGCACATACATATTGAATATCACATTTCGCGCAGAGAGGACTTTTAACCGGGGTAGACTGGTGGTAGGTGGTAGACTACCCGGTAGAACCTTCAACCTGCTGTAGTTAATGGTAGTACGTCGTAGTTTTAGCAAATACTCGTACCTAGCTCCTAAGTTAGGCAACCATTTAGTTTCTATTCCAAACTTTAAACTGCAAAAATACTACAAGCAGTGCGATTACAAAATTAGAACGAAACATGAAAGCGTTCCTTCAAATATCAGTAGGAGAATCAAAGCCCTCGACTCTCAAGCTGAACCTCCACTCCGACACCGTCCCCCGAACTGTCCTCAACTTCACCACACTCCTTACACGCAAAGCACCTAATGGCTACCTCCAGTCAAAATTCCACCGTCTCATCCCATCCTTCATGATCCAAGGCGGAGATTTTACCAATGGAGATGGAACGGGCGGAACGAGTATCTACGGGGATGAATTCAACGATGAAAATTTTACCCTCGGCCATGATCGCCGCGGAGCACTTTCCATGGCGAATAGTGGGAGAGATACGAATGGGAGTCAGTTTTTTATTACGTTTAGAAATACTGCTCATTTAGATGGAAAGCATGTTGTTTTTGGACATGTTGATATGGAAGATGAAGAGAGTGTTCGGTTGTTGAATCTTTTGGAAGGTTTGAACGTTGGAAAAGGAGATTTTCCTTCGTTAGATGTCTTGATGGTTGGAGGAGGAATTGTGAAAAAGCAAGAGGCTCCAAGTGAGACGCTTGTCAAGGAACAAGTGGCCCTGGATGATCAAGATGAAATTGATTTGGAGGATGGCGATGATGATGATGAAACAGAGGAACCCAACGGTGCAGAAGGCGATGCAGATGCAAGTGCTGCAGCCATTAACCCGAACTCCAAAAAGGCAAAATTGCAAGAACGTCTTCTCAAGCTAAAAATGAAAATGAACCAATCGCGACAACTCAATAAAAAGGAAGTCCTGAGCGAAGGAGAAAGGTTTGGATCCAAAGAAGCACAAATACAATATAGGAAACAGACTTCTAAACAAGATAAGTTCCGCAAAGAACAAGAATTCAATCAGGTGCATGCCAAGTCCAAAATCAGTGCAGATTTAAGCAAGCAGCAGAAAAAGGCAATGATGCAATCAGGAGACGAATCCTTGCATCAGGTCATGAAGAAAGAGGCAATGGCTGAAAAGACCATGTTTTCGTTCAAAGATTTTCACAATCCAGAAGGTCAGTTCCGCAATTACGAAAATACTGTGAAATCGCTGCGAACAGAGAACCTGGATACGAGCTACAAGAATCCAGATGAGATTAGCACAGATCAAGATAGACTGCGGGAACGAGATGGAGCAAAGCGTCTTGCGGCAGAATTGAAACGAAGAGCTGCAAAATCTGAAAAGAGAAAGCAAAAGGAGATTGAGTTTGAAGGCGAAGATGTTAGTTACATCAACAAAAGAAACAAGGCGTTCAATGAAAAACTCAGTAAAGATTATGACAAGCATACAGCAGAGATCCGGCAAAACTTGGAGAGAGGTACAGCGCTTTAACTCGATTTGTGCATTATACTCTTATTTTTGAACGTGGTTTTTCTTTTACTAATCCTTTGTATTAAACGTTTCAAATTCATTGAAATTTCTAAATCTGTGAAACCGTCGCGCTTCTGCTATGTTTTACCGTAGACCCTAACCCTAAAAGGTGCGAAAAGTATCCATCGATTTGTAGCGACTCGTTAATCTTTGTTTCCTGAGGATGCAGGAAAAGATGAAGAGATGCTAGAACTCAAGAAAACATTGGAAGAAAAGCATCTAGAGTTGAAAAAGGGGACTATGAATTCCCTCGGGGAATGTTAATGTTTGTCTAGGCAAAGGACTGCTCCTTTCTGTGTTGTCCCCATTCGTTAATTTTCCCTGATGTTGATGTATGTATGCGAAGACGAACAACGAAAGCAGCATTTATAATGACGAGATTTTTGATGGAATGAGGGCGACGAGGAGCAGGGGAAGACGAGGATCCTCCAATACCCACTTTTCATCGTCGTCGAAGAATTATTGGTGTTTGACATGCATTTTTATTAATGTCCCGCTGAACCCGAGTGTTGGAAGCATGCGGTATTTCAATCCCTATCGATAGGTTACACTGCCATTTGATCCTAAGTTTGGAGTCATTAAATTGACTTTCATTGGTACTTCAACAAAAAATAGATCTGCAGTTACTTGAAGTCTCGCCTAAATACATGAGATACAGTAGCTTTGTGACGTGACTGCGTTCACCTCAGTGACGATTGGATTATTATATTTATGCCGCAAATCTCGAAATTAGAAAATGTTCTGCAACACGGAAAAGGGCATTGTGAGATGGAGGCAATCAAAGTGTTTGTCAGAGTGCGCCCAATAGATAACCAGAGTACAAACTCAATAACAATTTCCTCAAACAATAAGCTTCTTTCCATCAATAGTAATCGACAAATTCAGTGTCAATACGACCATGTATTCGGACCGAAAGCGACACAAGAAGAAGTCTATTCTCGTGTTAAAGCTTGTATCAATTCAGCATTACAGGGATACAACTGCACGATAATGGCATATGGTCAAACTAGTTCCGGTAAATCACATTCGATGTTTGGATCAAATGGAGATATCAAGTGCAATCCTGGTATTGTTCCTCGCAGTATCCGGGATATTTTTAAAGGATTGTTGGTGACATCTCGAGAAGCCACCATGGTACATATTTCCTTCATGCAAGTTTATAACGAGCAAGTCTATGATTTATATGACAAAAGCATGAGGCCGCTCAGCATACATGAGAAGAATGGAAGCATTATTATACCAAAGTTGATGCAGTATCGAGTATGCAATATGGAACAGTGTCTTGCCTTGATTGATATCGGTCTCAAATCCAGAGCAGTTCGAGAGACGTCCATGAACAATGCCTCGTCCAGAAGCCATTCAATCCTTCAAATTTTCGTTCAACAGAATGGAATGAAAAGAATCAGCAGCAAGGTGAATTTAGTTGATCTGGCAGGGAGTGAGCGCTGGCTCGGCCATATTTGCGACGAACAAAAATCTGAATTGACAAATATCAATTCAAGGTACGTCGAAGTGAAGCACAGAGGTTGAAATTGAAATAATCCTTCTGATTATTGATCCTCTTCTAAAACATATATGGCTATAGTCTACATACATTGGGCAGGTGCATTTCATCATTGGCAAAGATGTCAAATATGAAAGTCCAAGATGTTGCAAGGAACTCGGTACACATTCCGTACCGAGACAGTAAACTAACACGAATTTTGCAAGATAGCCTTGGCGGTAACTCAAAAACTTGCCTACTTGCAACACTCAACCCTTCAAATTTATATGGAGACGAAAGCATCAGCACATTGAGGTTTGCGGATAGGGCACACCAGGTGATGACTCATTCCATAGTTAATGAGAAATTGTCTGAGGTAACACTGCTTAAACGCGAAATAAGCAGGCTTCAGAGATTGCTCTATGACAATGGAATACCGTACCAACAAGGCCCTACGTTGGAAGACAACGCAGCTATTCGAGAGGATGTAAGTGAGGAAGACTCTTGCCTTTCATTTCAGAAATTGGAACTGCCAAACCAATCAAGTAAAGGCGGCGAGGAAGTATTTGTAAAAACGAAGAAGCGAATATTACAACGAGAAGCTGCAATTCCGTTCCGTACTACTTCACCGAACACCACAAAAATAAAGGAAGAGGGAATAAAGCAAAACTTTGAGGATGTAGAAGTAAGAATTCCAATTCGTCCAGGTCATTTGCCACTATCATACAATGGTGCATGCGAGAAAATTGTTGGAATGCTTGGCTCCGTTCTGGTCATAGTCGATACTTTCCTAGCAACTGCTGCGACAAAAGAGGATCAGCAGCAGTCTCGTGACAAGAGATTTATGCTTTCATCTCTCCATACAAAGAATCAACAAGTACCAAGTAATCACAATCCAAAACCTGGATCGAAAGCATTGACAGACTCTGCTCCTATCCGGACGACATTCCATAACCATCCCTCTACAGGGCGAGACAACCCCAAAGGTAAACTCAGTTCGTTACTAAATGAAAGGAAGCGACTCAACAGAGAGGCATCCAATTCGGAGAGAAATAACGAAGAAGAAATACAGCTTGAGCTAGCAAATGCACGCAGGAAAAGATACCAAAAGGTTCAACTGCGAGACTGGTTTTTAGAAAAGGAGCAAAGAGCCGAACAAACATTTGAAGCAATGCAATAAATTGGAACACACTTTCTCTATTTTTATTTTACCTTTAGAGAACTTGAATATTTGGTAACGAATATTACTCGTAAGCTGCATTGTCTTGTCAAGTTGTGCTTGCTGTTGATAGGTGTTTCAATTCTACATCCAGAAACGTTGCTATTGCTTTTGAGCTCGGTCGTTTCATTATATCCACTGTATAGCACATGAACATAGCCTTTCGGATCGCAACAACAACTGGATCTGTTGATTCCATAATTTCCTGCGGGACCCTTGGCAGAATTCCAGCCTTGACTTTCCGCCTCAACACCTCAGCAGAAGGCTTTCGACCTTGTTCCAACCTATTCCACGGTTCGTGCCCACATATGATGCGATAGAAAATATGCCCAAGGGAAAATACATCCACTTTGGCAGACAAGTGGTCAAACTCATTCACTTCCTCTGGGCTCCGCCACTGCGGATTAGGAAAATGGTGATGGGGAAGGCTGCATTGTTTCCCTGAAGTCTGGTTGCGCTTCATCATTTGAGCTATATTAAAGTCGTTGATACGGAGGGTGCGTTTGTTTGTGACAACCACATTGGCTGGATTGATATCAAAATGGGTAAACAATGCATTGTCTTCACTATTATTCTGGCCATAATGAACATGAGACATACCAGCAGCAAGGTCTCTTGCGATCTCCAGTCTTTTCAGTTTCTTTGCCTTATCAAATACGCTGCCGAGGCTAGGACCTCCCGCAAATTCAGTGAGAACAGTCCGGCCACAAAATGAATACATATCGATGACATGAGGAGAAAACGTGAGTGTTGACATAGCAAGTGCATCAATCCTATCAGTCTCGTAGAATGCGTGCTCAAAATTATGAATGTATCTGTGAAGAGATAAAATCCATTAGTTGTACAAAGAATCAAAGTATGGACGCCAAAGAACCAATGCATCTTACTTCGGTGTTTTGAGGATGTAGGTTTCTCTCTCATTTCTCTTTTCATTTGATGGCAGTTCTAACTTCCAAGCATTTCTCCAATACCCTTGCTTTTTGAAAAGCTGCAGACGACCACCCTCTCGAGCATCGTCCAAATGCAGGAGATCAAATTCGTGTACACTGTTACATGAAGGGTGATACTCACGTTGCCACGAATCAGATTTGCATTCATCCCCCGCCTCTTGAGTCTGTACAATTTCCATTTTTGACAACTTCTCATCGTCTGAATGGAGAATTGAATATAATTGTGTATTGTCAGAAAATGGAGTCCGCTCTACTTTCAGCATTCTTCTCTTTCTTCTCGTCGTCGGCAGAGGAAATGAATTATTCAAATAAACAACTCGCGGTGAACGTGCATCACCTCTTGTACGGGGTTCTCCGTACATTGCTATGTCCAATTGTCCAAGTTCCAGCACTTTCTTTTTCTGCCAGTTGGCGTCGTCCTTATCTCCATCCACATCATGAATTAAATGAACTCCGCCCAGAGAGCGTTTGATATGAATCTCAGTGATATCGTGAAGTTTAGGACGATGCTCGTGATGTTGTAAGCCTTCCGATTTGCCGCTTTCAGAGGTTCTAGTTTCCCTTTTCATTGCTTGAAGCTGGACTGATTCCTTGAGATCAAAGGACGGCAAGCTGTGGAATTTGTTCAACAGCAATAGAAATGTTGTCGTCGAGTAGAGGAGGATAATCATGAAGATATTCGTCAATGTTACTCTCCTACCAAAGCTCGATCCCAGCAATGGCATACTAATGTGGTGGCGCGTAGAAGCTGACAAGTAATGATCAGAATGTGACAGTTCCGGCATTACAAAGCCACTGTCTCCAGGACGGATCTTCAGTGGTCTCGCATCAACTGCTTCGAGATGCTTTTCCAGAGCAAGAGGAAGTTCATCTCTTCCATTTCTTCTCAAGATGTGGTGTTCATGACGGGGGATAGGGTTTGATTCCGAAGACGATAACGAACTATCGCAATGGTAAGATCCCTCATAATTTGTCTTGTGATCAGGGGTCTTGCTGCTATTAGTGGGTGAAACAATCGTAGTTCTAATGGTCCCAATCCATCCAGCATGAGCACTTTCATCCACTGATGGATCGGAAGACGCATTTAACTCGGCACCGCGCCCGTACATTTCCTCATCATAATCATTTAGATATAGTGTTCTCGCTCTATCTCTCAGCATCTTAACTCTTGAAGTGGAACAACCGTACAGGTTTGGATATGTTGCAGAATCGGGAGTACTCGAGTGAACTTTATAAATAAGACAGGTATCTTCATCGCGATCAGAGATTCCTTCGGAAATTGGAACTTCAGACGGTGACACATTTCTTGTGGGAGACCTTTGAGTTGTACACGGCGTTCGACTTTCGAAAGGACCAGGCTCGCATCTTTCAGAATTACATTCATCCCATCTATTTTCAACCTTCTGCAGATTTCTTCTCCGTTTCATTTTCATTTTCCTTGTACAGATGTGTACTCGTACTGAATTACCTTTGTATCGATCTGGCTCTAAATGTCAATGAAAGTACTCTGGGCGAGTTTTAGAATCTCACTTTATCGTGATACCAATGGTTTCGAAAGAGGACGATTTGAGGTTAGCCGTGGTCAAATTTAAATGAGCACGTGAAATACATGGTAGCAATTTTCTATCAACGTCAAAGTTTTGCAATGCACGTACCTGTGCTTGGCACTTGATTAGGTCTACAAGTACTACTGTAAAGATGAATGCCACCTTCAACCTGCGCAAAATAGCGATGATTCTCTTATGCGCTGTTAACAGAAAAAAATGAGACAAATGATGTGTGTGGGCCCGGTTTTATAAAGTTTAAAATCGTGGCGAACCTTCCTCGGTAAAATGTGAAAAGATAGGACTGAATTATTGCTCTCGCAAACTCCTGTCAGAAGGATTTGATTCCCCTGCTATAAATTAGTTGGCTGAAGGTCGTCTGCCTTGCACTTCTTTCCCACGTCCTACGAAGAGAAACTCTCATGACGCACGAATACAGGACAAGTTTCAAATCAAATTGGTGAACTCAATATTACACTTATAAACTTCAAAAATCCTGTTTGAATGTTTTGCTCTCGATCCCCTCCGTGATTAAGTTGCCAGATTGCTTGGACTTTGATTTTAGACAAATTGTCCCCCATCGCTCATCAACAAATCAATCTGATTTTCCTCTGCTGGTCTCAGCCATTGCTTCAACATGAGTGCTCCAGTAATCACCAAACTGACAAATCCAAAGGTTGCATAGGTGAAGGCGTGCGCCTGATACTTTTTGATCTTATCAAAATGTTCAGTGGAGTAGTAATCTACAAGAAACGCCTTGCATGAATTACAGCTTCCGTAAATGGTAACGTATGGCCAATTATCATCACCAGGAGCCGTGGTTTCATCATAGGTATCACCTTCAAGATCGGTATCAAAGAGGTCATTGCAGGCATAATCTCCCCATGCAGTCCCCCAATCGTATGACCAGTATTCATCCTCATAGAAATCGTCTTCAAAGGAATAATCGGAATATCCATCGTCATCCACCATGAGTTCATCATCAAACTCCATATTTTGAGAATTACTGTATGCCCCATTCTGATTTTCGCCTGCAGGAACATCAATTTCCGTTTCAGTCACTGAAACGTAATATTCACCATCAGGATTGGAACCATTCACTGGGTAGTACGCGACAGTAATCACCTCTTCCGTGGTAGGCTTGTCTTGATAGTAATCAACCACTTCTTCTACCTCATCTTCAAGAATTTCATTCTCTTCCGCAATGTCTTCATTAGCATCAACAAGCCCTTCGTTTTCCTCCTCTACCTCACTGGCAACCTCCTTGTAATACTCTTCATTGCCAGCAAGTTCCTCATTTTCAGTTTCAAGTTCTAGAGTTGTATTCGTAGCCTCCTCTGCAGCAACAGCATAGTATTCCGCATCCCCTGCTGTAATCTCAACCACTTCCTCCTCTTCTATATTTTGTTCCTCGAGCTCCTGAACCTTCTTTTCAAGATCAGCAACCTCTTCTTCCAGAGTCGTCACATCAGTATCTTCCTGCTCCACAACCTCTACCGAAACAGTTCCATTAGCAGCCTCTTTATCTGCAACGGCAACATCATTCGTAATGTTGGAAGCAGTTTCAGTAATATTATTCTCAACGGAATCAATATCCGTTTCAGTAGTATTACTAGCATCTTGAAGATAATCCTCCGTTTCCTGAAGAATCTCCACATAATACAAATCCTTTTCCTCTGCAACATCTTCCACGGCATCCTTTTCATCCTCCACAAACTCCTTTTGATAAGTTTCGACCTCCTTATAATATTCCTTGGTCGTCTCGGCGTCCGATTCTTTTTTAAGATCACGATCACGAGCACGACCCCTCTTACGATCTTCCTTGACTTCACACAAAGCTCCACTAACATACGCATGACACTGCTTCTGCGGTGTATCAGGACATCCCCAAGTCCCACCCCATTCCACTTCCAAATCCGTCCTCAGAGCAGTCTGATCTTCATTATTATAATTGGTAACATCATACCCCACAATCCTCGCTGGACCCTCATAAACCCCTCCCTCCTGCTTGCCCAAAGTGGCATATGTAGAAAGAGACAAAAATGCCGCCATGAAAATGAGCAATGAGAAAATGGTCGAGATGCGATCCATGCGTTTTCTCCGGAGGTCTTCAATGAGTTGAGCCCGGAGGAGGATGGTGCTGAGGAGTGTCATTGCGATGAGAGATGATGCGATTCCGCTGGGAAGGTAGACGAGTAAAAGGTAGTTTACGAATGTGACGAGTGCCACGTTGAAGAATATACCGATTTTGGTTTCCTTGTGGATCCGCTTTTTTCTAACATAGGAATCTTCGCTTCGGTTTCCGCTGCTGTCGTTTGACATTGACTTTTTGATGACGGACTGGTTTAGATTCTGATTATGGATGTTATTCATATTGCCACTAGTATCGTCTTCATCGTCAGCGTCGCCCGAGTGTGAGTTTGAGGAGGAGAGGGTCAATTCCGAGAGATTCTTCTCGACCTCTGGAGCAACGGATCTCTTGAATTGGTTGAGTTCAATGTCAAAGAGGATTTGGACAATGAGGAAGGAACACAGTCCCGTTCCTGCCAGACCAAAGAGATATTTCGCAGTTAGTGTTGCTGGAGAGTCAAAGGCTTCTGTCATTCTGGGTAATAGGTCTGTGCGTGTATTACTGTAGTATATTGATATGTAGTACTGATTGATGCAGGCTCGCAGGAAGAAGCAGGAAGCAGGAAGGAACAATGATGATTTCAGGGGATTGATTTTTAAGTGTGGCTCGTGTATGTATGTGGTGCTGCTCGGAAAAAGGCCTTTTTCTATTCCAAAATTCAGTCTTATTCACCATCGGCGCACAATTTGAATATTATATAATACCGGTATGCAGAAGAGCGATGATTCTGACATTCATACA
>Ga0115005_10005214_pt1 | contig 10303 bp, 8 predicted proteins | sample ArcOceMetagenome_FD_87163 | JGI IMG/M metagenome (GOLD analysis project Ga0115005, IMG submission 87163) | Marine eukaryotic phytoplankton communities from Arctic Ocean - Arctic Ocean - Greenland ARC118M Metagenome | ecosystem: Environmental > Aquatic > Marine > Oceanic | place: Arctic Ocean...
AATGGAGCACCCAAGAGCTATTGGTTCACTCATTTGAGGGACAGCTGCTAATTACGGACGACTTGATTCTTTGAAGTGATCGTAACAAAATAAGTGTTCATATGATAGTGATACTTAGCATGCTGCAGTGCTTGGCGTTCATCTCTTCACTTTACAATGGGCGATAAACAATGGTTATGACTGGAATAATCGTACTTGTGTCTTAGTATCTCTTTTTGGGGACGAGAGGAATTATGCGTTCAAGAAAGATAGATGCTTGTAGTGCTGTAGCTGTTGGTGGGGATGGAATCTCTCGTAAAACGGATTTCACTAGGACGGAGCTGCGTATCAAGAATTCAATTCAAAGAAAGAGAACCCAAGAGTGCTATTGATAGACTAGAACAAGGAACAAGACTCCACCATCACTACATCATCTTTTATGAAATGAAGTGCTTACTGTAGCCCATTTGCAACTGCAGGTGATCATTGTTTGACTTCAAATTGAGCTTGTTGATCTTGCAATAATGGAAAGGTAAAAACACCCGCTTCAAATGGACTGTTATCGGGGAAATTAATTGTATTTTCTATTAGCCACAAGTTCTTGCCCCCGACTGTTGAGAACACAAATCATTGACATAGGGTTTGTGCCGTACAAGTATTCCCAGAAGCTATTTAACATTTTACTCAAGTTGCCAACAGTTGACAATTTGATCTACTCCGCCAGAAACCATGATGGGTAATGTATGATGCATCGCAAGACAGGTAACGAAATGTGGATGAGCGTCTTCCAATGTTCTTAGACACCGGTTGGACTTGATATCCATGACTCGCACAGTCCTGTCATCACCTGCACTGATAATATATTTGCCACTTGGATGTAGGATTACGCTCCTTACCCAATTCTCATGGTATTTGAAAACATTCAGACATTGCTGCGTTGTAATATTCCACAATCTAACACTACGGTCTCTCCCTCCCGAAGCAAGGTAATCATTAATTTCCTTGGAAGGAGCTCCCTTTTCTTTCTTTTCTGCTGGTGTAGGAGCCGTGACAAATGAAAGTGTTTCAATAATATGTTCATGCCCTACCAAAGTTGCAATCTTGTTTCTATCCCCGGTGGTTTCATAAATACTGATTGTTTGATCATTTCCAGCCGAAGCCATAACCTGTCCATCCGAGTCTCTCACAGCAAGACATCTAACCCAGTCATTACTATCTGAAATAGTATGCTCGACAAATCCAGTTTCCACATCCCAGAATTTGATAGTCTTATCTCTAGACGCCGAAATCAGGAACGAAGTTCCTGCAACAACGGAATCAATCCCAGTAGCAGTTCCATCCCCACTTTTCTTCTCCGTATCATCAATCCCTGTGAGAGGAGTAGGGATAAATCGCACTGCCGAAATCGTATGATCATGCCCCCTCAAAGTCCTTACACAGGCATATGTCGAAATATCCCACAACTTGATGGACAAATCACTACTGGCACTTGCCAAATGCGTCCCTGTCGGAGTAAATGCAACACTTCTCACAGTATTAGTATGTCCCTTCAAAGTCTTTGTATAGTCGCCACTCTCATGATCCCACACTTTGATAGTTCCATCTTCCGATCCCGAAACCGCAACTGTAAAGGTAGGATGAATGGCAAGACATGTAATTGTCCCAGCGTGTCCGGCCATAGCATGCATGTGTGGCTGCCTTGGCAACATTCTCCTCTCAACATCTGATCCGCCATTCACGAAACCAACAACTGGCACTTTTCCTCCAGGTCCTTGTTTTGTTCCATGAACATATGCTTTGGCATTGGCCGCTAGAGTCTTTTCCAGATCTAGGACCTTACGTTGCAATCTCGGAACTGCCGTCCATTTGCGCTCCAAGATTGGCAATTGTGACAGTTTGCTTGCAGATGAAGCAAAGGTCATGCGACTGAATTTGGTAGATGTTGTAGTGACGGATGCATCATCTGGTCCTCCTGGTCCTGGAGTAGAGGGCGCTTCTCGTACACAGCCTGGGTCTGCTTCTGCGAGGGCGTCGGCTGCTTCAGCGAAATACTTTCCATCTTGGGATCGAAGGTATTCGTAGATTCCTGCGTGGAGATCTGATCGTTGGCGATCTGTGAGAACCATTGTGTCGTGATTGTTTGATTTGATTTGAATTTAAATGAGTTCTAGCTATTGCAGTGTGGTTGTAGTTGCAGTATCAGTTGCAGTATTATACCTGTATCGACCGTGTAAGACAAACAGCTACTAAGTACTGTATTTCTGTATTTTCTGTTGTGTATGTGGTATCATATGAATATATCATATGTGGTTGGAAATGGTTGTTGATGGTGGTTCGTTTATGATGATACAATAGGAGATAGGAGCCAGTCCAACGTCCAACCAGTGTAACCAGTTACCACCGGTACGGCAAGCGAGCAAGCGTTAGAGACAGAATGGAAGACGTTGGGAAGAGTTCTCGTTCCAAGAGTCTTTCAAGTGACTCGTGCTAATTTATTTGATATTTTCAATTTGTCTGGTAGTATGATAGGTTGGGAAACAGCATAAATCTTTACATCTACCAACCCGACATTCTCTATCTGACGTTTTAGGTTGGATTTGCGTTCCAGTTCTGATGCTGGAGTTCAACCGCCTTCCCTCTGATCATGCAAAAGGTCATCGGCCACGACGAACGATCGATGATGAGTGGGAAATGGAAAGAAGGAAATATGAGCGAGGCTTGACACTCATCCGTCATTCAGCAACTAATCGTTCTGATTTACTTCAGTAGTCTTCATACTTTACTAAGCCAGTATCACAGTATACTGCAAATCACATAACAACATGGTTCGCTTCACATTCACAGCTCTTGCAGTTGCATGCACAACCTCCCTCGCATCAGCCTTTGTCGTTCCACAAAATGCATTCACTGCAACTTCCTCCACCGTTCGCTCCATGGTTGCCGCTACTGCTGATGAAACCTTCACATCAGAGGGGGCAAAGAAACAAGTCGGAAACGACTCATTCCTCAACAAAGACCTCATGGCCAGAGCTACCAACGGACCAGGAAAGGTAAACAAGGAAAAACTCAAAATTGGAATCGTTGGAGCTGGACTCGCAGGTATGGTCGCTGCCATGGACCTTGCCGATGCTGGACATGATGTTGAAATGTTTGAGCTTAGGCCTTATGTGGGTGGAAAGGTTTCTTCCTGGACGGATAAGGATGGAAATCATATTGAGATGGGACTTCATGTCTTTTTTGGATGCTACTATAATCTTTTCGGAATCATGAAGCGTACTGGATCTTTTGATGAGAACCTTAGGATAAAGGAACATATTCATACCTTTGTCAACGAGGGGGGACACCTTGGTGCACTTGACTTTCGGTTCCCCATTGGAGCACCCATTTCCGGTCTTCAGGCCTTCGCTAGAACCGAGCAGTTGGGCCTCTCTGATAAGTTCCATAATGCTGTGAGACTTGGAACTTCACCCATTGTTCGCGCCTTGTTTGATTTCGATGGAGGTATGGATATGGTCCGTGATTTGGATGATATCACCTTCACTGAGTGGTTCACTCAGCTTGGAGGAAGCCGTGGGTCTTTGGATAGAATGTGGGATCCTATTGCTTACGCTCTTGGATTCGTCGATTGTGATAACATCTCTGCTAGAGCTATGTTGACCATCTTTATGCTTTTCGCCATTCGTACCGAGGCGAGTGTTTTGAGAATGTTGGAGGGAAGTCCCCAGACTGGTCTTCATGATCCCATCATCAAGTACCTTGAAGACCGTAATGTCAAGATTAATCTCGGAACCCCATGCCGTGATATTGTTCACGAATGTGACGAGGAGGGAAAACCTATTCGTGTGTCTGGTATCAAGATTGGTGCGAAAGATGAGTTCAGGGAGTTTGACGTCGTCGTTGCAGCTCTTGATGTTCCTGGAATCAAAAAGGTACTCCCTGCGAGCTTTAGAAAGTACCCCATGTTTGATAATATCTACAACTTGGATACTGTCCCTATTGCAACTGTTCAGCTTCGTTTCGACGGATGGGTGACTGAGATGGAGGATGCGGTACAGATGATGAACACTAGTGGAGATCAGTCTGATGGAAAGGCACCTGGAATTGATAACCTCTTGTATTCCGCAGATGCTGAATTCTCTTGCTTTGCTGATTTGGCTTTGACCAGTCCTGGGGACTACTACAAAGCTGGTGAAGGATCTCTGATTCAGGCTGTTTTCGATGAGCGTGCATTTGGCCGTTCCAATGAGCAGATTGTGAAAGATTGCATCAGCCAGATCCATTCTCTCTTCCCATCGAGTAAGAATCTTAACTGCACTTGGTCTAGCGTTGTGAAGCTTGGACAATCATTATACAGAGAAAAGCCCGGACAAGATAAGTTTCGTCCTAAGCAGGCTACTCCCGTAGAGAACTTCTTCCTTGCTGGATCTTACACTTACCAGGATTACTTGGATTCTATGGAGGGGGCGACTAGGTCTGGATTGATGGTTGCTGATGAGATCATTGCCAGGGCTGACGGACCTAACGGTTTGGCAGCCAAGTCTAGAGCGAAGAAGGAAGAAGCTGCAACGGCTTAAACATAACATACATATTTCAGAGCTACCGTTTTCTGTTTTTCAAGTACATTTCATTGCTCTAATCCTCAGGTTCATTATAATTAGATGGCAATGAGTAAATACACGTAAAACATGTCATGGTCCATTTTTGTATACTTGATACTTTCTTAGGATAAGGATAATGAATATGTTGATAAAACAAGAATAAAATAGAATTTTCATCTCTTAACAATGGTTCTTGAGGTAAGTTCGTATGCGCTCTTGTGATGGACTTCATTTTCAAATCTGTTGATTCCTTTTCATCGCCAAATCTGTTGATTCCTTTTCATCGCCAAGACGAAAATCATGATTCAACATCAATATTGCGCCATGACAAAGGGAATATCTCGTCGTGTAGCATAATTGGGTGTCGAAAAGTATGTTTATGCATCGAACTCGTGTAGGGTTTGTCAATATATCTGATATTCGAATGCGGCACACTTCTGATAATAACATCCTTGTCATTAAAAAGCATTTTCACTGTATACAAATAGGAGCTGTTCTTTCTGTCGACTCTTCCAATGACTTCGCACATACTGAAGTTATGCCCATTTATCTCCGTTTCATCCGCGTTGAATTCAAGGGTTATCAAATCTCCCTTTTTAGGAAAGTTGTCTTCATCTACTTTGAAGGTTCCATATGCATGGCATGCCGTTGTGACGCCTTCAGGCAAAGGCTCCTCCAATCCTTCCTCTTCGCGATGAACCCATTCGGGAGTAGACAGGAAGGGTTTGCCATCACGCTCGGCGTTAATTTGCCATGCTTCCTTGGGAAAAATTGCAGTGCTATCCCATCCCATCACATGTTTATGCATTGCACGTTCCCACTCATCTCCGTAGTCAATGAAAACCTCTTCGTCAGCTGCAATGTCAGTGGTAGCAACAATGTCGATACCAAGTGGTAATACAGCACCATATTTCCCCACCAACTCATCAACTGTTAGGTCAAGTATTTCAGAGTCATAAAATGGAGCTTTTGACCAGATGATCTTTGCGTTTGCTCCTGCATTGGATGGCCTATGATTGATCATGTTTACGCCCATCCCATATGGATAAAAGAGGAGGCTCGATTCCGGATGTCCTAAGCAATAATTGATAAATAACTGCTTCGAAATGGGATCTTCTCCTACGACGTCAACGTTGTCCTCATTTATTACAGTTTCGTACATGGAAAGGTAGTCCTTGTTTTGGATCATCAATAATGGCGACGGACTAATAACATCAAATTTCTTCACGTCTCTCTTCGAAAATGCTCCCTTGTCATCTACACCCTTTCCTAGGTACAACCCATCCGAGCATTGACCATTTTCTTTTAACCAATCAATGGATCTTCTAGATTCTGGAAATTCAGAAACAAATGTCCCACCTTCTTCAAGCACCCTTTCCACTTCTGTTACTTTGTTAGGAAACAAGGCAAGCATTGCTTCCACCATGTCATCTGACTTCGACTTCGTCATTGATGATTCGAAAACATTATAAACATAATCATAGATGGCTTGCTTTTTCTTGTCGTCGATGGAATCCTTGTGCTTGCTGAAGATATCACGAATTTTCTTCAAAGTATCATCGACTGACTCAAAATCTTCGAGCTTTAGCAAGTAATCTTCGTCCTCTTCGCCACCGAGACCATTCATAAATAACTCTTCACCCGCTGCAATAGGTCGAGTACTCTTCATGGTTACTCCGTAGTATTGAGAGTTAGCTCCAATATTCGGAGAAGAGCCATTTTCGTACTTGGACGTCATTGGAATTCTATCTAGAACGGCCTCGGGGTCAAACTCGGTATTTGCAAAGGACGAGATGTGCTCATTCCCTAATGCTCCAATACCAGGAATTGCAACATTCATGCGTGCTTCATCTTCTGTTTCGGGAAATGCCTCAAAGTTGGCATGGATCGTTTCCCTGTTCCACATAAAGTCTGCTTGATCCGAAAAGAAGTCGGGATCCTCGTTTTTATTGTGCGTGCGCATGTGTACCAGAGGGATAGCGATTTCTGGAGCAGCAATAACTTGGCCAGGTTCGAAATCCACGCCTGCATACATGCCTAGTTTGAATTGGTCTGTCTCTTCAGCAGTCGATGATGGTGCCATGTAGAGAGAGCACTGAGATTCCTGGTCAGCATTTACATAGACCAGTTGAGACAGAGAAAGGAATAGGATTGCTATTGAGAACTTCATTGTGTCCTATCACTGATCAGATGAGTGTTCAAGTTGGAAGGAGTAGAAAATAAATGATAGGGATTTGTTGATCTACTAGGTAGCTCTATGACCTACGACGCTGTCTGCGCATTGTGCATTGTTATTCCTCCTCGGGCGGGCTTCGTTGTTGTTGGTAGTTTTAATAAGTCAGTTGTTGTTGATGAGATTCTTTTTTTTTCGAGATAGGCCTTTCAAGTAGTTTACAAGACTCACCCACAATTCCAAACCTTTCCATGACGATCTGACAATTCCGAACTCCGCACATGATTGATTGATGTCAATCTCTTTCTCCGAAAATCTCCTGCATTCCTTGCTCACGATTGAATTTATTTTTCTACAATGCAATGCTTATAATTTGCCATAGAAAATAACACTCAAGATAATGCTATCAACCAACGTAAAACAACTTCTACCCGTCGTTCTTCGTGCACACTTACAATCCCCAGCAATCTACCCTGTAATGGGATACATGGCTAGGGACTACACACGCCGATTTTCAACGGCCATGAGCCACAAGGCAGTAGGCACCCATAACGCTAACGCTGCATCTGGCACGATTGCAGATGCTACAGTACCTGTAGCAGCCAGCCCAATCCAGTCCTTCTTTCACAACATTGATGATTTTTTCCCGAAACCCTTCTTTACAGACACCTCACTTCTGAAGCAAATGAGCTGGATCGATGATATCAAGAAAAACAATTCTTTTCCCAACCATAGTTTCAAGACAGATGAAGACAAGCATACCCTTTCGGTAGATTTGCCTGGAGTCTCTTGCGATGAAGTTAAAGCAGAAATCAAGGATGACAACATTTTGCATATTTTTGGAGGAAGGAAGACCGAAGGTGAAGATGGGTCTCTGTCTGAAATGAAATTCGATAAAAAGTTTTCATTTGGTGATGCAGTGGATACCAAGAATATAATCGCAAATATGAAGGATGGTGTGCTAAGATTGACACTTCCCAAGGTCCCCAAGGCAGACCCGCCAACAGAAAATATCTATCAGATCAAAATAAACCAGGGCACTACCGGTAAAGGTTCAGATTAGATGGAATAAAGACATAAACATATTCACAATTCACAACAACGCATTGTTCCTGTTCTTCAGAAAAGATGAGACTTTCATTAGTATATACTTTGCACATTCATTTCACTTCAGATTCATATGATATAATCAGGCGACAAGCAATTTAATTGATAACATTCAAATCTTCCTTAAAATTTGTTTACGTGAAGTAGTTGCCATGTGCCTGTGTGTGACAGATTGCTTATGACCCCAGGGCAAAATAAATTTATGAAGACTTGAAGGTTGACAAGTCCTTTTTCTTCTTTTTCTTCTTCTTGATTGGAGCAGGTGCGGCAGAAGCTGGTACAGTAGCCTCAACCTTCACTTCTTCTGGCTTTGGCTCTTCCTTCTCAACTGGTTTTTTCTCTTCCTTCTTTTCGGCCCTGATACCCCATCTAGGCTTGGCAGTAGCAGCCTTGGCTCTATTGGCAGCAGAAGCTGCAGCAGCATTTGCTGCCTTTTTATCCTCTTCGTCCTGAATCAACCTATCTGCAGTAGCTAAATCAGGGAAAAGCTCTTCATCATTGGTATCAACTTTTTTTTGAAATCCACCAGAGGCAGCAGATACAGCGGCTCCAAATCTAGGGCCGGGTGCAGGAGTGCTACGACCACGCATATGAGAAGGTACCCACTTGCTACCAATTCCACCTCCGACAGCAGCAGCCGCAGAACCAAACCTGTTTGACGTTTGAGAATTTTCCTGTTTCTTCGACTCCTTCGCCGCCTGTTCTTCCTTCAATCTCTGTTCTTCCTTTTTCATTCCCTCTTTTGCAGCAGCCAATTTCGACTTTATTTCCTCAGTGCGCATCCTTTGTGCAATATCATCTTGTTCGCTCGTCTTGGTGCCGAATGCGCTCATGTCCTTGATTTCGGCGGGGCCATTAGTCGCGGAAGGAGCTGGCTTTGCAGCCTTTGAAGCCATAGCGCTTTCATCCCAGTCTCCATCTTTTTCGTTGTTTTGGTTAATGGACAAAGAGTTCACAGAAGGAGGCTCTTCCTTTGATACCTCACTTTCACTGTATGAAGGGTGAAAGGGACAAGAGACAGTGAGTGAATGTAAAGATGGTCGAATTAATTTTTGACACATCAAAAACATGACTTGCCAACGCTCGATATGAATCAAAGAGGCACATAATTCAAGGCATGGATAGGAATTAAATTGCGATCTCTTCCATATCCATGTCGCGTGCCCGAGCAATTGCTACGTATATACTATATATGCAGCATATAGTATTTACAAATACTCACATGATGGAGGAGGACACCTGAGAAACATCGATTCTATTAGCATTGAATCCATTGAACTTTTTGAAGTTCTTCTTCTTATTTTTCTTCGCAAAGAATGCAGCAGTATCGGCACTATCGGACATGTTTAGAGTTGTCTGGTTTGTAGTACGGGGAACTAGAATTGCAAGCAATAAGTGAAAGTAAGATGAGGCCTGTGCCTGTGACCTGTGCTTTGAGGATAGGAGCAGCTTGTTGTGTGGTTCCATGAGGTTTGAGTTGGGTAAAGAAGGGAAAAGGAGTGGGATATAACATTGGGTGCTATAACCTATATAATCGCCAGACGCTACACGCTACAGTTGTACCGTTAGTACTAATAACGGCGTTTCCGGATTTCTCATCCAATATTTAACCATACTACCGTCGCAAGCCGCTACTACTGCAGTTAGAGGTGACGAATACTCAATACATTGGCTTACATTTGACGAGTCTTCACCATTCTTATCATCCGTCTGAAGGTTGGTAATTATTTGATATTTTGCATTCATTGGTTTCGTTTTAATCATCCTTGGATCCTACTATTTTCCAATTTCCCAAATTTATAAACAAATCAAGTAAACCTCAAACAAAATCAGAGTACAAAATGAAACTAAATTCTACACCATTAATAAATTTACTCGTAGATCCAAGCCTTGGAGTGGGACTCCCAGTCAAGAACCTCTCCCTCCTCAAACCAGAGCGCGATCTCCTTCTCAGCATTCTCAACAGAATCAGACCCGTGGCAAATATTTCTTCCTGTAACAATACAGAAATCTCCACGGATGGTTCCAGGTGCACTATTCAAAGGATTGGTTTCACCGAGCAACTTCCTTCCAGTAGCAACAGCTCCATCTCCCTCCCAAACCATGCATACAACAGGTCCAGACAACATGTAATCCCTAAGGTTGGGGAAGAAAGACTTCTCGGTCAAATCTCCGTAATGTGTCTCAAGAAGCTCCTTGGTAGCCATCTTGGTTTTCATTGCCGCCAAATGGTAGCCCTTAGCCTCGAAACGAGAAACGATGTTTCCAACAAGTCCACGCTGAACTCCATCGGGCTTGATCATGATGTAACTGCGCTCCATAGCCATGGAGAGAGCTGAGTCGGAAGATACAGCCTTCATTGCGCTTCCGCTGAAGGAAGAGGGAGCGAAAGCGGTAGCAGAAGCGATAACTGCGAGGAAAGCTGCGAAGGTCTTCATGTTTAATT
>Ga0115005_10005216_pt1 | contig 10300 bp, 9 predicted proteins | sample ArcOceMetagenome_FD_87163 | JGI IMG/M metagenome (GOLD analysis project Ga0115005, IMG submission 87163) | Marine eukaryotic phytoplankton communities from Arctic Ocean - Arctic Ocean - Greenland ARC118M Metagenome | ecosystem: Environmental > Aquatic > Marine > Oceanic | place: Arctic Ocean...
CACCCCTACCGGCATCTTGCGCTTGCCTTTCGGGTAGTGCTGCGAGAGGCATTGTAGCATCGCCTCCGAACCTTTATTATTAAAACCCATGCGATTAATCAGCGCCCGTTGCTCAGGGTAGCGAAATAAGCGCGGACGCGGATTGCCCGGCTGCCCTTGTGGCGTGACCGTGCCGACCTCGGCATGACCGAAGCCCAGCGCCTCAATAGCACGCGCAAATTCCCCGTCTTTATCCATTCCGGCAGCGAGACCGACACGATTCGGAAACTCCAAGCCGAACAGTTTGACTGGTTTATCCTCTCGGACTTGATTGCACGCGCGCAGCAGCGAACACAGGCCCGGCACCTTACTCAGCGCCATGAGTGCGGTGCGGCCGCGATCATGTGCCTGTTCCGGCTCCATTCTAAAGAGTATTGGGCGGATAATTGTTTCGTAGATACATCCCATAGCGGTAAATCTGTTAGCCTTAATTAAGAAATGGGCAAGTTAACAAGGCGTCGTCACTAAACAATGAAAATCACTCGTTTGAAAATTTTCGAACAAAGCACTTTACAATTGGGTTTCGGACGTTTTTACCGTTATATCATATCTAATGGAAATCCTAGTCTCCGCACGAAGCTAGTAACAAATATATTCAGGAACCACGACTTTTAAGCATGCCCAATACATCTAACAAACTCACCTGGTGCAAAGCACGCATCGGAGAAGATATGAACTGGTGGATCAAAGAAATTAGTGATCCAATCCACTGGGAGATCGACGGTCTCGGCATTATCGATCCACGCCAGTTTCAGCACTTCCTCGATTTGCTGGAGCCGCTTAACGAATACGGCCTACAAATGGATCTCGTTACCGAAGCCTTTTATTCCTTCGGCATCGACGAAATCCAGGACGACAAGTCCGTCCTACTTAAGCGCGTGCAGGACAACATCCTCGACAGCGAGGATCCGCTCTTCGCCCTCCCCGATGTACTAGACGAAGATAAAGGCCCCTACGCCGACTTACTCGACCACATCACCAAACTGCGCATTAAGATGCTCAACGATCTGATCGACTTCGCCCAGAAGCTGACGGTCGAAGAACTCGAAGAAGAAATTCGCGAATCTCAAAATGACGATTTTCTCGAAGGTCGAGCGACGCACTATTTTACCGAACTCATTACGATCCTTGAGTACGTGCCAGAAGGCTTCGAACTCGATGACGACGAGGAGAGCACTCCGAAGTCCGAAGACGAAGTACTCGAAAAAGACCTCGCAGGAGTGGATGCAGGCACCGACACCGAAGAAACCCTCGTCGCCGACGAAACCATGAAATGGGACGAAGAAGAGGAAGATGAGGAACAGCAATACGAAGAGCACACCACTCCACCGGATACAGCAGCGGAAGAGCCTACAAAATAGGTCACAGTTAACACTTTCAAAAGCCTCGGATAACTCCGAGGCTTTTTTGTACGCTTTATCGACAGCCACAAAAAATGCACTGCCTGGAACTCCGTCAGAGTTGGCAGTCAGCAACTCGTAAGCTGGAGTCACACCTTAAGATCGATCTTTATTTGCTGTTTTCATTTACCCGATAAAAAAAGCCTCTGATCCAATTGACGGAAGTGGCTTTTTATTTTTTGCACTTTACTAATCTACTTACCATGTCTATTGATTGCTAAATTAGCTCACAAATTGAGCAATTTTCACCTATTTACGAACATGAAAAAAGTCATCGTCATCGAAGACCAAACCATTCTACGAGACCTAATCTGCCAATTGGTAGATAGCTACGCAGCAATGGAAGTCATCGCTCAAGCGGGAGACGGCGCTGAAGGTTACAAGCTATGCCTCGAACACAAACCTGACTTAGTCATCCTCGATCTCATGTTGCCGAATCTAACTGGCAGCGAAGTGCTTCGCCGCCTCAAAGCGAACAACCCAAAAATCAATATCCTTATCTTCTCGGCGGAAGTCTCTAGCACTGTGGTCAATCGGCTGATTAAAGCAGGTGTTACTGGCTACATCGAAAAAGATGCTGAGCTGATCGAACTCGAAAAAGCAATCACCCGCGCCGCCGAAGGCCGCTCCTACTTCAGCCCCCGCATCATCGATATCATGCGCGCGCTTATGATTAGCGGTGGCCAAGAAGACTCACTCGATTCAATCACCTCCAGAGAGCGAGAGGTCGTGCAACTCATCGCAGAGAGCCACAGTAACAAAGAAATTGCAGCGAAACTCGGGATGAGTGTCCGCACCTCCGAAGCCCATCGCGCCAATGTGATGAAGAAGCTCGATCTACATGACGTCGCCGCCATTACCCGTTGGGCGATCGCCAATCAGCTGGTCGATCCAATTGGAGGCACTATGAACACAGTCGAGGCCTAGACGCTGCCCATTTGAATCACCCGCTCCATCCAGCCTAGTGCGATGGGCGTTTTTATCGGTAGAAAGCTCAGCCTAGAGGGGCTTCGCAGCAGGCCAAGCCCACGCAGGCAGCGCCGCACAATCGTTCAGTATGCAGCCACGCAATCAGCACAGCACTGCTGAACTCGAAGATTCACCGCTCGCACCACCGCCTGTTGCCTTTCCGCAGAGCGATCTGCCGAGCGTTTAGTGACCTCAAGATGCTAGCACAGTAAGGAAGAATCCAGCGACCAGAGCTGTCCCGATCACACCTGCAACATTAGGTCCCATTGCATGCATGAGCAGGAAGTTACCTGGGTCTGCCTTCTGGCCTTCGACTTGGCTAACACGTGCGGCCATTGGCACCGCACTCACCCCGGCTGAACCGATGAGTGGATTGATTTTATTCTTGGAAAAGACATTCATTGTCTTCGCCATTAACACACCACACGAAGTGGCAATACCAAAGGCAACGACACCCAGCACCAGAATACCGAGCGTCTCTGCACGCAGGAAGCGGTCACCTGTCATAGTAATGCCAACACTGGTGCCGAGGAAAATGGTGATTACATTGATCAGCTCGTTCTGAGCCGCTTTGCTGAGACGCTCGGTCACATTACACTCACGCAGGCAGTTACCAAACATCAGCATACCGATCAACGGCGAGGCGGGTGGCACTAGAAGAATACAAGCCACTGTGACGATCACCGCGAACACGAGCTTCTCAAGACGACTGACTTTACGCAGACTCTTCATGCGAATCTTACGTTCTTTCTCGGTGGTCAATGCACGCATGATCGGCGGCTGAATCACTGGCACCAGCGCCATGTAACTATACGCGGCGACCGCAATCGGCGCGAGCAGGTGAGGTGCCAACGAGTTGGCTAAGAAAATTGAGGTCGGACCATCGGCTCCGCCAATAATACCGATCGCGCCAGACTCCTGACCGGAGAAGCCCAGAAGCTGCGCTCCAATAAATGTGGCAAACACACCGAACTGAGCCGCACCACCAAGCAATAGCACGCGAGGGTTTGCAATCAGTGGACCGAAGTCAGTCAACGCACCTACACCGAGAAAAATAAGCGGCGGGAAGATTTCCAGCAAGATACCAAGCTGAATATAGTGAAACAAGCCACCCGTATGTGAGCTGTGTAACTCCGCAAGTTCGGCACCTTCGATCAAGCGATCGCCCGCTCGAGTCTCAGCAGTGACCACACGACCGCTCGCATCTGCCCAAACCAATACATCCGAAGCCATCAGCGCAAGTTCACCAACCATGATGACTTCGTCTTCAGCAACTGCCATAGAAGTATCACGCATCACATAGAGCAAGGAATTGGACCCATAGTGCTCGACATGCTCGCCAGCAATTAAGGCAGTAATGGCCTCTGCGCCAAGCTCCCCAACCGTCTTAGGTTGGACCTTCTCGACGGCATTCAGTTTGACAGACTGGCCTTCGCTCGCGCTGACCAGCAGGACCTCCCCGGATACCGGCGCACGGATCACGCTTGCCGGTTTGTTGATGATGCCCTGAGTCGGCAAGTTCGCAAGCATCGCGCCAAATGCAATCGGCACGAGCAGCAAGGGTTCGAATTTTTTATAAACAGCAAGGTAAAGCAGCACGGCGACCACCGCCCACATCACTAGCATACGCCAGTCAAGAAAGGCAAAGCCTGTGCTGCCGTAAAGACGATGGAATAGATCGATCATATGTGTAAGTCTTTGAGTAAACGTTAAATACTTATGCTAGAGTGACCATTGCTTGGCCTTCTTCAACTGCGTCGCTTGCGCTAACGTGAATCGCCGAGACAGTGCCAGCATTTGGTGCGGAGACGATTGTATTCATCTTCATCGCTTCGAGCGTAATAACAGTTTGTCCTGCTTCGACAACATCGCCAATTGCCACATCGATCGAGACAACCATAGCCGCCAATGGGCTCGTTACACTAGCGCCTCCAGTAACCGCTGGAGCCACCGGAGCCGCTTTCACCGCGACGGGAGCACTCGCCGCTGGCGCTGGCGTGGTCGAGCCCTGATCCAAGAGCTCCACTTCTACATCATAGGATTTTCCTTCTACACTTATACGTAAACGTTTCATGTTAATTATAGCTTTGTTAAATTGTTGTTTGTTTTAAAATAAAATTCCGTGCACACGGCGCCAAGAGATAATCAGGATCAGCCTTTTTGAATTGCGTCGGAGCCACCTGGACGAATCGAAACGATACGATGCGCTCGATCACCGATCACGCTGTGCACCGCAGCAGTGATCACCGCAATCAATGCTGGGTCTTGTTCATCGTCTAGCGCTTCAGGCAAAGTAGGAGTCGGCGCCAATGCTGCTGCTGTCGCTGACTTCGCCGCCGCTTTGGCATCGAAACGAATGAAAATCGCGCCGATCGCCGAAGTCACCATCGCAAGCAGTGCAAGCACCACCATAACGAAAATAAAACCAACACCTACAATCTCTAAAGTTCCTGGGGTATTTGCAGATACTTCTGGGCCACTAACGACCAAAATGAAGTCTAAATTGTTCATAAAGTTATACTCTAAAATGATATTAAATGCACATTATTGTGGTATATTTCGGTGCATCTTTGAAAGATGCAATTTACGTTTACTGAGAGTATTCCCCAGCGCAAGTGCAATCGCGGCAGGTAATTGATCAGGCTCAAACAGCTCCGTAATAATGACAGGAGACCCAGCACCCTAGGCTTTGCACGGGGTTATGGATCATCTGCGACACGGTCGCAGCCACATAAATAAACAACATCTTCGAACGATGACGACAATACTTAGGACAGAGAAGTCCCTCCCGCTTCATTGAGCCTACGACCGCTGCTGCCACTTCATCATTAAGCCAGATTATTTTTTTGATACCAAGGTTTGGCAAAGGAGCCGCACGCAACACACTCTCAAACAATTCAAAAAATCAGCGATTACCCCGCGGCGCTTAACCATTTATAACTGATTCTGTTCTTAGCCACGAACTTCTGCCTACTCGCTCCTTTATAAAATCCATCTTTCAACTGCTCATTTTTTAGTCCCATGCCCGAATCTCTCATCGTCCGCCCCGCCCCCAAATCGCGTCACGTATTTTCCACACAAGCCGAACTGCTGCCTGTGCCAGTCGGTTGGGCACTGTTACCGCCCGGCGATGCGGCATTGAGTCGGCGGATCAAACACGACGGCCCCACTTGGACGGTGAAAGAGAAAAAAGGCCGCAAAGAATTCTCGCGTGGGATTTGGGCCCCAGCAGAGCGAATTGAAGCTCTACGGATAATACTAGTGTGTGAGCGTGCGGATCCTGCTTACACACAAAAGCTCGAAGCCGGTCGCACCCGTCGCGCTCAACAGCAAGTCGCCTACACCGAAGACTTCACCGCTGCGCTACGCGTCACTCTTAACTTCCATCCGCGCTACCGCCTTCTCGCAGATCGTATCGCCGCCTTAATTAGTGCACACGCAACCCCAGTGGGCAGTGGCACCGTGGCACGCACCAAGCGCATCCCGATCGAGCAACGTGCGCAAGCCGCAACCATCGCATGGCTACGCCACCAAACGACTGCCTACGACAATATGCATATACCCAGAGAAAAAGGCGCTCGCCGCGAAGTGCGTCGCATGCTGGCCAAAGAATCGGAACGACTCCTCCAGAGCTACCGAGCAGGCACTCGAATCGATGTCGAGTCCTGCCCGCTGCAAACAGCGATTCGCTGAGCGCACCATTGTTGAGAGACGCACGGGTCGTTTTCAGCCGAATTGCATTTGATCCCGCTGCAGAACCGTGTTTTTAACAGTGCTGAAATGCCTCTTTTGTGTAGTCAAACGAAACCAATGATCATCAACATTGCACTGCTGCTACTCGCCGCTCTCGGGCTCATTTACCTCAGTGCAGTCATCTATGCTGCGAGCTTTGCAGATCGAATGATCTTTCCACAGGTGCCCAGCAGCTACGCGGATGGCCCAGAGACCTTTAAAATCGAGGCCAGCGACGGCACTGTCATCACCGCTACGTATTTGCAAGCGCCCGCATCGCAACACCTGATCCTCTACAGCCATGGTAATGGCGTGGATATCGGCATGCTGCGCCATTATCTCGAAGCCTTTCAAGCCGCAGGTATCTCTGCGCTCGCCTATGACTACCCTGGGTATGGCACAAGCTCAGGCAAAGCGAGCGAAGCCGGGACCTATGCCGCAGCCGATGCCGTCTATACCTATGCCACTCAAACACTCAATTTTGCCCCAGAGCAAATCACGCTCTATGGGCGCTCGCTCGGCAGTGGCCCATCGTGCTGGCTGGCTGAGCGCTACCCAATCGACCGGCTGATACTGGATGGCGCCTTTAGCTCCACCTTCCGCGTGATGACGGGTATTACAGTCCTGCCTTGGGACAAGTTCGACAATCTGACGCGCCTGCGCACGACGATCACTTGCCCGACGCTCGTCATCCACGGTACCGATGACACGACCGTGCCCATCAGTCATGCCAAGCAAAATTGGGCCGCATTGCAGGGCAAAAAGCACAAGCTTTGGGTCGAAGGTGCTGGGCACCAAAATTTGATCCAGATCGCTGGACCGATTTATTGGGATACAGTTTTGCCTTTTATCAAGGAAGTGCACTCCATGAAGCAATGAGCACACGCGCACTCATTATACTTCACCCCGGCTTTGAAGAAATCGAAGCGGTCACGCCGATCGACCTACTCTCTCGAGCAGGAGTCGAAGTCGTGCAAGCAGCCCTCGACGACTCTCGATTCGTAACAGGCCGTAGTGGCATCAGCCTGCAAGCGACGCACCGTCTAGTCGATGTTGCCGAGGACATCTTTGACGCGATCATACTACCAGGCGGCCCGGGCATCATGCAGATCCGCAAACACCCTCTAATTTGCCAACTATTCCAGCATCAGCAAGCCGCCAATCGATTGATCGGCTGTATCTGTGCCGCGCCATTACTTTTACTCGATGCTAGCTTAACTGCCGGCCTACGCTACACTTGTCACCCCTCCGTCGCAGATCAACTCGCTGAAGCGATCGATGCGACTGTCGTACAAGACGGCAACATCATCACTTCGCGTGGAGCTGGCACGGCAAATCAATTTGCATTGCAACTGGTCAGTCAATTAACCGATCAAGTTACTGCAGATACGATCGCCGCGTCTATCTGCTTAGCTAGCTAACTTTTATTCAATCACATATTTTAAACCACCAGTGGAAGAAGAAGAAATACAACTCAGACCGCGCGACCAATTACTGCGCGACACATTCACCCCAGCTGAGGGGCTGCTCTTCTGCACGATCCTCCTCACCGCAGTGACCTCCACTTGGTTTGCCGATCCTCGCTCGTTTTGGGTGCTAGGGTGCTTCATCATTGCCGGCTGCAGCAGCATAGGCATCGTTAAAATGCACGAGTGCACGCACCCGTTTTTTATCGACGGCCTATGGACTCGATTCTGGCTACTTTCGGCACCTGCTTGGCTCATTGCATTGCAGTTTACTGCAGGTGTGCTGCAAGATCCTTTTAGCCAATTTGAAATCGAGAACCAACTATATTTAACCATCACGGAAGTGAACCACTGGCTGCCAGTTTCAGCGACCACTAGCTCGACATGGATTTCAGTACTCGGTATCGGAGCCATTTATATCGTATCGATGAACCTGTTCATCGTGCCTAAGTCGCGCTCCTTCTTTGAACGTATCCTGCCTTGGCTCTGCCTCAATGCCGTACTGGCTGCCATGCTGGGATACTTGCAAAAAGCACTCGACCTCAAAAGCCCACTGTTCACCGCAGGCACTGGCCAGTCCGACTTCTTCGCCTTCTTTCCATATGATGGGCACTGGGCAGCCTTTGCACTTCTCTGGAGTTCGACTTGCATCGCTATGGCACTACTCACGACTCGCTACGAAGATGGTACCGACTTCGTCAAATCCGTCGGCTCGTGGTACCTCACAGGTGCTACAATTCTGGGAGCGACTGGCTTTCTCGTACAAGCTCGCTGGCCCGCAGCGATCTTACTGATCACGTTCTCGAGCATGCTACTGATGCTCTCCATCCACTTTCTAGCTGGCTCGAAAGATCCAAACCGCATAAGCATCGCGCTATGTAGCGCGCTCGTCAGTATCATCACCTTTGCGGGCGGGATCTTCCGCGCCTTTCAAATCGACGACTATGCACAGTCAGCTAGCTCACTACGCCGCGCCGCAATCGAGATGTTTCGTGACCGCCCGCTGTTCGGCTGGGGTATGGATAGCTTCACGCAACTCCTGCCATTCTACGCCGACGACACCCTGTTGGGCAGCCGCCATGACAGAGCCACATCTGACATACTGCAGACCTTAGCCGAAGTCGGCATTCTCGGCTGCCTCCCTATTTGCATCCTAATAGCCTACTTGACTATTCGCTATTTCAGGGGCCAACACGACATCCACCTGACAAATCATATGCTGCTCGGATGCGTGGGATGCATCATCTGCGCCTGCTTCGATGCGCCATTTATGTCACCTGCGGTATTCTTAAGTTTTTTCATCATCTTCTTCAGCGCGCTACGCTGGGCTAATCTCAGTCGCAATCGAGTCGATGAGGTTGATACCAAGCCGGAGCTAATCGCACACGAAAACCTTCGTTCTGTGCCCTTTCATACCGAGAAATATGACGAAAAGTTTAAGTAAGCCTCTCTTCCATATGAAAATACAACACTTTGACTACATTGTAATTGGCGGCGGCAGCGGCGGCTATGCCGCAGCACGCACCGCCCGCGAAACGCTCAACCGAGTCGCCATCATCGACAATGCCGAATCACTCGGCGGCCTCTGCATACTACGCGGTTGTATGCCCTCCAAGACCCTCATCTACTCAGCGGAAGTGCTACACCTCGCGCAACAGGATAAGGCCTTCGGTCTCAATATCCCACAAGCCACCGTCGATATGGCCGCGCTGCACCAGCGCAAGTTAAACATCATTAAAGAGTTTTCTGATTATCGGCAGGAGCAGCTTCAAGGCGACCGCTTCTCCCTCTTTCGCAACCGCGCACGTTTTATCAACTCCCGCACCATTCAGCTGGATGACGGTACGCGCCTCAGCGCCGATCACTTTATGGTCGCTACTGGTTCTGTCGTGTCCGTGCCGCCGATACCGGGACTCGACAATGCTCCTTGCTGGACAAGTGACGATGTACTCGATCTAGATTTTAAACCCGAAAAAGTCATTGTCCTCGGCGGCGGGATTGTCGCCTGCGAGCTTGCACAGTTTATGCGCCGCATCGGCAGCGAAGTGATCCAAATTCAACGTAGCCCGCACATATTAAAAGAAGTTTCGTCGTCAGCGGCCACGGTGATCGAGCAGAAATTCCGCGATGAAGGCATCCAGCTCTATACCGGGACGAAGCTCAAATCCGTGCAATACCGCGATGGCACCTTCAGCGTGAGCTTCGAGCACGAAGGCACTCTGGTCACCGTCAACGCAGCGCATCTGCTGAATGCCCTCGGTCGCCGTCCCGCAACCGACGGCCTCGGACTGACCGCTGCTGGCATTAGTACACTTCCCAGTGGCCACATCAACTGCAACGCCATGCAGCAGACCAGCAATCCCCGCGTCTATGCCAGTGGCGATGTTGCGGGTCCGCACGAGATCGTACATGTCGCGATTATGCAGGGTGAAACCGCCGCGAAACACGCTACAGGTCGTGCCGCGGAACGAGTCGATTACGACAGCCTTTGCGGCGTCGTCTTTACCGATCCACAAATTGGCGCGGTAGGACTTAGTGAGAGTCAACTCAAGCAACGAGGCATCGATTATTTGGTCGCCGACTACCCCTTCGACGACCACGGCAAGTCTATCCTCATGCAAGCTAAATACGGCTACGTCAAAGTCTTCGCCGATCGCAGCGGCGTGGTGCTCGGTGCAGAATGCGTCGGCAAAG
>Ga0115005_10005217_pt1 | contig 10300 bp, 10 predicted proteins | sample ArcOceMetagenome_FD_87163 | JGI IMG/M metagenome (GOLD analysis project Ga0115005, IMG submission 87163) | Marine eukaryotic phytoplankton communities from Arctic Ocean - Arctic Ocean - Greenland ARC118M Metagenome | ecosystem: Environmental > Aquatic > Marine > Oceanic | place: Arctic Ocean...
AAGGTGTTGGTGTATTAGGATCCCAAGCTGGAAGGGGAACAAAATGTGGTTTGCCATTCAAAATTAAAAAATCTTCCATCCCTTCCATATAAGCTCTATGAAAGGGCAAGAAATTAAAATCATCATGAATTTGTAAATCATTAACACTAGTTAGGGTTCTGAAATCGCAATGCCATTCTATAATATCAGCAGTAATATATTGCTGCATTAAGTCAACTAAAGTATCTCTTGAAAGTGAGGAAAAACTAGCTAAATCGGGTCTAACTTGTCCAGAACTGTTTGTAGCTAATACTGTAAAAAGGAAAGTGAAAAAAAATGAAATGTTTTTCATAGCGAAATGATTTAAAATATTTGATTTGGTATTTTATCTTTTATTATAACTAGTCGGTAAGCGGGATGGATGGATGTAAGTATGATATTGAAAGAATCTTCTGCGACCTGGCGAAAATAATCTATTTTGAACACAATAAGAATTTGAAACTACTTAAAATAAATATTAATCCAAAGAAATGGAAGGTAAAACTAGAAAAAATCCTCTGCTTTTTTTTATAAAAAAGCATCGAATAACTTTGAAGATTCTGCTTGCTAAAATCTACTGTGGGAGTCAGGAACCAAGTTGATCGCTACGCTTTCGGCGAGGAGCCAGGGGCTTTTGTTTTCCGTATTTGTTACTTTCCTAAGGTGTACTTACTGTTATTTCAAAACATGTGAAAAAAAAGCCCTTGATTTCTGACTGAAAGCGCAGCGACCAGCCTGCCCCCTAACTCCTATCTAATTTTCAATACTTCAATAACAATGATTTTGCATTTCCTTGATGGTTAATATTTACGATGTATAAATTGCCATAATCTGATTCAGAGATAGATTCCACCACCTTTTCTTTCATGAAATAGTTCAATAATACAGGAGTAGTATTGGAGTGACCGACTACTAGAATATTTTCACCAGCTTTTTTTTGGAGCAACATGTTTCCAAATTCATTTAAAGCTCTTGGATCATAACTGGTAATTTCTACTCTTTGAGTATTTGAGGTAGGTTTTGCAGTCTGTTGAGTTCGATTATAATCTGATGAATAAATGCTATTTAAAGAAATAGTGGAAAGAATATCCTTCAATTTTTCAGCTCTAAGCTTTCCCTCCTTGGTCAAATTTGGATCTTGTTGATCTTTTATTTTTTCAGCATGACGAACCAAAATGATGGTAGTGGTCTCTTTCGAGTCTTTTTTTACCATATTCAAAAGTCCTCCATCTTTCATATTTACCTTAGAGTCGAATATTTGTTGAACTTCCCCGCCATTCTGGATTTGGGGAATTTTAACACAGCTACTCATCGTAATTAAGAGAAAGAGAAAGAGAAAAAAGAGTAAATTCAGTACTTTGTTTTTCATTTCAAATTGTTTTAAAAAGTTGATAATCAGTTATTTATAAGCAGGTAAGCGAAAATATTATTTATATCTTAATAAATTCAAAAAATGGTTCACCTTTTGCGAAAAGATTATTTAGGAATGGTCAAATAATAACTTATAACAGTTTGGCGATTCCTTAATCTCGATAGATAAGTAACTGGTCAAAATTCTATATTTAATAATGACCAGTTACTTATAGATTTAAAATAATATATTAAAGTTTTCTTAAAATTATGTCATCCTAATCTAGATTTTTATATTTGATAACTTTTAGACTTTGAGATATAAAAATTAATTTAATTTAAACTGTAAAAAATTGGAGCAACCACATTCGGAAGGTCGAATAAAGTCGATCTGGAACCAAACAAATAAAAAGAAATTTTCAGTAGGCGGCACTATATTTCTGGCAACCTTTGCCTTAGCTGCTTACCTCCTTCTTTTCTTTCCCAATACTCCTAACCAATTAGCATCTAATTCTAATCATGGAGAAAAACTATCCTTCTTTCCGGTTTTTAAGCCTGAAGTGAAATATGGTTTTATTTTAGACACCTTTTATATTTCTAATGCTGAAATTAAACCAAATCAATTCTTATCAGAGATTTTGGATGAGCATCATGTGATTTATGAAAAGATCGATGTCTTAGCGAGAAATACAGAAGATGTGTTTTCCGTAACTAAATTGCGTGCTGGCAAGGATTATATGATCTTATCAAAAGATGCTTCTAGTTCAGCTCAATATTTTATTTACGAGCCAGATGTCTACAGTTATGTAGTTTATGATATTGAAAATGGATCGGCTGAAGTGATAAAAAGAGAAATAACAACTCAAATAAAATCTTCTTCTGGAATTATCGAATCTTCTTTGTGGCAAACCATGGTTGATAATGATTTGAGTTATGACTTGGCTTCTCGATTGGAAGATGTTTTTGGATGGTCGATTGATTTCCATCATGTTCAGAATGGCGATCGGTTTAAAGTGATTTATGAATCAAGATCTATTGACGGAAAAGTAGTAGGGGTAGGTGATGTATTAGGTGCATATTATAAAAACTATGATAATGAGTATCATGGGATTTATTTTAAAAATGAACAACATCAAGGTTACTACGACTTGGAAGGTCGTCCGATGAAAAAGAACTTTTTGAAATCACCAGTCAAATATTCTCGTATTTCTTCTGGCTTCAATATGAATAGATTTCATCCGGTGCTAAAAAGACGAAAAGCCCACTTAGGAACAGATTACGCTGCTCCTTACGGAACGCCAATCTTAGCAGTTGCTAATGGAGTCGTCACTAGAGCAAGTCGAACCAGAGGGAATGGAAATTTTGTAAAAATCAAACACGACAAAACCTATCAAACTCAATATTTACATATGCAAAAATTCGCCAAAGGGGTTTCTACTGGTGTTCATGTAAAACAAGGACAGGTAATCGGATATGTTGGTTCTACTGGTTTGGCGACTGGCCCACATGTTTGTTTTAGATTTTGGAAAAATAATCGGCAAGTTAATCACAGAAGATTAAACTTCCCTCCTGCTGAGCCGATGCCTGAAGGAGATATTCCAAGGTTTAATGAAAAAAGAGATGAAATTATCAAGCAATTAAATCAGATAGAATTTAAAGAGAAGGTAATGTTAGCTAAGGTTGATGTAGAAAAAGAAAAAGGTGAAGCAGATAGTAAAAAGGTGAGTAAATCAAATCCTTAATTTTCTACTTTTCTTATAAAAAAAAATAGCCAGATTTTCACATCGAAAATCTGGCTATTTTTTTGACTGTTGACGGTTAAATTGTTTTCGCTTCGCAGTTTTGTTAAACTGCTTTCTAAGGAATGCGAATAAAATATTCATTCCATATTGGGATAAACAGTTAACAATCAGCGAAGCGAAAATAGTTCAACAGTAACATTTCTACTCCTTATCCAAAGTAAATCCAAAAGTGGAACCCACTCCGAAAGTACTTCTCAAATTAATTGTTTGTTGATGCGCTTCAATGATGTGTTTAACGATCGAAAGACCAAGACCCGAGCCACCTTGTTTTCTAGATCTACTTTTATCTGCTCTAAAAAACCTTTCAAATACCCGCTTCAAATATTCCTCTTCGATACCAATTCCATTGTCAGCAATTTCAATTAAAATGTAGTTATCCATATCATAGAAACCAATTTTGGTTTGACCATTCATCTGCCCATATTTGATAGAGTTGACCACCAGATTCATCAATACTCTTCTGATTTTTTCTCGGTCACCTTTTACTCTAAAATCCTGTTCAGTTCCTGCTTTTAATAACAATTCAATATTCATTTCCTCCGCCGTCATTTCCAAGTCTTCAATCACTTCTGCCGATAATTTCCGAATACCGAAGGTTTGAATATCCAATTTCATTTCACCAGTTTCTAACCTTGAAATCTCCTCCAAATCCTCTACAATAAAATTTAGACGCTCCACATTATTAGCCGCCCGAGTCAAAAAATTTTTATTAATTTTTTCATCATAAAGTCCACCTTCCAACAACGTGTGAATATATCCTTGAATATTAAAAATGGGCGTTTTTAATTCATGCGAAATGTCACCCAAAAAGTTCCTACGATAAGTTTCCATAGCTTTTAAAGTCTCAATTTCTTTATTCCGAGTTTCCGCCCATAACGCTACTTCGTCTCCCACATCATCAAAAATATTACTCGACAAATCAATTGATTTTGAATTCTCGGCACCGGTAACTTTAGTGCTTCTGATATTTTTATAAATCAATTTTATTTTACGATAAATATAATTCTTCAGGAAAAAACTAAAAACAAAATAGCAGGCGAAGAAAACACCTAGGGTCAAAATAACAATCATTAAAAAATCAATCTTAATCATCTTGAAAACTGATAAAACAACAATGAGAACTAGGATGATCCCACTAATCAACAGCGAAGCATAAATTGATATTAATTGTGGAGTAGGGTTTTTTATTTTTTTACTCATATATAATTTGAAATCAAAAATGGTTTTAAATTTTTTCGTATTCATTCAGTACTCAGAGAATTCAAGGCCAGTTTTCATTTTATTCGTCCATTTTATAGCCAATCCCTTTGGAAGTTTTGATGTAGTCATTACCAATTTTTTCCCTTAATTTTCGAATATGAACATCAATCGTTCGATTCCCTACAATGACATCGTTACCCCAAATTTTCCTAAAAATTTCTTCTCTGGTAAAAACTTTCCCTGGGCGAGAAGCCAATAGCGACAATAATTCAAATTCTTTTTTGGCGAGATCAATACTTTTACCATCTACCTGAACGATTACTTTTTCTTTATCGATCGTAAGGTCTTTAATAGTCAAGGTATTTCCTGAAGGTTTTACACCTGTTCGATATTTCCTTCGAAGTAAAGCTTTAATCCTACTTACCAAAACTCGAGGGCGAATAGGTTTGGTGATATAATCATCTCCTCCTACATCAAATGCAGCAATTTGGGAGTAGTCTTCCCCTCTTGCGGTCAAAAATGTGATGATCGTATTATCAAAATTAGGCTTAGATCGTAACTGTCTGCACACCTCTACCCCATCCATTTCCGGCATCATGATATCTAAAATAATCAAATCTGGATTTTCCTCCTCTGCAAGCAAAAGTCCTTTTCTTCCATTATTAGCTATGCATACTTGGAAATTCTCTTTTTCCAAGTTGTACTTGATGAATTGGAGAATATCTTCCTCATCATCTACAATTAATATTTTGAATTGATCATTTTCCATTAATGATAGTTATTTTTACTCGACAAAAAGTAGATTTTATGTAACATTAGTAGCGTTTTACACTTTTTAAAAAAAATACTTGCTATATACATTTTGATTATGTTATATTTGCTGTAGCCTTTTAATTATTCTCTCATAAGTCTAAGTAGAGTTTACAATCTTTGTAAACTTTACTTATTTTTGGGGGGGGGGGGACACCCCAGTCGAATTTTTTTCTACTTCCTCCACTTCCATCACATTTAATAGTTCTATGTTTTCTAAAACCTTAATATAAATTTCTTCCAATCTTTTTGAATCACTTCTCAAGACTTCTAAGTCTTTATAAAAAATAGAATCAACTACGCCATGAATTTCAAAAACTTGTTGATAGTAAATTACTGAAATACTATCTTTTATTTTTTGATTCAAACTTAAAATAGCTGCTTCAGAAATATGTAAATCAGTTAATATTTTAACCATTTCTTCGTCAGGTATCTGAGGTATGATTTCCTCGTCTTGACAACTCAAAAAGCAAATTGATCCGCAAAAAATTAAAATAAGGATACTTATTCTTGTCATGTTTTTTTAAATTTTTGCAACAGTAATTTGAGTATACCTGTAGGGGTAAATTAAAATCTAATTTATAAATACTGCTTCGGAAAATAAAATGCTTTTAATTTCCCTTCTTTTTCAAAATCACTCCAATGCTTCACATCTGCTTCTACTTTTACAATTCCACAAGTTGGAACATTTGGAATATACTCCTCAGAAAATTGATTAGCCAAACTGGTAAAGCAAGGATTATGTCCAAACAATACAACCACGTCATCAGCATCTGAAAGATTTCTAATAATATTCAACACTTCTTCGGGATAGGCATGATAGATTTCCTTTCGAACGACGATTGCTTGTTCAGGAATATTGAGCTCCTTAGCAAAAAATGTAGCAGTAGTAAATGCTCGATTGGCAGGACTACTGATCAGCTTATCAGGCTTAACATCTTTGCCTTTTAGCATTTTTGACATAAACGGCCCATCTCTCAGTCCTCGGCTATTTAAAGGTCTTTCAATATCACTCAAGTCCGTATCATCCCAGCTTGATTTAGCATGTCTAATAAAATATACTTTTTTCATTTAATATAATTGCTTGACTAAAATAGTTTTTCCCCTAATAAACATTAGCTTTGGAAGTTTTACTAATCAACGTTTCAACAAAGCTAAGTTGTACATGGTTAGTTAATTATTAAGTCAAGTGATGAGTGATTAGTACCAATATACTAGGAACACTAATGTGGGACACTTATCACTTCTAATTCATCACTTCACTTAATACTCGCTTCAAACGTAAATATTGTAAATTTCAAGGGTATTACCAATGAATTTTGAAATAAAAAATATCGAAACATTCTTTCCTGAAAAAGTAGTGGGACAAGCAGAAGCTTTGATCCAAGAAGGGTTGGTGCAAGGTATTGTTTATTTAGAAAAAAAGATTTGGACCATGAAGGTCGGCGAAACCTATGAAGAATTAAAAGGAGGGAATGCTTTTGAAGTGGAGCTTCAACTAACTGGGAAAAAAGTAAAAAGAGGAACTTGCGATTGTGATTTTTATCAACAGAATTTGTCTTCTAAGAATAATCATTGCAAACATATTGTTGCGGGGCTTTTTGCTTTGCGAAAACATTTATTAGAGAAAGAACTAGAAAGACAAAAGGCTACTCGAGTAACTCCTTTTAAGCATAAAAGACTGACGACTATTTCCGTTTTAAATTCTGTCGATCCTGAAGCTCTAAAAAATTTTGTGAGAGCTTATGCTCGAAACGATAAGAAATTTGCCCTTTCTTTGAAAGCTAGGTTTGCGCATGCGGTGGAAGTAGAAAATGATAAAGAAAAATATATGCAATTGTTACAAGCAACATTTAGCTCCGTAACGACGACCAAGGATAAAATAAAATATAATTCCCTTCAACAAATTCAGTTGGTCATCACCGACATTTTAGATCATGTAGATGATGCCATTGCCTTGGAACATTATTCGGAAGCTTCGGATATCCTACAAGCTATCATCGTGAAATTATCGCCCAATATTAAGCGAGCGGAAAATCATGAGGATCGAATTTTAGAACTCTTAGGATCTGCTTTTGCTTTCTTTAAAAATTTGATCAGAAAAGATTTACCACCAGAATTAAAAAGAGAAATCTGGCAATTTTGTTTTGAACAATTTGATGGACGGGAACATAAAAAATATGGCACTAATGCTCATTTTCTAGCCTTCCTCTTGGACTTGACCACAGAAAAGAAATACGCTAATATTTTATTAGAAAAAATCGATAGCGAATTGTCTAACACTTTTGATCAAAAGAAAAAAGGAGTGTTGCTTTTGTTTAAAATGAAGTTAGTAGAAGAGTTTGAAAAAACTTCTTTATCTGCTTTTATTGAGGAAAACTTAGAGGAATCAGAAGTCCTTTTAGCGGCGATCAAAAACTCCGTCCAACAAAAGAAATATGCAGACGCACAACAGTTAGCCTTGAAAGGACTTGAAATGCAAAAGAGTGTACCGGTGAGAAATGAGTTAGATGACACCTTGCTAAATATTGCTCTAAAAACTCAACAGATCCCAGACATAACAATATATGCACGTAAACGTTTTTTAGTGACGTATGAATTTCATTTTTACCAAATTTTAAAAAACACATTTTCCAAAGGTTGGAAAAAAGAAGTAAAAAATTTGTTGAATTTAATTGAAGCGCAACCTTTTTCTCCTCAGAAAAGAAATACTTTTGCGGTGGTTTTTGGAGAGGAAAAAATGTATAAAGAATTAATTGATTTCATCAAAAAAAATAGATCGTTAGATTTATTAGAAAAATATGATGTGCAACTAATTGAGGATTTCAAGGAAGAGATTTTTGAACTGTATGAAGACTTGTTAGATGGCTATTTAAGGAATCATTTAGGTCGTCAAACTTCTACTAAAATCCGAGATATTTTTTATCATTTGAAAAAAATCGGTGCTAAAAAATTGGTCTATAAACTCGCTAAGCAATATCGAGAAGAATACCCTGAGAGACATACTTTAATGGAAGAATTGAATGTGTTTTAAAATTCGTTTAACATGGAGCATTAGACGTTTTACGATCCAAAAATCCAATTTTATTTAGGAAAAAAAATTAATTATAACAATACATTTACATGAAGGTCGAATTTTGGGTAGTTGGCAAAACACAATTTAAATACCTCAGCGAAGGGATGGAAATTTACGAAAAGAGACTTCGGAAATATGTGCCTTTTCAAACAGTAGTTTTGCCTGACATCAAAAATGCTAAAAATATGACTCCTGAACTTTTAAAGTCAAAAGAAGGAGAAATAATTTTGAGCAAGTTGGGCAAAAATGATTTACTCATTTTGCTCGACGAAAATGGAAAGACTTTTACTTCTGAAAAATTCGCGTTGTGGGTCGAGAAACAATTACAACATTCAGCACGCAAAGTAGTTTTCTTGATTGGCGGAGCTTATGGTTTTTCAGATGAAGTTTATAAAAGATCACAACAAAAAGTCGCACTTTCAACCATGACTTTTTCACATCAAATGGTTCGTTTATTTTTTATCGAGCAGTTTTATCGAGCTTATACTATTTTAAAAAACGAACCTTATCATCATTCTTAAAAAACAACATATACTATGGGAGGTGTTCAAATTTCGCTCACTTTAATCATTATTATTTTTACTTGTATCATTTCTTATCAAGGATTCAATAATCCTCAATTAAGAAATAATTTCCTGATGCGACCTGCCTCTGTTAAAGAGTTTGGACAATATTACCGATTTATCACTTCTGGTTTTTTACACGGAAGTTGGCTTCATCTCGGAATTAATATGTTTGTTTTATATCAATTTGGAGAGCAATTAGAATTTACATTGCAACAACATTTCGGGGGTTTAGCTGGTCGGTTATTCTTTTTATTAATATATCTTGGTTCTATTATATTTGGCGCCTTGCCTTCATTTATCAAGCATGGAAACAATCAATATTATACTGCCCTAGGTGCTTCTGGTGGTGTGGCAGGTGTATTATTTGCTTGTAGTTTTCTTTATCCTTGGAGTATTCTATGGTTATATTTTGTCGTTCCGATACCTTACATAATTGGAGGAATACTTTATTTATTTTATGAAAGTTATATGGATAAAAAAGGTGGCGATAATGTTGCCCATGACGCACATTTGAGTGGTGCAATATTTGGTTACGTCTCAATAGTCGTTATATTTCTCATCATGAGTCCCAATCTCTTTCAAGCTTATTTACAAAGATTACTTAATGGCCCTTTTAGTTAAAATCCTTCAATTTTAAAACTGAGAAAATAAATGTTTTTCATCCTATCTAAAGTCTTATTTTTCTTCATTCAACCCATCAATTGGATTGTTTGGCCACTCTTGTATACCGCGTTTGGGAAAAATGAAAAGTGGAGAAAAAGGACTTTAATAGTATCACTTTTTGCGGGTTTATTCTTCAGTAATCATTTTATTTTTAATCAATCTGTCAAATTATGGGAAGTGAATACAATTACTACTCCTGACATAAAAGAACCTTATGACATTGGAATTTTGCTTGGAGGCTATTCCAATTTTTTTATCAAGCCTGATGCGGATCGACATAATTTCAATGAAAGAGGAGCTAGGTTCTTCCAAGCTTATGAATTGTACAAAAAGGGAAAATTCAAAAAATTCTTATTGACGGGAGGCTCTGGTTCTATGTTCGGAACTGAAAAAAGTGAGGCAGTTTTAGCACGTGAATTATTGCTCAGATTAGGTGTTCCGGATTCCGATATCATTGTAGAACCTGATTCAAAAAATACATTTGAAAATGCCCTTTTTACCCACGAACTTTTAAAGGAGAAATATCCAGATGCTAGTTTGCTTTTAATTACTGCCGCCTGGCATATGCGCAGATCAATCGGATGCTTTGATCGAGTAGATTTAAAATACACGCCATTCTCTGTCGATTTTATGGGAGAGGAAAATCGTTATGTTCCTGCTTCGTTAATTATTCCAAATAGTCAAACGATTTGGCGATGGGAAATTTTGATCAAGGAAATGATTGGATATGTGGCGTATCGCGCGCGTGGGTATATTTAGGTAATTGGGTAATTGGGTAATTGGGTAATTGGGTAATTGGGTAATTGGGTAATTGG
>Ga0115005_10005218_pt1 | contig 10300 bp, 4 predicted proteins | sample ArcOceMetagenome_FD_87163 | JGI IMG/M metagenome (GOLD analysis project Ga0115005, IMG submission 87163) | Marine eukaryotic phytoplankton communities from Arctic Ocean - Arctic Ocean - Greenland ARC118M Metagenome | ecosystem: Environmental > Aquatic > Marine > Oceanic | place: Arctic Ocean...
AACAAAAAGCGAGTTGACTATGACTACCAGATCGGTAGCCAAGTCTACGTAACCAAAGATGGTATACATCACAAACTGGACGGACCAAAGCTTGGACCGTACCCAATAACAGAAGTATATATGGACGGTACTGTCAGGATCCAAAAGGGAGTGGTAAATGAATGAATCAATATCCGCCGCCTGGAACCACATTTCTAAATAAATGAGATGAATGACACATTCCACCCTTTCCGACCAGGACATCACAGTCCGAGGGGCGAGTGCCACCGACGTCTTTAGCCAAAGACTTCGTGACTCTTCTTTCTTTCTTTCTTTCTTTCTTTTTTTTTATAAAGAATGTTCCTCCGAAGGTTTCTTCGAAGACATTCTTTCCTATCCGAACCTAGATAGTTTCGGACTAATCAATAATGACGTATAGTCATGACGGTCCAGTCAATACGTCGCAGAAGAGTTTCCCTTTATCTCTTCAACATATTTCTAGACATGACGCTTCATCAGGATGATCAAGGTTCGCAGAACTCACCTTGAAGCACGTGGTCTTCTTTGAAGCTTCCTTGAAGATACGTACTCGGTATGTTTCTATGCATCCTACGGTGAAGGGTGTCAAAGGACTTGACACCATGTTCTACAGATATAAAATAAACATCCTCATAATAACCAACTTACAATTCTTAACATCGCTAAGAATTAGTATTGTGCACAAGCAACGCAATTGTGGCACACCCAAGGAACCTAAGGCAGGTGAGTATGTGCACTATATGGGCTGACGACTACTTATCTTAATTTCTCCTGCTGTCACTTTATTACAAGTTCAACGACGCTCCCCTGTGCTTACTCACATCTCCTTCACAACATGATTTTCAATATTGAAAGTAGAAACACACCTTCGTGCTCTAAAGGCAACTAAGGCGCCCGTCAAGGATACTAAGGATCCCGCTGCTACCAAGAGACCCAAGGCTAAGGCACCCAAGTATACTAAGGATCCCGCTGCTACCAAGGCACCCAAGGAACCTAAGGCACCACCCAAGGAACCTAAGGCTTAAAGAACCAAGGCTCCCGCCATGCCTCGTCAGGAATTAAATCCTGCTGGCCTGTAAAACGGCTTAGAGCTGAATAAAACTGGTGTACATTTAAAAAGAAATAAACTTGTTTTTCCAATACATCTTGTACTTGTTGCACGGGAGATGAATATGAACCTGGAATTTTTATTACTTTAGTCCTCTTCCCTAAACAATTATGTTTTTCGCTTGGCATCAAGGAAGCATTGAGTGCATTGAATCAATGCCTTGCCTTAGAATCCTAAGCCTGTACTGGACAGTTTTTTCACATTAAATCGATGGATGGCATCAAGATCTTTTGTGGAACCGGTCTAAAGTTCGAAATCTCAAATTAATCATTTTTTAATTAAAAACAAAACAAAACAAAACGTTGAAGTTGAAAGTCTTTGTAACAACAATTTCAAATTGAAGTTGAAAGTCTTTGTATTAATTAATAACAACAATTTCAAATTCATTCAAATTTGTTCCACGCCTAAATGTTCTGTACTTTTTTAATTTTCAACAGAGGTGCTTTAGAAATCAACCCTTCGTGTTGGATGTGGAACATACTCAACGCCAATCCAGACAGGTGGAACTAAAGTAGGATACACAAAAAGATTGTTTAGAATCCAGGGCAAATGCATGGAAAGCATTTATGTTACCACTACACCACAGGTGCTTGATGTCAACTGTTCAGGATCAATAAAATTCTAAACTATCTAGAACGTCCTTCCGCCCCACCATTTGTAATGGATGCTTGGTGCGACTTTCGATTTGCCCGCCCTCCTTCTTTGCCAGGTTTTGCCGTCTGCCAGACCACAACAATTCCACGAAGAGCTTCGATTTTGGACTACAGACTCAACAACCAGGGTCCAGGACTAGTTGAATTTCACTAACAGCACGCCAAACGTCCCGATATTACTCCATCCATCAGCCGTTTCGTCTCTAAAGCACTTCAACGTTTGAAAGAGAAGGAAGGTAATAGTGATGACGCAAATTGTTTGGAAAATTGAAAAGTGAACTAAAAAACAGACCATACAAATTACCCCAGCAACAACTCTCTTTTTGATCGATACACAACACTGACAATGGAGCCCCAATCAACCTGCAATGAATCGCAATCGGATTCACAGTCCTCCTATTCACATACAATGAGGGATGCCTTCAATGGCGCAATCGTAAGTCGATCCATTGCCTATTGAAAATGATTTTTCCAGTCCTGTCGTCTCCTCTCTCTCGTCATCTTTTTCGATTATCAAGCATGCATCATTGACTCATCAATTTCCGCTTCTTTCCCTAACTTTAATTTACACACTCTACAGGCTCAAGATGCCAAAACGATAACGAGCACCGATACCAGTAAAGTTTTCATCGTGCCCTGCCAATGGATGGCTGCCTTCGTGGGGTGCATCCAGCAATCAAACGCAGACAGCACCGCTGCATCCCCTGGCAAAATCTTGAATACACCTCTACTTCAAACAAGCGATTTCGGCCATGATATTTCCAGCGCGTCCGGTGACAATGGCAATGACGGTGCATTGACAGTTGATGAGCGGACAGCGCGTCGGGAGAGGTGGACCCGGATAAAGCAAGCCGAGGAGGAGGATGATGACCAGGCTGCCAGCTCGCAGAGTTTGAAGAATGGTTTGACATTTGGTCAAGATTATTCTTTGGTGGGAGACGGATTGTGGACTCTCCTTTCGAATAAATTTGGTTTTGATGTATGTTTGAATTTTGATGTTGAGGAGCAGAGTGAAGGAGAGAAGGAACATATGAACATGTTCATGGCTGGAACGGAGAGTGGTCTTATTGGTGGAAATACGCCTGCTAATGATGTGAAAGATACTCCGACTAGAAAGGTTGTCAAGATTGGTGACGATGTTGTACCTTTGCCTGAAAATGGAACATTCGATTATGATGAGCTTCGTCCGAGGAATGCGAATGACGACCGTAGCAGCGGCGGACTTGTATCGGAAGATGACTCAAGTAGGCGGGTAAGTACTCCACGAATTTTTCACGTTCCCTATTGCATCATTAGCATTCATGGCAGTCATACTAAAAGTTACAATTCATTTTACTTGTCAAACAGGCAATTGGTGATGTTGATAGTCTTGACAATGACGATGACAATGAAGTACCGCCACTTCTCCTTCTACCGCCGTCCACAACTCTACCGCCAGCAGACATCTCCCTCAGTGGACTAGATTCTGACATGGTTGATGACCAAAACAATGGCAGCTCAACACCTCTTTCTTCCGATAATGGAGAAGGCGACGATGATAACTCGGCCGCCATCAAATCTCGGAAACGCAAGCGGTATGGAGCCGGACTTGGAAATTTGGGTAATACCTGCTTTATGAACTCTACCCTACAATGCCTGGCGCACACCGGTCCCCTGCGATCCTACTTCCTCTCTGGGGAATATGCTGGGGACTTGAACAGGGATAACCCCTTGGGAACTGGTGGAGAACTTGCCACTGAGTTCGCCAACTTACTCATGGAGATGTGGGGCACTGCCAAACCAAGTTCCAACAACAACTCTTCTTCACTGTACACTTCAAAGTGGAGAAAGACTGCCTGGAGCACATCTTCGACATCATCCTCTGCTGTCTATCCACGAAACTTCAAATATACTCTTGGAAAGCATGCGGAACAATTCATGGGATACAACCAACACGATTCTCAAGAATTAGCTACATACCTTTTAGATGCCCTTCATGAAGATACAAATCGGGTCTCGAAGAAACCTTATGTGGAGAAACCAGAACAGAAAGAGGGCCAAGATGACGCAGAGGCAGCGGGTCAGGCATGGGATCTACACTTGAAGCGAGAGGACAGTAGAGTACTGGAAAGTTTCATGGGCCAAGTGAAGAGTAGGGTGGAGTGCCCGAATGAGACGTGTGGAAGGGTGTCAACTACATTCGACCCCTTTATGTACTTGTCTGTTCCCTTGCCTGGGACCACTGAGACAACAATCGAGGTTTCATACGTTAGTATGGTCCCAGGTGTTCTCGTGAAAAAAATGAACGTCACTCTCTTCAAAACTGCAACTATCAAAGATTTACAAGACAAAACTGCGGAACTATTGAATGGGCCAAATGCCCTGGATGGCGCAGTAGATGCTAATGATATTGTCATTGGAGAGGTGTTTAATCACGAAATTTATAAATTTTACGAGAGCCACGATGAAATCACCAACATCAAGGAAAGGGACGAGATTTTTGCCTTTCAAGTTGCATCTGTCGAATCTATACACGCAGAGCAAGAAGAAGAGAAGGTGCTAGACGAGCAGACAATTAGTGGAAATTCCGACGAAGAGACGAAGCCACCTGCATCGAGATTGAAACCAGATCTTCCTACTCTAACAAGATTGAATAAAGATTGGGAAATGGTGCTTACATCGTACCTCAGTTCAATTTCAATATTGCCGAAAATACTCAATCCAACTCGAAGTACTCACGAAGAACGAATGCAGTTCAACACGAAACTAACAAATTTTATTAAGGGCTGTTATTCAACTTCAGAATGCAATGCTGCTTTCAAAGCAGCTGAAAAGGATACCGAAGCAGAGGAATCTGATGGAAAGATGAGTCCAACAAGCACTGTTGTGTCCAAATTTGGCGCTACTGTAGTTGATGATGCTCAATCGCTGGAGGAACGTTGTCACCTGAATTCATTGTTTCGAAACGTCAAGACTTCCGAAGATGTTGCATGCCTGGAGTTTTGCAGAAATAAATTTTATCAAGCCTCTGTGAATATGGTCAAGCAAAAGATGGAGCAGAACAAAGATGGAGCAATAATTCAAATCAGTATACGCAAGCCGGGTATGTTGCTCAATCGGTCAGATAAACCCAATGCAATGCCAATTATTCTTCGAATTTCGCCGAGCGTAACTGTTTATGGCCTGAGAAAAGTCTTAGCTGAACGTTTTTCTCATGTTTTGAGTTGCAGAGATCGTGCTGCTACAAGTTCTGAGGGCGCGAACAAAGAAACAAATTCTTCCCCATCCGCAGATGAGCAAATGGTAGAAGACAATGTAGGATTCCTGGAAGGTTCAGAAGAGCTCCGTCTACTCCGGCAGGTTCCATTGACATGCGAGCGCACAAGTGCTTCTTCGTATTCTTCATACTCAAAGACTACTATTTATCGAAAGCTTGGTTCTATCGCTACTGCAGAAAATTCAAGCCTTGTAACACATAGGCACATTTCGTTTGCTCAACCAGGTGACGAAGACGAAAAAGAATCAGTACTTGAACATGTTGGCAAGAAAGGCAAAGTACAAGTTCATTTCCCCACAAAGGAATGTTTTGATGAATCGAAATGGGAAAGGCACGAGATGACCAAACACGATGATGGTGATACTGCAAGTGACTCAATTAGTGTCCTCAACTGTATCCGTAAATACTGTCAAATAGAACAATTGGAAGAAACAGAAATGTGGTACTGTAACAAATGCAAAGAGCACGTCCGTGCATGGAAACAATTTCACTTGTACCGTGCTCCCCCAATCCTTATTATCCATTTGAAACGGTTTCACTATTCACCTCTGACACACCGTCGCGACAAGATTGATCTTTTGGTCGATTTTCCTCTCAAAAATCTGGATCTGAGGGATGAGGTAATGCATTGGAATCAAGATGAAGACGAACCTATTTATGATTGCTATGCGGTCAGCAATCATTTTGGCGGCCTCGGTGGTGGTCACTACACAGCCTACGCCCTTAACGACGAAGGAGAATGGAGCAACTTTGATGATAGTAGAGTAACAAAGAACGTCGATGAGTCGGAGGTTGTCTCAAGCGCAGCTTACGTTTTATATTACCGCCGGCGCGACGTCAAAGTCGAAGACGATTTGTGGACAGATCGGCCAATGCCATCATATTCAGCCATCTCTTCAGCAGTAAGCTCGCTAGACTCAAGACAAATGGATATAGAAGGAGATGCGCATGCTGGTGATGGGACAGAGTCGGATATGTTCACAGGAAGTACGCCCCCTGGTTCCTTGGCAGACGTTACAGATGCGGTCGAAGATGAGATGATGGACTTCGAAATATAACCTAGAACTTGAAAACAATATAGCTAAAGACAATTTGATAACAATATATGAGACTATCTCAATAGATTAGCCATAGAGAGCTGTAGTTCGAGGAAATAGTAACGCTAACATGAACTCTACTTCATCTAGACAGAGTAGAAGAAGAATCGAATCAGAGATCAAATTTTACCTGCTTTTCTCGTTGTAGTAACATTTTCTGATAATTTTCACCGGTCAAAATTTTCCCACCGACTTTTTGCAAAAATTCATCTCCCTCATCATCGGAATGACTCTCTTTTAAATTGCTGCCACCATTAGAGACATTACTTTCTTCGTCATCATTATGATCTTCATTTGATTTGTTATCATCAATATCTGTTTCTTTGCCTTTATTCTCACCCTCCTCTCTTAGACGGCGCCTTTCTTCCTTTGCCCTCTGTTTCTCCTTCTCTAGTGCCCGTTCTATCTTCCTCTCGATAGCTTTCTGCTCTCTCAATTTTAAAGGTCTCCCTAATTTTTCTTCCATCTTTAATTTTGCCTCTTCAATCTGCTGATCCATCTCGAGCGAGCCGCACGCATCTGACAACGCTTTTTCTTTGCAGCACATTGAGCACACTTTTGCGCCTTTGGGTTGTTCTATTTTTGATCGAGCATCCGGGGCATTATTTTCTGTTCCGTTATTGATATCTTTCTTTGCAGCTCTGCCTTCGGCTTTTAAAGCTTGCATTTTGTCCCATGTCCTCTTTGAAACGGCGCAACCTGAACATATTGTATGATATGCTGCAATAACATTTTTCTTCTGGCATAAATTACATTTACTCGGTTGAGACAAAGGTTTATACTTGCGATAGTTCTTCCTCCATTCAATTTTATCGTGACATCTTTTGCACACTCCCACATTTGGAGATGCCAGAATTTTATCAGTCAGTTTAGATTTTGGGTTGTGCCTAATATGTTAGTTATACGTACACGTACGGTGAAAAGGTGATTAGTATAGTTGAGAAGGCAATATTTTAGTTCGAAGTGAAGCACACTTACTTGAAAGCAAATTCATTTTGATGGGCTGGCTTGCGCCCTTTCTTCTGAGGCTGTGATCTCGCTTGCATTGATGTGGAAGATCTTGTGTATTGCAGAACTCGAAGTTATAATTGCTGCCTTTGCGCTATTTAAAATACCAAGTGAGATTTGTACATTACCGGTGCTCGGTTAGCTACGTATACTCTGTGTTCATCAATTTGGTTCTAAGCGTCGATTGATTGGCAGAGAGTGCTTCCGTTTCCATTCCTTTTTCTTTCAAAGCGGAGCGCGCGCTCGCTCGCTCAACAACGGAAAGAAACGGCTTCTCACCACACCACAAAGCTAAAAAAATGAAAAATGGAAAAAACAAACTGGGTAGACATCTCCGCAAAGATCAAGGCACTCCCCAAAACAAGATCGGAATACCTGAAATCGTGCAAATTCATTCATTGCCTACCTACATCTTTTAGCTACCAGTCATTTCTAACTTAATTATTCTATAAGATTTTTCAAGAATTCAATTGAGCCCTTTCTTTTCCAGCATGAATTCAATCTTTGGATCCCTTCCTCGAAATAAACGAAAGAGTTCGTCGGGAGCCACTGTATTGCCACTGGAGTAAATATACTTCTTGCATCTCTCTGCAGTCTCCTTATCAAAAATGTCACCCGTTTCCTTGAAGGCAGCAAACACATCCGCGTCCAAAACCTCCGCCCAAAGATAGACGTAATATCCAGCTGCATAGTGAGAACTGGCAAACAAATGCTGGAAATGAGCAGGACGATGTCTCATAATGATACCTTTCGGCATACCGAGACGTTCAAGTTCCTCCTTTTCAAATTTGGCAATGTCAAAACCATCATAATCCTCAATCTGATGAAATGCCATGTCCAAAAGAGCGCAGGAGGTATATTCGATAGTCTCAAATCCCTGATTGAACGATTTGGCAGCCCTAAATTTCTCCAGCATTTCATCAGGAACGGGTTCATTCGTATCATAATGGCGGGCATACTCCTTGAGGACCTCGGGCTGTTCAAGCCAGTGTTCCATGAGCTGAGAAGGTAATTCTACAAAGTCAGTGAGGACGTTGGTACCAGCTAGACGACCATAGGTCGCATCCGAGAGCATACCATGATGTCCGTGCCCCATCTCATGAAATAAAGTGTTGGCATCGTCAAATGACAATAAAGTGGGACCAGAACTTTTGGCAAAGTTATTATTGTTGGAAATGATGGGTATTCCCTCCATGGCATCCGCATTATCGGCCAGATTTTTGGTTTGCCCCCTGTACTCACTCATCCAGGCTCCACTGGATTTGAATTTGCGAGCAAAGTTATCATGGATAAAGATAGATTTGAGAGTTTCAGTACCATCCTCTGCCGTCTGGTAGACCTCGTACGTATCGACATCGGGATGATAGCTCTCGATATCACTTCGCTTGACATATTTCAATCCGTAGAGTTTGTTCGAGACAGCCATGACCGCCTCCGTAACCTTTTCTAGAGAGAGGAAGGGCTTGAAGACCGATTCGTCAAAATCATATTTTGCAATACGGACTTTTTCAGCATAATACCTCCAATCCCATGGCTGAATCCCTTCTTCTCCCAAATCATCTCCTATATCTTTACAATAATCCTCCAACGCCTCTCGTTCCTTGTTGGCAGTAACCTTGGCCCTCTCCCACACGTTCTCCAAGAGTTCCATAACATTTTCCGGAGTCTTGGCCATCATATCAAGACACTGATACTCCGCAAAGGACTTGCACCCGTGCATCTCCGCCTGCTTCTTTCGCAACTTGAGCATCTCGAGGGCAATGGGTAAATTAGCTCTCTCATCCGATAGCTCTCCGCGACGACTCCATTCCTCCCAAACCTTTTGTCTCAAATCCCTCCTTGGGGAATAGGTGAGGAAGGGCTCGACGAGAGAACGAGAGAGGGTAATGACATAATCACCGGGAAGCTTATCGCGCTCTTGGGCAGCTTGTTGGGATGCTTCAATAAGTGCCTCGGGGCATCCCTCAAGATCTTGTTTGGACATGACAATTTCAAAGTTTTCCTCATCTTTCATGACGTTCTGGGCGAATTCTGTAGCGAGGCTGGCGAGTTTGGCCTTCAGGTCTGCATACTCTTTTTTCTGGTCTGGGTCAAAATGAGCGCCCTGACGAGTGAAATCAAGGTTCAATCTTTCTACGAGACGAACTTGCTCTGGTGTGAGTTTTGTGTCGTGTCTCTTGTCGTGGATCGCATTGATTTTCTCAAATAGACCGGAGAGGGTATACGTGGAGGAGGAGTGACGACTCAAAATGGGCACCATTTCCTTTTGAATTTCTTTGAGTTCTTCGGTATTGAGACTACTGCAATAATTCGAAAAGACGGAACTGATTTTGGACAAGAGACTCCCAGACCTGTCATATACTGCAATGGTGTTTTCAAAATTTGGTTCGGAAGGATCGTCAATGATGGCCTGAAGGTCGGAAAGGTGCTGCTTCATTCCCTCCGCAAAGGCCGAGGGAAAGTGCGAAGGGGAAATGGAGGAAAAGGGCGGCAAGAGGAATGGTTGCGATGTCCACTCCTGCAATAAAGGGTTCGCGTTAGCGTTGTTATCAGTGTCAATGCACATTCTGCTGTCTTCAATGTTACTACGCGTAGTGCTAGTGTTAATGCTCGTGCTACTACTGCTGGATGCCTGAACTTGAAAGGAACGCGCGAAGGTTGCGATAACTGGAAGTACCTGCGATGAGGGTGAGGATGAAGACGGAAGGATGAAGGAACTGGATCTTAAAGTGCTGCTGGTCAAGAGGAGAGATTGAAGGGCACGCCGTCCAAATCTTGTCATGCTTTATTTGTAATGATACCGGGTATGTGTCACTTCTCGTCATTTCATCATCATCATGTTCATCGCTCAAACCAATTTTTCAGGGCGGGGTCAGGATAAACCCGGGAATAAGGCCTACACTTGCGCGCGAAGGCTCTAAACTCGATTTTGTTAGGAGCGATGTTCTTTTGCTCATCGGCCGGCGTTGTTCTGCCGGTTCGATTGCTATTTGTCCCTATCTGATAAGGATAAAATTTGGAGCAAAGGGGGAAAGGGACGTTTGAGGCTGAACCGCACAGTCGGGACAAACGCCAAATGCCAAACGTTGTTTTTTCGATTTGGCGTTCCGGCGATTTTTCCCTCGCACAGTCGGGACAAACGCCAAACGCCAAACACTGA
>Ga0115005_10005219_pt1 | contig 10296 bp, 7 predicted proteins | sample ArcOceMetagenome_FD_87163 | JGI IMG/M metagenome (GOLD analysis project Ga0115005, IMG submission 87163) | Marine eukaryotic phytoplankton communities from Arctic Ocean - Arctic Ocean - Greenland ARC118M Metagenome | ecosystem: Environmental > Aquatic > Marine > Oceanic | place: Arctic Ocean...
AGGAAGTGTACCTGGATGAGCAACTTCGAAAATAGTACAAAAGACGACTAAAAAACTAAAAAAACAAATTTCATTTGCGCGGGCTCACTTCTGGCGCGGGCTGCAACTCCGCTCCGTCCGTCCCCGCGCTAGCTGAACAGCCAAAAACATCATCAAAATCATCACAAAGAAATCAACCGAACATACCTTCAAACTATATCATACATCACTCACTCGCCATGGGAATCAAAGGACTCTCCAAACTGCTTGCCGATGAGGCACCGGATGTAAGTACGCAATAAAGCAAAATGAAAGCGGTGAGCGTGATTAGTGCAATGGTGGCTCTTGTAAAGTCAACTCGCTTCTTGTCGGTGGCATTTTTTGTTTAGCATCTGCTCACTCTCCGCCCTCTTCCATCCACAACCAAAGAGCATAAAAGAAGCAAACCTCTCCCAGCTCCACGGTCGAAAAATAGCAATCGATGCTTCTATGCAAATCTACTCATTCCTAATTGGCATTCGGCAAGGCGGACCCAACAATGCCGCCGCAATGCTCACCAACGAAAAAGGAGAACCAACCTCCCACATCCAAGGACTCTTCAATCGAGCTATCCGCTTCTTGACAGAGGGAATCAAGCCCGTCTTTGTCTTCGACGGTAAACCCCCCGATATCAAATCCGGCGAACTCGTGAAAAGACGGGAGAGGAGGGAGAAGGCTCAGCAGGCTCTTGCCGAAGCTAAAGAGGGGGGAAATGTTGAGGAGCAGGAGAAGCAGGAGAAACGCCTCGTGAGAGTTGGGACTAAGGAAAATGATGAGTGTAAGAGGCTCCTACTGTTAATGGGGATTCCAATCGTTGAATCGCCTTGTGAGGCGGAAGCGCAGGCTGCGGCTCTTTGCCGTAGTGGGGAAGTTTGGGGTGTGGGGACGGAAGATATGGATGCTCTCACGTTTGCCTGTCCGATTTTGATTCGAAAGATGACGTTTGCGAATGCGAGTAAGTCAGATGTTCAGCAGATGGAATATGGCAAGGCTATTGAGGGGCTTGGGTTGACGCATGATCAATTTGTGGATCTTTGTATTTTGCTTGGGTGTGACTACTGTGATTCGATTAAGAAGGTGGGGCCCAAGACTGCTCTGAAGTTGATCAGGGAGCACGGATCCATTGAGAAAATTTTGGAAAATATTAATCGGGATAAATATGGTGTCCCCGACGATTGGATCCCTAACGAGAAGAAGGCAAAGGCTGAAAAGGAAGACGGGGCAGACGAGGATGATACAGATGACGAGAAGGATCATACGAAAAAGAATGATGACAACGATGAAGCTGAGGACAATGAAGAAATTGAACCAATCTACGTGAAAGCGCGCAGATTATTCAATGATCACGAAGTGAAAACAGGCTTGGATCTCAAGTGGACAGAATGCCAGCCCGAACCTCTCACCAAATTCTTGGTTGATGAAATGTGTTTCAATCCGGATCGTGTAAAAGCTGGAATTGAAAAATTGCAGAAAGCTCACAAGAAGAATGTCAAACCGCAGAGTAGAATGGATTCTTTTTTCAAACCTGTGCCAGGGGCGGGTACAAAGAAAAAGAAGCCAGCCACGGGTGCTAAGCGTAAGGGTGGAGCAAAAGATTCTGGGAAAGGAAAGAAGGGGTTCTTTGGAGGCAAGAAACGGTAATGTATCCATAAATAAATAGATCATGAAAATAAATACCGTTGAGATAGATTCCAAGTTATTCTTCGCATAGAATGCATACTCGCAAGATTGAATGAGATCAATAGAAGGTGCAGTTTTAAGTTATCGCAGAGAATGCATGCTTACAATATTGGATGATACCTATAGATCTGCAATCATACAACGAAATCTCTCACTTCAAGTTCGTGCGTTTGCCTACAATCATTTCATGGGCCAGCCTATAGGTCTGCAATTCAGCTCTTGTATCCTTGATACGTTTTGTGATGCGCCGTAATTCCAGTTCCTTTCCTTGTGTTGTCTCACTTTGATCAGACATCTTTGTAATTAGTTTTTCTCTCTGCTCTTCATATGCCTCAGCTCGAAGTAGGACGGACTCGATGGTTTTGCTACGAGGAATAAACATAAAAATGGTAAGCAAGTGAACATGAAGGTAATGCAATGAAATTTGCAATGTACACGTAGGCAAAATACTCACATCAGTGGTGGAGGATTATTTGCATTATCAAGTTTTGTTTCTTCTTTGCCTCCTTCCTTCTCTTGTTCATGTTGTTTGGATGAATTTGGATTTCTTCCATAAGAAGCACTAATTAGCTTCAGATTATCAGAATGTAAGACTATGTCAAGATCAAGTGTGTCGTCATTAAAGACATTTGATACGACATACCAGTTGCCAGGAATACATGCATCAATGGTTCCTATTTAGAAAAATGACGAACACATGGTAAGCTCACGTGATCACTAAGATATTCGAAAATATCACTAATAACCATAAAAATTCTTCTTACCAAACAGCCCTTTGTGTGTTCCTCCAGTGATTAGCACAGTTCTTCCCTCAACATTCGATTCTCTTATTGTTGTCTGCGGTAACACTTCCTCGCTGACTCTTCCATTGGCAGAGGATCTAGCTTGACGGTATTCTTGCGATTCTCGTTGTGCGCCACTACTATGGTCACTGCTTCTTGGAACAATGGGTTCGTATTCGGAATGATTTCGAAGAGCCGTCGCGAGGTCTTTCACGCTGACGCCGTTTTCTCCCTTCATTATCCTTCCAGTTTTCCTGTTGAAAATATCAACCATACCACCGTTCTTGGATGAAAGGTGGCGCAATGATGACGGTGTGAAACCGTCGCCACCTGCATCCTGAGTCCTCGTGAGTAGAACAGGAGGTAACAAATTTAATAATTGAGCTCCACTGATTTTTGAGCCCATCTGTGGCCTTTGCGTCGCTGCTGAACTAATGCCAGGTATACCAGAAACTATGCCATCCCTATTAGTATTAGTAGTCGTGGTACCCGAGGGCGGAACATTGTTCTTGGCATCTACTAGTTGTTTTGATGAGGATGCAATCAGAGACTTTCTTTTCAATACAGCAGCTGTCAATGAAGACTTCTTCTTGGACGATGATGGGGAGGATCCGATGCTGGATTTCGCTTGTAGAAAAGAGTGTTCGCCATCGTAACGAAAATGTTCGAGTAATGAGAAGTCTACTGCATCGCTATCTCGATATGATCCAAATCTCACCGATGACGCTGCTCGTCGTTTTGGCCGAGATCTGGTGGAAGCAGCTTCGACTGCTGGTTCTGTGCTCCGCCCTCGTTTTGCTCTGGCTGACCGGCTAGTTGACGAGGAGGGAGGCTTGGTGTTGGTGCTAGTAGTACTGCTGGACGTTTCATTAGTACTAGGATTTTCCTTCTTTTGTTTCTTGTCGGTGAGGATGCTCTTCTTGGTAGATTTAGAAGTTACGACGACGGCGGTGATGGCATCAGCACTAGTAGTACCAATACTACCACTACTGGAAGATGATGCTGGCTTGTTGCTGCTTTTGTTCTTCTTTGCTGATACAACGGTAGTAGTAGTAGTAGTAGTAGTAGTAGGGGGGGGGGCATCATCGTTATTTTTGTTTTTAGAATAAGAAGCACTGCCGCCATGAGGCAAGACGCCCCCGTTCGTCGTTGCTGATAGTTGGCTGGTGGTCATGTTTCCTTTTGTGGGCGTTGTACTAGAAATTCAAGAACTTCTTGAAAATCGGCGCTAGAAGCTAGTAATAGTAGTTATTATTCTTGATAGATAGGAGTACTACTTGTACGAGGTTCTTTGAGGATGCGTGATCCTTCCGCCTAGTACTACGTGAAGCTAATATGCGTGACTTTCTTCCGAGTGCTCGCGGCTCTTGCTAGTAGTATGAAATATTCGAAAGAAGTACGACCTACTACAACTGCTGCTGCTGCTGGCTGGTGGTGGTGTAGCTACTACTAGTACTACTACGACGAATATGTTTCTTCGTACTAGCTGCCCTTCCTTGTTAAAAACCTGTACTAGGGAGAGTTACATTAGACATGGTTAACAGTAAGATCCAAGAAAATTTGTAGTAGTTGTATTTGGAAATTGGAATGGAATGAAACGATTCACCTAGCTTCAGTAGTAGTTCTGATTTTCTGTGATTTCTACGTACCGTCCAGTACGAAAAACCCGTAGCACAAAAATCACCTGGAACACCAAAATTGTTCAAAATAAAGAAAAAAGGTCAGGTTGGTGATAGATAAACCTTTCGCAGGAATTAACTCCCTCCAGACCACGGTTACGAAGAAGACGAGCGAAGAAGAAGGATCAATACCAAAATGCAGCAGGCACCACCAACCAGCCGGCCGGCGAGGAGCACCACAGCAGTACGCGCAGCAAGCACAATACATCCCAGCAGCAGCACCACACCAGCGCCCACCCAACCGCCGGGATGAAGAAATCCACCTGCAAATCCCGGTTTCTCCTTTGACTTTCAGAGAAACAACAAAAAATACTCCACGAACTACATCCTCTTTGCTCGTCCGTCTGTTTCTTCATGCGTGGTGGTTGTGGTGCCCTAGTAGTACTACTCCTCCTCCTCCTGCTGCTTGTTCTGGTGCTACGTGCTAGTAGCGGCGGCTAGTATAAATGCTACAAGTAGTAGTACTAGTAGCTCCCATTTGTTTGAACAAGAGAAACAAGACGCCATCATTGTGTTTATGTAATTGTTCTTTGGTGAACTTACCAAATAGTTGTTCTTTCGTATGATGCCGGTATTATTGGTGTTCAATGATGATACCCCTTGTTTTTTGCACTCGCGTGGAAAGTACACAGTAAAGGTACCAACCATGTCGTGTCAACGGGAAAAAGATTTTGTTGACAATATCGTGCTAAATTAGTTTGCTCCCACAAACATGGATTTTTTATGCCTACTATACTACCTCTATTTTCGCGAAACACCAACACCGTAGAATTCTCGTAGAAACATACTGAACCGATTTCGCAAATTTCCAGCTAATTTCAAATTCTGCGCTTCCTTTGACAGAAGGGCTTTAAAAATAATGATTGATGTTGAAGAAGCTATTACCAAAATCACAATTTGGAACTGATTCAACTATTTGTAGTAATTTACGCGGAAAGATTTGGAACCGAATGAAAATAGCCACTAAACTGGTACGAGAAGCCTGAACCATCTCGTGCGTGCCATGCGATGCATCATGCTGGCGAGGATCACTTTCTCTTGCTCATCGATAGCGAGTCTTCAAAGTTTTCACCATTCGGCGATGAATCAACTTCATTTGTTTGAATGCATGTGCCATGCTCTATATTTGATGCAAATTTGGCTACCGCCCCATGTGCTAGTAATACTACTACTGTAGCTACAACAAGTACTAGCACTTACTAGTACTACTGCTTTATCATCATGGTGTTACTCTAGGCAGTACAGCAAACATAGTATTACAATCAAGGAATATACTAGTAGTGCGTGGAATTCTTGCTCTTTTGATATTTACCTCACAAGAAAACTTCGTCCTCTACACGTGGTGCAGGAGGATTTGGAGCATTATGAAGCATGATGTAGATCAAGAATAATATCTGGTGCCTACCAATACAATTACTGCTGCTAACACCGAAATTATTTCCAAGCCCATTCTGCTATTATCATGCGCGCATGTGCTGATGATAGTCATGTTGTTCAAATCAATACAAGTTTAGCATATCACTATGAAGTTTCTGATCTGCTCAATACTTAGATTTTTCGTCGTGTGGGTGGTGAACAAGAAGGGATGTTTGATTGAAGTCGTATTTCATAGTGACCGTCGTCCCGAGACTTTCTTTGAGACAAGAAATTCTCTTTTCAAGAACTATTTTAAGTCATTTTGAAACACTATTGAATTTTACCAAGCTTGATTGATCGGACGACATCCACCCGAGCTTGCATCCAAACAAAAAGGTCGGAACAAAATTTTGTCTTTGTCCTCCTCCTCCTGCTGCTGCTGCTGGCTGGTGGTGCTGCTGCTGACAGGCAGGAGGACGAGTGCTGGTCAGGACCGACGCAATGCTGATCATGGCGATTGATACTGCTGGTAAGTAGATAAAGATACCACCAACACCAGTACTTCGCCAGGGAAAGAGAAGGTATTATCGTCGCGCGGGTATGTACTAAAAGAATGACAACAAGAAGAGATGAAGACAGCACCGGCGCAGGACGAGGATCACCCACCAGGAGAACACACGACTCCGGCGTCTTGGCTGAGGTGATAATTTTAACATTTTAAAGTTTTTCGGAGAAACAAGTTTTAGTGCAGCATATTGAAGGATAGTGTCATCGTTCCTATTGATTTAAATATTGTAATGCTGTAGTCCAGGCACAATCCTCCAAACTCATGGGATGGCATTCTGTGCATGCTGAAATGTTTCCACAAGCAGCCATGGCGGGAAACTGCATGATTGAGGAGCACTAGTACTAGCAGACAACAAACCAAGAACGTTTGGATAAAATATATTTTTAACAATCATAAATAAACCGGTTCTGCTGGTGAATGTGAACTCTCTAAGCTTAGACTTTTCTTGGTGCTTCGAATTTAAAAACAGTTCCAGACTTTCCATCTGGAGTAACTGCACTCGCAGTCCAATCTTCGTCTTTCTTTGCCTCAATACTAATGCTAGCCTTGAACCAATCGCTACCGACATCGTTTTCGCCGTCCTCGGAGACAATTTTATCCCAAACTACATCCGAATCTCTCTGAATTCCCTTCAATACTTCGCTCCCATAAGGACCTCCAGCGTTTGCTTTAATAATCCTTTGCACATCACCCGATTGCAAGGCTTCAATCCCATCCTTCATTTCTTTCACCATTCTACTGTCAACACTCGACTCTGCATGCGACAAATCATTGATTGTGAAATGCAGTGCAAGTTTATTGTATTGATCGGAAGGAAAGAAAGAATCCACATAATGGAACATGGCAACATCCCTCCCACTCGTCTCAACCATGATGTTCAATTTCGATGCCTTTGCTTGTCTAACCAATAAGACGCCCAGGATTTCAGAAAGGGCGCGGTATCGAGAAAATATTGCTGCTTTGTAATTAGAATATTTCTGAATAATGGTCGTTGGCGGGTCTGAATCGGGGTCCTCGTCAAAATTATGCGATGATTGCGTCATTGCGTACATTTTTTGAAAGTTGTGGTTGATGAGGGTTATGATCATGTGATCTAATTGACGGAAGAAAGAGTTTTCTCCGGTAGGCAAAGATTCTTGCTTAATCTCGCTGTCCACATCAGCATTTTTAGGGTGCACGAGAGCTTCTGATAAAAGCTCCTGAAACCAGGGTTGGTAAACACTTGTCGTTTTGCGAATGCCATTGACTCCAGTGACGAGGATGGCCCACGGCTTTCCATTATCAACGTCAGAGGCAGCGTGTTCTGCGGCTGCATTCCAATTCCCCTCATCGATTACTCTGTTGAATGTTTGCTTGAATTCGTCCGTGAGTCCATCGGTGCTACCACCAAGCAGAATATCATTCAGCTCATGAGCGGATTGGCCAGTTCTATCCCAATCTTTGTGTGGTAAATGACCTACAGCTTGAATGAGTACCCTCAATTGCTCTAATGAAATGCCTGAGTTTTCTGGCATAACGTTCTCAATAGACATGATGATTTCGTCAATCTCATCGGAAGTGAAAGGTGCAGCTTTTTGGGCACGGTCGTTCATTTCTTTAGAGAGTTGCTCGATATCCAAATTCTTCACATCTGTACTATCTATTGAGAGCGATGAGTAGGTTCGATGAGAGCCGAGTCTTCGCACATTTTTTCCAGTCGACATGATGGAAAAGGCTTGTGTAAAAGATATGGAATAGCAGCAACAGAATAGCAGTGCCAAGCTTAAGACGGCGATAGATGGTGGAGCGTACAAGACCGCCATGGGCAATTTTTGTATGCGTTAGATTAGCTTGTTGTGCGTACCAAAAACGTCACAGATTTTAGGTGATTGAAGTTGGGAGATTTATTAAGATGATGGATGGGGGTGTTATGTTTGAATTGGGGGCAAAGGGAGAACTCCCAGGACTATGATACTAAGTTAGTGCGGAAAATATGTCGTTGGAAAAAATATGTCTGCGAGCTTTTATTAGGGATTTTCAATGCGTGGTCGCGATTTTTCACTTTATGATATGCTTTTGACCGTATTCATACGCACTGAAAATGAATCAATATTCCAAAACCTATGCACCACAATCTTTCATATGTATTTGTAGATAAATTAATTGTAAACATCATCTATTTATCTCAGGTATCTTCAGAATAAGTACGTTTCCAAATATTCATTTGTGGTATGTCTGTATCGTAGAAATTTACGTAGAAATCAGCCAAAAATGGATTGCGTAAAAATGACCTTACCAGTGGGATATAACGCTGCATTCCTGAGCCTTAGGGCTGAAGTTATCTAGTTATATATACGCAAGACTGTGGTAATATACTAAATAGTAGTTCTGTGATTCAAATCTTGTACCGTGGGTACTACTTTGGTTGATGGCTTCATTATTGTGATAAAGCGAGGAGTTTTGTGCGGGACCAACTCCAAAAGGGCAATTATGGTCCAACACGGATAGCGATTTGCCTTTATCTGGCGGACAAAGGAAGGACGAAAAGGCCCCAACAACCGCACAAAACAATCTTTTACCGTGTGTTGCGTGCGCTCGCTTTGTGCAAACTGAAAACATACCACTATTGGCGATATCCACTTTCATTAGGAACAACTAGAACAATGCCGATTGATATAAACGAACTACGTGAATACAAGGGTGGAGACCCTGCCAAATGGCGCGAGCACCAGGTCGCTCGTTTCAAGCCCGCAGAGTGGGTCGACGAAGTCATCGCCAAAGATGAAGAATGGCGCAACAAACAGAAGGAACTCGACAGCATGCGCAAAGATGTGAATAAACTCCAAAAAGATGTAATCGGTCCCAAGAAGAAGGCTAAGGAGCCCTGTGATGAAGAAGTTGCACAGATGAAGGAAATGCAAAAGACAATCAAGGCTATGAAAGATGAGTTGCCTGGAATTGAACAAGAGAGGGATGTACTCTTGAGCCGTATTGGAAACATTGTGGATCCTGAGGTACCCATCAGTCACGATGAGGATGCTGATAATCTTGTAATTAATCTTTACCCTGAGCCATTGGAGGCTGAAAACGCAGGGGAAAAGCCACTTTTACCCTGCCCCCTTGGTGTACTCAAATACACCCTCCCCGAAACCAAGCCATTGACTCATGATGATCTTTTGTGGCGTATTGATGGATATGAACCCATCCGTGGCCAGAATGTCGGCGGGCACCGTGCTTACTTCCAAAAATGCTGGGGTACTTCTTAACCAAGCTCTTATCAATTATGGTATCGCTTTCTTGAGCAAAAGGGGTTACGACATCCTTCAGCCCCCTTACATGATGAAGAAGGAAGTTATGTCTACCTTGGCTCAATTGGATGATTTCGACGAGCAGCTCTACAAGGTTTCCGGAAAGACTGACGATCCCGCGGGATCTTCTGAGAAATACCTCATTGCTACCTCTGAACAACCTATCTGCGCCTACCACAAGGGTGATTGGGTTAGTGAATCCACCTTGCCTCTTCGATATGGTGGTATTTCCACTTGTTTTCGTAAGGAAGCGGGATCTTCTGGAAAGGATATTCGTGGAATTTTTCGCGTGCATCAATTTGAGAAGATTGAGCAGTTTTGTCTCACTGTAGATGATCTCGAAGTGTCTACAAAGGAGCAGAAGAAAATGTTGGCTGCTGCGGAAGAATTCTATCAGTCTTTGGGGTTCCCTTATCGTGTCGTGTGCCTCGTTTCTGGAGAGTTGAATGATGCCGCTGTTAAGAAGTATGATTTGGAGGCATGGTTCCCTGGTCAACAGGCTTACAGAGAATTGGTCAGTTGCTCAAATTGTACTGATTATCAGGCTCGTGGAGTTGGTACCAGGTGCGGTGTCAAGAAGGCCAAAAAGGGTGACGATGCTTTGAAGGAGAGAGCAAGTTACGTGCACATGTTGAACTCTACTCTATGTGCGACTGGTCGTGGAATTTGTTGTTTGTTGGAGAACTACCAGACTGAGGACGGAGTCAGAGTCCCCGAGGTTCTTCAGCCCTACATGGCTGGAATTGACTTTTTACCTTTCAAGAGAGGTCCTTTGGAAATGACCAAAGGAGAAAAGGGCAAGAAGAAGTGAGGTTTGTGCATTAATCGTGGTAGAGTTTGCAAGAGAAGATTTTATTTTTAAAGACATTGGCAGTGTAGGAACTCTGTTGCAAAAGTTGCAACGAAAAATTAAGGATCGAAGTTCA
>Ga0115005_10005221_pt1 | contig 10295 bp, 9 predicted proteins | sample ArcOceMetagenome_FD_87163 | JGI IMG/M metagenome (GOLD analysis project Ga0115005, IMG submission 87163) | Marine eukaryotic phytoplankton communities from Arctic Ocean - Arctic Ocean - Greenland ARC118M Metagenome | ecosystem: Environmental > Aquatic > Marine > Oceanic | place: Arctic Ocean...
AAATTCAAATATTCCAAAAAGATTAAAAGAAAAGATCAAAGTCAACGTAATCATAAAAATTAGGAAATATTGACTTTGGAATTGAATGCCCCAACCAACCAATTCACCGGCTGATTTTATAAAATAAGTACTAATTGCAAAACAAATGAACGTTGTTAAAATACCTAGTATATTGAAAAATATTTTTAGCCTAAAGTTATTTTGATTTTGATCTCTATAATTTATTAATTGGATCATTTTTAATGATAAAACGGGCAAAACACATGGCATAAAGTTTAAAATAAAACCACCGATAAAAGCAACAAGCAAAATGTTAAACCCTAAGATATTATCTATATTTTTTATATTTAAAACTGCATTAGATTTTAATAAGTTAGTAATTTTTATTGATTTTTTAAAACTAGATTTATCGTTGACAAATGTTAAATGTAGCTTCTGATTATTTAGGTATTCATCTTTTATGTCTTTAGTATCTATTGATATATTCATCAATTGATTTTTTATAGTAAAACTTGGTTTTGGATAAATTCTATCTTTACTATCTTCAATAATAATATCGTAAACTTTAGAATTAAATTGTTTATGAAAAACTAAATTTAATTTTTTATCTTGAAAGTTATAAGACAATAATTTTAATTCTTTATCTTGAGCTAAAATTGGAACCATAGACTTATAACGAGTAATTTCTTTTAATATAGAAGCATTTTCATAATTATAATCTATTCTTGATAAATCAAATAATTTATTTACTGGGACACATATTTTTGAACAAACTTGAGCACTAAAATCTAAATTTCCAGATAGTGTTTTATTATTTCCTGAGTTCACAATTTCCATAGGAAATATTACTTCATTTTCGTAACCAAACGTTTCTATACCATAGAAATCAAATCTTATAGGACTTGGAAATAGAAGTTTAAGTGATTGAATTTTATTTGCATTATTCCATTTTATTTCTGGAGGCAATCCTGCGTCACCTGGATTTCTCCAATATATTTTCCATCCAGGCGATAAAATAACTTTAAGCCCTAATACAATTTCAGGATCAGCTCCATCATATTTAATAACGTTTAAAAGCTTAATTTTTACAAAGTCATACTTTTCATTTGTTAAAAAATTATTATTTTGAACCAGAGAATTAGAAAGACAAATACTATTATTGAATAAAGAATAAAAAAGAATAAAAAACAGAATAATTATATTTTTTTGGAATTGCGATCTAAAAAGTTTCTTGTACATCATTTCTTTTCATTTTATGCTTTTATATTGTTAATCTAAATATATATTCAAACTATATTTAAATAATAGATATGGATCAAGATTTGTTAGGTAAAATTTTAATTGCATCACCAGGATTAGAAGATTTACGATTTCAGAATACTGTAATTTTAATTTGCGAACATACTTCTGAAGTAGTTATGGGGCTCATTTTGAACAAACCCATTCATAATTTCAATACAAAAGATTTATTAAAACAATTGAAAATAGAAAGTAACGCAATATCTAAAGTTCAATCTACTTTTTATGGAGGACCTGTTCATTTAAATCAAGGTTTTATAATTCATTCTGATGAAATAAAATACTCAAATTCTGAGTCTATTTTAAATAACGTCATTATCACAACCTCTAATCAAGTATTAATCGATATATCTAAAGGAACTCCTCCATTAGATACCAAAGTTTTTCTTGGATGTGCTGTCTGGGATAATAATCAACTAGATAATGAAATGCTACAGAATTCATGGATCATATCGAATGGAACAAAAGATTTAATTTTTCATCAGAATTCAGAATTATCTTTATGGAATAAATGTTTGTTGGACATAGGAATTGATCCAAATAGATTAGTTAGCTATTCAGGGAACGCTTAATTTGAAATTCAACTTAATGAAGACTTAATATTAAAATTCTTATAAGATGATGCATCAGGACCAATTATTGATAAAACAGGTTGCGTCGATAAGAATATTCTTTCGATTACTGCTTCAATAGAATTAATTGATATATTCTCTATTTCTTTTAATACTTGATCCGTACTTACTAGCTTTCGAAAATTGAGCATCGTTTTTGCTAAATATTCAGCTCTAGAACCAGTGCTTTCTTGTCCCATTATAAAGCCTGATCTCATTTGAGCTTTAGCTCTTGATACTTCTTCTTTTGTAATAGAACCTTTCAACTTATTCCACTCACATAAACTTGCTTCTAACAACTGATTTGCATCCTTTGGGGAAGTGCCAGCATAAAATCCAAATACCCCTGAAGAAGATTGCATTTGTGTGAATGAAAAAATGGAATAACATAATCCTCTTTTTTCTCTAAGCTCTTGAAACAACCTTGAAGACATACCTCCACCTAATATAATTGCTAGAGCTCTAAGCGAGTACCTATCTAAATCTATATTATTTAATCCTTCTATTCCAAATACAAGTTGTGTCTGTTCTAGATCTCTATCTTCACCAATAAAACCAGCTTTCCATTTAGCTTCTACATTACCAGATTTGACTTCATGTTTTATATCTGAGAACTTATCTTCAACAACATCTATAAACCAATCTGGCTCTATATTACCTGATGCAACTACAACCATATTCTTAAGTCCATAATGAGAACTAAAAAAAGATTCTAAATCCGATCTTTGAAAATTATTAACCGTTTCTTTTGTACCTAAAATAGGCCGACCTAAAGATTGGTTCTGAAAAACAGTTTCAGTAAAGTTTTCAAAAACTCTGTCATCTGGAGAATCAAATGATTGACCTATTTCTGAGATTATAACTCCTCTTTCTCTTTCAATCTCATCTTCAGGTAATGTAGAATTTTTTATTATATCAGATAAGATATCAATTCCTAAGTCAGAGTTTTCATGAAGTACTTTTAGATAGTAGGCAGTCACTTCCTTACTTGTATAGGCGTTTATATCTCCACCTACATCTTCTATCTCTCTTGCTATTTCTTCTGCATTTCTATTAGTTGTTCCTTTAAATGCCATATGCTCCAGCATATGAGCAATACCACATTCATTTAATTCTTCTTTAGCACTTCCAGCGTCAATCCAAACACCAATCGATGTAGACTTAACTTCCATTTGATCAGTTATAACTGTTAGACCTGAATCTAAAACTTTACATTCTACTTTCATACGTTTCTCATCTTGTTTTTAACATGCATTTTAATAACCTCTGTATCAGCTTCCATAACCTTAAAATATTCTCTGCTAGTCATTATAGGTTTTAAATGAAGTGGAAGTTCAGGTTTAATATTTATTGCTTTATTAATAATATCAGGAAACTTAGAAGGATGAGCGCAAGCGAGCGAAATCAAAGGTGTATCTTTAGAAATAATTTTTTCATTTAATGCCTTGTTTGCTGATCCAAAACCAACAGCACTGTGGGGGTCAAGAATATAGTTATAATTTTTATATGTATCTTGAATAATGTCTAATGTTTCATCATTTGAAATCATAAATGCTGAAAAAGTTTTACTAACTTTTACCCTACTCTCTTCTGTTATTGAAAAAGCACCATTTTGTTTAAAAAGATCCATCTGCTGTTTTAGTATAACAGAATCTCTATCAAAAATTTCAAATAACAATCTCTCAAAATTACTAGAAACTTGTATATCCATACTTGGACTAAAAGAAGGACTCACGCTTCTTCTTTCCATGACACCATTATTAAAGAATCTTGTTAAAATATCATTTTGATTTGACCCACATATTAAATTTGATATTGGGAGACCAATTTTTTTAGCCATCCATCCCGCTAAAATATTTCCAAAATTGCCTGTAGGGACTGAAAAAGCAACCTCTTTATCAGGAGCTCCTACTTTTAAAGCTGAATAAAAATAATATACTATTTGTGGAAGAAGTCTTACCCAGTTTATAGAATTAACAGCTGACAGTGAAATTTGATCTTTGAATTCAAGGTCTTCAAAACAATCTTTAACTATTTGTTGGCATCCATCAAAATCAGTTTTAACAGATAACGCATGTGCACCTTGCTCATTAATCCACGTCATTTGTTTTTGCTGAACTTCTGAAACTCTTCCATTAGGAAAAAGCATAAAAATATCTACATTATCTTTACCTTTAAAAGCTTCCAAAGCTGCCGATCCAGTGTCTCCACTTGTTGCTCCTAAAATAACAGCTCTTTGATTATTTTTAGACAAAGCTGTATTAAAGGCTTTAGATAAAAATTGCATCGCATAATCTTTAAAAGCTAAAGTTGGTCCGTGAAAAAGTTCTAGAACGTATAAATTTTCTTTAATTTGGTGTAATGGAGCAACTTCAGTATGAGTAAAACTAGAATATGTACTTTTACAAATTTTTAAAAGTTCATCAGATGTTAAGCTAGGCTCAATAAAAGGTTTCATTATTCTAGCTGCTAATTGAGCATAATCTAAATTTTTCATTTCATTTAAATCTGAATGGCTAAATATTGGCCACTCTTCAGGCATAAACAACCCACCATCTCTTGCTAGTCCAGAGAGAAGTACATCTTCATATTTAAGAGAAGTTTCTCCACCTCTTGTGCTTAAATACTTAATGCCTTTAACCATTACTAATTTTTTTTCTAAAGTTTAATCTTCCTACAGAAGTATGATATGATAAATAAACAAATAAAAGAGCTAACGCTAAACCATACCAAGTCACAGCATAAGACAAGTGTTGGTTTCTTAATTTTGGTTTGCCTGTAACACCAATAGGTAAGGTTAATTTACTTCCTTTACGCAAAGCATCTATATAATAATTATTTATTACTGGTTTAGTAACAATGTTTAGAAATGTAAAAATTTCACTTGGTATTATTGTAAACCAAAAACCTCTTTTTCCATCATTTTCTGGAACAAAATAACCTTTTTCCTGAGGAAACCTTAATATACCTTTTATTAGTATTTCACCCTTAATTAAACTAAACTGTCTTTTCAACGGATCTCTATAGCCTTCAGAAACCCATCCTCTATTAATAAGAATAAATGAATTATCAGTTAATTTAAATGGCGTTATAACGTGAAATCCAGCGTTACCTTCAAAAGTCTTACCATTTATATAAATTTCGTCTTTGTGAGAAAAAGAACCTTTAACCTCTACGGATTTAAATTCTTTAACATCTGATCTTTTTAATTCTAGAGGAAGTTTAATAGGATTGGACTGACTTTGCGACATGTATCTATCAATCAAAGCCTCCTTCCAAAACAATCTTTTAATTTGCCATGTTCCAAAACTCATTAGCATAATGAAAACAAATATGGAAACAACAGTTGGCCAAAGCATTGGTCTAAAATATATACTCATCACTTATAAGAAAACCTTCTTTTTTTATATAAAATTTAAATCCATTAAATTCTATTAACCGCCCCACCAGTATATACAAATAAATAAAAACAACCAAACCACATCAACAAAATGCCAATACCAAGCAGCTGCCTCAAAACCAAAATGATGATCTGGAGTAAAGTGTCCTTTTAGGCCTCTAAATAAGCAAACTGTTAAAAAAATCGTACCAACAAGCACGTGAAAACCATGAAACCCTGTAGCCATATAAAACGTTGAAGCATAAATTCCATCTGTAAAAGCAAATGTAGCATGTTGATATTCGTATACCTGTACAACAGTAAAAATTGCACCTAAAATAATCGTAAATACTAATCCAGTTATAAAATCTTTTCTATTGTTATGTAACAATGCATGATGAGACCAAGTAACAGTGCATCCAGATAATAAAAGTATAAGTGTATTGATAAGAGGAAGATCAAAAGGATCTAAGGTAGCTATATCTGCAGGAGGCCAAACTCCGGTATCAGGATACAAACTAGCATCAAAAAATGCCCAAAAAAATGCAACAAAAAACATTACTTCTGAGCAAATAAAAAAAATCATGCCATACCTCATTCCAATTTGAACAATTGGAGTATGATGCCCTTGATATTCTGCTTCTCTAACTATATCTCTCCACCAGTAAAACATAGTAGCAAGAACCATAAATACACCTGCCATTAGTATGTATATAGAATACGGGTACTCATGCATAAAGAGTGCAAGACCTAGAAATAAAGTAAAACCAGCAGCAGATCCTAATGCAGGCCATGGACTTGGTTCCACTAAATGATATTGATGTTTCTGCTCACCGCTCATTTTTTTCTCCCTTAAATTACTCTTTTTATATATTGTAACTTAATTTAGTCTAGCAAATTTTTTAAAATTTTAGCTTTATTACCTGTATAGATTTTTACTCAGCATTATAAAATGTATAGGACAAGGTTATTTCTTTAATACTTTTAGTATTTTCATCGTCGTTAATACTTGGATCGACATAAAATGAAACTGGCATTTTAACTTCTTCTCCTGGCTGAAGAGTTTGTTTAACAAAACAAAAACAATCTACTTTCATAAATACACTTCCTGCTTTAGGAGGAGAAACATTAAATACTGCAGTACCAGTAGTAACTTTTTTTGATAGGTTTTTGGCTGTATAATAAATAATTTCTTGAACACCGGGTTGGACTATAATTTCCTGCTTAGGCGCTTCAAATTTCCAGTTCAAATCAGGAGATATATTTGAATCAAATCTAATTTGTACATTCTTATAAATTCCGGTTGATCCTGGAGCAAGTGAAGCTCTTTGAACTGTTCCTGCATAACCAGTTACTCTACAAAATAGATCATACAACGGAACAGAAGCGAAAGATAAGCCAAGCATAGCAGCCACTAAAAATAGAACCCAAAAAAGTGAATTGTTATTTTTTTTTGATAAAGTGACTGACATTTATCCTGTTATATCCATTCTCAAAATTGTGATAAAAAAGAACAAAACAACCAAACAGATAATTATAGCTAAAACAGCTATATTTTTTGATTTTCTATTCTGATAAAAAGATTTGATGTATTCATCTTCTTTATTAGGTCGCATTTTTTCTCCTAATAATAATTTAATATAAATTTATCTAAGCAAATTCCAGCGAAAACAATAGTTAGGTAAAATATAGAATATAAAAATAAACTTTTTTCCGACCCTTTAACCTCTTTGAATAACATTAAAGATCTTCTCATAAACTCTATACCAGAGACAGATACAATAATTAAATATATAATTCCAGAAAAGTCTAAAATCCATGGAAGGAAAGAACAAGGCATCAATAAAATAGAATAATATAATATATACTTCCTAGTTACTTTATCACCGGCGACTATCGGAAGCATTGGAATGTTTGCGGCTGCATAATCTTCTTTTTTGATGAGGGCCAAAGCCCAGAAATGTGGTGGTGTCCACATAAAGATTATTAAGAACAATATTAAAGATTCTAATCCAATATTACCTGTTGCGCAAACTTGTCCAATTACAGGAGGGAATGCGCCAGCCGCTCCACCAATAACAATATTTTGAACTGTATTCCTTTTTAGCCAGATCGTATATAAAACAGCGTAGAACAGTATAGTAAACGCCAACAAACTCGCCGCAAGCCAATTCACAGCTAAACCTAAAATCATTATTGAAACTATTGAAGTAACAATTCCAAAAGCCAGGGCCTCTGAAGGCATTATTTTCCCTAATGGAATTGGTCTATTTTTAGTTCTTTCCATTATTTTATCAATGTCTCTATCATACCATTGATTTAAAACACCTGAAGCACCCGCACCCATAGCTACGGCAAATATACCTATACATGCTAATAAAGGATTGAGATTATAAGATAATTCAGAAGGTGATATATAATAGCCAACAAAAGCAGTAAAAACCACGAGAGACATCACTCTTGGTTTCATCAAATTAAAAAAATCTAACGGAGATCCCATAAGTTCAGGATCTTCAATTATTTCGTTTGAGTTAGCTGTTACAACCGGCATCTTATTAATTTAAATCAACCTTATTTAACTTTAGGGATTTCAGAAAAAGTATGAAACGCTGGAGGAGAAGACACAGTCCACTCTAATGTGTTATCCGAAGAACCCCATGGATTCTTTGATGCACGACGTTTTTTAACAAAAGCTTCAACTATAACTACAAGAAAAATTAATGCTCCTACGCCTCCTATGAATGCTCCAATAGAAGCAACCATATTCCATCCCGCAAATGCATCTGGATAATCCACATAACGCCTAGGCATTCCAGCCAAGCCTAAAAAGTGCATTGGAAAAAATGTTAAATTGACACCAATGAAAGTTACCCAAAAATGTAATTTAGCTAAACCCTCATTATATTCGTATCCTGTCATTTTAGAGAACCAATAATAAAAACCGGCAAACAATCCATAGACTGCACCCAAAGAGAGGACATAATGAAAATGGGCAATAACATAATAAGTGTTATGAAGAACAATATCTAGACCAGCGTTTGCAAGCACAACTCCGGTTACGCCCCCGACAGTAAATAAGAATATAAATCCAAGAGCCCAATATAGAGGAATTCTGAATACAATAGAACCTCCCCACATTGTGGCAATCCATGAAAATATTTTAATACCTGTTGGCACTGCTATGACCATAGTTGCTGCAGTAAAATATGCTCTAGTATCAACTGATAATCCAACTGTATACATATGGTGAGCCCAAACAACAAATCCTACCACGCCAATTGAAACCATAGCATAAGCCATGCCTAAATAACCAAAAACAGGCTTTCTAGAAAAAGTTGAAATTATCTGACTAACTATACCAAACGCAGGCAAGATCATAATATAAACTTCTGGATGACCAAAAAACCAAAATAAATGTAAAAATAAAATTGGATCTCCACCACCTTCTGGAATAAAGAAACTAGTTCCAAAGTTTCTATCTGTAAGAAGCATTGTTATAGCTCCTGCTAGTACAGGAATTGCGAGTAATAATAAGAAAACAGTTACTAACATTGACCAAACAAATAAAGGCATTTTATGAAGTGTCATACCTGGAGCACGCATATTAAAAATAGTTGTAATAAAGTTTGCAGCACCCAATATAGATGATGCACCAGCTAAGTGAAGGGAAAATATTGCTAAATCCATTCCCATTCCAGGAGAGCCTGCAGTACTTGATAAAGGAGGATAAATTGTCCAACCTACACCCACTCCACCGTCGACGACAGCCGAAAGAAGAAGAAGCACAAAACTAGGAGGTAATAACCAAAAAGATATGTTATTCATTCTAGGAAAAGCCATATCTGGCGCACCTATCATTATCGGAACAAACCAATTCCCAAATCCACCAATGAGACCCGGCATAACGACAAAGAAAACCATTATAAGTCCATGGGCAGTAGTAAAGACATTCCACATATGACCATCAGCCATATACTGAACCCCAGGATTCATTAATTCCATTCTCATATAAATGGACATTCCACCGCCAATAAATGCTGCTACTATAGCAAATACTATATACATCGTTCCAATATCTTTGTGGTTTGTTGAATACAACCATCTTTTCACAAAGCCAGAAGGTGCTCCGTGATGATCATGACTAGATGCATTTGAACTTTGTGACAATGATGCCATTATTTTATCTCCTTAACTTATTCTTTATTTAAGAATGCAATTTTATTTGTATCTAAACTAAAATTATCAGCAAATTTAACCTTTGCATCTTTCAACCATTTTTCATATTCGTCTTTTGGTAATGCTTGTATAACGATTGGCATATATGCATGGTTTACTCCACATATTTGATTACATTGTCCATAGTACTTTTTCTTACCTAATGGAACTTCTGTCCAAAGTTCATTTATTCGTCCAGGGATTGAGTAAACTTGAAGCGCTAAAGAAGGCACGAAAAAAGAATGCATTACGTCATTACCGGTTATAAGAAATTTAATTCTAGTTCCTTCTGGCACCACAATTGGGTTGTCAACCTCTAACATTCTTTTCTCACCTGGCTTTAAATCCTCTTCTGCAATTATATACGAATCGAAAGATATTCCATCATCAGGATACTCATAATTCCAGTACCACTGAGCGCCTGAAACTTTAATAACCATATCCACAGGCTTATCGGCTTCAGTAAGATATAAAAGTTTAAATGATGGCACAGCAATCACTACCAAGATCAATACAGGAACAACTGTCCAAATAATTTCTATAATAGTGTTGTGAGAAGTTTTTGAAGGTTTGACACCTGGCTTTTCACGAAACTTTATACAAACATATATTAGTAAACCAAGAACAAATACAGAAATTAAGGTTATTATAATTAATAAAAAATTATGAAGGTCAGTTGCCTTGGTTGCTACTATACCAGCAGGTTCCTGAAGATCCATTTGCCAAGGCTTTGGCTCTGATGCAAACGTAAAATTTGGAATAGAAAATAAAGTAATAAAAACTCCTAGTGA
>Ga0115005_10005224_pt1 | contig 10294 bp, 8 predicted proteins | sample ArcOceMetagenome_FD_87163 | JGI IMG/M metagenome (GOLD analysis project Ga0115005, IMG submission 87163) | Marine eukaryotic phytoplankton communities from Arctic Ocean - Arctic Ocean - Greenland ARC118M Metagenome | ecosystem: Environmental > Aquatic > Marine > Oceanic | place: Arctic Ocean...
AACACAGGTATACAATTCTTGCAGACCATTCACTGTTCTCGGTGGAGTAAGTGACGCAGAGATCGAAATGCTGCAACGTGCAAGAGGACCAGTGGCGAAGACTGCTCTATGCTCCATGTGGCTTCAGGAATTTATTTCCCGAGAGTTTGAGAACGGCGCGCTGGGCAAGACGCCACCACCTATTGTTAGTCGTTTGTACCAGTTTGTTAGCGATGGAACCCTTGGGTGAGTAGAGTTTTTGAGCAATTTGAATCATTGGATACTCTGTCAATGTTTCATCGTATCTGACTAGGTCCTTTGAACAAATACATAGGTATAACCAGGCAAGGAAAGTGGCATACATCCCGTTTCCATTTCCACACACTCAACTGACTACATTCTACGTTATCGTCATCAATTTCTTTCTTCCAATTTTAATGTTAACATTTGTTCCAGATCGAGTGGTTGCTGCTATTTTAAATTTCCTCACGGCTGGTGTGTTCGTAGGTCTTTGGCATGTATCTAATGAACTTGAAGACCCTTTCAGGAATGTGCCAAATGATTTACCTCTGAACCGTTTTCAGGCAGAGTTTAACGAGGCTCTTTTAGTTATGTTTGCTGGCTTTCATCCTGAAGCTTGGTGGGATATCGCAGATGAGAAAGGCGGTATCACTGCTTTGGATCTGGAAATTGTACCAGAAAATTCAAAAGAAACTCTACAGACACCATCAAGATTTGGTCCTACGAAGGCGTGAATGACGTTTAGGTGCATTGCAATAAATGAAAATACAATGCGGTAAAGTTAATACAATAAAATTGCATCGATTATTCGTTCTATTGCCGCTCGAGCCCTTGTAACTCGTCTTTGTCATTGTTACAATCAGCTGAATCGCACCAGTGCCATTCCAGGATGTCATGGTTTTCCCATTTCAACCCCGTCGAAGCAGTGAATCCTACATATGCCATACTTTGCGGCAGGTCCAGAAGGATACTGAGATTCAATGGAATTGCCACGATTGGTTCATTTTTGTCGATACCATCATCTATAAATACTGCCAATGTCCCCAATCGACGACCTTCACCATTGTCCTTCAAGTAGGGCAGTAGTTTATCATTTGCAGTCATGGAAACGATATACTTTTCTTCGATATACGGGAGGTATTGTACTCGAGTCCGGTGTATTTTACCATCAGCAAGATCTACGGGCCTCCAATACCCAAGCATTGTTTTGGCGTTGGAAGTGTTGATCCCTTGTGAAGCCGAATGAATCGAAATGTGGTCGTAAAAGAGGTCGTTGCTTCCTTGCTGTGTATTTGTCCACGTATCAAACTCAATCGCCAAAGAGTTTTCTATGCCTCCATATCCTAATTCCTGTCCATCTCCCCCAATTGCGTTGGCACCATTTCGATCAGAGTGCACCACAAAGGCAAAACCATCTCCTCCAAGCACCGCGCAAGACCTGTGGAGGGTTCGAGATGCCATTGGGTCTACATGATCACTGCATACTCGAGAGTGATCTGTGACTTGAAATGTAAATGTTGTATCAAAGCCTTTCGTCTGTGTTTTGTAGAAATGATATCAGCAATGATTAGATTCATTCTATGTTTGGTCGTTGATTGTGATCTCACACTTCTTTCTGACTTACAACAGGTACACGCTTCTCATAAAAAACAGAACCAGCTTGACTAGGCGATGAAGACGTCAATCGAAGTCTTCTCTTACAACCTGTGTTCGGACTGGCCAGATCAGCATGACCTCGGTGGCCGAATTGTGAGTGAAACTCGTTAACGAAGTCGTCGGTTTCATCCCCTTCGATCGTCATTATATCTTCGCTGCTTTCATAGCCTCCATCATTTGTCACCGACGCAATGACCTGCTCTTCCCTTTGTGGAACACGTTTGGAAAGATAGGTTTGATTTTTATTGCAGGCTGACGTCGATGCATTGCCATTGAAAACCAAACCAAGTGTCTGATTGAAATCTGTGTAAATGAAGTCTCCTCCAGAGGTCTTCAATGACACCAGTAAAATACCAAGAAAGGTGAAAAGTACTTTCATTATTTCCAATGATACAGTACACGCGTACGTGGTGTGTAGTGTCTATAAAATTAGAAAAAATTCAAAAATGAGTACAATGATTTGAAATTATCTGGAAATTATCAGTGTCCTCCACGTGCAAATGAAAGGTAGGCTGTCCATACAAAGCTCACGATATGTCGAACTGGTAACCGCAGATAAAGTGGCACTGAAAAACACACAAGGTCGGCTGGTAACCAAACCCTAATCAAGTCAAACTCGTCCTTGGCGAAGTTCTTCTGATAAGTCTCAATGCCAGAACCGGTCCATACGGAAGGATCCATTGACCCACTAAATACTCCGGCTTTGAATATGTAAAATGTAGGAAGATAGACCAAAGTTAATACCGTAAGATCCAAGAAGGTTTGGGCTGCAAGAGCTTTCAGTCCCTCCTCGTCCTTCAATTTATCTTTCCAGGGCTGAGACGTAAACGCGTCAACGTCAAATAGTTGCTTGAAAATGTTGACTTGGTAAAGATACTGGAAACCGCCAAGATAAATCGCACCGAAACCACAAAATAGAAGCGACCTCTCATAGTCGATCTCGGCAATTGGAGTCTGGGCAAAAATCACTTGAGCTATTAAATCTGCTAATGCTGTTTTCATAGTAGCAATTCCAATATTATTTGCAAACGGATACTGCTTGGCAAATTGCCCATAGGATAAACTATTGACCTTCTCATCTCCAATCATATCGTCATGCACAGATTGGCTGAGCTGAACATTGAAATCTCTATTCGTTACAAGTTGTCGTTTCCTTTTAGATGGATATGCTTTAGTTTCAGACCTGTGCGGAGAGATAAGTGGCGCAAAGCTCTCGACAGGAGACAGGCATGTAGAAATCCATAATATTGCAGCAAACCGATTCATTTTCCCTTTTGACAGTGTATAATCAAATCAGTCTGAACCATGACATCGTGTGAAATGAAAAATGAAAAATGAGGAAGTTTTGTGTGACGTCAGCAGACTTTTTGCCGCTCTTCAAGTGGATAGGATAGGAGGAGCGCGAGCCACCACGACGAACGACGAACAATAATGAACTAAGAATGATCATCATAGTACACGTCTGGCTGATGTATTATCACTTTTATCGGTACTAGGCAGCAGCAGCTTTGATAACACCAAGATTCAGAAAGATAACTTACATCTACACGTACCATCAATTGACTCAAATAGTGAGCGACTGAAATTGATTACTGTTTTTCAAAATACAACAGATGAACTCCATAGTCCGTGCCTCAAAAATACTTTCCAAGTCACGACATATTGGTGCGATAATGGCGAATAAACCTATGATTGAAGGAACCAACCTTTCACAAACTCTTCGAAGATTTCATCCTGCTGTTAGAGTTTCAAATACAGTCAAGGTCACATATATTGATCCTATGGGAGATGAAAAAACCGTCGATGCCGAAGTTGGGAAAAATTTGCTGGACATCGCTCATGATCATAATATTGAATTAGAAGGAGCTTGCGGTGGTGGTAAGTTTTCATAGCAGCAGAATCTTCAAATTTTAACCACATTCAGAAAGATGTCATTAACGTATTATCTGTTTGAAAGAGCTGGCGTGTGCAACATGCCATTTGGTGTTTGAGAAAGAAATTTACGACACACTGCCTGAGAAAGAACCGGAAGAGGATGACATGCTGGACTTGGCGATGGAATTAACGGACACATCACGACTGGGGTGCCAGATTTGTGTCAGAGCAGACATGGATGGCATGAGAGTACAAATTCCAGACGATGGGTACTAAGATTTTGATCATGTTATGAAAACATGAAGACAGACTGTTCATAAAACATGAAGGATTATGATATTCAAAGTTAATTTGAGAAAAATCCAGTGAAGACCACCATGGCTACCTACAGGATTCATTCGAAAAGTAAGATCCATATTTTTACTACACGTACCGGTACATACACACAAATGTGATTATTATTAAAATAAACAGTCAATTTGAAATTAATCAAGGACTTTTTTTGCTGGGATTTTCACCCCCATCATTTCATCCGTCTCAATCTCCAACATTTTGTTCACTTCCTTTGGTCGTTTCTCCATAGCATCAGCCAAATTATCGATAAAATCCATACACTTTTCTTTCCGTGATTTCCACTCTGTCCTCATGCTGTTAATTTCTTTATTTAATTGCTTTCTTGTTTTGGGTTTCTTTGGCGGAGCTCGATATCTCGCAAAACGAGCCGGGTTTGGTTGCCCTAAACCTTTCGCCGCCGGTGTCCCAGCAGACGATGTCTTCCCTTCGATCCTATCTTTGATATCTTGCATTTTTGTTCTCATTTCCTGTCCCGTCTTCTCAGCTTCTTCGAGTCTTTTTCTGAGTTCTTCGTTGGATAGCTCAGATTCCATTCCCTTCAGTATTTCCATCAATGATACTTCTTCTCCAAGTGCAATATTGAGTTCGGCTTTGGAACTCTGCATTGCATCTCTTGTTGGCAGGTTCTTTCCGTAGAATTCTTTTGTTGCAGTCTCAAGATCTACCCAGTACAATTCCTTCTTGATTTTTTTACCAAATTCTTTTTTCCGAACTATATTTTTGTCAAGCAGCGAAAGCATTAAATGGCTTAGCACCACATCTGTCGTTCGGAGTTCAGCAGCAAGCGTCTTGAGCGTAAAAGGCTTCATCGACGTAATTAGATGCAGTAACACTTGTTGTTGAAACGTTTTCTTCTTCTTCTTCGGCTTCAGCTTTGGCTCTGGTGGAGTTACAGAGGCGTTAGAGGGAAACGATTTCGGTGCAGCATCTGATGATTTTGATCCAACATGTGATGGATTGGTAATGTTCGCAGCTTTCGGCTGCTTTCCAACCTTACGTTTTTTCTTTCTCTTTATTCCAGAATTCTGGGGTGGAGCTTTTGTCCCGGCCTGCTGGTCGTGAGATTTGCTGTTGTCATCCCCGCACAAGTCAACCACTTGCGCTGGAGAAGTAGATTTGTTTGTTGTTATTTTTGACGTGTTGTTTGTATCTTTCAAGTTCTCTTCTGATGCTCTTGCCTCTGCTTCAATGTTATGAATCTCTTTGTCTGCTGGCGTGTTCTCCTTCGTTTTGCTGTGGCGCTTGCCATCGGTTTGATCCGAGCCCTGTCTAGGCATCTCTGTAAGCGTTTTGTCTGTATCAATTGCGTGAGTTTTGAACTTCTTCTCTGATTTAGATGAGGAATAATCCTCCTCACTGTTTTTCGACTTTCGTTTCTGCGAGGTTGAACGGTTCATCTTGAATTTGAGCCTTAGTTTGGATGGCTTCTTCTTGTCTGTGGGTTCCAGAATTTCAATACGTGTATGTTCTGAGTCAGAAAATTCAGCTGGTTTCAAGTCGTTGGTGACAACATTCAAGGTACTTGGTCTCGACGTTGCTACAGGAGACTCTGTTTGTTCCTCTCTACTACCGGCACTGCAGTTGACTGGTGCTTCTAGTGAATGAGCATCCATCACCAGTGACCCATCACCCATTGCTGAGGTGGTCTGAGCTTTGATGGTTCTCAATGTAGGTTGGGTGCAAATGAATTCATCATCATCTGACGCCATATAGTGTTCACTCTTATCATCGTCATCAGGGGCGAAAGATTCATCATCGTCGGATTCGGAGCAGGAATCCAAGAATACCGGAGATCGTTTCTTGAAAGGCATGCGACTCATAAGCCTTTCTGGTCGTAGCCTCTAAACCGTGATATTTCTCAATTCAGAATGTTATTGACTTTACTCGAGGCGTCGTAACGAGTTACGTTTGGGGATACAGTACCAGGGTACGTACAATTCTAGAGAGGTACTCGTAGACTACGTAATAGGATATGTTCAATGTTAAAATTGAGAGTGGTGGCGGCAGGTTACTTTTGTACGTACTGTACGGCGAAAATTTCGTCTCTGCGCCAAAAATCAAAAAACTTTTTGAATCACGACCATTTTGAATCACGATCAGGATTTCCCAAAAGCGTTTTTTTATTAATAAAAACACCAAAAAACGGTTTGGCACAGATTTTTGAATGAACCAGACATCAACCAAACTATAACTTGTACTCTGAATTCAACTTCGAACAATAATGAACAGCTTGAGAAAGATCACCACTCTTGCTGACAATAACGGAAATAACCATTCCAGTTCTGGTAGCAATACGAAAGGAATCATGGCGAGAATCAGTAGAGTCCTCTTCCCCGACTCACCTCCGAGAAATTTTTCCTCAAGAATTAGGTTCCATGCAATAGGAGGTGGTGATTCATTAGCAAATCTATGTAACCCGTCTAACCCCAATTCTCCACAACGAAAGAACCCGTCCCGTAAACCAGTCAACCGGAAGGGCCGGAGAAGAAAGAGAGACAAACATCCACGGTCTGAAGAACCAGATGAAAGAACAATCAGATCAAAAACAAAGTCTTTAGACCGTGCACGTAATGATGCTGAAAGTAATGGAAAGTGCCGTAAAACAATCCCTTCTACTAGACGGAGTCGAAGTATGGAGTCTTCTATCCTAATGAATTTAAATAAATTGCAAAATAATGATGCTGGCAACATAACAGAGAAAAGAAAGAATAAACTTATTAACAAGAAAGCAACAACGTACAAGAAAAAGAGGAAATCACGAGACCGAGCAAAGTCACAAGATAAAGAGAATATCAAACCTTTGATCGAGGAAGCAAAGAATTCTGCAGTGGGCAGATCTAGGAGATCTTCTGGTATATTGACATATAGTGTGTTTGAAACCCTTCCAACTGGTGATAAGGTGAATATTTCTTCAGTTGTTTCTCCATTGACACCGGTAGGTCACGATGTGCACGACTATTGTCCAACAGCGAGTGATGAAGATCCAAGAGAAGGGTACATAAATGATAGCTGCGAGTGTATTCTTTCTGCTCTCACTGCGCCCAAAACTTCAAAACGAGTAGACTTGAAACCGACACTACAGATTCATAAGAATCCAGATTTGCCTTCCCCTGCGAAAACAAATGAAGTCAGAAGCGAAGGAAAGAGGAAGCAAAATCTTGAGAGTTCTTTCACGTCACCTTCTGTTGCACGTAAACCGGCTAAGCGCTTTGATAACAGAGCGACTCCGTCATATGAGGACTTATCAACTGGATTGTCTGTACCTCCTCCGCCGACGAGAGATAATGATATGATACGAAGAATGGTGGCGCCAAGGCTACTACAAATTGCTTCAGTTGAAGACGAATCTCAAAATCCAACAAAGTCAAATGGGATTTCACCTAAATCACGTACCGCTTGCACTCATGTCAATGATGTGCCCTCATCGCTAGAAGCTGTGAACACGGAAGATGCTACGGTTAAGCATCGTGAGCAACCACGTTCTGACAATGATATCTTGATGGATGACAGCGTCAGGACCAACAAGGAAGCAATTTTTCCATCAAAATCACGAATTGCTAATACTCGGCGTCGTTCCAGCCGACAAAGTCGATCAGTGAATCGTTTCATCGCAACTTTCAGAAGGAAGCGAAAGCGGAAGCAACCCAGGGCTAACAAGAAAGAACCATCATCTTGTGAAAGGTCTCTCGTTGAGAATTTTACCGTGGTAGGTCACGTTGGGGAGGACAAAGCCCTCCGTCGTTCGGCAAGAAGTCGCCAGCCCACTCAACGTTTCACGACATCATTTATGAGAAGAAAGAGTCATAAAGAACAATATAAAAATGTATTTAGCACACGAGACAAAGCTCGCGGTGAAAAAAATGGCAGAGAGATGAAGAATGAGGATAAATATTTGACAGAGAGAAACGGCGAAAATGAAATCATTCGTCAAAGTGACGAAGGGTTTATTGATGATGTATTCGATGAGCTGCCACCTAAGCAGACTTTTAAAAGTGTGGAAAACCGATCAACGATACAAAAATCTGATGAGCAATCCAAAAGAAAACAATACCGGCACAATATATCGAAGCGAAAGGGAGGAATCGGGAACGATCACAAGGCTTCCGTCAATCAAGGGAGGCCATCAATATCTCCTGCTAATACATCGTTTGCCATGGAAGCCATAATGGTTTGTGTGGCTGAGGGATCAATGTGGGGCTATTCTGAACTTGATTGCCTGAAACGGGCCCATGCGAATGCAAACCCGATGTCGTCCAGCTTCTGGCAAGATGTTGAAAGTTCGGTCCGAGAGAAATCTGCAGAAGAATGCCGAGACAAATGGTTTTCCATGGTAGGGACTCCTAACCAAAAGAATACGGCAAGGAGCACAAAGTGCGACGACACAAATTCAGATGGAGAGGATGATATTTTTAACTCTACACCAATACGAAATGAAAACGCTGAACAAAATTCGTCTCATAGTTCAACGAAATCAACGAAAATCAAGCACAAGAGAAGACTATCAGACATTTTTTTAAGTCCAATACTAATAAATAAGAGGAAGGAAGAGAGAGAGAGAGCAGATAATGACAAAGACTACGAGTTTTCTCCGTTGTTGTTTCGTCCTCAATACAAATCGTATTTGAAAGAAGTAAGGAATGGGATCAAAAACAAAGTGGTGGCTTTAAAATCAAAAAACACAAATGTTACCCAGCAAAAGAGATCGCTAAGTGCTTCCATTGACCAAGGAGGTCTACAATTGGGAGGAGCTCTTTCACCAGGCGGTACTCTTCATATTGAAGCACCCAGTGAAGATGAATTTGAAGACGACGATTTTATAGAGTAATATGTAATATCAAACACAATTGTGTGCTTTTAAAGCCGTGTTGGATTGCAATCTAGTACCATACCGGTAGCATAGCAGACAAATCTCAGGGGCGAGATAGTTTCTCTTTGAATACTGATAATGACTGATGAGTCAGTCTCCTAAAAGCCAATAATCCTACCGTTACTCGTAGACTAGTAGGAATGAATTAGAAAGATGAATGGAAATAGTAATCGTGACCAGTGGTCGAGGGCATCGAAATCACCTCTGTGATTAAAGTCGTTCCTAAGAATAATTGGTTCTCAAATTTGTTGGCCCCTGATTAGCAGGTAACCAGCGGTTGCTGATTCTGGCTGGCTGACCAAGCCAACAAAACACACAACAACATGCAACATACAACATACTGGAATCAATCTTGCTTTTTAGAATAAGTAAGAATTAATCATCGCAGACCAGCAGGACTTGAACGCAAAGGTACACATAGTGAGCATGAGTTTCGCAGATTCATTTCGGAGGGCAATTGGCCTCAAGTAAGTCCTCAATTCACACTACGGATTGTATTTGTTCGTCCCTGTTAGTGCTGTGCATTATGATGCATAACCTCTCCTGCACTCGAGTCGCTCACCACTCTCGCCCGAAAACAGGCCATCCTTTCGACGATCAGGTGCATCCCGAATGAGCAATATCTTGTTTGGTTCATTTCTCGGTGTTGTCAGTGGTCGGTATATATTTGAAGAGCCAATCAAAGAATATTGGGAGAACGAACAAGAAGCCCAGGGGCGCACAAAGGGATCTAAGCAAGCACCATCCTCCGGTGAATAAAGAAATCACAGAAACATTCAATTTTTCAACCATTGATTAAACTATTTATTGGACTATTTGGATCGAGAGATAAAATGGATGTATAGCCGTTGAATGTTCCCTGTTTCATGAGTTTGACATTTCTGATTTCTCAATAGTAGTCAGATCTGGCATCTGACACTCTGGCATATCAAAAGCTCTCCAAATGTCCTGAATTGGATCTCAGATTTTAATCTAATAGCATCAACTCGTTCACCCTTACTTGTATGTTTTCTGTGCCAATCTTTATACCTCTGACTGAGCAATTCGTTTCGATTCTTTTCACGGTCCGTCAATTTAGAGCAAACATCATAAACTTGAGGCCCAGGACCAATTCGTTCGATCTCTTTGTGTATCCTATTGTCAGTCATTTGGAGTCCTACCCCCAGGTTATTCATCATGGTCAAGTTGCTTGCAATATTCGAATTCAGTGTCAGGGTACCACTGTTGGTTCAAAGATTGAGCTGAACTTGAATACAACAGTTTTCGTGTCAAACCAAAAGAAGATGTCAACCTTTTTGTTACTAAGTGCATTCCTATTGTTGGAAAATCAACACTTATCAAAGATAAACTACGAAGTAAGTGATGTTGCTGGGTGCTGGTGCTATGCTGTGCTATAGCTAGTAGAGTGCACGTAGTCGAGCGGATCTATCGCTTTCATTGTGTCCGAAGCAGTTGGAAATGGAAGAAAATGAGCTATTGAATATCGCTTTTCTAGATGACAGCCGGCGCAAACGTGGGCATTCGCCAAAAAACAAGAAACAA
>Ga0115005_10005227_pt1 | contig 10290 bp, 5 predicted proteins | sample ArcOceMetagenome_FD_87163 | JGI IMG/M metagenome (GOLD analysis project Ga0115005, IMG submission 87163) | Marine eukaryotic phytoplankton communities from Arctic Ocean - Arctic Ocean - Greenland ARC118M Metagenome | ecosystem: Environmental > Aquatic > Marine > Oceanic | place: Arctic Ocean...
GGCCATTTAAGTATGACGACTCCTTAAGGTGAGCAAATTAAAAGTGGCTTCAAATTTCGACAGGAAGAGTCCCGAATCTTTTACCCGAATCTAAAAACAGGGTTTGGAACTGTACCAGGTGTAGAAGGTTGGAGCATCTGATCCATACTAGTAAACACTCACAAAGTTTGAAAGTCAAATATGTTTTATCTCTTCACCGCATTGTTGGTTGCCACTACCGTGGCAGCTGCGAATACAACTACTACGAACAGCAGCAGGACCATTCATCCGGTAAACAATACCAATCCTCAATTACGCAAAGAAGGAGCAACACGTAACATCTATAGATGTGTCTACGTCTATATCAGTGAAAGTGACCATTCATGGCCTGGGAACGGTGATGTGTGCTTGCGCGGGGGCCAAAACGTCTGCAATTACGACCCCACGTTACCGCCGGTTGGTCAGTGTCAGCTCAACAGGGGACGGATATCTTCTCAGCTTGTTACCAACGCGACGAATTTTTGGACCCAGACGTACGATGTTGGTGTTGGCTGTACAGGAAAATTTACTGTAGGTCTTCCTGCAGGACCACTCAATAAATGTATTCCTAAGTATCCGGGTGGTACATTGAATCCGGCGTGGTCTGAACCGTCAAATTATTGTTCAACCCATGGTGGGAAAGTTTTCAATACTGGTGCAGCCTCATCATGTGTTGATTATGGGCGATTTACGAGCGGCGGGCAATACATGTGCCCTAAAGCAAATCCACATGGAAAAGGATTCCGCGACATTTGTGCATCATGTGGTTGTTTCATGGGTGTCAAATATTTCTAAAGGGAAGATCGCGTCACTAACCACAGTATTGGAGCAGCCGAACGGTGCGTCTTCTTACGCATTAAAAACGCATTAAAAACATTAAACTTTTATACACTACTGTGTTTGTACCTGGTAGGTGTGACCATTAAACTTTTAAGTACCTTCATTAAACTTTGTCTACATGTATGTATTGTCTAGATGGTCATACCTTCTGCTTCACAATATGTGCACATACCTTTATCTCTCTCTCTCTCTCTCTCTTCCGACAGGAACCAAGACCAGTCACAGTCACAGTCACCAAAAATTAGTCCTACGTCCTACTGTCACTGTCAATGTTATGCTGTTGATAACAACACTCCACACCATCTTCACGAGATCTGTTCCATTCGACAGATTTGTGTCGACCCACCCCCCAATTCAACGACGGCCCACTGTTTCGTCGTCGGGTCGTACGGCGCCGCACATTGCAAGGAAGAAATACTGCCAAATTTCGCTTCCAATTCCGCGGGCAAAACTTTGAAATCCACAAACAATTCTTTCAAGGCATCTTGAAACGGTTTCACCGTCGATTGCATGTGTTCTTTGCGCCAATTGCCCGTCGCGTACGCCAACATCACGTGGTCCGCGTCCAGTGTCACCGCTTCGACGCCGACGCACATGGCCGACAGCAATTGTGCCTGCTTCTGGATGTCGGAACTGGTCCATCTCTCATCTTCGGCGTTGGTGGCCCAATTCTCCCCGTTTGCAATCACTACCCCGGAACTACCGGACACCAACGCCACTCGACCCGACCCACAATCCAACGCGCTGTCCACCCCCAAGCCGGTCATCCACGAAGGTTTGAACGGTGTCGTGCCATTGTTATGGTACACGTTGCGAATAAAAGTCAGGGTGGTTTTCGTCAAATCTTCAGTGGCCATGCTGGTGATCCATGTGATGAACTTGGTTTTGTATTCTTGCAGTCGTGTTGCTCGTTTTTCGTCCGCTTCAGGACTTTCGTCGTCTTTCAATGGATCTTTTCGGATCTTTAACTTGGTTGCTTCCTGGACGGATTGGATGACTTGGTCGGCCGTGGCAAACACAATTTTGCCCTGCGCGTCTTCGGCGTTGTAGTCGCCTTTGATGTCGAGTGTCACTCCTTTCAGAGTAGGGATGAATTCGCTCGCTTTGTGCCACCCGCTCCCGACCACGACGATGGCGCCCTCTCCCCCTTTGTCCAAGACGGGAACGTGGTTGTCGGGGTTGTTGATCATTTCCGCAAAACCAATGGGGAACAATTTAATGTCCGTGTGTTTGTATTGTCGACCTTGGATGTTGATGACGGTGTTTTGCACGGGGGCAATGGCTGGGCCCACTTTGGTACTGCACAGGCCCATGGCGAAGAGTTATTCAGAGGTGGCGAGTAATGTGTCCAGTGTCATCCAACGTTCGTGTGGCGGTTTTGCTGTGGGTGTGGGGATGGTTTCGCAAAAAACGAAACCGTACCAGGTAAAAAATAGCAAGTGTCAACAGGAAGAACTTGCTTTCTTGGCAGAAAAACAAGAGAAGAGAAGACAACATCCATCTTGCTCACGTATTATTTGATACACAGCAGTACCCAGTACATTGACAGGATTAATAATGAAATTGTGTGTGAGGTCCTGAGTGGACGATAGTATAAAAGTATAAGATTGTGTTGGGTACCTGTGCCCGGGTAATCCACCAAGCACCAATTAAAAAGTGAATTGAACAATGAACAAGTTTAATACTCTATACCGTACCTACGTGTACGATACATTAAACCTGATATTTGCATTTCCCCAACACACACACCCCATGACTAAATAAAAATAGCTGGATCAAATCCCAACTTATCCTTTTTCCCATCCACCTTCAATTTCTCCACCATTTGATGTTTAAAATAAGTATCAAAATAGGGCAAAAATTGCACAAATTCGGTAAACGTAATGCTCAAACCATGTTCCAAATACGTCCATGCATTCCGAACACCAATTCGTACCGAAGGCATTTCATCTTGTTTCTTTTTTAACAATTCTCTTATCAATTCAATCGCGTCACCTGTAACACACGTCACAACAAACCACCACCATAAAAAAAAATCGGACGGTGAGACTACAAAGTGGGGGGAAAACCAAACCAAACCAAACCAAACCAAACCCATGCTTCATCTTACCCATGCCAATTCGACCAGTGTTTTTCCAATCTTTGTCCAAAAAAAGTTGCCCGGCCAATTGCATCAAACCATCCGTCCATTTAAAATGTGTAATCTGTTTTCTACGAAGAAATTGCCGTGGGTTGACGCGGGCCAAATGTTTCAACAAAGATTGCTCGTAATGTTGCTCTTTCATACTTTCTTCGGCCGCATGGGTCACTAATTTATGTTCATACGCTGTCCATCGATGGTATTGATAGATGCTCACCCGGTGCGATAAACGATAGCAATCCATACAATACGGTAAATTGCAATTGTGGCACAATCGTTGGGCTTCTCTTTTGACATGGTTTCGGACACGGCATGCGGTACAATAGGGCAATTGATGCACGGGGTGTGCTCGGTGTTCTTCGTCCTCTTTTTTTCGTTTCAATTCTTCTGCGTTCAATTCCATTTCTTCCATATCTTGCACCAATTGTTCTGCTTCGGCTTTTGTCTCCCCTCCCTCAATGTCACCCACGCCACCACCCAAGTCACCCAAACCACCCATACCACCATCGTCCGAATAGTCCGACTCTTCTTGCACCTCTTCGTCGCTGTCGCTTGCATGTTTTGTTTCAATGGTCGATGTCTTTGTCTTTTTCTTTTTCTTTCTTTTTCTTCGTTTTTTCTTGTCCAAACGTCGAACCATGTTCAATAAACGAGATGCTTTCATTTGTTCTTTTTCTATTTCCAATGCACTTCTTTCCGGTGGCATTTCCACGTCGGGCAATTTGTCTTCTTCTTCCAATTCATCGGCGTCTCTGCCAGCCTCGGACATGAACGCATTCGACCAACCTGAATCCGACCCACGACTTGCCGAGAGATATTGATTGCGCATGGTGTCACCGTGTTCGCTAACCCCAAGCAAATCATTACCAATTAAACCCGCCAAACCATGGTCCGACCGATCAATGATGCCATCTTCGGACAACGCCAAATAGTACAATTCTTCACGAGTAGGACCATGGTTGATGGATTCGATGTCATCTTCCTCCATTTCCATATGCAACCCCTGTCTGGCCAATGCACCAAATTCCGATGCCATGGGTACTTTCCATATGCCCCATGTTTGCGGGCTCAAAACCGTCATTTTTGGAAAATACGTTGGTTTGCCGGCCGGTACAATGGAACCACCTCTTTCACGAATCACTTCCAATAACTCAAACAAATGGTAATGTTTGATACCACCGTCGATCCGAAATTTGGCTTTGGCATTTACCACTTTAATCGCCACTTTCATTTTGATAAACGTCATGGTTGTTGTTTCTTTCCATGGGCAATGTATCATTTTAAAATCCGGTATGGAACGATGCATGAATGAAAAAAAGGATTCCAATTTATCTCTTTCCAAAACTGCTTGACTTGGCAATGGACGGTTGTTGTTGGGGACTTTGTTTTGAATGAACACGGGCAACTTGTCAAAGTCCTCGGCCTGTATTCTTCTTTTCCACCAGGGTTTGAGCACAAATTGCATTTTTTCTTCAATCTTTCGCAACCGTTTTTCTGTCAACCCAACTTTGGCCATTACGTCCACTGTATTTACTTCTTGCTCGTAGAACCCCAATGATCGTCCGGTTTTTTTGGCCAATGCTATCACTCTAGGATGGGCATTCAAAAAATCACGTCGTTTTCTTTTCATGTTGGCCACTTTTTGTGATTTGTAACGACGCCATGTGGTTTGGACATTCAATGCTCCCCAAAAATGTAATTTGATTTTTTCTTTGACTCTTTTCAATTGAGCATTGACAGTAAGTCGAGCATGCCTGCCACGAAACAAAGCAACAATGCGATCGCACGCACTGTTTTTCCACTGTGTTGACAGCAATTCAATTTTATTTCTGACTTGCCCTTCTTCGTCCAAGGCATTGAATTCTTTTTCCGTTTTTTTCCAATGTTGATATTTGTCATTGGTCAATTCCAAAGTCTTTTTGGCCTCGATCTGAAACAATTCTTTTCGACGATACAATGCATACGCAGCCGCGCGTTTTAAATTACCTTCGTGCACCAAAAATTGTTTGTTTCTTTCCAAATCTTTTGTAATTTGTTCCTCGGTTTTGTGTTGTGCTCGACCTTCCAATTTAATGTGTTCAATGGCATCTTTGATTTTCAGGTTGATTCTCTCTTTGCCAAACAAGTTGATGACTTTTTGTAATTTTATTTTACTTGCCCGCATGTATTTAGCAGCTGACTTCACCACCATGTTGCACCGTTCTCGTTGTTTCCTGGTTTTTACTTTCATTTTTTTGTGGTCGTAGGGTACCACACCCAATTGATGCAACATTCTTTTATAAAATTGCACTTCAACACGTATTTTTCTCAATCTCAAACGACGGTCCTCGGCTTGAACACGTATTTGAATGCTTAGTTTTTGCATGCGACGTTGCCGTAAAAATATTTGATACCAACGTTGAATAATGGTTGCTTTAAGACCCCATACGATTAAGGTTTCGGCGTGTTCCATTTGCATGTGCACATGCAACGCTTTCATTCGTTCTTGTCGTTTTGCTTTTTTTCGACCCCATTTGCCTCGGATGACTTTTTGCAAACATCGTGTTGCCCATTCAATGTGATCGTTTTTTTCCAAAAAAATCAAACGTCGGATCCAATTGAAGGAAGCTCTCAATTGGTTTTCCCAATAATTAAACAGGCCATTCAATTTGCTTTGTGCAACCCACCATGGGTGCCCCGTGCGTGTGTGCCATTTTTTCCAGGTTGAAAATTTATCATGGAGGACAACCCCACGACCGTGGTTAAAAGCGGCGTTCATTGTTGCCCGTTGTTTTTGCCATTCTTTGATTTGAAAAAACCACCGTCGTACCACGGTACGTTTTGTTTGCACAATATTAAAGGCATGCGATTCACCCATCAGTTTACGCAATATTTTCCATTCCATCAACCATTGCTTGTATCGTTTAAAGGATTTTCTCAATGTTTTACGAGTGTACCATCGACCACTTTTGGTAAAATTCATCCATCTTAAAAAATAATTCGCACTTATCCCCATCATTTTTTTCAAGAACAATTTCAAAGCATGTTGACGTTTCCACAAAAATTGTTGGCACACTTCTTTCCATCCATCTAAATGTTTGGTCAAATACAATTTACGGTAAAAGGCATCGGCGGCGCGTACTTTGACCATCATTTTTTCGTATTCGGCACCCAACACTTCGTCACGCAATAATTGTTCGGCTTGTTCAAATTTTCCTTGGCATTGATACGTCAAACACAAATGAATTAAAAAAGATATGGTACGACCATTCAATTGTTTTTGAGGGCCATGTTGCACTAAATCACGAAACAACTCCTGTCCTTTCGTTGCATCGTCCTCATCTTCCTCGTTGTTTTCTTCGTTGTTTTCTTCGTTGTCTTCTTCGCTGTCTCCAGGTGCAATGCTTGCCGTGTGTTTACTTCTAGTTTCCCATTCGGTCAAGAGACTTTCTTCCACCAATGTTGTCCACAATTTGTTGGCCAGATTCAATCGACCCACGGAATGATATACCGATGCCAATGAAGTGCGTGCGTCGCGAACACGAGTCCATCGTTGTCCTTCACTCAGGTGTGTGTTGGGTGCAAAATTGCCCATGATTGAATACACCCCACCCGTGTAATATTTCAACGATGCTGCTTTCCCGAAATCATTGTTTTGAAAAAAATCCTTGACCAAACCCGTTCTTTCCCATGGCAAATCTTCGTCGGCACCCAATAAATCACGAACATCGATGGCATACACCATTCTCGACCTCCATCGATGGCCACGGACTTGGTACCAGCACCGTTGAATCTTTCCAGCAGCATTGTACAGATGCAAATTGTGCAATCGAATTTGTTCTACTTTTTTAAACATTCTGGTTCTTAATTCATACAATGCATGACGTTGCCGTATGAATTTTTGTATGACCACTGCGTTTTGAGTCAGCATTTTTTTGTACATGAAAAACAAATCGTTTGATTTCCTCCAACAATACACATTCCATTGCGATTGTATTTGCAAACACGCATTGTTTCTTTTCAACCGTTCCACTTTGGACAGCCCATCTCTTTCTTTCAATCGTCTGTTGTGTTCGATTTCTTTCGCATGCAGCTCTTTGTACCGGAGCTCTTCCAAACGTTGGACTTCTTGTTTTGCCACATTTTGTAGCGCCAAACGAGTGATCACGACCGCAATCGTTGGTGACATTTCGTAAGCCAGTTCAGCATGTACCATACGCAAGGCGCGTGCTCTCCAATACATTTGAATTGTTATGGCTCCCCATACCTTGTTTCGTTGAATGCATAACATTTCATGAAATGCAATTCGGCATTGGTACGCGCGCCATGCTTTTCCGATTGATGTGACTGCTTTATTTTCTACATATTGATCTCGTTGCAATAAAATTGGATACCGATGTTTAAACCATTGCACTACTTTTGATGTGGTGTCTTCGCCGACCTCCGAATGGCCCGCCCCTTGTAAATGAAGTTCCAACAACGACCGTTCCAGGTGCGACGCTTTGGGGTGCAATTTTAACGTTTGATGAACTTTGTTGATAAACGTAGGAGATTCGTACCGTGTCGGTGATGGCACAGTCAGACTCTCAAGCGGTGTTTCAACTTTTTCGATTACCACGGGTGCAACCGTTGGCGGGCGTTCAATCATCCAGTTCGGTTTGTTTGCTTGCAGTGCCCACACGTCGGAAATCAGGGAAGAAATGCCATTTGGGTCGTGGTGGGCCGTCTTTTTTTTGGGTTGTTGTTTTCTTCTCCTTCTTCCTCTTCGTTTGTGTTGTTTATGTTGTTGTTGTTGTTGTTGTTGCTGTGGAGGTGTATCTTCATTGACCAGACGTAGCATTTGGCGGGCCCGGTCAAAAGAGATTTCTTTGTCGGTGCCGTGTATAATATGGCCACGAGAACGAGGACGTGGTGGTTGGTGGTGGTATTGATGTGTCGTTGGCGTCGGAGAGGGCATGGTTGGCAAAGAAGGAAGATGTATTTGTTCTCCAGTGCGGCGGCGGCGACGGTGCCTTTTTGTCGATGCTTGAAGCTGCAGAAACCCAGAAGCAGATGCCATTGTTAAAATAAATTGATGTGTTTAAAAGAAAAATTGTGTCATATGTTGCACCAGTGGGGCAAGAGTGCTGCGTTTATGTTGTCATATGTTGTCATGTGCCTCCGCGTTGCTGCTTTGTGATTTGTTCTAAAGTTTCCGTTCACATTGCTCGTTGTGGCTTGATTTCCACAAGTACTTAAACGTACTGTGAGGACACCCGACCCTTTTCAGCTGGCAACGTTTGCAAAAGTAAACACAACTAAAACAACATGTCTGCCTACTGATAACATTGCGACAATTGCCCACGGACAGAACCACAATGCGTCCACGAACCGTATCGTTTGCGGGCACCGATGATTCGGTCGAATGGGGCACGAGTGTCAAAAGTTCAGCAAAAGTTCCACTTGGTTTGTCAAGATCCCAACCAAACCTCAGAAAAGGCAAGCACAAAGCAAACCAAGAATTAACAGCTATTGATGCAAGACTGTCCAAATTGCAAGACCGAGTGCGCCAAACATTATCGGGTGCGAGCAGATTATCAACCGATGTTTATGTACCCACGTCACACCACAAGCGAGCATCCACGTCCACTGGAATGACGAGAACCTTGGCAGAAGGGCAGCAGCAACGTATGTCGAAATTTGGCAGGCAACACTTGATTCAACAGCAACAAACCCGTGTCCCTTTGATTAAAGTGGAGCGAACCTTTGCCAAATCATTTGCTGTGACCGAGCCCATAGTGAATATGAACGAGATCAAACAAATGAACGCCTCCAAACCATCGTTTACAGACCAACGGTTGCAAAATTATGCGGATCAATACGATAGAGAAGTCGACACTTTTGCATCTGTTGCATTGCATGCTGAAATCAAACTTCAACAATTGGATTTAATGGGCAAAGTACCCAATAAATTGGCCCTTGCGGTGAGTTTGGACGTGCTTCGAAGGTTGGGGCAAATAAGTGGGCGGTACGAAAATATTATCACACGGGTCCACGACGCACTTCTACCTCATTGCTATTTGAATTTTCATACCACTTCAGGCACGGCCGAATCAAACGCCGCCCCCACTGCAACTGCAAACCACACCACCGTTCCGCTCGATCCAGCGGTGCCCACTTCCACGCCCCCTTCCCTCACTACACTGCATGATTATTTAAAAGAAAAACCAACGTTTTTACACGTTGAAACAGTGGATCATGAAAATCGACAAATGTTGAAAAAAATGAATAAATTGCGAGAAGATCGGGTGAGTTCCATTGCCATGTTGTCGGATTTCCAAAAGGGAGAACTTGTCTGGGATGCGTTGCATTCAAAAAGTCCATTTGAAGCCGTGCATTTACAATCAGCCGTGCAAAGGAACACAACAAGTGCATTGAAAGCGGTGTGGGACCATATCCGCATTCAAAAAGACCCCAACATTATAGCCAAACATTTGAGATCCATCTTTCATCACGGAAGATTTTCAGATCAAATGTCGGTAAATACATGGACGGAAGAATCCAACAACAAATACAAAGAAGACGTGGTTAAAGGGATGTTTAATGCTAGACTGGATGGCCAATCTTTCACTGCCAATCCAGTGGAGCCCGATGCGGGTGTGGAGGAGGAACACGACCCAGAACACAAAAAGGACAACCCATTCGAATTAGACCCCACCATGTATACTTGGTTGTTGAATCCAGAGAATAAGCAAATCTGCAGTGATTTAGTCTTGTTGTTGAAAACAAATGTCGACGAAGATCAAGTTGTCGTTACAAAAACCGCGTTAAAAAAACCAGAAGACATGGATGCGAAACGAAAATCATTGGAACATTTCATTTTAGGGGCAACGGAAAGTGACATTAGTATGTTGCGAACAATGGTGTTGACATGGGATTACGAAAACGGCATCGAATGGAATTTATCAACCCAAACCGACAAAGAGAAAGAAGAAGATGCAATGGTTAAAATTGAGGAAGAAAAAGTAAAAGTCGATGATACTTTTAAAAAGAAGAAATCGTGTTTAAAAACCAGCAAGTTTGGAAAACAGGATTTAAAAGGAGAGGAGAAAACACATTCAAAAGGAAATATTAACAAGGGAGAAGTGCATGTGGTTAATTCATCAGATTGGAGGTGTATGCATTGCAATGAAACCAACGTAATTGGAGTACGCGAGTGTACACAATGCAAAACACCAATTGGTGAACGAAATCACCACAAAGATTTGATGAACCAAAAGGAGCTGTACAGGAGATATTTGAAGACCAAATCACAGATGAAAAAGTGAAAAAGA
>Ga0115005_10005229_pt1 | contig 10290 bp, 10 predicted proteins | sample ArcOceMetagenome_FD_87163 | JGI IMG/M metagenome (GOLD analysis project Ga0115005, IMG submission 87163) | Marine eukaryotic phytoplankton communities from Arctic Ocean - Arctic Ocean - Greenland ARC118M Metagenome | ecosystem: Environmental > Aquatic > Marine > Oceanic | place: Arctic Ocean...
CGTACGAACCCACGCAAACACAAACACACACACATGGCGCGCCACGCGCCGTACTCATTGTAAGCGCCACGGGCTAAGTCGCGAAAATACACTCTGCTCCATCTGAGGTTAAGGCGTGGCAGTGGGTGTGGGTGGGGTGGGAGGGTGTGTGGGAGAGGGAAACGCGCGTGCTGGGAGCGAGGACTTGGGGCATATAGGTTTGCGGCGGCTTGGGTGCGTGTACGGGCGGCGTTTGGCGACGGGTAGTCTGTGTCCATCCGCGAGACGACGCTTCGGTCGTCCGCGGCTCTGGCCGCGCTTTTCTCTCTCTTTGCCCGGGCCCGCCGGATTTTGCTCCCTCGCAAGCGGAGGAGGAGCATGCTCCGGCGCGCAGACGCGCTCCTCATCAGTGCCACGGCACTAACTCTGGGCTACCTCTTCTTGCGTCGCCGCCGTCGAGTGGCAGCCGCCAGCTTGCCTCACGCACAGGTTGACGCACGGGGCTTCCTGGTCGTGCAGGCCGCCGCAGCGCCTGGCGAGGTGGCGAGGATGCGTGCAGCGATAGAGGCCGAAGCCAGCAAGGCCGAGGCAGGCGGCTATCTCATATGGACGCCTGCTGAATCGCTGCCTTCAGTGTGCCGTGATTGGGCGGAGACGGAGGCTGCTGCAATCTTGCAGCGCTCACTGCCTGCCGGGACGCCGGCGGTGCGCCTGCTGGGTGGTGCGGCGCTCTGGAAGCGCGTGGGCGTGCACGACGGCACACCCTTCCATCAGGACTTTGCCTACGCCGAAGGCTTGTCTGCGGGATCCTCTGCGTCGAGGGCGACCCGACACGTGGCCGTCTGGCTGGCCTGTTTATGCTCTACTAACCTAACCCTAACCCTATCCCTAGCCATAACCCTATCCCTAGCCGCAACCCTCACCCTCACCCCGACCCTAACCCTAACCCTCATCCCATCCTAGGCCCTCACGCCCACCGGGCCGCGGTCTGGCTGCATGCGCTTCGCGCCCTCGCTTGGGTACGAGCTGCAGCCCCACCAGACCCTCCCGCGGGCGGAAGCGCCGAGCGGCTTTGAGACGCACATGGTCGGCCACTCGGTGGAGCGGGCCGAGGCGGCGGCAGTGGACGCGGTGCTCGAGCCGGGTATGGCGGTGATCATCGGCGACCAGGTGGTGCACGGCAGCTACGGAGGCAAGCGCGCCGAGAGTGACAGGCTCGCCTTCTCGCCTCTCTTCGAGGTTGACTGTGTAGAGTGCCCTTTGCCGGCGGGCAGGCGGCGTTTTTAAGTTACTATGCATTCGGCGGTTAACTCCCCTATGAAAGTTTTGAGAGCGGGCCGCGCTGCCGCTGGTGTTGTTGCTCTCCCCAATTGCTCTCCCTCTATTTTTGTGGCGCTGGTCTCCGAATTGGGGCACACGGCGCACAGACGCGAGCAAGCCCGCACAAGGTCTCGTCTTTATGCGCGTGCTCGGCCTATGGAACCGCACGATCCTGCGTACCGTGGCCGCGTGCGCATGCGCGATGTTGCTTGTGACTGGCTGGCTGCGTCCACGTCGCTCCGACCATTCACGGCCGCTAGGCTGCAGGACGGCGCTACAGCACCGCCACAACGAAACCGTGTCCACAGACGTGCTCTCGGACCCACTGTTTGCCCGCCTGTGTACAGCGTCTCCGGTGCGCGACGCACGAGGCGGCTGCTTTGAGGTTGACGGCACGATGGTGTGCCTGCCAACCTTCCTTGTCATCGGATTCACCAAGGCGGGAACGACCGCATTCTTTCAGTATGCAGCCCAGCACCCGCTCGTGCACGCCTCACGAGTCAAGGAGCCGGGTTTCTTGGGTGCCTCGGCGGAGGCGGCGGACAGGGATGCAGCGAGAGCGGAGAGGGCGGCGAAGGCGGCGGCGAAGGCGGCAGGCGCGTCAGTGGCAGTCAGCAGACCTCCCGCAGCCGCCGAGATGGGGCGGCAAAAGAGCCTGCAGTGGTACACGCGCCTTTTCGGCAGCTGCGCGCGGTGCGAGCGCGGCGAGGCCACACCGTCGTACGCGTGGCGCGACTACTCGCCCGTGGCAGCGGTACAGGCGCGGCTGCTGCTCGGCGCCTCGGCCTCTCTCGTGATGCTGGTGCGTGAGCCGTTGGCGCGGGCCGCCTCGCACTACAGCTACTTCCGACAGAAGCGGTACGCCGCCGCGGCCAACCTGTCCGAGGTGTTGGCCCGCGCGCTCGATGAGCTCGAGCTCTGCGCACTGCAGCTCGGCGGCTGGCAGCATCGCTGCACCTACCGTGATGGTAGGCGCGCCGTGGAGGCGCAGGCGGCAGCCACAGCGTCCCGCCCGCCGCAGCCGTGGCGCCACCGACGCAGCGACCGATCCTTCGAGCTACTGCAGGCGAGCATCTGCTCGCAGCACCTCACCTCACCTCACTCGGACCCTCAGCCACAGCCTGAGTTTGTGCCTGAGCCCGCAGCTCTAAGCCGCAGCCTCAGTCCATCCCAACCGTAAGCCTCGCCTAACCGCAATCAGGCTGGCCTCTACTCGGAGCATATCACCACGTGGCTGCGCCACTTTTCGTCCGCACGGCTACTAGTGCTCTCGTCGGCCGAGCTGTGGAGCTTCCCAGAGCAGGCGCGCCGCAGCACCACGCCGCACCGCGCCGCCGCGCCGCCGCACCGCCGTGCTGCCGTGCCGCGCCACTGCGCCAGCTGTTGGGGACGGAGGCACCCGCGCGCAATGGGGTGAGTGTGATGCGCGCGAGGTACCGACCCCTCGCCCCCCATTGCGCAGGTGCTTCGCCGATTTGAACGCTTTGCCGACCTGCCGCCTGCCAGCTACCGCTTCTCCACGAAGCACGTGCTGCCACGCCCGGGCTCGGAGAACAGTGCGCCTCGCGCAGGCGCGCGTGCGGCGCTGCCGATAGACACGGCGCTTCGGCGGAAGCTGGATACATTTTTTGCTCCGTTCAACCGGAAGCTCGCTCTTCAGACGGGGATTGACTTCTCATTGCAAGCTTGAAGAGAATATTGTCTTTCAAGTAAATCCGATTTCACTAAAGTCTCTGAGATTGTGAGATAAAAGGTGGTGTGTACGCGCTATAGAGACAAGAGTAGAGGCCGTGCTTCTGCTTGAGCCGACACGAGCCCAGCAGCGCCGCCGAGCTGGAGAGCGCGTAGATTTCGCGATCTCCCGCGCCAGGCTCCACGTCTGCAGGTCGAGCAGCTCGGCTCGCCTCTCTTGCAGGAGTCACCGCACACCGGGTCAAGGACCGAGTTTTGCAGGTTAGGGTTAGAGCCAAAACTGGGAGCTCTGCGGTGGGAACGCAGGCGTCATGGCTTTCGACCTCCTGTACGGCAAGTTTGTGGTTGGTTTCATTGGTGGGCTCCTGTACGGCGGGTTGGCGGTTGGTGGGCGGTACTCTTTCAAGCGGGAAGTTAGTGGGCAGCTGTCGGCCCGGCCACGCCAAATAGCCGCGGCCTCGGCCTCTTGGCCTGTGCTGCTGCCAAAGGAGCTGCTTAAGGAGCGGATGGTGCACGGTGATGACTCGGTCCCGGGGCCGGTTTCCGACCAGCTCAGTTGTACCGAGAGCCAGCTTCGTTGCACATCTAAGGCATGCCCGGCGGTGGGACTAGAACAGGGCCGTAGCGCAGGCGGGAGGAGCATGCCGTGCATTGCCCGTGACGCTGCTTGCAAGCCGCTGACTTTATCGGGCGAGCGTGCGTACCAGGTGCGAACATCGTCCTCCGCGTTCGAGCGTGGTGCTCGGGAGGGCGAGCTTGGGGTTTCTGCCTCCCACGCTTGTCCGAAGGTCTGGTGGGAGGCGGCTGTCACGAGGCTGGTGACGGCTAGTGATTTCTTCGGCACGCGGGGCTCCTGCGATGCCGCCTTGGGCCAGCAGACGATCGCGTCGGCGCAAGCCTCCTTGAGCGCGTCGACCACGAGCATGAACATATCCATGAACGAGCGTTCGTTTGAATCACTTTGTTTCCTGTTGCAGGTTGATCGCAGGCGTCGGGTTGAAAAGGGCGGATTTAACTCTCCGCTACCCTCTTTTCTGATACGACACTATAGGCGGACTACTAGGCGGACCACGACTCAGCATGGCTTCTCGCAGGAAACGGCGACGTTCGTTCGGGTGCGCAGAACCGCACGGCGCCCGATGGTGTGTTTTGGAACTCAGTATTTCTCGACCTCAAACCTGAGGACGCGGTTATCTTATCAGGACGCCAGGTCGATTACGTATAATACGGATTAATATTGTGTTGCGACCTAGATGTACTGTCCAACGAGAAATTGAAAACTTCAATGTGATCTCGCTGGGCATTGTGAGGCATTGAACTTGCTCATACTGTATTTTTTCGCGTTTTACCACCCCTTTAGACCAGTTCACGGTGGTGTCCAGCCGCGACGCCACCAAATCGCCTGGGGAGCCCTTGCCCCTCCAGGTGGCGTGGAGCACCCAGCAAGCACTGGCCCAGCATAGACTCATGGGGCGGAACGCGAGAAATAAGTCAGGATCTCGCCCCCCACGGGTCGACGCCGGCGTCGGCGAGTCGCGTGCTCCCGTGACGCTCTTCTACTACATGCCTGGCCCCGGCGGAAAGGAGGAGGCTTGCAAAGTCACGATCAGCGGGCCCGACGACTTCGGGTCATGGCTGAAGACCCGTCACCTCTTCCTCAAGGACAGCACCACGCGCAAGCGAGAGCAGGAGCTTGTCACCTACTCGGACTTCATCCACGCTTACAGTAACCTGGAGAAGGACGAGAAGTATTTGTTTATGGATCACCCTTTCTTTATGGATCACCCCAATGACAGCGTGAGGGAGTGCGTGGGCAACATCCAGTGCAACTTGCAGAAACAGGCGAGCGCGCTTGAGGTGAGGACGACGCGCGCAGTGGTAAACGACCAGGCGTTGAAGGACGAGCTGAAGACGCAGACGCTCACGCCCGTCAACGACGGCCACTCGGTGAAGTTTTTCACGGTGACCAAGAAGGGTAATCTGAAAGAGCGCATCGAGGTGGACGGCATGGTGATGAACCGCGGAGATAAGGTGCTGGTGGTCAACGAGGCGAAGATGTCGCCATCGGACAAGGACATTGACGAAACCCTGGACAAGGTGTGGAAGCTGCAGGGCTGGCTGTCGGCCGCGAAGGAGAACCCGGACCAGTTCGCGACAGATCCCCCCATCATCAAGGATAATCTCCTCGGCACCGAGTGGAAGGTCTCCGCCGTGATGAGCGGCGATAACTTTACCGAGGAGATGGAGGAGAAGTGCAATGACAACGGCCTCCGCGTGGTGCGATCCAACGGCGCAGGCTACGGCTAGTTTTCGCCTCCCTCTTCGGCCTCTTCGGCCTCTTCGGCCTCGACTGTGGCGACCGAGCCTGGCTCGCCGTCGCTGCATCCGGCCGCGGATTCGTCTTATCCGTCCTCGGCATCGTCGTCGTCGCCGTCGCCGTCGTCGCCACTCGGCAACGAGTAGTCGGCGAGACGGCGGTTTGAGCGCCACCGCCGCAGTGCCACCCCCAATCCCCCATCGCACAGCCGTCGAGCCGCCGCCCTCGTGGGTTTGCAGATAGATTGGGCCGGGGCCGCCCCGGACTTTGTCAGGGGCGCGGCTGGCATGCCTACTCAAATAGGTGACCCTACTAAGGCCTCTTAGTTACAATCGTGTTGTTTACGCGTGACTGAGTGAGTGTCTTGCCGGGGTCGTTTGAGTATTCTGTCTCGATAGGTATATGTCCGGGAGGCCCCTTGAGCGTACAGTCACAGCGGGAGGTCGTCGGCGTCGGAGGGTTGGACGGTGGCTACGAAGACCACTCAAATAGCCGATCTACCTGCTGCGACACCTCCCTGTTCCTTTTACTACCCGCCCTTGAACTCCCTCTTCGCCGACCCGCACACATCGCCCCATGGCATCGCCGATGCTGCTGCTCGGCGGCGTCTCTTTACTGCCTCAGCACCGCATCTCTCCACTGCCACGGCACCTGCTCGCGCTTAGCATGACCATCTCATCGACACCGCTGGCTGACTTTATCAGAGAGCAGCAAGTCGACGCGACGCTGGTGAGCACGCCAGCCTCAGCGCCAACTGACACGGTTCAGGAGTCGGCGGCATCTCTCGGGCTTTCAGATGCGGCACTCATTGTGAAGTCGATCGTCTTTGTGGCTGGCAATGGAATACCGCTGCTCGTGCTCGCGCCTGGAACCTTACGCATCGACAGAGCTGCGCTTGAGCGCCAGATGGGCTGTCGAGTGAGGCTTGCCACACCGGCAGAGGCCGAGGCTGCCACAGGACATGTGGTTGGCACCATCCCACCGCTGTGCGTGGACGCCTGCAGCACGCTCGAGGTTTTCATGGACCGTGCCGTGTCCTCGCAGACCGAGAGCATCTACACAGGCACAGGTGTGCAGTCACTTCACCTGTGCATCCCGCCTGCCGAGTTACTGCGTGTGTCGGGTGCGACCGTCGGCGACTTTACCTTGGAGCCGTCGCCCGAAGTCTCCGCTCCGTCGCCCGAAGTCTCCGCTCCACTGCCACCATCGCCGTCTCCGCTGCCCATCGACAACGTCGTCCTCGAGGAAATAGCGTTCGAGTACCTATTGGTTCCGGGCAGCAGCGCTGACGACGTCCCGGATGTACCTCCACTCCCTCGGGAGGTGGCGCGAGTGCTGGCCGCAAAGGGCCTGAGTCCCACTCCCGTCGAGCTGCCGCGGGCCGAGGTGCTGCGTGTGCGGAGGCAGGCCAAAGAGCTGGTGTTCGCGACGCTGCGCGCGCTGGAGCCGCCACGGTCGATCGTGCCGGCGAGCAGTGGCGACGCGGATTGGCAGGAGAGCGGCGACGTTGCACCCGATGACGGCTGCTGGTACGGCAAGGGCGGCAAGGATGGCAGCGGCGATGCCATCGTCTGGAAGTCACGGCTGGAAGAGACAGCCGACGACGCCGCCGACGTCGACTCTGTCCGCCGACGCCGACGGCCCCCGCCGTCACCGCTGCCGCCTGTGCTCTCGGCCGATGCCACGTGGCAGCTCATCGTGGGCAAGACCCTTCATGGGAGGCTTGGGTCGAAGGCCGCAAGAAAACTCACGCGCGCACTCAAGCCTGGCGCCATCATCGGTGCAACCGGGCGTGCGCAGCTCAACCCTCGCCTGACTGGCCCGGACCTGGTCGCGAGAAGCCTCGAAATCCTCGAGCCGGCATCGCCAGCTCTTGACACGAAGCGTGAGACGGCAGCACCAATGCCGGCAGCACCGGTACCGCGATCGGCTCCGCCACCGTCGCCGACGGGAACGGGAACGACCGTTGCACACGCCCCACCGCCGGCGTCGCCATGCTTGCTTGTCGACGATGCGAGCAGCCTCTCGCAGCTCGGCACAGGCATGGACGCCGCGATCATGGATTCTGGACCGATCGGAATCGACGCCGAGTGGCGCCCTCGGCACATCTCAAGCCGTGAGGACGAAGCCGAAACCCCGCTTGCTCTGCTCCAGATCGCCACGCCCACTCGCACGTTTGTCATCGACATGATTGCGATCTCGCGCGATCCGGCTCTTGCTCTTTTACTGCAATCGACCGTGCGGCGAGTGATGCGTGCGCCCACGGTTTCCAAGCTTGGTTTTGCCATGCAAGAGGACCTGAGACGAGTCGAGGCAGCGCTGCCAGGTGCCACCGAGGGCGCTGAGGCGCTCTTCGACCTGCAGAACGGAGCCACTCGCGCTCTCGGCTTTCCGAAGCGGACAGTGGTTGGGCTGGGCGCGGCGTGCGAGAGTCTGCTGTCGATTGCGGTGGACAAGACAGAGCAGACTTCGGACTGGTCCGCCCGGCCGCTCACGGCGTCGCAGCTTGCATACGCCGCCACAGATGCTAGCGTGCTGATTCCGCTGGCGAATGCCCTTGGCCGTGACTCGTGGACCAGCCTACTACTCAGCTCGGGCTCCAAGGCGGCTCGGCAGTCACGACGACCGCCTCTCTCAGACGAAGAAAGGGATAAGAGGAAGGCAGCTGGCCTTGAGTTGCGCGAGCAGAGGAGAGCCGCCGCACCTCCACCCACGCCGCCACCCCCAACCATCTCGACGCGGGCGCTGCCGCTAGCGGGGCTCGACACACTGCTGTCCGACTACCTCGGCCCGCCACTGGGGCAGCGAAGCAAGGTGCTGCGGCTCTGTGCAGGGCCACGCGCTCTCGAGGATACCGACATGGAGCTGGCTGCGGCAGGCGGAGGAGGGCTTACGCTCTGGGCAGACGGCGCCGCATGCCTATTCATCAACACAGCCAACTCCAACAGGCGAGGGAGCTACCGCAACGTCTTTTGGCGGGAGCATCGAGGAGAGCTCGCGGGCAGCCTGTGCTTCTCCTGGTATTTGGGCCGCGGCCAACGGCTCACCGACCCTTCGATGCGCGCACTCCTCAACCCTGAGAAGCCCACGCTGCTCTTTTGCCGCCGTCAGCCCAGCAGACCTTATCGCTGCTGTGGACGCCTCACAGCCGTGGCCCTCGCACACCCGGCGGAAGACCAACTCGGCGATGGAGAGCCGGCGGCGAGGTTGCCTGCGTGGGAGACAACTCCACCCACCGCGACACATGTCATCTGGCGGCTCGACGACGCCGACGCTCTGCTCAGCTCGGCGGCAAGCAAAGACATCGGACGAATCTTGCCCCTCAACGAAAAGGGCATGGTCGAGGAGCTGTTCGGTGCGACCGGCATCGGTAGCATGCGGCCCGAACAGTACTCTCACGACGACGCATCGTTGTAATTATTATACATGAGTCAATAAAGTGGTACTGGTATGGCTTTTTTTACCATTTTATAAACGGTACGGCTGCGACCTCTTGTATGGCCGGGCCTCCACTAAAGCTTTACCCACCACCCGGGGGTCGTAGCGTGGGAAAGCCGGAACTAAAGCGTACGGCTTTTAAGGGGAAGTCCGGAACTTCTCGGGGTCAGGGCGAAGTTCCAGTTCGCTGTACTATACGTCGAACTCAGTCTGCCCCCCCCCGCCCGAACAGCATAAACGGGCCCATGTTCACCGTTTCTTCTTGTTGAAGCCCGCCAGCTCCTTGCTCATCTTCTTGGTCTCCTCCGTCTTCAGGTAAAGCGCGATTACAAGCACCGCGACTAGGAGGACGTCGAGCGCTGCGGCGTGTCTAACACGCACGCAAGGGCGGCCTGAGGCACGTTCCGTAAGTGTTTAGACACGCGAGAAGTTTGGCCCGCGCTACGTCACCTGTTTGGCCCGCGCTACAAGGTGACGGCGACGCCGCATATGTGGCCCACGGGACGCGGCGACGGCGCACGGGACGCAGCGATGCTGAACGTGACTGCGGACATATGTGGCCCAGCAAAATTCACGGCCGAGTTCATGCTGCGCTCAGAATGGGTGGCCGCCTCGGCGGTTGCGCATCAGGTGATCGGCTTCTCGATCGGCGGCGTCATCAGCGTGTGGACGCTCCTGATCCTCGAACGCATACGCAGGCCCAGTGCCTTCGCTCTCGCTGGCAGCTTCACGGCCTTCGCTGGCCTCTTCCTCGCCGCGTGGGTGGCTGTGCTGATCAAGCCCGAGGCGCAGCTACAGCTCTGGCGGTTCGCGCAGGACGACCTAGTCCAGCTCCAGCATCTGGCCATCGCATCCCAGCTCGTGCTCGCTGGTGGCTCCGAGCTCTTGCATGCCCGTGCACTCGCGCTGGCGCCGGCGACTCCGCCGCTGCTGGCAGGTAGATGGCTTCACCACCTGTGGTTTGTGCACACCGCCGCAGTCGGCCTGACCTTCCTGCTGCACCCGCAGCGGTCGTGGGTGGCGCAGACGCACCACCTCGGCCTCGGCGTCTCGCTTATCCTCGGCGCACACATGCTCTCGGTTGAGAAGCGCGATGGCTTCGACGGCGCGTCGTGCGAGGCCGTCGTCGCGGCCCTCTGCTTTGGGTGCGCCACCGCGCTGCTCATCCACTTCCACGAGGGGCACATGGCACCTGGCGATACCACGCCGCACACCGGCACCTCGCCACGCTGCCAGCCGGGCTACCCGATCGCCCTCGGCAGCATCGTGGCCGCGATGGCCTCGGCGGTTGTGCTCTTGGTGGCGGCAGTGGTGGACGCTGGGCCGCGCTGGCTGCGGCTGCGCATACAGGCCCTGCTCGTTGCCGACGACGACCGAGAAGACGAGGAGGACCAAATGGATGGTGTCCAGTTGATAGCAAGGGCAGCCTCTTGAGACGATCTTCTAGTAGCAACACGTTTAAAACGAAATGAGGCCGTTAACCCCTTCCCTGCGGCGCCTGCCTGGGGGCAGGTAGGGTTCGGCGCGTGCTCCTGACGGCCACC
>Ga0115005_10005231_pt1 | contig 10287 bp, 8 predicted proteins | sample ArcOceMetagenome_FD_87163 | JGI IMG/M metagenome (GOLD analysis project Ga0115005, IMG submission 87163) | Marine eukaryotic phytoplankton communities from Arctic Ocean - Arctic Ocean - Greenland ARC118M Metagenome | ecosystem: Environmental > Aquatic > Marine > Oceanic | place: Arctic Ocean...
AGGCCTGTTTTTTAAAATGTACTGTAAAATAAACTGTCAGTGAACCCTCTTTCTTCACCTACCTGCTTGTGAATACAACGGCACAAAGCTTCCTCTTTCCCAACGACAAACACCATTGGCACAAAGATCAACCAATCGTTCAACAACTTCAAATCCCAAATTTGTAATTGCAGTTGCGCTGACACTCTGATTATTTGTTGGTGATATTGAATGCTTTGGGAGCTCGGAGTTGCCCATGCTACTGGCGAACTTCTTTTTCTTGCTTGCTTCTTGTTTCGCCTTTCATTCTACTCACCAGTCCTAAGTCTTTGGTAGATTCCTTCCAGGTAATAAAAGGTCAAGCACAGCAATGCAATGGATTGTGCCTCCATCGATATTTTTTCAGAGAGGAATGCTTATATGTAAGCATTCCTTTGATGCCCCTATCAATAAAACCAATCTGAGAAAATTCCGTGCACACTTTGGAACCTCGCCAGGTGTATGTGCTTTGCTCTGGAACCGCATACAGCCAAACTTGAACATACCAGGTGGTGCATCATTTCTTCACCTTCTGTGGGCGCTTCTCTTCATGAAAACCTATGGTACTGAAGAAAATCTGAGTTCAAAAGTAAAGGTCGATGAAAAATCGTATCGTGAAAAGATATGGCCGACGATTGTAGCCATTTCTGGCTTAAAAGATTATGTGGTAAGTGCCATCTGTGTCAGTTCTTCTGTATTCTTGTTTCGTCTGCAATCTAACCTCACTTTTGGAAAGATTAAATTCAGTAACAGATTAATGAACCAAAATGGTTCATGCTGCTTGATGTCAGTTGATGGAACTGACTTTCAAATCTTGGAGCCGAACCCATTTTGGCGTGGCTGGTTCAGCCACAAATTCAAGGGCCCAGGGCTCAGATATGAGGTTGCAATTTGCATCCAGACAGGTTGGATAGTTTGGGTGAATGGGCCTTTTGCTGCAGGGCATTGGAATGATGTCAAAATTTTCAAAGGATGGTTGAAACAGCTTTTATATCCTGGGGAAAAGGTCGAAGCAGACAATGGATACCCAGATGAGAAAGTCTCTCGTCCAGATCAAAATTGCAGCAACTATGCCAATTACTTGTGCAAAGCAGATGTAAGAGGTCGGCACGAGACTGTCAACCGTAGATTCAAGCAGTTCCAATGCTTGAAACAAGTCTTTCGACATGACAAGCAAAAGCATGTGCACTGCTTCAATGCAGTTGCTGTCATTACACAGCTTTTAATTGAAAATGGTGAACCACTTTACCAAGTTTATTATCGTTCTGAAAATAATAATTAATTAAATATAGGATTTTATATTAAAACAATGATTGTATTCTTCATATGGTCAAATTCATTTAGTTCAAGTTCTTCGCCTACTAGCTATCTATAATTATCTAAAGTAAGCTATACAATACCGTTCTGCGCTTCAGTCGGTTATATTCCTATATCTTAGATAATTACGGATAAGATAGAATCCAATAGTGTGCGTTGAATAATCAATCGTTATGTGTTTATCTTTTTTTATACAACACAAATTCAAAAATCGTCCGATACATAGTAGTGCTGTTTCAACCGCTAAAATAAAACGCTACACTCAACCGATTTCGTTAAATTTTGTTTACTACAATAACAATAGAAACATTATGAACAAAATGGAGTCAAGTTTGGTGGGGTTTCGTTGCGTTTGTGTGTTAAACTTCTGTGCCCCACGCAGAAGTAGTGTGGGGCACAGAAACACTGTTATTTTGTGTTACAAATAGTAATTTATTCTACCCACATACAGTAGTAGTATGGATTATTTTCTACAGTATTCCTACGTTGAGCGTCCGGTGGATGGTACATACCGAAAATCTGCCACCACCGAATCGAATGAATCGAACCAAATTCAAATGGTGAAGTTTCGACCGCAGCGCAGGAGCAGCGCAGGCACAACGCAATCGCAAAATAATTATTCGAAATTGTGCATCTTTTCATTTTTCTCCTAAACTTCTCTTTTCTTCAACTACACGTAGTACCCTGTACACTGCTAACGTACTAAATTATCGAATTTGAGAATGAGGTGGTCTCGAAAATCTGCCACCGAATCGAGAAAAATAGTGAAGTTTCGATTTTTCCCGCATCTCCCGGTACAACAAGACTTGGATTTCGTAACGCTGAAATTCCAAACGTGAGACAAGCGAAACCAGTTTTTACCCACCCCAGGTACAAGCACAAAAGCAATAAAAGTACATCAAAGAATCCATAATCTGTTACCCTTCTTAATATCATATACGCCATCCGACCATCTTCAATCTCCCTAATATCCATCAGCTTTGTGAAACTTGGCTTTGAAATATGTCTCCCGCCAATCTTGAGAAAATTGAACCACCATCTGATGAGAAGATCCAGGAACTAGTCCATAAGCAGAACATGATTATCTTCACCTGCACTTTCTACTCCAATACTAATGACCTTCGGCTGCACCAGTGTCTCAAAACTCTACAAGATCCCCTCTATGGTGCTTCCACTATACCGATTGTAGTCGTCGATGGGTCTCCTCCTGAAGTCCACGAGCTGCTAAAGTCGACCACTGGCGCCATTGTACGCAAGGAACAGAAAACTTATGGAAAGGGCAAAGGCGGGGCGTTGCGTGAGGCTGCAATGGTTGCATCTTCTCTACCCGGTTCGACGGAATCTACATTGTTGTGCTGGCAAGAAGCAGAGAAATCAGATATGATGCGTTGTTGGGTGGAAGAGGTTTTGGCACAAAGTCAATCCAGTGATGATATAATTTGTCCGGCTCGAGAAGATGGGTGTTTTCGACAGAGTTATCCTATTGAGCAGTATCATTCAGAAAGTTATGGGAATTATTATTTGAATACCATCATGAGGGAAGAGCTGGAGGGAAGAGACAATACCTGTTCTGGCATAGACTGGCATTTTGGTCCATTTGCATTTCGCCGCAGTCTATTGAATTTGTGGATGGAATACAAGGGTACATCGTATGACGCACAACTGATTCCCATTGTAGCTGCTATTCGAAAAGGACATCGGGTGAACTCTAATGTTGCAGTGACGTTTGAGCTTGATGAAAGGATGAAACGGCAAGAAGAAGGATCACTAGATTTTATAGAAAAGAGGTTGCATCAATTAAATGACTTGGATCCGAAGGTGAAACAATTTTGGAAGGATCCGCTTTATTGCTAGCTACTGTAGAACCTTGCTATGAATCAAATTGCTGTGCAGCCTTTTGTAATAAATATACATCCCATTCAACTGCAGTATATCTTGATGGTGTGTATTTTTAATAATCCATGTGTACTGTCTACGTGTAGTTCCAAATATAAAGGCCCTATGCAGAAACCATTGTTGAAAATACGAGGTACATGTACAAACGGATTATGTGATTATGTGAATGAATATGTACAGGAAATTTACAGAATATTTCATTGACGTTGTAAATGATTTTTTATTTGGGTCCTGGAGCAATGAAGTTTATTTTCAATGCGTAGGAGGGGGAGAGAGCGGTGGTATAGTCTATGCTTCTAGCTCGCCATCCTCGTTCGACGGTGTCTTTCCCCCTAAAAATGAAGATACTGATCATAGTTGTGGATTATTCTGAGTATTCTACAGATCAGTGCATTTGGAATCAGATGAAAATATGAGTAAAGTTCATCTCCTACACTAGTCCAAAAGTGATTGGACAATGAAGAAATCATGCATTGGAATTTCAAATCTCTTTGGTATTCCTGCTGTTATCTTTCGGTGTTGTTCATGAGCGGTGAAAGTAGGTGATTGGATGTGTTCCGCAGGTACACTTGGGGTCGGAACTAAAGAATGGTACTTATCATCAGCTTTTGTAGAAGCGGAAGATTTCTCGTCCCTTTCCTCCAAGGTGGTTAAGGTGTGATCCAAAACATTCACCAGTTCCTGTTGCACCTTCAAAGATCGAAGTCGCGCTTCACTGGCAAGGTTAATATATTGCTCTAAAAACCTAGTCTTGGTTATTTGCAATTGTAATGCATTTGATTGTGCATCACGGTACGCAAGATATCCAATATAGATCATGAAAGCTGTGAATGTCAAAGCCATAACTTCTCTCGCGAGACTCAAGGAAACATCCTGGTGAATTGATTGCGATTTTGAAGGTTTGCTTTCGGGGAGGGTTTCCATCTTGGTTTCCATCCTCTTCTTGGATTGGAACGAAGAATTATTGCCATGCTGCCTGTTGTTCGCTTCCATAGATCGAAGTCGTGACTTTATGGCTTGAACGCGACTTGATTTCGAAACAGAATGCACAGAATTGCTTCCATCAGGTGGGTCTCTTGGACGTGTTTTAGCTAATAAAAAATCTGTCGGAAATACCATTGATCTTTCTCTAGAGGAGTGTAGTGGAGAAGAGATTGCTTCGCTTATACTCACAAATGTTGGAAGCAACGTAGCAGTGGTAGGACTTTGTTTTAGGCTTCCATTCGTGGTCTTCGCAGGTGCAGAATAAGAGTATAATGGTTCTTGAGTCCTGACAGAGCTCCTAAGTGCAGGAGGAGACATAATACTACAAGAATTGGGGGATGAAGACGAAGATGAGATTGGGCTGTCGATCGATTCCAGCGTTGTTTTAGTATCTGAGCTAGAAGCAATGGAAGTAGATCCCGACACCAATTGTCTGTGTTTCTGGACGGAGAAGGTATCACGGTGCTGATTATTTCCTTTAATTTCCCCTTCTACTCGAAGCCCCATGCCTCGTTTCTCGCTCATGATGTTTAGTGTGTCGTGGAACACTTTGCCACTTCCCTCGAAAGCGTTGACAACTAGGTTCGGTGACCCTGTCAAGGTTGATATGGCTGTATTATCATCGTAACTACCAACTGGAAGAGTGGACATGCTGCAATCGCAAGAATCTGTTTCGCTCTCCACACTGTATGCTAGCAGGCTATCGCTTGATGCTAGCGATGAAGCTGGTGACATAATTCTCCTATTAGTTTCTTTTAAAGATCTAGGTGTACGTGGTGTAGAACAAAGGTTGAAGTTAGGGAAATCGATCTTTTGTTTCTCCCCAAGAGAACAACTTTCAAAGCTATCATCGTCTGCATCTCCTTCATAGCTGAATCCAGAAGAAGATCCCTCTGAGAAGGAGGGGTTGACCACTAATTTACGGGTTTGTTGAATGCCGTGAAAGCAATTCATCTTCGAATCTTCGATGTTTTTTTGTATTTAGCGAGTGGCGTGCAGGGATTAGATGAATGAAAAGCGCTGCTTCAACAAGGAAAAAGGATACAGATGTCCCTTCGAAAACGTGGGCCTAATGACGTGAGGACGTGGGGCTAATGTACCCGGTCTAAATTTGTCATAAACTTCAGCTTTTTCAAATTGACACCAAGTCACAAACGTGCTAAATGGATAGTATTCGTATCAAAAACCTCGAGTACGTGTGTACGTGTATCTGAAACACACAAAGCATTTGATAAATCTGTTTTACTTCTTTTATTATCGCTGCGCGCGCCAGCATAGAATGGTGCGGTTATGATTGATTCGATTGATTCAGAAAGGCAAAAAGCAGGTACAGCACCAGGTAAAATATATTTACCAATCAATCATGAATAGCTAATGTGGTACTGACAACAACCCAAATGCCAAAGGTAGAAGGATTGTTTCCTTTTCTGGAGATTTTGTCCTATCCTTTATCCGGCACGCTCGAAGAGTTGTATCGAGATACTGCCATTTCGAATATCATACTCATCTCTTCCTTTTCCTTTTTCTTTGATGCGTTATTAGATTGCTTCGTGTCTAGAATCGCATCATTCATTTCTGCTTTGCGTTCTTGCATTTTGTAAATATCAGCATCAACAGTATTCTCAGTGACCATTTTGATGACTGACACTGGTTTCTTTTGACCAATTCTATGAACTCGATCCTCGGCCTGTATGTCATTGAAAGGGTTGAAGTCGAGATCGTGGAGGATACATGTATCAGCTGCAGTGAGATTGATCCCCATTCCTCCAGCGCGAGTGGAAAGGAGAAAAACAGGAATACTCGTGTCCTTTGTGTATTGATCAATCAAGCTTTGCCTTTCAGATATATTAGTCTGACCATCTAAGCGGAGAAAACGAAGATCCATTGTATCTAGAAGGCACCCCAGAAGATCTAAAACGCGAGTCCACTGGCTAAAAATCAAAATCCGATGGCCTTCACTTATGAGTTGTGGTAAAAGTTCCTAGATGTTGATCAATTCTTGGTCAGTGGATCGCAGAGGATTGTTCGCCAGTGAAAATATAAAGAACTTACCTTCAGTCGGACAAACTTTGGTGAGCAGTACAGATGGTCTGCTAAAAGCAAATACCTATCGAGATCACCACTACGGTGAGTATTTTCGTCGATCAAGGCTGCAGCCGCACAATGAATATCGTAGTCGCTGAATTTTTCAAGCTGTTTCTTGACCAGTGACTGCGTACAAGTTGCATCGTGACCAAAGTATCCAAAGGCATATAACTTAGTTGACAAATGTTCAATTGCCTCGGGACTTGTATGCCGTGTCCGTAGGAGAAGTGCATGGTTGGCAGCTTTTCTTAGAGATGTGAATACGTGAGTACTACTGGATTGAGATGAATTGTTCTTAGATTGCAAATGCTTCACAAGGATAGAATCGTATGTGTTCCTGGTTTCCTCGTTAAAAGGGACCCACTCAACTTTGCGTCGCTTTGGAGGCAACCATTGTCCTAAAACTTCATCTTTGCGTCGCCTCAAAACGAAAGGAGCTAAGAGTTGCTTGAGCTTTCTATAGGCATCTTCCTTTGATACAGTGCTATTTGCACATTTATCAGAGGCTTCAAGCCGAACGAAGTATTCAAGCATACGCGCCCCGCCATCATTTTTATCATCTTCATCAAAGGTTGAAGCTTCGCGGGAGAACAGGGGCATCAAGAAACACAACAGAGACATGAGCTCTTTCGGAGAATTTTGGATGGGGGTTCCTAAGGATATAAAATAACCAATTGAGAACAAGTTAAAATTGCTAAATGTAGTCAGCATTGTGTAATGACCGCTCACCTGTCAGAAGTAGTCTACGCTCAGTACTGAAAGCGTCCATGTTTTTGTATCTCTGTCCTTTAGGATTCTTTAAACAATGAGCCTCGTCAACCACCATCTATTTTGAATTTGATAGAGAAGTGATTGATGCAAAGATCGTGAGCAATACGAATTGGGTAGTTTTTCGGTATACACGAACGTGTACATGTAGCACTGAATTCATTTTTCGTAAACTCACATAATTCCAGTCGAATTTCCTAAGGAAGTTCCTATCATCTGACTTCTCACTGCTGAAGTAAGAGAAGGTTGTTAGTACCACATCCAATTTATTTACAAAGCGCCCCATTCTGAGCGGTCCCTTTTTCTTCGGAAGGTATTCCCGGAGCTTGCTTTTTATCTCCTGGCGCTCTGCCATGGAACCATGATATCTATTGTGTGATGAGAAATGTTGTCAACATCGTTTGGTATTGAAACTCTGCAAAAACACGCATTGCAATTCCATACTTACTTGATCACATTCATAGTAGGACAAAACTTTTCGAATTCACGTTGCCAGTTTTCAAGGACTGATGCTGGTACGATGATGATATGCGGTTGATGGTCCTCATCCTCGTCACAATCCTCATCGATATCGCCATCTCTGGGCGGGCCGCCAGTCTTCCGATATTTCAACCATGCTAAGAATGCAATTGTCTGTGCCGTCTTTCCCAAACCCATTTCGTCTGCTAGAACACCATTGACGTTCCTTCCATTGCCACCTTTCCTCTTTTTCTTTTTCCCTTCGTCAGTGCTATTCATTTCAAACGTTTCAGAGTGCAACAAAGCTATCCAATTAACTCCAATCACCTGATAGTCCTTGAGAATTATCTTTGGGCACACCATTTGCATTTCCTCTTCAGTGATCCATTTCTCGTCGCCTGAATCCTGTTTTTTTTCTTCGGCGAAATTTGCACTATCTTGTCCTTTTACCTTCACAGATGAAATCGTAATAGCACCATCAATGATCATCCCCTTTGGAACAACATCAGTATCTCCATTTCCATTGCCATTGCCATTACTACCAGCAAACCATTTCATCATGGACGAAACTATACGCGAACTAAGATTATTCGCCGCAGCAAGAACATTGCTAGCCTCCACTTCTTTCTCGTCAACGTAAGCGTCAACCTCTTCAATATCATCGTCTTCGTCTTCGTCGTCTTCGTCACTCTTAAGATCATCCTTGTAAATTACTTTGGACCCGGGTTTACTAGATTCCTTTTGCGTTTGCGTTTGTCTTTCATCCTCCTGTTTTTGACTCTCTGACATTGCTTTGGACAGAGCAATTGCTTCCAGGACAGCTTCATCGTCGGTGTCCGATAGTCCCAGGTCGCCGGTCGGTGCTGCGGTTGTGTTAATCGAAGGTGGCGATCTAGTTTGATGATTCTCATCCTCGGAAGAATCATCAAAGTATAATTGACGCTTTTTTGTACGCTTCTTTGTATGGATTGTTGGTGAGATCAAGCTGTCCCTGCCCTTCTTTTGAAAGAACTTTGATTTGGTCGCTTCTTGTTTTGGTGACTTTGGTTTTACCGATTGGGGTTTTGAATTTGACTTTACCACTAGGATTTCATCGTCGTCTGATGAATCAAGGTCAGTTAGAAGATATTTTTTCGATTGTTCGCTTTTTGACTTCTTTGCTACTGATGTCCTTGCTGACGGCGGGTCTAAGAGATCGTCCTCTTCGTCTGATGAATCTAGCGTGATCAAGTTCCTCTTTCTTGCGATCCCTGCCCGTTGTGCGCGTTGAGTGGCAACCGTAGGCTTGACCTTTCTCTTCTTCTCGGGTGAAGATTCAATTTCTTCGATGCTATCATAGCCATTATCACTCTCGTCGTCGTCCTTCAGCACGACCTCGTCTTCCTCTTCCTCGTCTTCTGAATTCTCAATGAAATCGTCCTCCTTTTCTGATTCTACATATTCTACTTCCGACTCATCGCTGGCTATAAAAGAATCGTCACTTTCGTATTCTTCTTCTTTGCGTTTGGCAAACTTGGATTTAGATCTGGATTTGTAAGCAGTTTTACTTTTTGCATTGCGACTTCCAGAAGTAGAACTACTCGCTTTCCGTCCTTTTGATTGTCTGGCCTTCTTTTCATCCAGAGCCTGCTGCTTGTCGCGTTCGATTTGCTCATCGTCCCTTCCCCGTTTTTTTTTGTTGAGCCAACCTGAGCTGGCTGAGCCAGGTTTGGTTGCTGCGAATTGTGTAAATTGATTCGGCTTAGACATTGCTTTTTCTCTCGTTCGCTGACGTATCCTAGCTAGTCAAAATTGCAATTTGTAGTGGCCGAGTGTATGGTCGGTGTATGATATAAATGTATGCTTAGAATGAACCTGTACTACCTGTACTCACTCGTTCGTAGGGAATGATGAAATTTATTGGTTTGGCGGGCTCTCGCCGGCCGCCAGGAAAATTGCGGCGCGCGCAAGGAAAGGCATCCCGTCGCGGAATTTACTGGAAAGCACCATGTTGAACATCATTCTGCACTTATTTACAAAACCATAGTCTTGAAAACGAGAAAGATCAGGAGATCCGGAAAATTTGGAACTCAATGCTTTGATGATATCTAATTTTTAACAAAAAAATGGTTTAGTTCATGATTCGATTCATACTTGTAATTATATATGCGAAATTGTAAATGAATGAACGTAGGAGTCGTTGACTACCGAAATAGAAGATTTCCTATTTTTCAGGGTTGAAATATTTATAATTCTTGATTTATTGTACGTGTGTGTAGTTGCTACATTGATGTTGGTCTTTTGCATCCCTCGATATTTCTATAATACAATGTACACGTACGTGTGTAGTTCCTAAATTGATGTTGGGCATGGGCATCTCTCAATATTCACAATCCAATGTTCAACATTGCATCATGAGTCTCCTTCCTCAAACGAATCAATGCCACCAGTCTTCGTCTTCTGAGACAAGCACGGAGTCGACATCTGTATCATCATCCACAGAAGAAGTGACAGTTTCAATCACTTCAGCACAAACAGCGGCGTACTTTTCGGGATACATTTTCATGTGCAAGACATGGACAGAGCCTTGAAACTTGCAAATCCTGACGTCAATACCACGTTCTATTCTCATTTCGATGAGTTCTTCGAGCTTCTGAGGATCGGTCACTGTGTCAGTGTCACTGAAAATGAAAGCCTGGCGCAAACACAGCTCACTGGTAATCATTTTGTTCCAAAACTCATCAGTCTCGGTGACCATTCCCAAGAGCCAGGCAATGAAGC
>Ga0115005_10005233_pt1 | contig 10285 bp, 8 predicted proteins | sample ArcOceMetagenome_FD_87163 | JGI IMG/M metagenome (GOLD analysis project Ga0115005, IMG submission 87163) | Marine eukaryotic phytoplankton communities from Arctic Ocean - Arctic Ocean - Greenland ARC118M Metagenome | ecosystem: Environmental > Aquatic > Marine > Oceanic | place: Arctic Ocean...
AATCATACAGCATAACTTTTTTTCTCAGGAACAGCCACATGATATTCACTCCATAAATTTGGATAGTCATTTTGAAAATAAAGGGTTTTCAATATTCTGCGTTCAAGAGCAAACACAATATATTGATATTCCAAAATACTTCCATTCTGAATATTTGAAAATAAAAAAGACTACCTTTTAACATTTTCTGTTAATTTTTTTCAAAAATATCGTACACTTTATAAACGACTTTTTTGGTTTCATCCCAATTAATCGTTTGTGCTTTAACCGACTGAGACGCCTTTTTGGAGTGGGACTAGTACTACAAAATAATTTAAGCTGTTGTTACTCCTTATGAATTACAATAACCATTATAGTTTAACAATTTTTTTTTGAGAAAAAAAAGGAATAGGAAAATTGGATTTTGTGGCGATTCGTCAGTTTTTGGCAAAAAGGTAAGTACTGTGGCAATCCGACAGCCCACAATATTGCATAAAAAAAGCCTATCATTGCTGATAGGCTTTTTTATTAAAGAAAGTTTTCTACTAAAATTAAACACGTCTAACGTTTACAGCATTTTCTCCTTTCTTACCTTCTTTCAATTCATATTCAACTTCATCACCTTCACGAATCTCATCAATTAATCCTGTAACATGAACGAAATACTCTTCGCTTGATGCACTGTCTGCGATAAATCCGAATCCTTTTGAATCATTGAAAAACTTAACTGTACCTGTTTGCATAATATTATTATTTTGATAATTTTGTTTAAATTATTTTCTGATTTAAAATGCTCTTTTTGAACACCCTAAATAATTTTTTTGACAAGAAGAGACTACTGAATATTAAATTTGTAGTGCTTAAATGCTACAATTTTTAAGAAACAGATTGCGATATCATTATAATCGCATTCATCTCTTCATAATCGAACCTTAAAAGTAAATCGCAAGAAGAGCCTATTATCGCTAATAATCTCTTCCGCGTAAAAGTTTTATATAAAGTTAGGCAACTCTAACATTTATTGCATTTACTCCTTTTCTACCTTCTGCCAATTCAAACTCAACATAATCACCTTCACGAATCTCATCAATTAATCCTGAAACGTGAACAAGATATTCTGCGCCTGTTGAATTATCTGTGATAAATCCGAATCCTCGTGCATCATTGAAAAATTTAACTCTACCTTCTTGCATAATATTATGGTTTTGATAAGCTTGTTTGAATTAACATTTGACTTAGAATGCTCTTTTCAAACACCTTAGAGCAATCTTTGCCGAAAAAAGGAAACTACTGAATATTAAATCTACAATATGTAAAAAACAAATTGCAAATTATATTCCTACTTTGTCTCTTCGTAATCGAATTTTGATACGTAGTCTTGAAAACAAGACCACAAAAAAAGAGCCTATCATTTCTGATAGGCTCTTTATTTAAAAAAGTTTTATACAGAAATTAAACACATCTAACTTCTACAGCGTTTAACCCTTTTTTGCCTTCTTTTAATTCATATTCAACAGAATCACCTTCACGAATATCATCGATTAATCCTGAAACGTGAACGAAATATTCTTCGCTTGTTTCACTATCTGCGATAAATCCGAATCCTTTTGAATCATTGAAAAATTTAACTGTACCTGTTTGCATAATATTATTATTTTGATAATCTTGTTTAAATTAACTTTTGGTTTGAAATGCTCTATTCGAACGTTTCAATAATTTTTTTTTGATAAAAGAGATTACTCATGACTGAACTTTGTAAGTTTAAATTTACAATATCTGAAAGTAAATTATACTATAATTACAGTCGCAGTTATTTCTTTATAATCAAATTTTGACGTGTGGTGTTCTAAAAAAGAAGCCACAAAAAGAGCCTATCACTGATGATAGGCTCTTTTTTATAAAAAAGTTTTATGTAAAGTTAGGCGATTCTAACATTTACTGCGTTTAATCCTTTTCTACCTTCTTGAAGATCAAACTCAACAGCATCGCCCTCACGAATATCATCGATTAATCCTGAAACATGAACGAAGTGTTCTTTATTTGAACCTTCTTCTGTAATGAAACCAAATCCTTTAGAATCATTAAAAAACTTAACTGTACCTTTATTCATTTTAATATTTATTATGATGTAATACTTAAAAACCCAAAGGTATGCTTATATATTTATTTTCCTACCTTTTAGTAAAGAAAAAATTCATTTTTTTGGAAAATCAATAAATTAAGTTACTTATTAACATTTTATTAAGGATTTTCACATTTTAAGAACCAAAAAAAGGTGAATATTTTATTTTTTCAAGAAATTTATCAATTTTGTAAAAGGTTAGACTCTTTCAAAAAGATGGTAAATTTTGCTTTTATCCGGTATTAATTTTTATTTATTTAGCTAGTTTCAAATCAATATTTTTGGTTAACTTTTCTGGTTAATTAAAAAAAACTGATACGGCTTTTGACGGATAAAACAAATCAAATTCTTTAGAGCGATAACTCCAAAAAGTCAAAAGCATTTTAGTATAATTGGATTTCTGAGTTCAATTCACTAAATTTCGTAGATTTTTTAAATTTGTTCATCTACTATTCTACCATTTGACTCAATAATTTATGAATATTCCGCCTACTATGTATAAAAGTAAAGCGATAACGATTTCAATAATACTGGAAAAATATGTTTAAAAAATTAAAAGGATTATTCGTTGTAGAAGATAATACGCCTGAAAAAACAATAAATAGTGCTAAAACCACTAAAAAAATAACTTCTACATCTTCAAAGGGAAATACAATCGTCAAGACGAGTACTACGACTCCACGAACGGTAACAAGTACCGACACAAAAGGAGAAGTGAATGATAAGTTTTTGAAAATTCTTTTTGATGCTTTAGAACAAAATAATCTGGAAGGTTTTGATTATTTAGAGTTCAAAAAATCTTTACAATCCTTGAGTACAATGCCAATGGATGAGGCGACTCGATTTAAGTCAGCTTTTGCAATGGCAAATTCTATGAGTGTTTCGGCGAAGCAATTATTGGATTCTGCTGATTTTTATATTAATATTTTAACGCAAGAAGAACAAAAGTTTGAGAAAGCTTTGGCTCAACAGAAATCGACTAAAGTTCATTCACAAGAAGAGCAAGTGAAGCAATTGGAAATGAATGTGAAAGCAAAAGCGGAACAAATCACGAAATTGACACAAGAAATTGATAAATTGCAGCAACAAGTGACTTCTACGAATACTGAAATCACTAAACAAATGTCAAAAGTGGCGAAGACAAAAAATGACTTTATGGCTTCTTATGATACTGTGACCGGTCAAATTCAAGATGATGTTGCCAACATGAAGAAATATTTAATTGGAGAAACGAAGGAAAAACCTACTGAGAAATAGAAAGTTGGTGGTATCGTTCTAACTTAGTGTTTTTAACATTGTTAAAAATGATTATTTTATCATAACAGCGATGTTTTTGATAGTTCATTATAAATTATTAAATCAAAAAATTAACACCTTATAAATATTAGAAATAAACTATGGATACTCAGAATTTAAAACCGAAAAAATCATTTTGGCAAAGACCAGAAGGAGTTACAGGTGGATTATTTGCATTGGCCGCTTTAGGTGGACTTGGATTTGTATTATTTACAGCTTTACCGACTTTAATCATTTTGGCACAAAATACTTTATATCTAGGTATAATGATTGTCGCAATTGCGGCACTGCTTTATATGGTATTTGATCCAAAGATGAGAAATTTGATTTGGTACAGTTACAAAAGTGTAATGCGATGGGTTACGGGAATATTTGTTCAGATTGATCCGATTGGCATATTGAAATCTTACGTGGAAGACTTACGTGATAACTTACGTAAAATGAATAAGCAGGTTGGAATTTTGCGTGGTCAAATGCACAAACTGCAGGAAACAATTAATAATAATAAAAAAGAAATTGCTAATAACTTAGCATTGGCAAACAAAGCAAAAGAGCGTGAAAAACAAAACGTAATGGTTTTGAAAGCTCGTAAAGCTGGTCGCTTGAAAGAATCAAATGTAAAATTGGAAGATTTGTACAAAAAGATGGAAGTCTTATACCGTGTTTTGGTGAAAATGTACGAAAATTCTGAAATTATGATGGAAGACTTGAAAGATCAAGTTTCTGTCAAAGAAACAGAACGTAAAGCGATACACGCTTCTCATTCTGCCATGAATTCTGCAATGAGTATTATTTCTGGTAATGGTGACAAACGTGAAATGTTTGATATGGCTTTGGAAGCAATTGCGGATGATGTGAGTCAAAAAATTGGTGAGATGGAACGTTTCATGGATTTATCTACCAACTTCATGGATTCTGTGGATTTACAAAATGGCGTTTTTGAAGAACAAGGAATGTCATTATTAGAGAAATGGGAAAAAGAAGGTACTTCTTTGTTATTAGGGGAGGAAAAAGAAAATTTATTGTTAGATGCAAATAACGATATGAGTACTTTAGACTTAAATGCTCCTATCAAAAAAGCAGCTGAAATACCACATGATAATCAGTATAATAAATTCTTTGACTAATTCTTTTGACAGGATTTACTGAATTTTATAGATTTTTTTTCAAAACTATGACTATTTTGTAAATCCTGTTTAGAATTAATATTATTAATAATTCAGACTTTTGGAGATTACTATTTTGAATTTAGTAAAACTCTAAAAATCTTATCTAAGAAAATAAAATGGCAGGAAAAACACGATTAACACCTTTTGCAAAATTACTAATAGTTGTTGTACTCGTAGGTGGTTTATATTTTGGATTATCGATGGCCGGTGTATTAGATGGTCTAATTCCTTCTCCTAATAATGACAACAGTGGTCGAGAACAGATTGAAACTGGTGATTTGGTGACGGATAAAGATGATATTATTAATATCGGTGTTGTAACTTGGGGTGGATACGCTGGTGGACAATATTGGAATAATGGCTTTGAAGCAACAAAAGCTTCTCGGTTTTATAAAGAACATGGTTTCGCTGTAAAATTTAAAGTTTTAGATGATTTTGTGCCTTCTCGGGATGCTTTCAATGCCGGTGAAGTCGATTTATTATGGTGTACAATTGACGCTTTTCCTACAGAAGCAAGTGGTTTGGATGCTCAAGTTGTCTTTCAGTCAGATTGGTCAAGAGGTGGAGATGCGATTGTTGTGAATCGTGGAATTAATTCAGTCGCAGATTTGAAAGGTAAATCTATTGCTGTAGCGGCTTTAACACCTTCTCATAGTTTCTTAATTTGGTTATTGGATGCCGGTGGTTTGACGACCAAAGATGTTAATATCATTGAAGTTGAAAGTGCAATTAATGCGGCAACAGCATTTAAAAGTAGACAGGTGGATGCAGCTGTTGTTTGGAGTCCAGATGATCAAGATTGTGTGGAAAAAGTTCGTGGGGCAAAGGTATTGGAAAGTACTAAAAATGCATCAAATATTATTGCGGATGTGTTCATTGCGAAAAAGGATTATATCGCTGCAAATAAAGAACGCTTAGGTCAATTATATGAGGGTTGGATGCGTGGAGCAGCAGAAATTAATGCTTCTGATGAGGCAAAAGTGACTGCGTCAAAGATTTTAGCAGCAGGATTAAACCTACCAGACGATTTTTGTTACAATGCAATTAATAATGTTCGCTTAACCACTCACGGTGATAATGAAAACTTCTTCGGTATGAATCGAGATTATAACGGGGTGACCGGTGAAGATTTATATAATAAGATGGGTACGATTTATACGAACTTGGGTTATATAAAAGAGCGCGTTCCAAGTTATCGCTTGGTTACGGATAAAGGTATTGTTACAAATGCAAACTTAGCAGGACAAGATGGACAAGCGGCGGAAGATAAAAAAATATTTACGGAAGCAACAGACGAAGATAAAACGAAAGAAGCGATTTCTTCAAAGCAAGTAAGTATCAGTTTCCGTTCGGGTGAATACAAGTTGGACCCAAATGCTAAAACAATTATTGATTTACAATTCGCAGATATCGCAAGAACTTTCTCGAATGCACGTATTCGTATTGAAGGAAATACGGATAATGTTGGGAATCCTAAAAGCAATAAAAAATTATCTTATTTGCGTGCACAATCTGTGGCACAATATTTACAAGAAGAATATGCTTTCGATCAAAATCGTTTTGTAATTATCGGTAATGGTTCTGATAAATCAATTGCAGATAATAGTACAACTGCCGGTAAAGCTCAAAATCGTCGTACTGATTTTGAATTAATTGCAGAGTAGTTTCTTATCTGAATTATGAACTATAATTATTCGTTACAATTTAGTAATCAGAACTAAATTATATGATTTATCTTTTGACAAGTCATATAATACTAAGGTTTCAAGGGACACGATTTTAGATAAATCTTGTCCCTTTTCCTTTTAAGGTTGACAATAAAATATTTCAATATCCAAAAATCCAACCCATGAAAAGATATTCTAATCTAACTTTTTTATTAATATCCCTTTTTTCAATAATTTCTATTCCGTCTTGTATTATTATAATCAATGAGTCTGGTGATAAAAAAAAAACAATAAAAGAGGAACAAGTAAAAATCATTGATACCGAATTTGAGGAAAAGGAAACAATAAACATTGGGGTTGTCACATGGGGCGGATATATTGGTGGACAATACTGGAATAAGGGTTTTAAGGCTAATAAAGCTTCTAACTTTTATAAAGATTATGGACTCAAAGTCGAATTTAAAGTTTTAGATGAGTTTAGTACTTCTCGTAATGCTTTCGACGCTGGTGAAATAGATTTATTATGGTGTACGGTCGATGCTTTTCCAATAGAGGTCAATGGATTGAGTGAATTTGAGTCACAGTTTTTATTTATAGTCGATTATTCTAGAGGTGGCGATGCAATTGTTGTAAAAAAAGGAATTAAAAATTATAGCGACTTAAAAGGTAAAAAAATTGCAGTCGCTCCAATGACACCTTCACACACTTTATTACTTTGGACATTAGAACAAGCAAACTTAACAACTGATGACGTCATTATTATTGAAGTACCGAGTGCTATTGATGCAACGACAGCTTTCAGAGGAGGTGCTGTTGATGCAGCGGTTGTTTGGAGTCCTGATGACCAAGATTGCATTGAAAAGGTAAATGGTGCAACCATTTTGATGACTTCAAAGGATGCTCCTTATTTAATTTCGGATGGATTCATTGCAAAGAAAGAATTCATTGAAAAGCATAAAAAACAATTACAACAATTATATGATGGTTGGATGAAAAGTGTAGCGATTATCAATCATTCTGAGAAAGCAAAAAAAGAAGCGGCTAAGATTTTAGCGGAAGACTTGAGTCTTCCCGAATATTCCGCTTATCATATGATTAAGAATGTCCGGTTAGCCAATCATGGTGATAATATGCAGTTTTTTGGTTTAGATACTGATAAAAATAATTTCTCAGGAGAAAAAACCTATTATGAAATGATAAAAAAATTCCAAAAATTAGGCTATATCGGAGAGGATATTCCAAGGTGGTCGACTGTTTCAAATCCAATATTAGTTGAAAATTCAATATTAAAACCAACAGATAAACAAGCCGCCGAACAATAAGTAAGTATCCATTTTTAATTGTTCTAAATTTGGCTTATTATTGTTCTAATTCAAAATAAAATCTGAATCAAAACCAAATGAACGACTTATTCAAATTACGAGGTTCACTTTCCTCCCAACAAAATATTATCCTAACCATTATTGGTATCATCATTCTCTTGGGTTTATGGTCGCTTTTGGCTCACGTAAAATCAGAAGTCAGGGTCACGCAAATTGACCAAGAAAATCTAAAAATCGAAGATAGAATGTATTATGATAATGATTCTATTCTATTCGATAATGAAATTGCGTTAACTCTAAAAACGGATACGGAATTATTAAAGTACGGTTTAAAAAAGAAACGGGTTTATGCCGTGTTGCCTTCTCCCCTATCTGTTTTAAAGTCTTTCAAAGAATTACATACGCAAGATTTCTTAATTATAAATAGTTTGCAATCTGTAAAGTTGAATCTTTTAGGTTATATCGTTGCGATTGGAATTTCGATTCCCTTAGGTTTTGCATTAGGTTTAATCCCACTTTTCAGAGGTTTATTTTCTCGAATATTTGATTCTTTCCGATTTATACCTTTAACCGCCGTTACTGGTATTTTTGTGGTTTGGTTGGGTTTAGGGAATGAAATGAAGGTTTCTTTTTTAGCTTTTGGTATCATTGTTTATCTCGTTCCTGTCGTCGTGCAGCGAATTGACGAAGTTAAAGATGTTTACTTAAAGACCGTTTTTACACTTGGAGCGACAGATTGGCAAACGATAAAATCTGTTTATTTTCCTGCCGTAATTTCTAAATTATCAGACGATATTCGAGTTTTAACGGCTATTTCATGGACGTATATTACGATTGCCGAAATGCTGAATCGAAGTGGAGGAATTGGAGAATTAATCTGGATCGCTCGTCGCCAAAGTCGTATTGATAAAGCATTTGCGGTTTTGATTGTCATTGTATTAATCGGTATTGTTCAGGATAGAATTTTCCTTTGGATGGATAGGACATTTTTCTCTTATAAATATATGGCACGAAATACACATAAGTAGTCAAGACGACTTTTTTGATTATCCATAATTCTTATCATTGCCATTTATACATTCATTCCGTCATTGTTATTTATTCTAATAAATAGCAATGACGGGACCTTTAAAACAAATCAAAAATGAATCTAATTCAACTTTGTAACTTTAGTGATTTACAAGAAAACCAACCTGCGCCACAACAGGTCAATGGCCTAGATTTAGTATTAATAAAATATAATGACGGCAAAGATCTTTCCGTACTTTATGGTCGCTGCTTACATCGAGGAGCATTAATGTCAGACGGTCACGTTGAAGGTGAAAATATTATCTGTGGGGTTCATAATTGGGATTATCGGATTGATACCGGCGTTAGTGAATATAATGATAAAGAGGTTTTACATAAGTTTCATTCAGAAATCAAAGATGGAACTATTTGGGTTGATGAAGATGAAATCAATGAATATTTACGCAAACATCCACAGCCGTTTAATCGTGATGAATATTTGGGGCAATATGCCGATACACATCCCGAGAGTACCGAACCTTATACCGGTTACATTAAAGAATTAGCAAAAAATGGCTTAAAAAACTACGGACATCATGGACCTTCAGCTTCGATGGGCGTAAATAGAAACACCTTACCAAAATGGGAAGAAATTCAATTTTTACCGGCTCAGTTAGCAACTCGACCACTTTTGGATCATGAGGAAGTAGCGACAAAAGTTATCATTGGCAAGAAAGCAAAAAAACCGTTGACATTGGATATGCCCATGTTTGTTTCGGATATGAGTTTTGGAGCATTGTCAAAAGAAGCAAAAATTGCTTTATCTAAGGGGGCAGAACTCGCAGGAACTGGTATTTGTAGTGGTGAAGGCGGAATGTTACCAGAAGAACAAGCTAACAATTCAAAATACTTTTACGAATTAGCATCAGGAAAATTCGGTTTTTCTTGGGATAAAGTTAAAAAAGCACAAGCGTTTCACTTCAAAGGTGGGCAAGGTGCAAAAACTGGAACTGGCGGACATTTACCAGGTCATAAAGTCACGGAGGAAATTGCAAGCGTTCGTGGAATAAAAGTTGGCGAAACAGCAATTTCTCCAGCAGCTTTTCCAGATTTATTTACAGTCGAAGATTTTCGAAAAGTGGCTGCCGAAGTTAGAGAACGAACCGGCGGTATTCCTATCGGTTTCAAAATCGCAGCAAGTCATGTTGAAAATGATATCGATTTTGCGTTGGCCGTTGGTATAGATTATATTATTCTAGATGGTCGAGGTGGCGGAACTGGTTCTGCTCCAACAATTTTACGAGATAATATCAATGTACCAACGATTCCTGCATTGGCAAGAGCCAGAAAACATATGGACAAAGTTGGTGCAACGGATGTGACTTTAATTATTACCGGTGGTTTGCGAGTAGCAGAAGATTTTGCAAAAGCAATGATGTTGGGAGCAGATGCAATTGCGGTTGCGAATTCTGCTTTACAGGCAATTGGCTGTTTGGGAATGCGTGCTTGTGGTAGTAATAATTGTCCGGTTGGAATTGCAACACAGAAAGAAAATTTGAGAAGTCGATTGATAATTGACGGTTCTGCACAGCAATTATTTAACTTTTTTGATGCGTCTAATGATTTGATAAAAGTCATTGCGAGATCTTGTGGCTATGATGATATTTCAAAATTCAACCTCAATGATTTAAGTACTTTTGATCACGACTTGTATCGTTTGGC
>Ga0115005_10005235_pt1 | contig 10281 bp, 9 predicted proteins | sample ArcOceMetagenome_FD_87163 | JGI IMG/M metagenome (GOLD analysis project Ga0115005, IMG submission 87163) | Marine eukaryotic phytoplankton communities from Arctic Ocean - Arctic Ocean - Greenland ARC118M Metagenome | ecosystem: Environmental > Aquatic > Marine > Oceanic | place: Arctic Ocean...
AATCAAGCGGTTGCAAAGTTGCTAAGAATAATATTTGAAGATGCCAGCTCCAAAACAGACGAAAAAGAGACAAAGGAGCAAATCTTCAGGAGGAGAAAAGGCCGATCTCCTGCCCTCTGCTGGTTACCTCCTGACTTGCGACGCTCCTACTAAACAATTCATCAAGAGCTTCAATGAATCAAAATCCATCGATAAGAGATTCATTATTGAGGACCTAGATCCTACTCATTTACTCGTAAAGGAGAAGGCGCGGGAAGAGATACTATCTCAGGTGGAATCTTGGATGGATTCTGTGAGTACACATTTCAATTTGTCGTCGCATCTATTTATATCATTGAAATCTCTTGCTCATTTTCGTTGATTGCCATACAGAATGTATTTTCAAACATTCAGAGCGGCGTGGGAGAAAATCTGGAGACATGACAGGATTTATTAAAAGGCGTCTGTAAGTAATATCAATTCAATCCCCAGGTATTGACATGATGATGGTATTGGCACCCGAACCTGCGCGGGAGGTAGAACGGTCACTGTGATCGCTGTACAGTATCGCGAGTGCGACAGTTGCTATTGAGAATAGATTTTTTTCAATAGGAAAGGGCGTTCAGTTGTCTTCACTAACTTTCATCTAGAGTACAATGCTCTGATTTGTATGTCCCTGTAATTTATAGGAAATCCAACTCAACATTTTGTAGGTAATTTGATAACAATTGTAGAATAGATCGATGGTAGAAAAGGCAACTTCGTGTATGTATTGATCCAAAATATAACAAACAAACGATTACATAGGAATAGATTAGAACTCTAGAAACTAATTGCATCCATGATCTCTGTGTATCTTTCCTCTGATACAGCGCCTTTGATCCAGCCATTCCATAGATGCCACTGTTCAGAGGTGGCACAAACCCATAGAGCGTGATCAAATGCTCGAGCTCTAGGCATACCTCCATCGTGCGTATCAAGAATATAGTTTGCATGCTGAACGAAAAACTTAAACTCTGGAAGGTCAACCACAATGGCTAGCAGTTCATTTACCATCATATCTTTCAAATTCACGTTTGCCTTCGTCATCTCCATGATCTTCGGCATCATGATACTTTCTTCCTTCTTTAAATGTGCTTCATTCTCAGACTTAAATGCAGCGAATGCTTCCCTGATCTGATCGATATCATGTGCCTCAATCGCTTCATCCATAGTTTTTTCCAGGTCATCAAGGTCGTCATGATCACCTATCATGCCTTCCTTCGCAGCAAGACCATCAAACTGTTCATTGAGAATGGAAAAGAAACCCTTGGGAGTCATATTATCTCGGTTTCCTTCTTCCATGAGTTTATGCATTTCCATCCATTTGTGAAGGCGGTGATATGCTTCAATCGCGTCATCCAAATGCTCCTTATCTAGGTGATCCTGTACATCAATGATACTTCCTCGGATAACTTCATGGCCGTTGCGCATAATGGCAAATATCATGGGTTTAGGCTTTTCTTTAGGAGGCGAAGCGTTCTCAGGAGAGGGGAGAACCGTCTCCGGTGCTGGAGAAGGATGAGAAGCGTCTTGTTTAGGTTCTGAAGGTTCCGTGCCGGTGAGCTTCCTTTCTGCATTTTTACTCTTACAGTTTCCCATGATCTTGCGTCTATTGAATTATCACTCAGTTCAAGAAAGCAGGATTAAGAAACTATCTGCTGTATAGAGTAAAGACTGTGCACAGAACACACAATCATCCCCCATCCAAACTCCAAACTCCAAACGAAAGAAAAAATGAAAAAGATACGTGTGACAAACGAAATTACATACATTATGTTCAATGTGCGTGCGCGATAATCAAATCTTGTACTATTTTTCAATTTACTTACAAAATTCCCCATTATTAGCTTATTTTACTGTAATACGAACTTACTAAACCAAATCAGTCTCGAAGAACTCTTTATGCAAACCTCCTATGCTCCTATGATACTTGGTGATACATCATTGGCATGAAGAAAATCTCTTTAGTAAAAGTTAGAGAGTCTGAAGTCGTCGGTAAAGTTGAGTGGGAGATGATTTGATCGTCAAATGTATTAGCTAGCGCAATGGGTTACAAGTTCAAAGTACTACTTTTAAGTTCTTCTAATAACCTATTAACTAATCATGATGACTTTATTATGATGACTTTATCTTGTTGGCAATATATTGCATAAATGAAAGTTTGTACTTTGTACCCCCCCCACACAACACACAACACCTTCGAACGACCTCCTACACTTGATTTCACGCTTGTTGATTGAGAATACTACAGTCATTAATGATGGACTCAACCAGGATAACGTACACGCTGTGCGTTTGCTATTTTATGGCTATGGTTGCTGTCGCAGATGCATTGGTCAATTCTGCTTTAACTCACAGTGATGTACAGACAATGTGAGCAGCAACTGTTTCGTCGTCTTCCTTCCCTTTTGCTGCACAGATTCAGATCTCTCGAAATTCTTTCATTTGTCGATTTATTGAGCTCACCGTGTTTGTCTCAACAGTGCTCGGGGCGGGGTAGCTGTAATACCAAATTTCCTTCCAAAAGATCTCGTTACTGCAATGCGAGCCGATGCTCGTAATCTATTCGAAGCAGGTACATTTCAGCCTGATGGACTGACCAATACTGCTCTTTCAAAAAAAGAACAAGGGTTTAGTGTAATTGCGGACCGTCAAACCTTTTGTGGCGGTGCCAATTGGGTGTCAGATTTGGGCGATTCTGGAACCAGGTTGGAGTTCAGAGATAGAATGAATAAGATCAAAGATCAGTTGGCTCTAGAGTTGAATAGGCCATCATTAAAGATTGAAGGTGAAAAGAGGCATGAAATGACATATAATTGGTACGAGCCTGGGGCCAAATTAGGCAGACATTTAGATGAACACCACGAGGAGACGAAGGGAGTCAAAGTAAGTTTGAATCGAACATGTGATTTGGGTCAACAAAAAAATTGATATCAGCAGGTTTCGAGGTGCTACCGTAGAAACCATTGCAGCTGTTACATGTTACATGCAGCCTCAATAGATAGTATCGCTAAATGTGATTTCCATCATCATCAAAATCTAACAAACAGGGATGGCTGCTTGATTCGCGTAGGAGTGTTACTTGGTTAGTTTATCTGAACGATGGATGGGCATACGAGGAAGGAGGGGCACTGCGTTGTTTTCCACGAAAAAATCTCAGTTCTCAACAGGTAGGATGTCACGAAGGAAATCTGCAAGTCGGTTGGCTTCGTGTTAAAGGCGAACATCCAGTATTTTTGGATTGTTTTCGTTCCAGCGGACAATCGGCCTTGTACACAGTCAAGGAGGGCAATCGCGAAGTGCTATCCTTGAGGGATTTTGATGTTCCTAGCCAGCCAATTGAATTTTCCAAGTTTCTTCCAACTCAAATAGGGGAAAGTTTCGAGCAGATATCTACAGCTAGACTCGACCCGCGCTTTGCAGCAGCAAAAGGCAACGAAGGTAAAGGACAAGGTTCTCTGTTGGCAGATAGGAACGAAGATCATTTTATGGATGTTCTTCCAGAGTCGGGCACCCTTGTGATCTTTGACTCCGTCAGCTTACCCCATCTTGTGCGCGAAGTCACTGGAAATCGTCAGCGCATTGCTTCAACAGGATGGTTTCATGAGGATAGTATCTTTTTAGTATAACTTCAAACTGGTATATATACTAAACTAAAGCTGTCAGCTAGTGCGCTACACCATTATTCAATATGCTAGCATGCTTTTGCTGTTCACGGCGCACAATATAGCTCGTGGAGAATAGAAATTCTCTTCCTACCATTGAATAACGAATAACGAATAACTTCGATGAAGGATTTTAGATATCCATCAAAAATGAGAATTGACACGAGAGTCGTGCGTGCAAGCAAATGCAGAAAAAGTGGCGCCCTCATGTCCACAGAAATCTTCTTAAAAAGTGCCTTGCTTCTTCGTTGACAGACACAGGACACAGGCTGCCATACGACCAACATACATAATGCATATGTCTGGCACACACACTTTCGCCAATCCAATTGTATTCCAATTGCAATACCAACGATATTATCTCATTAAATGCAGAGTGACGAAAATGACTCCATTTCGAACGAAAGCTTGAATGCAGATCAAGATGACGACAAGAACATATCAGCCCATACATCATCTGGTAGCATTAATGATAGCTCTATCCATATAAATGAGACAAAGAGGGCCACTGGTTACCAGGCAAAGAAACCAAACTGGTGGAAGAGGATGGCAGGTCGTAGAGGAACCAGTGGGCAAAGGAAAGCCATATCGCGAATGACTGCAAAGGGTTTTGTCATACCAACGAAGCTTGGTAAGTACCAACACGAAGTCAATGTCGCCCAAGTATTTGAAAATCCTCCGAATGGCGAAGCTATCACGTCCGAAAGTATCCTAGTACCACTTATCGTGGGGGAGAATGGTGCGAGGAGATCAAATGTTGAATGCATACCAAAGGATAAACATGTAGCTCTGGAGATAGGTTTCGGACTTGGTGACAACATTTTGACCAATGCTACCAAGTTTCCTCATCACCATTACATTGGAGCTGAAATACACCAGCCAGGTGTGGGCATCGCACTCATGAGAATGGAAAAGGCGATAGAAGCAGAAACGTTTTGGCTCGAGCAAACATGGGTAGATGAAAATGACTTGACCCAGATACAAGAACGAGAGAATGATCCTTCTATGAAGAAACCGTATGATAACCTTCGCATCTATCCTGGGGATGGCATCAAATTACTTGGATATTTACCTGATAATTCTTTGGATTCAATCTATTTGACATTCCCTGACCCATGGCCAAAGGAAGAGCATCATTACTGGAGAGTCATCCAAGAAGAAACCGTCTGTGAAATCGGAAGAGTCCTCAAACCTGGAGGGTGTTTTTATTTGGCCACGGACGCAATCGCCTTTGATGAATGGACGCAAGGTATTTTTCAAATCGTACTGGAAAAGAATAGACTACAGTTTGGAAATGAACGGTGGCTGGGAGTTGATCCCTGCCCCGATCGAAGCCTATGGTTGCCAGCGATTAGTAAGTACGAAGAAAAGGGAATTGAAGAAGGACGACACATTGTTTGCAGATGCTGGAAATACACTGGTGAGGAGATGTAAGTGTATGTATCCAATCAATCTAATAGTATTGATCCAAGCCGATTATTGTATTTAGAGTACTACACGTACCTGGAATGTGATGTATGTACGTCCATCAAACTGCCCTGAAACCATCAGTTTCAAGGCATTGCCTAAATGTGAAAATGTAACCAAGAAATCTAAGAATACGATACTATTGCAATGTGCATTATAGTGAGGTTTAGCTGAAAACTTAAACTCTTATAATATCTTCAACAAAAAGTGTGGTGTCTACATAGCCTAATAAAGACTGCTGATTCCAGGTTAGGCCCCAATCCTAGCGGTACAAAAATAATTGTCTTCGCACTGTTGTACGCTTACTTCCACCAAGGGTTTGCTCCGGTACGGAAGTCGGTTTCAGACCAGGTAGAGAAAAGAATCTTTCCGTCCTCAGCAGTTTCACAGTGTGCAAGAGCAAGGGGAAGAGGTGCAGGTCCGCGAACGACAGCTCCGGTAGGAGCGTACTGGGATCCGTGGCATGGGCACATGAACTTGTTATTGGGTGCAGACCAAGGTACGACGCATCCCAAGTGAGTGCACACAGCGTTAAGTCCGTAGGTCTCGAGGGTCTTGTCATCCTTGACGATAAGGTAGGTAGCATCTCCCTTAAGTCCTTGAGCAAGGGAGCGGTCTCCAACTTTCTTGGATTCAATGTACTCCTTAGCAAAAAGATCATTTCCAAGAGCATCCTTAGCGGTAACTCCTCCTCCTCCGCCTCCTGCTGAAGGAGGAAGGAAGAAGTAAACGTAAGGAAGTCCAAGTCCAGCAATGGTGACTCCAGCGGATCCTACGAGGATGAGGTTCATGATATTACGACGTTCCATGTCGATGTAAAGCTCTTCAGTTCCAGCACTGAGAGAAGTAGCAACGCGGCTAGCTCCAATTGGCGCAGGAGCGAATCCAAGAGCAGCTCCGGTAGAGAGGAGAGCGGTGGCGATTGAGAGAAGCTTCATCGTTCGAGTTTTATTTGGTAGGTTATGTTGTAGTGATCGTTTAGAATGGATCCTGCTAGCCTGGCAGATGGAGAAGAGCAGGTTGAGCTTTCGCTGAGGAAAACGAAACGCACAGGCTCCTCCTGCAGGTTCGTGGCGAATAGACCAATGGCCGCATACGTCACTGTCTCACCCGGGAAATTTGAAGAACCAACACATCACAAAAATTTGCGATAATACTAAACCTTCACGGACTAAAAGGATTTGCCAAGGGGGGCCTCAATGCCAGCAACGGAAACAAAACTCCACCCAGCAAAAAGGCTGTTTCGACGCACACAAGCGAGCACGACCGGGAGGTTGAACGACACTGACCGACTGTCAAATTGTGTGTGGGACTAACCTTCCTAAGATCCACTATCCCACCACTGCATGGCACTTGTGTTGGTTCTCTACTTCAGAGTAAACAACAGTTGACTTCGCCAGTGCGCAAGACTAACGCGTGAATCAGTTATTAAGACCGGAGTAAATCTTTTCGTGAATTGATTGCTAGAAAAGAAGAATCCAAGATCAATATACTAGCAGGTATATACTATACACTAAACAGCAACAGCAGTTTAAAGTTGATTGATATTAAATACTATCGATATCGATAATGGCATATAATACTTTGATGAATAAGTTCAGTGAAGGCAACCCCTCTGACGAAGCAGCTGGACCAATATATGAGCATGATGATGATGGTGTTAGTCTAGGTTACAGTGGAAGTGGAGTAAGCGAGACGAGCAGTGTCTATATACCTGTCAATGCTAGAAGTAGAGGCGAGCTTACGCCAAAGAAATCTCCTGGTGGGTCAGCAGTATTGGCAAGGGTGCAAATGTTTGAAGCACACAATGCAAAGATTCCGTTATCTCCTGCTCGTAATCAAGCAAGCCCCGTTGCGACCAAGGTGGTTACATCAGTGTCAGTGGGAGGAGGAACGAAGAAATTCGGTGCCAAGTCCAATCACCCGACAACTGCACCGTACATCACATCATCGAGCTCCAAGAACAGCACATCATCGAGCTCCAAGGATAGCTCGTCTGATTTTCAAGCATCAATGGCTCCTGAGATTCATGTGCCTGTTTTGGAACGAAAACAGATGGGCTTTCATCAGATTGTTGCGAACCCTACTCCAGAAGAGCCAGAATATAACAAGCAGAAATTGGAACCAAGATGGAATCCAATTACGAGTACAGATGAAAGTAATTATGCCAGAGATAAAGAATTTTCCAGGTCCATTCCTGATACTGTCGAACATGCAGTTGATAAGGCAATTGCAGAATCGAATGAGCTATCAGAGAGGAGAAGGAAGATGGCCATGGCGAAAAAGCATGCTGCGAATGTAAGGGCAAATAGTACTGAGAAACAATCCTCTCCTTCGTCCACTGATCCGTTGGACCGGCACGCTGCAAGTGCAAGGGGAAATAGTACTGAGAAACAATCATCTCCTGTATCCACTCATTCGGCTGCTCGCATTACTCCTGATCCATTGGATCGGGAAGCACATAAAAAACAAGATAACGATGTTTTTGCTTCACCGAATAGAATGAGAAAATTCAGAATGGTGGAAGCTTCCATGAAAAAGAACCTACTGAAAGAAAAAGGTCCTGATAGTATCAAGACAAATTCTTCTTCCTCTTCAATTTCAATCAGTTCAGCGGATTTCGGTGCAGAACCTGGTGTCATCTCATCCAAGTTTTCTACGGAGCAAAAGAACACGAGCATCCTTCTCGATCGTGGACTTCCAACAATCAATTCCAATGAAAATTCATCATTCAACGCTGAAAATGACTACATTGTAAGTCCATCTTCGTTGCCAGGAAAGAGGGATCGGCGTCGTGAATCGCATTTTAGCGATTTCAGCAGTGTCACCAGCCCTGGTCTTTCCGAAGGAGGAGATTTGGGCCAATCGATGTTTGGCCAAGGCAACATGGAAAGTCCCGCGAGAACAAGTCGAAGCAGTCCTCGACAGAAGGGATTTCATCATACAGATAGTGCGAAGAAGGTTTTCAATATGAGCGATGCCCAGTTTTCAATTTCAACTCCGACATCGAATCAGCGTCAGTCCAAACATGATTACTTTGCTCCTATCAATTTGGATGGAACTCCGAACTTGAGCTTCAATGACGATGGTGACGACGAAACCCAATTTAACAGTGTTAGTATGCAGGACAACTGCGACAAGAATAAATCGAAGGACTCCTTTCAGCCATCTGGTCACGCATCGAGCCCCAATTCGCATGAAGCTTCTGCAAAGGGGAGTGATGGAGGTTCTTACTTCTTTGCGGGCTCAAATAGGATGGTTGCAGATGAGTCTCAAGATAATAATTTCTTGCAAAATAATGTCAGATATCAAAATGACGTTTCACTTGAGCTTCCCCGTGACGATGACGCCGAATCATATACGGATAGTGTTACCAATGGAAGCTGGACAGGGCGTATGAGAGCACGAAAAGCCATGGAGCAGACAATGAATTCTGAGAAGATTGACCAAAGGATCGATCCTAGATTAAATGGAATGTCTTCAAACAGAAATGCCTCTCAACACAACGATGACAGTATGACAGTGACGGATAGAGTCATCAGCACTGTTCACACTGTCCAGGAGCAACAGAAGGCAGCAATGAGTGATGCACAGGAAGGTTTCAAGACATTCACAACTGAAGACCCAAAAAATGCTGCGATTGGATTAGGTGTTGCAGGTGTATTGTGTGGGGCAATCATGTTCGGCCCACTCGGCATTGTTCTCGGAGCAGCCGGCGTAGGAGTCGGGTATAAGTTTTCATCAATGCCAGAAGACGAGCGATCTGAAGTGAAAACTAAAGCGTCGAGTGCGATGCACAAGTTGCAGGAATCTGCTGTGGCTGCGAATGAGACGATCTCGACCTCCTGTGCCACTGCATGTGGGAATCCCCAATACGAAGAAAGTAAAAGTCCCGCCAATGAGACGATGATGAGATCAAATGTAAATGCGTTTTCACCTCCTCAGTCCGTAATGACGAACCAGGGGCTAGTACATCATGACAGTCATCCTGTTGGAATGAATTTGAAAGTGTCCAATGTGCACTTAATGCCCAAAGACATTGTTCCCAATAAATCTGAACAACATCAAACTCATCCTTCCAGAGCGCGACAAATTAGAAGGCTGACACCAGCATGTCGTCGAATGGGTAGAATCACACCTGTAGGGCAAATACATTCTCTCGACCCTGCTCTGCATCCACGTGCGTGGCTTGACGTAATGGCTTGCGATTGGACTACTCGTGATGAAAAGAACGAGGCAATGGAAGAAATCCTCCTGCTCGCAAAGGACAAGGTACGTTCAAAAACTTTGTAGTAGACTGATGGAACCCCATTATTTATTTTACTAGTCTGGAAACTAACAAATTCTACTTCATTTGGATGTTTAGAGTCACTCGCGGATGTTACTCGACGAAGGTATTCTAGACTCTCTCATGTACATTCTTAGAGCATTCTTTTTCAATTATGCAGATGTACAACGGGAGAATGGCGAACACAGTATACCTGTTGAAACATATATGTCAGATCCGAACTTCTTCCATTCAAAACTAGCAGCAAATTGCTGCGTTGCGTTTGGAAAGGCTCATTGCGCCATGGTGCGTACTAGTGGGGAAGAAATTGTAGCTGTTAATGCCGACGGGCCGGTGCCAATAACAGAGCAAGTAGCGAAGATGCTTTACGAAGTTCCACATCACATGGCAATGAAAACAGAATCAGAAGGAGAGATTAAAGAAGTCTTCAAGATCACAACAGAAATGTCTGAAGACCAAGCTGAAGACCTTGCTTCGTCAATTGTAAGCTTGTCTATGGGGAAAATTGAAATTCGACTGCAGGAATTTTAGACCACTAAAAGCGGGATCGTCACGAGATCTTATAAACCAGATGTTTTTATTCGTGAAGAATGCTGAATATTAAAATATATATATGAGTTAAAAATAAAATATAATATTTGAATACGTGCTACTCCACTCATTCTTCGTTATATAGCAATTGTCACTGCAAACTAACTATTAGTAAGGAGAGTGGTGGCCAATCATAGCGTATTTTACAGAGTAATCATAGAACACAACGATTCATTCAATCAGATGCATAGTATCAAAAGTACAGAGGAGGAGTGCAGCAGAGGAGGAGTACAGTTTACAGTAACTAGC
>Ga0115005_10005237_pt1 | contig 10280 bp, 10 predicted proteins | sample ArcOceMetagenome_FD_87163 | JGI IMG/M metagenome (GOLD analysis project Ga0115005, IMG submission 87163) | Marine eukaryotic phytoplankton communities from Arctic Ocean - Arctic Ocean - Greenland ARC118M Metagenome | ecosystem: Environmental > Aquatic > Marine > Oceanic | place: Arctic Ocean...
GAATAGTTAAATTACAATTAAGTTATTTTTTTAAATAAAAATGCTTTTCAAAGGCTTTTTGCCTAAATAAATAACATTTTAATGAACAAAAACACATGCTTAACATGATAAATAAAAAAGATTAATTAAATATTGGAGGCCTAGGAAAGCCATTCGGAGCCAATTTACCAGCCCCCCCTCTTTTTCCTTCCCAAATAAGAAGATCTGTTTCAACTCTTTTTCGACCACCATTCATTTTCCATGACAAACCTTCACTTCTATTAAATGAAGTGAAATCTGATAAAGTACCGTCTTTATAACGTTGAAGAATAACTCCCTTTCCTTTATTAAGAACAGGCAAATCATCTATAGGAAAAACAATCAATTTTCTATTATTTCCAACGATAGCAACAGTGTCTCCAGTAATTTCTTTACATGCTTTAGCTTTAACTTCTCCTTTAACATTAAGAATTTGCTTGCCCGTTTTTGTTTGAGCAATTAAATTTGCTGAGTTAAGCTTAAACCCATAACCATTAGTTGAAGCAATCATTACGTTGCCATCAAAATATGGAAAGCATGATATAATTTTATTTTCTGACTTTAAATCAATGGTTAAAGAAATAGGTTCACCGAATCCTCTTCCAGAAGGCAATTTATTAGCTGGAACAGAAAAAACACGACCATTATCGGCAAAGAAAATTATTTTATCGGTGCTTAATGCATGAACAATAAATGATTCTTTATCGCCTTCTCTATATTTAAGTTCAATATCTTTATCTAAATGACTTTTTTGGGATCTAACCCAACCTTGTTCAGATAGAATTATTGTGATTGGCTCTTTTAAAACAAAATGGTCTTCATTAAAATCTTCTACATCAGGTATATCTTCGATGCTAGTTCTTCTATTAACCAAATCACCGAAATCTTTTTTTAGAGATTTTATCTCACGAGACATAATATCCCATTGTTTATCTGTATTGTTAAGTATACCATTTAGATTTTCTAGCTCAATTTGCAAAGTTGTTAATTCTTTTTTTAATTCTATTTCTTCAAGCTTTCTTAAAGAACGCAATCGCATATCTAATATAGCATTTGCTTGAATCTCATTTATCGAAAAATATGAAATCAATGTTTCCTTAGGCTTATCTTCTTCTCTAATTATCTCAATAACTTTATCTAAATTTAAATAAACAGTTATATAGCCATTTAAAATATTTATTCTATTTTCAATTTGACCAACTCTAAATATAGTTTTTCTTTGAAGAATAATTTGCCTATGATTTAACCAAGACTGCAAGGCTTCTTTTAAAGACATAACTCCAGGAACATTCTTTTCATCAATTACATTTAAATTAAGAGAGAATCTTGTTTCTAAATCCGATTTTTTAAAAAGTGTTTCCATAATCATTTCAGGAGATAAGTTTCTGCTTCTAGGTTCTAATACTAATCTTATATCTTCCGCACTTTCATCTCGAATATCTGATAACATAGGAAGATGTTTATTTTCCATTAGTTCAGCAATTTTTTCTAACAATCTACTTTTTTGAACTTGATAAGGTATTTCGGTTACTACAATTTGCCATTGTCCAGCACTTAACTTTTCGATATTCCACCTAGCTCTTAATTTAAAACCTCCTTTACCAATTTTGTAGGCTTCTAAAATTGAGTCTCTACTTTCAACCAAAATTCCTCCTGTTGGAAAATCAGGCCCTTGAACATAATTGATTACAGTACTGTCTGAAGCATTAGGAAATTTGATTAAATGGATTATAGCATCGCATAATTCTCCAATATTATGAGGAGGAATAGAAGTAGCCATACCAACTGCAATTCCTTGAGAACCATTAGCTAGTAAATTAGGAAAAGCTGATGGAAGAACTTCAGGTTCTTTACCTTCATCATCATAAGTAACTCGAAAATCAACAGTATCTTGGTCAATATCTAATAAAAGCAGTTCTGCTGCCTTAGTCATCCTTGCTTCAGTATATCTCATTGCAGCAGCATTATCACCGTCGATATTTCCAAAATTTCCTTGACCATCAACAAGTGGATATCTTAATGCAAAATCTTGAGCCATCCTTACCATTGAATCATATATAGCAGCATCACCATGAGGATGAAATTTACCCATCACATCGCCAACTACTCTAGCTGATTTTTTATAGCTTAGATTATAGTTAAGTTTTAATTGCCTCATTGCATATAAAACTCTTCTATGAACAGGCTTAAGGCCATCGCGAACATCAGGCAACGACCTAGATGTTATGGTTGACAAAGCATAAGATAAGTAACGTTCTGATATAGCTTGTGAAAAACTAGTTAAAATAATATTATTGTCTTTTAAATCGTTATCACTCATTGACTTAACCTTTTTTAAAAATTAAAATTTTTCGACCATTTCTATAAATCTAGTTCTAGCTTTAGGCATAATATTACTTTTTTCATTATTAATAGAAGCTAATAATTTGTTTTCAAAAAAATAAGTAGTAATTTTTAACCCTGCAACAATTTCATTATAAAAATTAGAACCTAGATGAACAAACCCACCTAAAAAAAAAGGTAATGCTAATAATTTAGGGGCAAATTTACCAGCTCCATGCATTGAAACAGCTTTTCCTGTTTTAGGACTTACAAAATACAGATCATTTTTACTTCCTGTCACAGCACATTCATTCAGTTTTAAGGCAAAACCTATAGATCCTAAAACACCTATTTCCCATTTAACATATCCTTCAAGCCAATAATCAATATTTCTATCATCATCTATAAGAATTAGATTTAAAAAAGCAATTGAAGCATTATAAACTTCTTCATATTTTTGTCTTTCTGGCAAAATTTTTTCTAGTAATGAGCACATTGCACTTAAAGCTAAAAGCTTTAGTTTATTATCAAATATTTTACCTGATACAGAAGAAATTAATTCAATTTTATAGTTCCCCATCTGTTCAACTAATCTTGATTTCCATGTAACAGAGACAAGATTCCCAGGCTGAGCTTGTGAAACTACATTTTTGCTTGAATTACCTGATAACCATCCAGCATGCTTTCCGTGATTTTGAGTAAGTATCTGAGTAATTAAGCCTTTTTCACCATATTTTCTAACTGATAAAATAATACCTTGATCTACCCAATCAGGCATTGAAATCAAGGCCTATGGAAGAATATTTTCTAGGATCTTCCATCCAATTTTTTTTGTATTTAACAAACAAAAAAAGATGGATTTTACAATTTAACAACTCTTCTAATTCTTTACGTGAAGCAATACCTACTCTTTTAATATTCTGTCCACCTTTACCTAGTATGATAGGTTTATGGCTTTCTTTATTAACATATATAACTTGCTCAATATTAATGCTCTTATTAGGGTTTATTAACCATTTTTCAGTTTCAACCATTAAATTATAAGGCAATTCTTGATTCAACGTATTAAATAACTTTTCTCTTGTTATTTCTGATGCGAGCAAAGCTTCAGGTAAATCAGATATTGTATCTTTATCATATAAAAAGGGGTGTACCGGCATTATACCTGCAAGATAAGAGAGCAAATCATTGCATCCACTCCCATTTTTAGCTGAAATCATAAAAATTTTTTTAAAGTCAAATAGTTTTTCAAGATTTAATGTTCTTTCCAACAGCTTATCTTTAGAACACAAATCAATTTTATTTAAAACTAAGATTACAGAAGCTTTGATTTTTATAAGTTTTTCTATAATTTTCAAAGTTTCATCATTAATTTTGGCTCTAGAAACATCATGAATAAAAATTACATTATCACAATATTTAAGCTCTGACCAAGCAGCAGAAACCATGGCTTTATCTAATCTCCTTTTAGCATCAAAAATGCCTGGTGTATCAATAAAAATAATCTGAGATTGAATGCCTTTTTCCTTATCAATATCATATAAACTAATCCCTTTTACACAAAATCTTGTGGTTTGAACTTTATGAGAAACTATTGATATTTTTTTACCAACTAGCTTATTTATTAACGTAGATTTTCCTGAATTAGGAATTCCTAAAATATTAACAAAACCAGATCTGTTTTTTAATTCATTATCCAACAAAACACCTTAAAATAGTTATTAAAATTAAATATTTAAAAATTCCAACAATTTGCTGGCCGCGATTTCTTCTGCAATTCTTAAACTGGATCCTTCACCTAACTTAACATTGTCTTCATTAATGCTAACCGACACAGTGAAAACTGGATTATGATCAGGACCAGATTTATTAATCATCGAATATTTAGGTAATTCTTTATATTTTTTTAAACAAAGTTCTTGAAGTAAAGATTTAGAATGCCTGAGAGGAGGTGAGCTTTTAGAAACCATGTTTAGTATTTTTTTTTCTATAAAATCTCTACATTCATTGATATTAGAATCTATATAAATTGCTCCAATTAGTGATTCTATAACGTCACTTAAAATAGATTTATTATTATATAAATTATCTCCTTTTTGAGTTTGTATAAAGTCTGATATATTCAGATTTTGAGCACATTCAGCAAGAAAATCTTGATTAGCGTATTTTTGATAGTAATCGTTTAAACAACCTTCATTAACTTCAGGAAATAATTTAAAAAAATATTCAGCTAATATTAAGCCTAAAACTCTATCACCAAGAAACTCTAATCTTTCATAATTTGGAGAACTTGAGATAGAAGAACTTGAATGAGTTAAAGCTTCAATTAATAAACTTTGGTTATTAAATTTATAATTTATTTTTTTTTCAAATTGATCAAGCAGCAATTACTTAATAGCCTCCCCTATTCTAGAAAATCTTATAGATTTGTGCCATTTCCAAAATTCATAAAAAGATGCTGAATTATCATGAGAAAAGAAAATTATTTGTGCTTTTCCTATTAAGTTTTTTTTAGGAACAAAACCTACTTCAGATGATCTGCTATCTCTACTATTATCTCTATTATCACCCATAAAGAAAAAATGATCTTTAGGAACTTTAAATTCTATAGTATCATCAAAATTATCAATATCACTATATTCTATAATCTTATGATATTCACTTCCTTCAAAGGTTTCTTTATATTCTATTAAAGTCTGCTGATTACCGTTAACATTTTTCATTGTTCCTATATTAGTTTTAATCCTATTTACACTTTTACCATTTATAAACAAAATACCTTCTTTTACTTGTATTGTGTCATTAGGCAATCCAACTAAGCGTTTAATATAATCTATGCTTTCGTCTCCTGGCTTTCTAAAAACAATTACGTCACCTCGTTCAGGGGAATTATCAAAAACACGATCATTAATAGGCATCACTCCAAATGGAAAACTATATTTAGAGTAACCATAAGAATATTTAGAGACAAACAAATAGTCTCCAACCAATAAAGTAGGTATCATTGAACCAGATGGGATATTAAAAGGTTCAAAAAAAATAGATCTAAAAATAATAGCAATAGAACCTGCAACCATTAACGTTTTGAACAACTCTCCAAAACTATTTTTTGCAACACGCATACTAAAATCTCCAAATTGATCTAATCTATAAAAATTAACACTTTGATATATGCATTACCTATTTAATTTGAGCAAGAGAAATAACTACAAAAGCTATTACGTAAGGAGGTTCATCAGATAGTGAAATATTAAATTTTAAATTACCCTGTAATATTTTTTCTTGTATTTTTATATATTCTTGTGTTTTACCAGTAAAATATAAATAAGGTTTTCCATTATTGTCATTTAAAATTTCTATTTCTTTGAATAACAAGCCATCTCCTCTTTGTGGGCTCATAGCTTTCCAAAAAGCTTCCTTAGCTGCAAATCGTTTGCTTAGAAATAAATTTTTATTTTTTAACTTTTTATCAAGAAAACTAATTTCATTTTGACCATAAATTCTTGAAATAAACTTTTTATTAAATTTTTTTACAATAACATCTATTCTTGAAGCATCCAGAATATCTGTGCCAATTCCAAAAATCATTTGATAGCATCTTCAATAATCTTACGCATTTTTATAATTACATTATCTAAGCCATGAAAAATAGCTTCACCAATTAAAAAATGTCCTATATTTAACTCTACTATATTAGGTATTGACGCAATCAAAGATACATTTTCATAGTTTAAACCATGACCAGCATGAGAAGCAATTTTTAGTTTTTGAGCTTGTAAAATACATTCTTTCATTTTTTTTAATTCCGATAACTTATCCTTATTATTAATTGCATTAGCATATGATCCTGTATGAAACTCTATTGTTTTAACACCAAGATTATGAGATGCTATTAATTGATTTTCATCTGGGTCTATAAATAAACTTACATTTATATCACTATCTAACAAAGGATTTATGATCTTCTTTAAATTCTCAATATTGGAATAAACATCAAGACCTCCTTCTGTAGTAACTTCCTGTCTTTTTTCGGGAACAAAGCATACAGAATGAGGTTTAAATTTTTTAGCTATAGAAACCATCTTTTCATTAGCGGCAATCTCTAAATTTAATGGTATTTTTATAGCTTCTAATATATTTTGAAGATCAATTTCATTAATATGACGCCTATCTTCTCTTATATGAACGGTAATCAAATCTGCTCCTGCTTTTTCAGCTAATTGTGCAGCTCTAGATACGTCCGGTAAAAAACCACCTCTGGCATTTCTGATAGTAGCGACGTGATCTATGTTTACGCCTAATCTAATATAATTTTTCAATATCATAACCCTATAAATTCAATTGATTTCAAGTATTATTATTTTTTCTCTTTTTAGCTTTTTTATATGATGAAACAAAGCTATACATAATTGAGTATGAAATTATCCAGATAGGCACAGCCATAACAGAAGCTCCAATTAACATCGGTAACAAAACTTCATAAGTTTGATTAAGGATCAAATTAACATTTATTTCATTTATTATATTAGTATCTGGCTTAGAAATTATAAATACACCAATATTATAAATTAATCCCCATATAAGAGGAAAAGTAATTGGATTACCAATAGCCGTTCCTATCAATGCAGCAAAAAGATTGGCTCTTAAAAAATAAGCAAATAGTATAGCCAAAAGAAAATGTAATCCTAGCAAAGGTGTAAACGAAACCATTGATCCACATGCAAACCCTGCTGAAATCGAATAGGTAGAACCTGGGATTCTATTTAAACGAAACCAATAGTATGTGCCCATTCTTTTTAAATTATTAAATGATAAAAACTTTTGAATAAAAAATTTAAAAGATTTAGATTTTTGTTTTTTAAAGATTGACATTTTAATCTTTACCTCTTTCAATACTTTCAACAAATTGGGACAATCTAAGGGCAACTATAATCTGATTTAAATGATTAACATTTTTTACTTCAAGATCTATATTAAATTTATAAAAGTCTAAATCTCTTGAAATTACCTGAATATTAGAAATATTTCCTTTGTTTTCACTAATTATTTTTGTAACGTCAGCTAAACTTCCTGGCTCATTAGCTAAAACTGTAACTAAATTTCCTTTGTGAAAGGCATCTCCTTCTCTTTCCCAAGTAATTTCAAGCCACATTTCTGGCATTTCTTGAAATTTTTCTAGCGAAAAGCAATCTATTGTATGAACAGTAATACCTTTTCCGGTAGTAACAATCCCTACAATTCTTTCACCTGGTAATGGATGGCAACAGTGGGCATAATGAATAGCCATACCTGGGATAACGCCTTTAATTTTTATTTTTTCTTGTATGTTATTTTTTTTCAATGCAGTAATATTTTGAGTTTCTAATTTTTTATTAGGATATAAAATACTTAAAACTTCTCTAGAATTAATATTACCTTTTCCTATTTGTATTAATAATTCTTCTAAATCAGATAAACCATATACTTCCATTACTTTGATAAGACTTTTTTCATGTAATGTTTTATTCTGCTGTCTAAATTCTTTTTGTAATAAAGCTGTTCCCATTTGAGAAAACTCTTTAATTTCTCTATTTTTGATAAACCTTTTTATTCCTGCTTTTGCTTTTCCAGTTATACAACTATCAATCCATTTTGGATCAGGAAATCCATTTTCAGAAATTAAAATTTCCACTTGATCACCATTATTTAATTCAGTTGTGATAAGTCTAGTTTTATTATTTATTTTTGCTCCAACAGCCGAATTGCCAATTTCTGAATGAACTGCATATGAAAAATCAACTGCATTTGCTCCCTTAGGAAGAATAATAAGATTACCTTTTGGCGTAAAACAAAAAACTTGATCATTATACATTTCTAGTTTTGTATTTTCTAAAAAATCTTCAGGATCTGAGCTCTCTTCTATTATTTGAATAAGTTCTCTTATCCATTTATATCTAATTCCTTCAGAAAATTTAGCTTTACCTTTATGCATCCAGTGAGCGGCAACTCCTTTGGAGGCATATTCATTCATAAGAGAAGTACGAATTTGAACTTCAATTCTAGTTTTTTTGGGACCTATCAAACTTGAGTGAAGTGATTGATAACCATTACGTTTAGGTGCTGAAATATAATCTTTGAAACGACCCATAATAGCGGTATATTCTTGATGAAGCAGTCCAAGTGCCTGATAACATGATGGTTTATCGTCAACTATAATACGAAATGCCATTATATCAGCCAGTTGATCCATACTAGCTTTTTTAAACTGCATTTTTTTCCATATTGAATAACTACTTTTAATACGTCCTGTAATTTCACAATTAACATTGTTTTTTTTAAAAAAAGATTCAATTTCTTTTGTAATTAAAGGGATATTAATTTTATCTTGTGAATATATAAAATCTAACCTTTTGAGTATAGAGTTTCTTGTTTCTGGTTTAATTTCAGCAAAACATCTATCTTCTAATTCTCTTTGTATTCCTACTATTCCTAAACGTTCTGCCAAGGGAGCAAAAATTTCTAAAGTTTCATAACAAATCTTTGATCGCTTTTGGTTATTTTTAATACCATTTATAGTTCTGATGTTATGCAACCTATCAGCAAGTTTAACTAATAGCACTCTGATATCGTCCGATGAAGCTAATAATAATTTTCTAAAATTTTCAGCTTGAGCAAGTCCAAATCTTGTTTCTAATTTAGATAACTTTGTAACACCATCAACTAACTTTGATATTTCAATTCCAAAATTTTGTTTTATATCATCTAGAGTATAAGCACTATCTTCTACAACATCGTGAAGCAATGCAGTAACAATAGTTGCTGAATCTAATTTCATATCAATTAAAACATTAGCTACGGCTAATGGATGAGTAAAATAAGGCTCACCACTTCCTCTAAGTTGGTTTCTGTGTGCATCTTTAGAAATATTGTATGCTTTATAGACGACTTCTTTGGAAACCGAAGTATCATATGTTAAAATTTTTTTATAAATTTTATTAGCTGACATATTCATTTTTATTGACAAATCTAATTGATATAAATTATATTTTTATATCTTAACAAAAGATAAGAAAGACATGAAACTAAAAAATTTAAATTAGTCTTCGTTTCTAATTAAATCTTTTGACACATCATCAAACGATGTTTCTACATCTGTGTTCTTTGGATTAACAGAGAAACCAGATTCTAATTTATTGTCTGAGTTAGTATTAGAAAGATAGGCTGAAAACTCGTCTTCTACTGAACTGTCTTCTTCTGATATTACTTCTTTTTTAATAATATTTTTTTGCATTGATCTAATAAATCTTTCATGCAATGCAGCAGGATCAACAGCATCTTCTGCAATTTCACGAAGAGAAACTACAGGGTTCTTGTCGTTATCTCTTTCAACTTCAATTTGCATTCCATTTGATATTTCTCTTGATCTTTGAGATGCAGCTACAACTAAGTCAAACCTATTTGGAACTTTTTTGATACAATCTTCCACTGTTACTCTTGCCATTTAATACTCCATAGATATTTAAGTTTAATAAAGACTATATACAGAAAAATCAATCAATTTTTTTGTTACTTTTATATATTGATATAATTTGCTTAGTTAATTGATTTGATAATTGTTTTGCATTCAAGCCAATGATTGGATGAACCCAAAAAGGATTAACTTCTGAGATAGGCTCCATAACAAATTTTCTTAAATGAGATCTGGGGTGAGGTAAAACTAAATCATTACTTTTATAAATTTTTCCATCATAATCAATTAAATCAAGATCGATAGATCTTGAATCATTGAGATTAATTCTTATTCTTCCTAATAGTTTTTCAACTAATAAAAGTTTTTCTAAAACTTTGTTTTCGTTTAAAAAAGTGTTTCCAATAACAATACAATTGAAAAATTTAGGTTGATCACTTTTAGGTATTGGATCTGATATATACCAACTAGATACTTTTTGAATATGAATTGA
>Ga0115005_10005238_pt1 | contig 10279 bp, 6 predicted proteins | sample ArcOceMetagenome_FD_87163 | JGI IMG/M metagenome (GOLD analysis project Ga0115005, IMG submission 87163) | Marine eukaryotic phytoplankton communities from Arctic Ocean - Arctic Ocean - Greenland ARC118M Metagenome | ecosystem: Environmental > Aquatic > Marine > Oceanic | place: Arctic Ocean...
AAAGAACCAATGTTGTGCAATGTCTGAGCCACCTCAAACTCTTTACCTCTACGTTTCCGAATTTCTAGAGCAGCCTCGTAACATTCAAGCGCCTTTGACGTGTCACCCTTATCACAGTAAATAATACCCATTCCAAATAGAGTCGTCGCAACGTCGAGATTGTCGTTTCCAAAGCGACTTCTTATCTTCAGAGACTCTTTAAGACTCTGCAAAGCCTGGTCGCTCTCGTGCTGCTTTTGATATATGCCTGCAATGTTGTCTAAGCTGTTGGCAACTTTTATATGATCTACACCGAGATGCATTCTTCTAATCCTAAGAGACTCTTTGTGGTATTTAAGCGCTTCGTCGAATTGTTCAATTCCCTCGTATAAGATCCCAATATTGTTCATAGCTTTGGCACATGTAATGTCATCATCTCCCAATACCTTCTGGTACATAACAAGAGCAGATCCATAGCTTGCCAATGCCGGTTTGAACTTCCGAACAGTTTGCTGTACAGTTCCAATCGAAAAGTAGCTATCACCAACGAGCTCATGGTCTCCCAGGATAGACTCTCTGGCCTTTAAAGACTGCCCGTACATATCCAAGCTGCTTTGCCACTGCTTTCGCTCTTCGTGGATTAGGCCAATCTCGGATAAAATGTAGGCCACATCCAGGTCGTCCTCTTCGAGTCTTTTCCGCTTAATACAGAGCGCATTATTATACGCCTCAAACGCTTCATCCTTGTATTTCATTTTCATCATGACTTTGCCCATGGAATAGAAAGTATCTGCAGTAGTAAGTCCATTTGGACTGTAGTTGATCATTGTTTTTAGCGCTTCTCCAAGGTATTCCCTTGCTTTTAATAGGTCGCCCATAATCAGGCAAACATCTCCGATGTCTTTCAACACCTCTGCAACCAAAATATGGCTATCTCCAAGCTTGTCTGTTCGGGCGAATAAGGCCCTCTCAAAAGATGTGAGAGAATCGTCGTACTTGCCTTGCTCTTTTTGAGATCTACCAAGTTTGTGAAGGACGACTGCAAGTGGCAAGCTAGTTTTGTCATGGACTGCTTGAAAGATAGAAAGCGCTTCACCGAAACTAATGATCGCTTCGTCATACCTCTTGTTCACGTGGTGAATTTCACCTAAGTTTACAAGCGTTTCTCCAAGATATTCATTGTTGTGGCCTTCTTGCAGCCCCCATATTCTTTGAGCCTCTAAGAAACAGTTCTGTGCAACATCATTCTGACCTCGCCTCAGCTGGATAACACCTACATCGTTGATGATAGCAGCAACTTCTGTACTATCATCACCATATATGCGTTTTCGAATGCGAAGAACTGATGATATTCATTGTATTAGTATTCACAAGAAATTCTTATAAGCGCGCAAGCCAGCACAGAATGACAGTTACTCACCTTCTTTAAACGTGTCCAAAGCGTCGTCCATATCTCCATTCCTAGATTGGACCTTTCCAACGTAGAAAAGTGTATTGGAAACCTCAACATCATCGTCTCCGTACACTATTCGTTTCAACGCCAGCGCCCTTTCTAAATACCGGTGCGCCTTATCAAGAGACCCCTTCGATAAACTAACTGAGCCAAGAGAGTCAAGAACACTAGCGGTTGTGGCATGTGCTCCATACTTCTTTTCAAAGATGGTCAGTGTCTCTTCAAACGTAGATATAGCATCATCTGTTTTGCCTAGAGACACATACGACAATGCCAAAACATTCATCGTTTCTGCAACGGAGAGATGTTCACCAACGTAATGTTTTTTCTTCAGCCGCAAGCTTGCTTCTAAGCACTCGAGAGCCTTTTCGTGCTGACCGGTTTTCTGATAAATCGTCCCAATACTGCATAGAAGGAAGGTGAGAAAGTGCAACATGTAAGACACCAGTATTGATGACTTCCAAACTCACCTGTGAAGAGAAAACGCGATATCGATGTGTCTCTTGCCAAGCAAACTGGTCCGAACAGCCAATGCATCTTTATAGTAGTTCAGGGAATCATCTAGCAAACCCAAGTCCTCATTTACCACACCAATATTGTGGAGAGTCTTTGCTGTTGAAAGAGATTTATTTCCCAAAGCCAGTCTTTTGATGATGAGAGACTTTTCATAGCATTCTGCAGCTTTATCGAAATCAAACTGTTTAGCAGCACAATTACCCATGTTGTGCAAAGTTTCACCACACTCTTCATGATGTGGACCAAGAACAGTTTTTCTAACTTTCAAAGAATCTGTAAAGCACTTCATAGCCTTCTTGTATGAACGCCTTTTTGCATGCGCAATTCCGAGCGAATTGAGCAAATTTCCAATTTCTTTGTAATGCTTCTTGATTTTCCGGATCTTTTTAAAGGAAGTAATTAGACCAAGTGAGTAACAATAGAAAGGCTCGTTTCACAAGACAAATTGTGAATATATTCTCACCTTGAGCGATCGAAGGTAGCAATCAATGGCATATGTATAGCGCCCAAGACTTTCCAACAGAGAACCTTTTCTCTGATAAAGTGTGGCAATCTCGGCATGAAGTTCGTCAGTGCCTTTGCTTCGCAATTTAATCTTTGCAACGTCAAGCATATCTTCGTAACATTGAAGCAATTCCCCATCTCCTTCATCAGTTGACACCTTGGCTCTCTCGTTCAGGATAATCCGAAACAATCTCAATGCTTTCTCTACATTATTTTTTTTGTAAACATTTGCCATGCACCCGATTGTATCACAGATATCTTTGTGAAATTCTGGACTTAAAAGGCGTCTTCGTATTTGTAGACACTCACTGAAAGCTTTCAAACTTTTTTCAACATCTCCTAAATCGTCATATACGACGCCTATATTCTGCAGTATTTCAGCCATTTCTAAATCTTTTCTGCCCGCTGATTGCTCCATAGCATCACGCGCCTTCTCGAAGTACTGCAATGACACAAACGAATTTCCACTATTTCTGTGGACGTTCCCAATCCAGCAATAAATCTTAGATATATCTAGATCAATTCGAGATTCTTTTGGTTGACAGTGTGAAACGACCAAAGCCTTCTTAAAACATTCCAATGCTGGGCCATAGTGATCTTGGTCACTATAAAGGACACCCATGTGATACAATATTTTTGATAAGCCAGGGTACTCGTCTCCATAAATATCCATATTTAGTTGCAGAGCTTCCCCGTACGAAGTTATAGCTTTTGTTGGATCTCCAACAATATGATAGCACGAGGCTAACTGTAACTGTGTATCTGCAATTGCTGACTTGTCAGCATCTCCGGCGATGTGGAATCGAAGAGATTCATTCAAAATGTCAACTTCTACTCTTCGCATTCCATTCAAGTTACCAATTGCAACAGCAAGACAATGAAGTGCACTAGCGAGATCACAGAAAGATTTTTTCTTGCTTCTCAGTATTGTAGCGTGTGAATACTGCTTTCTAGTCTCATCCAGATAAGAGTGGATACCTTCCAGCACGGCTTTCACGACTCTGATTCCATAACCGTCGTCAGATACTACAGATGAAGTGCTTGTATCATTCTCGATCGCTACTGAACGAATGATCTCGCAGTCATTCAAATACTGTAGCGTACCACAATGAAGTCCATTAGACTCTAGTCTCACTTGCATGTACCTTCTATCTAGTAGTAAACGGATCGCCTTTTCAGTCATATCTGCAGAAAGCATGTGGTGCGGTAACAATCTGATAATGTACCAAGTGCTCAGCAAATCAAAATCGACATTTTTATCGACAAAGATGTCATCTTTGCTTTCCAGATCAATATTTTCAAGCAAACTGCTCGCAAGGATATGATGGCAACGTGCTCGTAATTTTTGAACATCACTGGCGCCTGAACCATTGAGTTCGTATTTGATATTGAGCGACTTTGACGCTAAATCCAATCCATATTGTCGGCTTTCTTCGCGACTAATACTGATGCCTATGCGACTATTTGCATTCCTTCCTCCTACACTGGATTGGTGCATCACGAGCGCAATTTCTGAAACATCTATCGCACCAGATTCGCGTAAGAGCCTTACAATTAGTTGACACATGCAAGCATCCTCCTTTCCTAGAGATGAAAACGCGGTAACTTGTGTTTCCATTGGTTGAGACTTTGCTATTTCCACAAAAGTTCCCATGATTTCTCGCCCGTCCATTTTGTTGAAACTCCGCTCGCCACGAAGCAAAGCTGCCCAGAGTTTGTACACAATTTCGACTGGAACAGATGGTCCGATTGCCGACACCGCAGATACGTCTGACTGCAGCAAGTTATCTTCATTAAACACATCATCCGCGAAGTTATAAGTAAGTACAAATATGGTGAAGAATAGTTTGAGACCGACATCGACGCCATAGACATCGTGGTTGATTTGTATGCCAGGTGTCTTGATATCATTTCTGTCCTTTTTATGTATGACTGATGAATTAAGCCTTCTCCTTAACAGTCCCGAGTTGACAGACAGCCCATCGGTATTCTTGATCCGGATCTGCGAGCTCGCAGAAGTGGTGCCTACAGACTTTTGATCACAATCCATCTTTTGATCAAGGTCTTTCCCCTTCTTACATCGTAGCTTGTTGAGCTTATGAAATAAACTGCCTGACTTTGTTGGCGGAAGCGTTGAATTCCCTGCCACGACAAATCGTACTCTTGCATCTTCGCTATCTCCATCAGTGTCCGACTTTGTAATGTGTTCTAAATTTTCGAGTTCTTTGTCGGTCAACTCCTTGGTACATTCATTCTGTTCACTAGATCCCAGGGACGCATCGTCACCGTCGAGGTCTTCTGGTAGGTCGAGATCACTGCCTTGTCTTTGAACGTTCATCAAATCCAAGCGATCTTCCAGCGACTGACTAAGCCTAAAGCTGATATCCTTACTTGCTTTGTTTCTGCTGTCTCTGTCATCTACTCCACATGGACTATGATTACTATCATTTGACATTTTGGCAGTGGTAGGAGTGAAATTGGATTCTAAGGGAGACTCTTTGGCCATGGCAACGGGAGAAATGTCAGAGGGTATATGGAGATCGGGCTCACTTTTGGCTGGAGTCTTGGCCTCCATCACAACTTCAAAATTTGGTGCTTCGTACGTCTCCTCATTTTCACCAATGCACGGCGAGTCAAGCTTCTTCTCTTCACCATCTTTACTTTGTTTCCTCCTCGACAACGTGGACGCAATTGAGGCATCATCCTGAGAATTACCTACTGTGTACGGAGATGGAGGTGCACTCTCACTCATATCCAGGGGATGACTCGCCGGTGTCACCACGGAGGAAGTGGAAGACAAGTCATACTCTTCACTTCGTTGCCGACTAATTGTCTCCATGTTCTCAATCTGCATTACTCCGTCATCACCATCACCATCACCATCACCATCACCATCACCACCATTACAAATATCTTTACCATTCCTTTTCATGACACTTGCAATATTTATTTCAATCGCTTTCAGCATCTCTACAGATATTTCATCCTGGATGACATACGCTGGTATTTCGTTTCTATGTTTTCCAACTTTCATGTCCATAATATTCGCACAATAGTCTTGCAAGTACCTACGCGATGCAACGAGTAATTCACGGCTTTCATTGTCTTGTAAGAGTTTGATGGCATTGGCAGGTATGGTACCATTTACATTCTTCTTCACTGGCGTTTTAGATGCAATTCTTTCATACTGAAAATTACACCCAAGCAAGAATTCAACTACGAGTATATGGCAAAAAGAAGAACAATTCGTGAAAGGTGTGTAAGAGACGGAACCTCACACCATGGCTTGCAAGTATAAGCAAAAAGAAAGTCATCTTATCTTACCTCCTCCGGGCACCTTTCCCACTCTATCACGGAACAACTTATTACCTAATTTAATTGACCTCGTTTTCGGATTATACTGCCTCTCCAACAGAATATTATCCAAGACCTTGCAGAGAGTGATCAAACACGATGCTGTAATGGCATCAACTTTGGCACTGGATGGGGCATTTGCATTTGATCCCGACTTCAATAGTGTTGAATTGTACTTGGCAACTTTATCAAGAGACCTTTGAAATGCGCTGATGCTCTTGCTATGGGCATTTTTATTCAACGAGGAGGAGGAGGATGGAAGAATACGAGTTGTGCCATGTTGATTATTGATCCTCACAGTTGTAGTTGTGCTGGACATTTGATATTTCTCACTTGGCATAATCTATAGCAAGTATCTCCGGATATTGGACAGTTGATAAAAGATAAAAGGTAGAAGACTAACTACTACAGGTTGGCGTTACTGTACAGTAAAGTCAAATGCATTGTGTAAGCAACAAAGCAACAAACAACCTAAAAAGTAGTTTTGTGTATGATATTTCTCTTCCGAAAATGTCTTTCATTTCTCCGTTGTGTTTTCTCCTCCGTGGCGCGAATGCCTCTTTTCACAAAGAGGCTCTTTTCACAAAGAGGCTCTTTTCACAACAGTAGTAGGGTGTCCGCTCTGTCATTGTGTGAATTCTTCTTGAGTACCCTTCAATTTTTTGCCACCACGAAAGACTTGATGCCAAAAGAGCTACGAAGACCGACAGCCGGCAGCATAAAATACACAAAGTTAAATCTGTGTATATATCTTCACCGACGAGACCCACCAGTAGTGCGTTGACTCACTCGCATGATTTACAATCCAATGGAAATGAGCAGTCAACACTTAGAAACAACTGTGAGCCACGAAGCTGTTTGTACCGCTGAAGAAATTAGCCATGACGCTGCATCTGCATCTCCTGCGAGAAGTACTGCTACTTCCATCAATTCCGATCAAACTTCGCCCGCCACCATTGCTGGCAACACTCCCGCAACTACGAAACCCGAAGCAAGCCTTTATGCCGACGCGATCGATGTTTTGCTCATGGCGTCAAATATGAAGAAAGAATCGGAACAAATCCCCAAAACGGATGATTTCCCGGCGGCAACTTCCAGTAATGTTGTGGTTGCTGCGGATTCCCACCAAGCTTCAAACACGAATGATGTACAAGTAGCATATATCCCCCCGCCTGAAAACTCTGCTACCGACAGTCCTCCCGAAGAATTATTTCAAGAAAAGGATAACCGTTTGATCAGCATGAGCCAGGTCAGTCAAGTCTCGACGGAAGACAAGATGATCAAGAGGTACGACCGCGAAGGTGTCACGAACGAAGTTTTTGGTGCGGGAAGTAAACTCAGTCAAGAACTTGATTACGATGATACAACAGAAGACCATAATTCTGAACCGGCTGTGTCCTTATCACAGACCGATGCGCAATTAAATGAGTTCTCTCTTTCTCAAGCATATTCTCTATCTCCAGATCCTCAGCCCGAGCACTCGCTCTCTCAGCATCAACATTTGCAACTGCATCTGCAACATCCCGAACAGTCCCAGCAATACTCAATGGAAATGCAACATCCCGAACAGTCCCAGCAATACTCAATGTCAATGTCAATGTCTTCCCTGCCCTCGCTTCAAACCTCTCAGCCTTTTTCCTATCAAATTCAAGATCCACACGAAGACAAAAATCCGGATGCTGTTGAATCCACAATTGGGCAATTTCCCGCTCTTGCGTCTATGAAGGAACCGATACTCACCGAAAAAGACAGACAAACCCTTAAAGTCAAATCTTCCATTACCCAGAAAGTAATTCGCAAAACAAAGGAGAAGAAGCGAACCTTTCACGAATCATTAGCGCAAGATGGCAAGACAAATGGAGAATCAGAAACCTCTCCTGAAAACAAAGTCCCCAAGATTTCCACCAGCGCATCCGGTGCAAAGCGCCCAACATCCTACAAGCCCCGAAAATCTGTAGAGCAAAAGACAAGGGAAGAAAATGAAGTGAACTACACAGCCAATCGTGCAGTGGAACTTATTGATCATCTTGCATCCAACAAAAAAGTGGAGAAGCAAATCCTACTCTCCATGGCCCTCACTCGTACAAGTCCAAGGAATGGTCCGCCCCAGCTCCCTCCACATGGTACGAAACTAGCCGCTGGGTTTCAATGGAGTCAGTTCCCCCCTTTGGAAAAATTGCTTCGAAGCCACATGGAAGAATACTATGAGCTCAGTATTGAAGTTTGCCAGTCAATTTTACAGCAAGAGTTCAACAACAAGCTCGTTCACAAAGTTCAGGAAATGGCTTCGTTTTACGGATGGAAGTTTGATTTCACCTTCAAGGCTTTGCGTGACAGAGTTAGATGCTACTTCAAGACGCACATTCAGAACGCGAAGAAGAGGTTGAAGACCATGACAAAGAACCCCACCAAGAAAGCAAATGCCAAGGCACTCGCTTCTCATTTGGACTTGCTTGAAATGCACGAGGAGACAAAGATTGATATTCAGTTCAAAGAAGAATTCAGAGGACTGCAAGGTACAACCTTGTTACAAAAAGCTGAGGGAGTTGATGCTGATGACAACGATGAAGATGCGGCTAAGGTTCTCGGAGGGTTTCGTATGATTTAAGAATGCACAATTTGAAATTATTGCCCAATAGTCAATACAGTAATGTCATAGCAAACAATTGTATCAATCAATAGTGTTGACTTCTTGTAATGTTTGCTACTTGTACATACGAGTATATGTTCCATGCGTAATACAAATGCAGGCAACTTTATAAAGGCACCCATCGATGCGCGTGTTCCGCATACAATCAGTGAAATAAATGAAACTTGTTCGACCTACGCAAAGTCATCGAGTACAGAAAACTGAGAGATAGTGCAATATGGACTGATATTTCACTCAATCCGCATTCGTTCAATCCGTAATTGTCTGTACCAGGTAGTCTGTTTTACTGTATTTCCGTCTCAAACAAGTCAGAATGTGAAAGAAACAAGAAACATCAAAGCTTGCCACCGACTGCCGCCGACAACCTCTCTCCTTTCCCCTTTCTTTTCCGTTAGACTATCCGCTTTGCCAAATAATAAAGAACGACGACAACAGTGAACAAGGTCAAAAGTCAAAAGCTCTCAGCTCAGTGTGCAATGTGTATTGTAGTTTGTAGTACAGCTAGAGCCATAAGCGATACACAATGGAATCTGAATCTCGTCTAACGTCAATAGAATTGGCTCACACTGCGGCAGCTCAGCTACCACCTCCTCCTCTATCACCGCCTACAACACAAGTTGATGGTCTTTTGGATAACAGCCACGACCAGGATGATATATCGCTATCCATCACATCAAACGTTCCTCAACACCAGTACCTTGAACCTGCGCCTCACATCCATTTCATTGCTGTTCGTATAGGAGTTGGAAAATCTGTCACTAATTGCATCTTTTCCAATTGGGAAGACGCCAAGATTCATATAGAGGGCCCGGGTGCAGAATATTCAATATTTGATAACATTAGCGAGGCTGTCAAGTATGCTTTCCAATTTGATCTCCAACAAATAGACTCCTCTCATCAGGCACACACTATTGATACCGAACATAACATGAACGATTCCATCCTTGCCGAGAATCTAATGGAACAGATTCTTCCTTCTAATAGCTTGTTGAGGATACCACAGGTTCACGAAGATTTCATTTCTTTGGCACATGATGCAGCAGCAGCAATGAATAGGGACGGCGATGATGTACAACTTCAGCATTCAGATATTGATTTGCCTCAACATTTGCCTCCGGAACACCATCGTCACGATCAATTACAAAATGATCTCATGATGAATAACACCATTGGGCAAACTATAGCTGACGCACATGAGGAAGTTCGTGTACACGTAGACCAGATGGAAGCACATGCAAAGGGAAACCTTCTGTTCGAATCTATCGCAACCAATAATTTTTTATCTACTATATCTACCACACCGTGTGCACAACCTATGGACCAAAGTCGGGGACAAAAGAGAAAACGCAAATCAGTTCTGAAAATGCTGTCCAAAAAAGAAGTCGAGTGGAACCAAAAGTACAATCTACTCATTACTTACATGCACCATCACAACTTGCCGAATGCATCCAACATCCCTTCGAAGCTCCCCCCTCAATTCTCCACTCTCAATCCATGGATCAATGCACAAAAGATTGAATACCGCAAACTGCAAAGTACAGGCGATAGCAAACTCACTGCTGCCCAAGTTCAAAAATTGAACGACGTGGGAATCAAATTCACTAAAAAGAGGGATTACGTCAATTGGGACAAGAGGATGGAAGAGTTACGAGAATTCAAAGAAATTCATGGTCATTCGAGGGTTCCTGTCAGCCATCCTGTTTTGGGTTCGTGGGTGAGTGATCAGCGGAAAGATTACAAGCTTTACATGAACAATGATCCCAAGACAAAATTGACGCAAGAGAAATTGCAAGCACTTATTGACGTGGGTTTTGTGTTTGAGG
>Ga0115005_10005242_pt1 | contig 10272 bp, 8 predicted proteins | sample ArcOceMetagenome_FD_87163 | JGI IMG/M metagenome (GOLD analysis project Ga0115005, IMG submission 87163) | Marine eukaryotic phytoplankton communities from Arctic Ocean - Arctic Ocean - Greenland ARC118M Metagenome | ecosystem: Environmental > Aquatic > Marine > Oceanic | place: Arctic Ocean...
GAATTTGTAAAAGTCGTCGCAGAAGCACTTTTTTCAAAATTATTATCTTCGTCGTCAGAATCGTCCCAATTCCCCTCCATATTTGACAATTGTGCGAGATCTTCCTTTATTGTTTTTTCGCATTTTACAATAGCTTCAACAGTTTCTTCATTGTCATCTTCTCTAACAACATGCTTTACGGACTTTTTCGAAGCCTTTTCAAGTTGCTTTGACGCAGTTTTCAGTTGTGCTTGCTGTCTTGCAAGAACATCTTTCAGCATTTCAGCAGCAGTTGTCCCACCTCTGACGCGACGAAGTGTCTCTGCGTCGTATCGACCTCTTGTAATACCTGGTTTATCCATATTAATGCCATGTGCGTCAGCCCATGCCAGCCACGGCATCCACGTATCTGGATCCCCACGGCGTAACGTGACATCATTCCCAATTACAATCAACCCACGCCGTGCACGAGTGAAGGACACGTTCACTCTTCTCCAATCAGAGACAAACCCTACAGTCCCGTAGTCATTACTCCTGACAGCAGAAAATACGACTGCCTCTTTTTCACGACCTTGAAATCCATCAGTTGATGAAACTTCTACATAGGGAGGACCTTGTACTAACTTCTTTGTAAGTCTACGAATCAATCTCACTTGTGCAGCATAAGGAGTCACCACAGCAATATCTTGTGGCCGGCACTGACCGCCATCCAGCAACAGTCGCACCGAATGGCATGCTGCCTCGGCCTCTGCTTCATTGATCTTACTCACACCATCATCGACTTCAATCCCATGAGGAATCGGTACAAACGCAACTGGAAATTCTTCTCGGGGCCAAGGAAATCCTGCAAGAGGTCTGCGCTCTGGAGGCGACACACCACTGATAAGCTTACCCCCATAAAATAAGTCAGACGGAAACATTGCAATTGCAGGGTGCATTCGGTATTGTGTATCAAGCATGAAGGGTGGGACACCGCATGCAACCATTCTTGAAAATAGAGGTACTCCTAACCCCTCTTCAGCAGCATGTGTACTGAGGACGGTCGGAGGAAGCTGGCAATGATCTCCTACAAGTACAAGTTGCCTACAAGATCTCATTAAGGGGACTAGCACAGCAGGTTCAGTGGCTTGAGTTGCCTCATCTACAAGCACCTTTTCAAATGACATGTTGTCAAGAATGTCAGCTCCCGAACCGATGCAGGTACAGCAAACAATTTGAGCATTCTGCAGAGCTTGCAACTTTTCTTTGTAAACTGCCCCATAGCTCTGCCCATTGGTCCTTGGCCTGTCCACGCAATAGCGAAGGAGTTCCGGTCGAATAGCTTCGGGTCTTCCCAACCGAACAACTTTCAGGCCGACATTAGCGCATCCCTCAACCAAGTTGTCAACGGCAATATTTGAGTCACTGGTGGCCAAGATAGGTTTGGGACTTTCTCCAGGTAAAACCTCACTTTGAGCTAGCCTAGCCCAGTGCTGCATGATACGAATGGCGACGGCAGTTTTTCTTAACGCAGAGAGGTAAACGCGATAAAATAGGTGAGAACACAATTGTCAAGAAATAGCCGTTTGATCTCAAACGAGCAACACAAATTTTACGTACCCGGTACCTGGAGGCCCCTGTACCAATGTTAGGCGATTCGTTGCAGCGCCCTCTACCGCAAGCCTTTGAGAAGCATTGAGTCCTTCAAATGAACCATACTTATTCAAAGCCAGTCGTGCCGTGTCGCGAATAGACTCTTGATCATAATATATTTGTTCCCCATTTTCATCGTAACCAGACTCATCCGATGTGAAAAATGGAACAGCCTGTGCACAAAGGTCCGCAGTACTCGTTCCTTCGGAACCTCTTTCCCTGCGACCACGGTTGACATCGCCATTGATCATAGCTCGATCAATGTTTTCATCCATCGCTGTAATAGCTCTGATAAGTTCAGGACTTGCTCTCTTGGAGTCAAATTGAGCCGGTGCGCTTTTCAGCATTTTCTCGAGAGGCGATGCCAGTGCCACTGCAGCAGACAGCTGCCTGTTAAATCCCATCCTGTTTGCCAACTTGTCAATTCTGTAGACATTGCCTACGCAGTCTTCAGTGAGCATTTCATAAATAGAAGGATTATTTTTGTCTTGAAGGCGCAAAATCATTGGATTCATACCAGTGACAGTAGCCTCAATCAAGCTGCGGTCCAAGCTCTCGGCACTCATTGGATATGGAGAAGCATAGGGTAAAATTCCAACCGCATCTCCAGCTTGAATACCCCGATTTTCCATTGTATCAGGAACAAACACACCAAGTTGGTGACCAGGTTTGACAACTAGCTCTGTAGGTTTCCTCCCTCTCCGAATTGTTGCATCTACAACGCACAGTGAGGATCTGACAAGCCTATCGCATGGCGTAGAACATATCCGATCTCTAGAACTGGTAGCTTCCTCCAAAAACTCTAATGCAATGCCCCTTATAATCCTCATAAAGTAGGTTCTGTGAGTTGATTTGTCAAATTCCGTTGCAATGCAAAGAGCATTGATCATATCAGCAGCAACGAATGCACTACTAGTTCGCAAGTTCTGCGGAAAGCACTGCAATACCTTTTCTGCCTGCAAGGTACTCATTGTTCCCGAATTCGTGCAATTTCTCAAACAGTAAAGCGCTTCATCGAACATGGCTGCCACTACAAATGCCTTCAAAACAGTCTCGAGAACGTCTGCACTCAATCCAAATTCATGATTCCGTTTGTCATGAAGAAGGTCAAATAACCCATCAGGATCTGACCTCTCTACACATTTCCTTACTGAGACATTGAAGGTCTTTGCAGCCCTCTGTTTCGAGATAGCATCTGTATCAAGTCGCTTCTTTGGATGTTTCTTCTTTGGATGTTTCTTGCTGGCTTCTTTTCTCTCACGTGGTGTCTGATTTCGTTTGTGCTTTAAGAGGTCGATGACTCCGGCACTTCCTGCTCTTGCATCCTTTTCGGTGGCGCTCGTTTCACTGATTGGGAGGGAAAGAGAGGAATTTGTCCGATGAGGTGGTGTTTCACCATACTCATTTTGATGTTCACTGCTCGCTGTATTAATGGATACGAGATTGGCGGAAATGACACTTTTACTTTCCTTGTTGATTTGCTCAGAATACCCATTGCGTTCAAGTTGTTCCCCCTCGTAGCCTTTGTTTTCGTTTTTGCGATTTTTGGCACGATTTCTAGAGTTGCCATTATTTCGGTTTCCCCTATTCCCATGTTCTCTCTCGTTTGGTATTCTGGGAGGTAAATGAAATTGTGAATCTGAATTACCGTTCTGAATATCGAAATCATTGGCTCTGCTCTCGTTGCCATTCAGCGTCAACTGATCTATTGGTAGGTGTTGTGATTGTCCATTGTAGTCACCACCATTGTTTGTTGCAAAAAGCTGTTCATTTCCATCGGCATTTAATTCTCCGTCATTAGGACGGGCAATTATGTCCTGATTCTTTCCACGGCCTCTTCCTCCACGGCCCCGTCCTCTGCCTCTGCCCCGTCCTCTTCCTCTGCCCCTTCCACTGCCTCTACCGCCACGACCGGTCTTGCCCGATTCTTCAGAGTCGTTCTCCTTCCGGTCGAAATCATCCTTGTAGCCGCCATGGCCATGACTATTCGTTTCTTCACGAAAGTAATTTTCTTTACACTCACTGCGATCGTGATCGTGTTCATAACTCACATTTGAAGCATCTTCGTCTCCTGACGAGCGTCCTCTTCCTCTTCCTCGTCCTCCCCTACCCCTCCCTCTGCCTCTACCGCGACCTCTCCCTCGACCCCTCCCTTTGGAATGTCCACGATCACCTCTACCTGACGTGGGACTGGATCTAGTGCCGCTGTGATCTTGAATTGTATGATTTACTTCGTTGCTAAATTCGGTCATAATCTGTATTTATGTGAAGGAGGAGGTGAAGGTGTTGGCATTGTTCCTCTTGTCGCTTCCTTCGCATTCATTCGCATTCATTGGTCGGTGACGGACCCAACACCCAACCACACAAAATTATGCACGAGAATGCACGTATATTTGTGTTTGCGCGCCAAAAGTCATTTGTTGAGGCCTTTCTCATTATTGAGCACAAAAAATTGGAAAATGACACATCGCAACAATAGTAATAGTACATACTACCCCCCACCAGTACATTGAACATACATACCTTACTACTGTATCATACTTGCCCAATACCATCTACCTATATCTAATCTGCATTAGCATGTTCATCAAAAAAGATCTTCGAAAAATTCCCATCATTTTTGCAGATGCAAAAGATGCCGCTGAGAAAGACTCCTCCGACACCCTCAAGGAACTCCGACTTGCCCGTCGTCCTGCTGAATTCAGAGAGGGAAACATCGCACCACTCTGCCAACAACACTACAAAACGTCACTCTTGTCTCTCACCTCCTTGTCACTATATGATTGTCAGATATCTACATTGGAAGGAATAGAATTCCTTGCACAATCATGTCCAGTTTTGGAAGAAATGAATTTAGGAAAGAATCCTTTGACATCTCTACCGAATGAGATGGGAGAATTGAAATCTTTGAAAGCTTTGTGGTTGGACGATTGCGAGATCGGAGGAGCATTGCCTTCTTGCTTGTATGATTTGGATCAATTGCAGGTGCTGAGGATGAGTAATAATCAAATTACAACTGTGAGCGGGGATAAGTTGGGCATGTGGAAGGCTATGGAGGTGCTTTGCTTGGATGGAAACATGATTGAAAACGTCCCGGAAGAACTGGAGTGTTTGACCAAGCTCAAGGTGCTCATGCTGCGGTGAGTTGGGTGGATAGAATGTGCAATGTGTTGATTTGTTGTCGGATTACGTGTCATTCATCACTTTTTGGTGGTGATTGGATACGTGGTAGAATTCTACTGTACCATTTTTTCGAATTTGCTGACCTTGCCTCTTTCTATAATTTTTCACATTGGATTTCATTCTTAGCAAGAATAAAATCAAGTCTCTTCCCTATGGCGTACCTGGCTCAACTCACAAGGAACTCACTCTCTTTCACATTTCGTCAAACGAGCTAGAAGCTCTTCCATCCTCCATTGCACAATGTCCCTCCTTGCGCACGATTTACGCCAATGCGAATAAGATTGTTGATATACCGCTAGGTCTGGCAAAGATGATGTCGTTAGAGCACTGTAATTTGACCAACAATGCCATCTCGGAACTTGGCCATGTCTTTTTAGAGAGGTTTGGTCCACCCGATGCCAACGATGGAAAATGCACAAAGGTTCGTCTGGTCTGGTAGTCTTATTGAAAAATGTTTTACTTGTCCTGTCCTGTACCATTTTCAAATTTACTCCGCTCATACGTTTTGTTTGGAATGTGTCTTCGAATAGGATGATAAGGTGAACATTCAGCTGGAGCAGAATCCGGTGACGAAAAAAGATAAAGCTGCACAAGATGCGTTGGAAATTGACATTTGTTGACAGAGTCCATGTTGAATGCGCTAAGAACGGGGATTTGAGAAAGTGGAACGGGGATGTAAGCCATGAAAACGGGGCGAAGATGCGGCATCCAGAATTTAGAAAAATGATCAAATATAAGGATGGCAGCAACATACTTTTGAAGGTTTGAGAAGCACGCACTGCTCCACAGTGTATGCTGCAGACAACGAACATGCTAAATATCTCTTCATCTGCATTAGCATCTTTTCTTATTTTAGGCTGATTTCCAATTTTTGATTTCCTTGTAATTTAGGCAGGCAGAAAAACAGGATACACCAAAAATGAGAGAAAAATGTATTAGGTTATAAGCTAAAGGAAGCAGAAAGCTTGAAGCTCTCCGCCGCTTGAAATAATTATCGTATCGATGAAAGTTGTTGACGATTTGTTGCTCTGAGGGGACGGGCCTCATGCTACTAGCATGCATTCAACTCAACTCTCGTATTCCATATCCATATTGAATATCACTAAGACCAACCATATCCTTGAACATGACCCAAGTACTCCAATCGTTACACAAAGACTACATACACGATATTGCCTTCGACCACTATGGCCGTCGTATCGCTACTGCTAGTGGAGATAGAACCGTGAAAATATGGGACCTCGACGAGAACGGTGATTGGACCTCATCCTCTGAAGCCGGTGCGTCAGAATGGAAAGCCCATCTCAGTGCCGTTACGAGCCTATCCTGGGGACATCCAGAATTCGGTCAGCTCCTCGCAACATCTGGAAACGATGGTTTTGCTACTATTTGGGAAGAAAGGTCGGAGGGAACCGCTACCGGATTCGTCGATCAGTCCACAAATAGTTCGGCGGCAACGAGGTGGACGGAGAGGGCAAGGTTGACAGACGCGAGGAAATCTTTGTCATGTGTTAAATTTGCTCCTAGACATTTGAGGCTTCAGGTGGCCACTGGATCTGCTGATGGCATGGTGAGGATTTACGAGGCTGTGGATGTCATGAATTTGAATCAGTGGTTGTTACAGAATTCCATTAAGGTTGAGGCTGACAGTTCGACTGATTTAGGAGTTACTTCTTTGGATTGGTGTACTGGCAGATTTGAGCCACCTACGCTTGTAGTGGGCGATAGCTCGGGCAGTGTGAACGTCTATCGATACTCAGATGCTAGTAGAAATTGGGGTTTATACCTCAGGCTTGACGGGCACACCAGCCCAAGGAAAGGTGTCTTGGATGTGGCATGGTCTCCTGATGTGGGAAGGAGTTATCATTTGATTAGTAGCTGTGGAAGAGATGGAGTTCTGCGCGTACATCGCTTGAAAAAGATTACTGGTTCAAGTGATGATAAGAAGTCAAGCAGTGAGTTGCAGTTGGAATCCAGTCAAAAATTGGACACGACTGCAGATACATGGCGGGTAGCGTGGAATGTAACAGGAACAGTGCTTGCTAGCTCCGGTGACTCGGGGGTAGTCAAATTATGGAAGTCTGATTTTAGAGGGAACTGGAAGTGCGTCTCGGATGTACACGGTAATCTTCGCGATCAAGCATCTGCTATGCAATTGGCTCCATAAGTTATACATTTTAACAGATATTATAAATATGATATAATTATTGTATGAATTACATGAAATGGTAATACAAACAATGGATAGCTACATCGGTCCTAAAACAATAGAGCATTGGAAGTATCTTCTGACCATCAATAAAACAGGATAATGTTAGATGTCTTCGTTGGTGATCGACACTGTTCTGGAACGATCGAGCAAATGATCAGTTTCCATGACCTGGTCAAGGCTTTGATCCCAATCTGATATATCCTCAGGTTCATCCTCAATATCCATTCCATCACCTGCTTCTTCTTCATCGTCGTCGTTATCAAGCTCCGTTATATTTAGAATCCTGTCAGCCTCGTATAAAAACTCTTGGGTAGTACGACGAAGAGGGTCTTGGTTTAAATCAACATGGTCTGTTTGTGCATTCATTGCTCTGCGAGCGTCATTTCTGATGCGACTAATCAATCGCAAGTATAGGTCTCTTTCGGTCTGAAGCAGCAAGTTTTTTTGTTGTAATCTATTTCTTTCAGCCTCGAGTTCTGATTGCATATCTTGTGCTTGTCCGAGCCTCAATTTCAGCGTCTCGGTCTCATTCTTAATTGGATCAAACCCTAATAAAAACATTCGAAGTAAGCACAATTTTGTTTGGAGCGGCAATTGATTCTATGATGCATGTTATTGATACGGTCTGACTTACATTTCCTGTTAGTGAAAGAAAGGATGTGAAGCCATACATCCCGGGGCAGCAAAGATGATTCATTTAAAAGACCTGTTTGGATTTCCTGCCTCGGTGGCTGTACGTACGAAGACCTTAAACAAAGCAATAGAGTTTTAACTGATTTTTGAAAATTCTCTGGAAACAAGGTGTGGCAGGCTGGGCTCCATGTCGTCGCGGGGATTACGATATTCTTTGCTGGACTTTTGAGTAATGGGGCGAAGTGAACGCGAGTGATCGTTCGTTCCGTGTACTCTTCCATCGTCCTCCTTACTTGTGTGAGCATATCATCTACAGGGGCAACAAGGATCCCACCGGGAACAAGCAGACGCTGAAGGTTCGGTAAATCTGATGAATCTATCGATGCACCGACATAGATTCGATCGAATCCAAGGCGACATTCACCTTCGTTGAGGATTTGGAGGCCATTGCCGTGAAAAATAAACGGTTCGACAACTTCGGCATCGACGGATTCCTTCCAAGCTCTGTTCGCTTCTCTACAGTGATCGATCACGTCAGCATGGATTTCAACTCCAAATGATTGAGACTTTGGTCCCAAAAGAGTGGCAACGATAGAGCTTAGATATCCAGTACCTACTCCAATGTTCAAAAAGGAATGAGAAGAACCTGGTTCTAACTCAAGATGTTGAACTACAGTGCAGTAGATGTGCGGAGCAGAAATGTGAACATTGCCTTCTTTCAAAGGGCGGTCGTTATAAGAAAGTTCTTCGCATCCCTCGGGAACGAAATACATCCTATCTACAAAGCGAAAGGCCGAGGCTATTGCTTCGGATGTGATGAGACCATTTTCTATAGCAAAATAAATATAGCAAAGAAAGGAAGAAAGTTAGCTCGGTGATTATACCCCAACCTGTAGAGGAGGCAAGCATGTAATGCTTACAGGAGTCGCATTCGAATCTATGAATATAACGAATCTTCATGAAAGTTCAATTCAAGAGCAATCAACGAGACATCAGTGTTATGCATCTTGAAAGATTCACGCATAAACCCCAATTGAAATGAGGATTCGATTCATAGGAGAACACATACCTACTAAATTGTCAACCAACTCGTCGTTTGAAGTGCCAGAGCTGTGCCAAGCCATGATGCAGGTTTGATATTGAATGATTTTATGAAGTTGACAACTAATCATTCACGAAGTGCGTTACGTGTAGTTCCTACTTCCTACGTACAGAATTTTTGTTCTAAAAAGAAAAACGGAATCCAGAACTGTTCTTTCTCAGTTCAAGTTGCGTCCAAATGACATTTTTATAATTGCCCCCTATCAATTTCGGCCTCAATTCATCTTCTTGTCTATCATCTTCAATATTGAATATTCGAATATGTCATGTGGTTAGAAATAACAAGAATAGTAAGAAGGGTAATTAATACTCCAGTATGCTCTACCGATACGTAGAAACTAAACAGATGGCAAAAACTAAACAGATGATAACTTTGATCTTCCTATAATTTTTATTAATTTTTATAAATTGTATAATGCGCAACTTTGTACATTGTATAATGCGCAATTCATTGATTGCACTGTCTTTCTAACTGCTAGCATTCTTGAATCCCAGTGCCATTTGATGCCTTTTCTTGAGTCGTGATTTGAGGAGTTCTGATAAATGGTGGCGGTTTGACTACGCCTGGGCTTCCTAGTCTCAACGTATTTTGAGATGCACTATCAGATTTTGAGGAAGTAATGCTGAGACTAGAACTTGTCATTCGTTCCATTAATGGCAAAACAGTGCTCCTAACGAATTTTTTCATGTTCTTTTTCGCTCCTTTGGCTGCATTCACGGTCTTGTCCCTCATTTCCTTGAAGTCGTCGTTATTCAATGTTGATCGCCCTTGCATCCCAGACATAGGATTGAGTATTTGCTTCACCCTTTGTTTGGTCATTTTCTTCTTTGCAGCGCCTTCGTCTTCAAAAACCAACTTAGCTATGTTGGCATTCTTCTTTTTCTTCTCTTTTTTCTCTTCATCGTCATCAGATTCATCGCCTACCAAATCTTTCAAACCTTGTCTCGACCTATCTAGGGCTCGTTGGGCAGCTGGAAATTCAGTTGCCAAGACAGCCATTCCAGCTCCAACTACAACAACACCTCCTGGAGTAGGCATCGGAATCATTGGCAAACCCGCGAGTACCAATGCCCCTCCCGTTACAGCAACGCCAGTTTTCCGAGCCATTTTGGCAAATCCGCCCTCCTCCTGACCTCTATCGTGTGACCAGCCTCTAAGCAATCCTGGCTCGCTATCAACTGGCTGTGATGCTGCTGGAGGGCTAACGTCTAATTTTGGTTTCACCTGCTCAGCTGCAGTATTACTATTATCCTTCTGGAGCTGCCACGACTTCAAGAGATTCGGGCTTTCGTCGAACTCTGTAATTTTTTTGTGTGAACAATCGTCATTCAAGTTAGCAGCATCTTGGTCCGATGCTTCAATAGGTGCGGATTCTTCGTCATTAGAACCTTCAATGGATACATTAGGAGGCAAGATCACATCTGTTCTAGTGTCAGACATTTCGTGTGTAACCTGATTTGCTTCAATTAGATCATCCTCGTCGACGCAAGCACTCTCGGCTGGCTCTGGTGCAATTCCTTCGTCAATTAAA
>Ga0115005_10005243_pt1 | contig 10269 bp, 14 predicted proteins | sample ArcOceMetagenome_FD_87163 | JGI IMG/M metagenome (GOLD analysis project Ga0115005, IMG submission 87163) | Marine eukaryotic phytoplankton communities from Arctic Ocean - Arctic Ocean - Greenland ARC118M Metagenome | ecosystem: Environmental > Aquatic > Marine > Oceanic | place: Arctic Ocean...
CTCATTCTTCACTTGATTCCTAGAGAGAACCCAATATTCTGAAAAATCACCGGTCAGTTGGTACAACAACAAACACGCCGTCACAAGTGCCGCAGTCGTACTGTCCGAAACCTGATCTCTCTCAATCACAAACAATACCGTACTCGCTGCAACAATGACAGCAAAGAAGCTCCACATAATATAAGGCAAATACCAAGTACTCCCACGAAATTTAGCTGGTAAAGGAAGTTCCAAAATACTATCAATAAGAGGAACAGCGTTTGTTTTCGTATAGGAATCTTCCACTTCCTTCACAGTTGTAACGCCCTCCTTGGCGGTAAAACACATGGCATGAATGAATAGAAACATGCTCAAAGCAAGGACATAGAATGCTCCTATGCCAACCATGACATAGATTCCGATTTTGATGGCTTCATCTTCAATCTCGTAATCTAGAGCGGTGAGGAGGATGATAAGGTCCGTGACGAGGAATTGAAGGGAGGAAATGATTGCCGCTTTGGCTTTGCGCTGGAGTCTCGTGACGAGGATTTGGTTTAGGATTTCGTCAACGGTCCCAGAGGCTAGTGCCTGTCCAGGGAATCTTTGTTTGGTAGCCATGGTATTTGGTGGTGTTCGCTTAATTATTGTGATAGTAGACTATTGTACCGTCCCAAGCTATGCAATACTGTAGTACAGTAGGGTTCTTTCTGGAATGATAGTTTGAAGTTGACATCAATAGGATTCTGATTGATGCTGTCATTTTCAATTTCGAATTTTATAATTTCAAATAAGGCTTATTAATAGACTATGCCTTTTTAGTTCTTTTATTCAAAATAGCCTTAATTTAGTTCAGGTTTATTGTTGCCCCTCCAATCATTTTTTATAAAAACATTAGAACATCCATCCATTAATTTTCATAGATAATAGATGGTTGATTTGATGTTCGATTGATTCTGTTCTCTTCAAATTGAAAAGAACAAAACACTGTTCGCACACACATGTTGGTTGCGCGACAAGAAATGTTGGAGGATGTAAGAAAACAGATGCAGCTCAGGATGAGGTTTCGCACAAAGACAGTAGGCCAATGCTAGTAAAGTGAAGAAGCAACAAGCTGACTCCAAGAGGTTTGAAAAGTCAGCGAAGGATATTGTTGCCAGAAAAAAAGAAGGAGCTCAAGAAACAAAGTGCACATTGAACATCTTGGATCTAGAGATGAGGATAGAAAGTGCAGAGTATAATCTTTTCTCATTCATCTCAAAGAGAGGAGAGGGACTTGACGGCTTTTATCGGAATGTTTGAGAAACGGATTGAAGACCTTGAATTGTCCAATTTTGATTAGCAAGTCAACGTAACGGAACACTGGCACAAGGCAGACAAACTCATTTACGCCGCGTCGAAGTTCACATCCTAGGTGAGAATGCAGGGACTCACGGGGAAGGTCCAAAGGATAATGTGACGAAGGCAGGTGACAGCCGAAAGAAATATTGAAGATGCACGCCTCGTTTTGAACACTTTGAATCTGGAAACATGGTCCTCTGTGGTGAAAAAAGAAAATGCAGCAGAGGCTTTAAATCTTCAAGGAGTGTACAGCTTGGAAGCTGCTCAAGTAGAGTTCGATACACGGGCAATGGCACTGAACATGCAAATGAATAATACAATGTAAAAGTCAAGGAGCAAATGAATGGAATGAAATTGAATTTATGAACGTATCGAGGCCGAAAATACAATAAACAGATGATTACTAGCAAAAACACAGAGACGGAGAGGTTGTAAGCAGATGCAGATAGAGATTTTGACGGACTCAAACTAGAGATTCCTCAAAAGCTCAAGTAGCCCATAGATTAAATGAATACTCTTCGTCGTATCATCAAAGAAAAGGATGAACCCATTCTGAAGTACGAGGCTGGTATGAATAGGTCTTAGGCAATGGTCAAAGTAGACCTGGGAGGTAACTATTACAAAAAAACGTGGCCGATAATAGCAATATCCTGGAATTCTTTTTGTTTCATTTCGTATTACAAATATGAACCTTTTTTTTGGAAAATTGGTGCTTTCTGCCACTCTAAGCATCGCCACATTTGGAGCGAGTTCCTCATCAGCAAACCAAGACATTTTTGTATGTCATGATGAAGAGAAAGTGTGCCTTGAGTATAACTACGGGAAATGGGACAAAGGTGGCAGCAACTGACCTGTAAATCTGGCAAATAAACGAAGCCACGTTGAACCAATGCTCGACAACAAGCAATGTGCAATTATTTTGGGCGACAGACGCGGAAATACTTTACCACCAATGCAATCAGGGATGCGCGGGGAACCAAGGAGATGCGATTGTTTGCAAAGCGACGAATCCAATGCTGAGTCAGGACATGTTTGTATTCCATCCAATAGGCGTCATAAGTTACACACAACAGTTGGTGCTTCCTTCTGAATCACGGTCTGTGGACATTAGAAACGCTGCTTTCGTTCTTTACTGCCAAACGAGATGTATTTCTTGTGCATTGATTCCTATATTTGCTCCCGCGCCCAATTTTCAGGCAAGAATAAATAAATAGCCTATCGCCTCTCGCCGTCTCTTGACTTCTTTGCCCGTCGTCGTCTCTTCTTCTTCTTCTTCATGACAACAACATCATCAATCATCATTCATCACCACACACCTGCGTCTGCCGCTCTAGTAGAAGTAACTCGATCGCATTGAAGGTAGCACGTCACACATCATTATTGGTAAACGATTGATACTAAAAAGAGATTGCCGAATCAACCACCAGTCATTGACAATGAATCGACAACCGAAATTTGCCACCAGCTCTACTGCGAGGAGTAGTAGTGCTGGTGCTAGTAGCACCAAGCAACAAGCTCCAGCACCCACCATTTCTTCAGTCCAAAAATACGAAGTACAAAAATACGAAGTACTGTACTACAAGAGAACCAACAAAGTGCACAAAGCAAAAGGAGTATCGCGCATGGATGGGATCCTCACAGTCCACCCCCACCCTTCCAATCTCGTCACACTCCATTCAAATGATGGAACTGATACGAACGACAACGACACAGCTGCCGATCCTCCCTCGGACAGCGACGAAGAGGAATCCGGAAAAATGAGCTACAATCAAAAAATGAAAAAGATGCGCAAGAAAATGAACCAGAAATCCAATAGACCAACCGGCGGTAAGCAAATATTGTATTCGGCCAAAAATGTGGAAATTACAAAACGCATTGCTGATAACAACGGGGGATCCTTCAACGAAGATGAGATTGTCATTCTTCCCGCTTGGGAATGTCAGATTGTTTCGGTCCTTTCGAATTCAACCTCGATATCAAGTCGTGCTTCTATCCAAGGTACAGGGTTGTCTACGGATGCAGGTGCACTTACAAATACACGTAAGGTCCTCCATAGATCCAATAACTTGCTTGGGAAAAAGCGGCCATTGGCGTCCAAGAGTCTCAGCTCCGGTCCCAGTGCAGCGCTGAAACGCAAGGCTCCACTGAAACCAGTCGCAGTTACAGGAAACAATCATGATCGAGGGACAGTTATGAATGCAAGGAATGCAGTGGTTCAGAGAAAGCCGCCGGCACAACCTAAAGTCGTCAAGAAGCCACAAGATTGTGATTCAGACAGTGATGACAGCGATGGGGAAAAGAGCGCGTCCATCAATGCTACATGTACTGCCAAGCCTCCTTTGGCGACTTTGAATCGAAATCCGCTCTTGAAGAAACAAACCATACTCTCTTCACGACGAACGAATACTTTGCCAACAGGCACAAGATCCACAACGGGTACTGTATTATCATCAAAGTCCACGTCCACATCATCCCAAAACGACGCATGTTTTCAAATGGCCATTGGCAATCTCTACATACCAGCATCAGTCAAATCTGTCCTTCGACCCCATCAAGAAAGTGGCATAGTCTTTCTCTGGAATTGTCTCACCGGCGCTTGTCCAAAGTTGCAAAAGTTGATTGAAACAAGTGGTGCTGGGGACAATCCTGATTGCAGTGGGGCAGGTGCCATTCTGGCAGATCAAATGGGTAAGTTGTCTTGCTCGCTCAAAATGATTCATTTGATTGCAATTGGATTCGTTGTTTTACTGCATGTACACTAGTAGATTCTGATGTTCTTGATGCAAATTTTCAATTTCATTGGAATACTATAGGTCTTGGGAAAACTTTGATGACCATTGCCATCATTGTTGCAATGCATCGTCACAATCGAAATGACGTAAGTTTATTCTTTTTTAAATTACTACGTGCACCACCTACCATTCTTCAGATATAAAACGACGGGAACTGATACTTCCACCCAAATCACCAACCTATATAAAGCGTTTCATTGTGGTATGCCCCTCCAGCTTGGTCGTTAATTGGGCAAAGGAATTTGATAAGTTTATAGGGAAAGCTAGTAAACCCAAAAGAGTTGTGGTTCGCAAGGGTGGTGAGGAGGGTTTGCAGAAGATCAAGGCTTTCGTACCGCTCAAGCCGAATACTTCAGAAGGTTCGTCAATGATATGCTGCTGTATTTCTTTGAACTAGCATGTGCCTCCAAATATCTCCATGTCCTGCAGCACTTCTAACACCATTTTATATTTGTCCATTGCAGTACTGATCATTTCATACGACCTGTTCCGGATGAACAGTGCATTTTTTTCGCAGTCCACAAACATTGGTCTTCTTGTAGTGGATGAAGGACATCGTCTCAAAAATACATCTGGTACAAAGATACTTTCAGCCTTGAATTCACTCAGGTGCAGTGCTCGTTTACTGATTAGCGGTACTCCAATCCAGAACAACCTCTCGGAGTTTTATAACGTGGCGAATTTTGTTCTCCCTGGTATTTTGGGTGACCTCAATGCCTTTCGAAGAGGTAAGATAGGCAGTTTTTCAAAATAATTTATTGCATTGTTTGTTTCTAAGCAATATTTCCTTTTTTTATACTCGTATACACACAGAATACGATCGACCCATTAGCGCTTCCAGCAAGAAGGATGCCACGAACAGCCAGAAAGAGGAAGGGCGAATAGTCTCGAGAGGGCTAGACAAGATTACAAGTGCTTTCATGATCAGGCGTCTTCAAAAGGATACTTTAAAGTTGTTCCTCCCACCGAGATCTGAAACGCTCTTATTTTGCAGACCAAGTGCCGAGCAATGCAGGCTTTATAAGGAATTGACAACGGGATCCATTTCAGATAGTCTCTCTACTCTGACAAAGTTGAGAAAACTTTGCTCTCATCCTGATTTGCTAAATGGCCCATCTGTGGGAGATATCGGCAATCAAGATGCTAGCTCTTGCACTCACGCCGGCAAGCTTGATATATTAGAGGGCTTGCTGTCTGCAATTCGCTCTGAAAATCCAACAGATAAGGTCATCGTCGTATCAAATTTCACATCTGCACTTACAGTAATCGAAGGCTACATTCTCAAGCGAAAAGGATGGACTAGTGTTCGACTAGATGGGACGACTGAGCAATCCACACGGCAAACGCTAGTCGATTCGTTTAATCGCAGTAGTGCCGACAATGGCTTCGTATTCCTCTTGAGTTCAAAAGCAGGCGGTTGCGGATTGAATCTGATTGGTGGTAAGTTTATTTCCGTCAACAATGGTTGTGTATACACCCAATTAAAAGCTCACGTTCTACCGTATTGATGGAATTTAAAATAGCGAATAGGCTGATTATGTACGACTTGGACTGGAACCCATCTACCGACCATCAAGCGATGGCGAGAATATACAGACAGGGACAAAAGAAAGAATGCTTTATCTATCGGTTCATGACAACCGGGACAGTGGAAGAAGGTGAGTTAAAAGTCAAATTTGCTTTACAATGAAATGCCTGTCACGCTCACTTGCCACTGTACAACACAGTAATCTTCCAACGGCAAATTCAAAAGAATCTTTTGGATACCATTGCTTCAAAGAAGGCATTGCGGGGCAAGTCCACTAGTTTCACTGACGAAGAGCTCAAGGACTGCTTTACTCTCAAGGAACAATGCAAGTGCGATACAAAAAATAAGGTCGGGAGTAACTGGGAAGCTTACGGTAAGAAATTGTAGACTTCGGAGAGGGGGCTGTTCAGGAAACTTACTCACAAAATCACGACTTCTTTCTCGCACTTATTTTCAGATGGGGTGGATTCGCTCTTGGAACAAGATGTTGTAGATAAACCTTTGCTAAAGCTAGCTCGAGAGAAACCTGATGTGTTGACATATGTGCACATCGTGAAAGATATCACACCCATCACAGGCGAAGAAGGAGCTTTCGGAAGCGACGACGATGTCAGCTCAGTAGAAGAATCAGTTGCTAACGAAGGAGACTGGGATTGCTTTGACGAAGATTCTGAAGCTGAATTCGAGGGTTGAACATGAAATAGTTATGTACCATAAAAGCTTTTATTCTACCAAGTCTTTGACAACAACACGCAACAAGTATTTTGAGATTATCTTCAAAAACGCATACGCACAAAATTTAACTAACTTCGCCTTGATATCCTAGGAGATACGGATGGCAAGTGTTGGTACTGCTCACTCCAAGGAACCTCTACATGTCCATCCTTACTTTCATTCTGTTCTCTTTTGAGAGCTTGCAGTTCATTCCATGTCTGAAATAAACCAACAACAAGTGGTCCCAACGACAATGCAATTATCACTGAAACAATTACCGCTGCCGTAGAATCAGCTAAAGCAGGTTCGACATGAAATATATAAGAAATACCTGAGGCAATTAAAACTGCAATACTTCGCAATGTGTCTGCCATTACATGCTATTCGGATACAGAGACACGGCAATGAGTTGAATGAATCTTTTGCAACGATTCCACGAGGCAGCATATTGGAAAACTCACCGTGTAGGCGGAACACATGTTCAGATTAAAGCCTCTTCCTGATGTCTCCGAATCATTGCCATCATTAGACGCATTTCCATCAGACACTTCACATAATCCATTATTATCACCACTGCTGTTCTCGTCGCCCTCTGAAATTCCATCGAGATTTTCTCCTCCAATGCCTATATCAAGAGCCTTACTACGTCTAGATGAATTTGAAAAGGCAGACGCAGCGCCAGAGCCAAGGGAAAGGGAATCTCCAGTTTCTAAGCTCGGACTCGTGACTGAAACTGCCTCTGATGTTAACCCATCACTTTCACTACCTCCGCCATGAACACCTCCAAAAGAGAATTCGTCACCCCATTCCGAGTCCGATCTTTGCGAGCCATAATTAGGCATGACGATACCTAGGAGCCCATCGTTTTCTGGATCTTCATCATAGCCGATTCCTCCACTATCATTGCTCCCAAAGGATGAGTCAATGGAAAGATCGACAACTATGGATGGTGGGAATTCTCTAACTTTACTAGGGCTGCGCCGATTTTTCGGACTTTCGGATTCAAAGTTTTCATCTTTTGTCAAAGGAATTTCTTCTTCGTCCAACCCACAAAGATTTTGTTTACTTTCGTCGTCATCCTTCACAGTTAAATCACCCGTCAGAGAGAAATTTTGAACTTTTGAGAAGCAGATGACGTTGAGAAGATCAAGTCCAAGGTTGAGGCTCGAGAATATGAGCATAATATTTATATTTGGTTCCTCCTTCGCCACACCTACAGATGAATCACCTGACATTTCCGGTGGACCAATAATTGTCGAAACAGCGTCTAACAAGGCCTGTGTTGAAACTACCACAAGAGCACATACACTGATCATGGGGGGTATAAACTCCAGATATAAACGTATAATCTTTTTCCTTCTCTTCGTTTCTTCAAGAGAAAGATACTGGAAATGATGAGGCGAACGATGTTTCAGTCTTTCTGCAGCTAGATTGAAAAGGTAGGTGAAAGCATCGACCGACATAGCCATTGAGTCTGCAAGCATCGACTGACTCTTTGCCGCGATAGCAAAGAATGCCTGAATTGTCATAAATATGAAGAATGACAAAAATGCAAAGTTTAAAACATATTCATTGCTCGTCGTTTCAGCTCGAGGATTATTCGCAGCAATTGTGTGTGTATTTTCTGGATATGTGCTGACAAAAGTACTGCGTGTACTTTCGCTAGCTTCTTTGTCTTTTGTAGGCTTGCATGTTCTTTTCGATTCAATAGTTGTATCATTCATGGCGCTCTTATCTGTGAAATATTAGTTTGAAGGTTTTGGTAGATACTTTGCTAGTGTAGTCTGGAGTACAAATAGCTAGAGAATGACATGCACGGATTTTCTCACTTCAATCTACTCAATCAAGAGTTGCTTGGTTCGTTCGCTTGCTCGCTTGGAGCTTGAAGCGCATCATGATGCGCGATCAGATCATGATGCCTGTTGCTTCACAAACATTTCGAACATTCTCAAACGTACGACACGCGAAGCACGGCACCGCACGCACCGCACCGCACGATCTTTGCACGAAAATTTCGCGCACATTTTTGACCGCTTGCTCAGTCGCTCGTTAGCCTTCCCCCTGTCCCCCCTCTGTCCAGGCACTGGGGGGGGGGTAGGAAGACACTGTAAAAGTTCTTTTTTTATTAATTAAATTAAATTAAAGGACAGCAACAACTTTTGAAAATACCTGCACACCTACAGTAATCTCGATCGCCACCCCGGTATTTATTGAATATTAAGAGTACAAGCAAGAAATATTCAATGTTTGATCATTGGTTTGACTTTATTCAATTTTCTAAATATTTTTTTAAACGACTTTACTGAAATAGCGGAAATGAAAATTACATGTGCCATCAAGCATCACAGCTTCGCATATATACCACTCTACTTGCGCTTACGAAGCCCATCTTTGTCTGCAAGTCCCTCGCCGTCTTCACTTCCTCCAATCATTTCCTCAATAACCTTAACAACGTCGTTGTTCTTCTCATGTTTGGCATGTTCCAATGCAGTCTTGCCCTCTTTATCCTTAGTATCCTGGAGGCCAGCCTTAGTCCCGTATACTTCCAACAAGAACTTGGCGCCAGAAGCAGATCCATGGAAAGCGGACCAATGCAAAGCATTCCATCCTTCCCCATCGACAATGGAAGCATTGGCATTCAACTCCTTCAATTTCTTGATGACAGCTTCAGACTTGGGTGCTCCAAGCGCTGACATGATCATAAGAGGAGTCCATCCACTTTCAGAAGTCTTGAAGTTAGCGTTGGACTTGTTCAAGGCATTCATAAGAGGCATTACATCTGCTTTCTCTCCTGCATCCCAGGTGTCCAACAAAATCTCTTCAAAGGTGCGCTTTCCATCCTTCTTCTTTGCAGCTGCGGCTGCAACCTTTTTGTTAATTACAATAGCGTTTCCTTCAGCATCAACAACATCGTCATCCTTGGTAAGCTCCTCGATGTACTTTTCTCCAAACAACTTCCTCGTCTTGGGACTATCCCCTTCCTTAAACGACCCGCCGAGCAAAATGGCCTTGGCAAGCTTATTCTCAAAAAGGTTCAAGGGTCCCATGACACTTTGCATAGCAAGACCAACAATCATTCCCTTGTAAAAATGAAGGCCACTAGTAACAAAGACTCCAAAGACGGTGGAAACTAGAAGACTCCGTGCGGTACTGAAGACATGTTCTCCAAAAGTGGTCTGCTTGTACTGAACCTTTGCGCTGGGGTCTGCAAGTGGTTGCGGGGGAGGGGCGACGTAGATCATAGTGTCTTTGAATTTACTCTTGGAGAGCTTTTGGCAAACGAGGAAGACGTACATGACAGTAAGAACAATGAAGAACTGGACGGTGAAGTAGGCGCATCGGAGGAGGAATATGATTTGTGGGTCCTCGCCATCTAGTTTTCGCGCAGCAAACATGAGAGGCAGCATTACCATTAGTTTGTTGAACGCCATTTTAGAGAATTGGTTGAGTGCTTGTGAAGTGTGAGCTTAGGGCAGTTGAAATGGTTTGATATCGGTAAGATATTAGACGACCTTCTGTTCACCTGGACAGGAAAGAGTGAGGTTCCAGTGCAATCGCAAGAAGCCAGCTCATCAAAACGGTCGGTTCCAAAGCAAGGCAATGCGATTTTGGATTTTGAGAGTTCCACGAGGTTCTTTTCGAACTTTCCCGCATTTTTGGATTATCAAAGGCTTGTAACCCATGACATTTTCAAAACCCCTCATAACACCTTATGATACATACGAGTATGATAGGAGTGCTCCTACCGTACGGTACCCCGGGTATTTCTATTCATTGAATATCTGTACTCTCGTACAGTACGCGTGTAACGAACAAGATCAAAGATATCATCATAATTGCAAATTCTGATTACTTTACCCTATTTTCAGCTTCACAGTATGCTCTCATCGCCTGGACAATCATACCATATGCAATATA
>Ga0115005_10005249_pt1 | contig 10260 bp, 17 predicted proteins | sample ArcOceMetagenome_FD_87163 | JGI IMG/M metagenome (GOLD analysis project Ga0115005, IMG submission 87163) | Marine eukaryotic phytoplankton communities from Arctic Ocean - Arctic Ocean - Greenland ARC118M Metagenome | ecosystem: Environmental > Aquatic > Marine > Oceanic | place: Arctic Ocean...
AATGAGCATATAAAGGTAGGTGTGTTAAGTGGCATAGTAACGGGCTATGAGGATTGGCAGTTTAATAACGCGCTACTAAAAATTAGTAACAAAGTACATCTGCTCGCAGCGCCTACTGTCAAGATAGAATACGCCAATGCTTACTCACAGGTGTCAGTATTTGGTAGTGCACTAACCATGGCATTCGGTTTGAAATTCTAATAAAAAAATAGCTGCAAAAAATAGCGATTAAATGACAGTCAAAACAAAACATCATATAACGTACTTTTATTGACAATTAAATATAATCTAGTATAATATGGGTGTATTTAATAATTGAGGACTGTGCATATGTCACTGCATCGGGTGTATTTAGTGGGTGGAGCCGTAAGGGATCAGCTTCTTAACTTGGAAGTGAAAGATCGGGACTGGGTGGTGCTGGGTTCGACTCCAGAGCAAATGCTATCTTATGGTTATAAGCAGGTGGGTGCTGACTTTCCTGTGTTTTTACACCCCACTTCAGGGGAAGAATACGCATTAGCTCGAACCGATCGTAAAAATGGCAAGGGTTATGGCGGTTTTGCAGTGGACTTTGGCGTTTCTGTGACTTTGGAAGATGATTTATATCGCAGGGATTTAACCATTAACGCGATGGCGCTGGACAGCAATAACCAGATCATCGACCCTTTTAATGGCCAAAAAGATTTAACCGATCGCGTATTTAGACATGTGTCTGAAGCCTTTGCAGAAGACCCGCTAAGGGTATTGCGCGTTGCACGATTTATGGCACGCTATGGCCACTTGGGATTTAAGGTAGCTAAGGAAACCTTAGCATTGATGAGTCACATTGTTGAGACCAAAGAAATAATCAATCTGACTGCAGAACGGGTTTGGAAAGAAACCGAAAAAGCGTTATCAGAGCCCTCTCCAGCGTTGTTCTTTGAAACATTAAGAGCGTGTGGCGCGTTAAAAGTCGTGTATCCAGAAGTAGATAACCTATATGGCGTTCCTCAATCTCCACAACACCACCCAGAAGTGTGCACGGGCATTCACACCATGTTGGTTTTAGAGCGCGTGTGTGAGCTAACTGCATGCCCTGCTACGCGTTTTGCTGCTTTGTGTCATGACCTGGGTAAGGCAGAGACCGAAGAAAGCGTATTGCCTCAGCATATTTTACATGAAGAGCGTGGTGCTAAATTGGTTGAACAGCTATGCAAAAGATACAAAGTGCCCAAGGCATTTAAAGAATTGGCCACAATGACTGCTCGTTTCCACACAGGGTGCCATAAAATCGAATCTTACCAAAGTAAAACGATAGTAAAGTTTCTAGAAAAGCTGGACGCTATTCGTCGACCAGAACGGTTTGAAAAATTTTTACTCGCGTGTGAGGCTGACGCACAAGGTAGAACGGGACTAGAACATCAAAAATACAACCAAGTGGATGTACTGAGGGATGCGCTGCAAGCCTGTAAATCGGTTGCTATGGAGCCGTTGCTCCGCGAGGGGCACCGTGGGAAGGAATTGGCTCAAGTAATCTACAGGGAGCGCGTGAGGCTCGTTGTTCAATCAAGGAAAGAGCTGCGTGTTAGTTTGATTCGAACCAAATTATTAAAATAGGGCATTTTAGCTGATAATGAATAAATTTATTGACATTAATATATTTTAGGAATATAGTTAAGAGATATATTAGTGATGCTGGAGAAAACATGAAATACAGTCATATAGAGTCATCGGGTGTACCGATTAAAGCGTGGATAGATGGTGTTAACTTGGAAGACCAGGCAAAAGAACAATTGCAGAACATAGCACAACTGCCTATTGTTCATAGCCATATTGCCGTTATGCCAGATGTGCATTTAGGAAAAGGGGCCACGATCGGAAGTGTAATACCTACCCTAAAAGCGATCATTCCTAATGCTGTTGGTGTAGACCTAGGTTGCGGTATGACTGCTGTTATGACCACATTATTCGCTAAAGATTTGCCAGATAATTTATTTGCTATTCGCGCTGCGATAGAAAAAGCTGTGCCTCACGGGCGTACCAATAACGGCAAGGCAGTTAATGACAAAGGTGCATGGAGTGAAGTCCCTAAATTAGCATCTGATTTATGGAAAGCTCACTTAGCGTTACAGTTTGGCAAAATGGTGGATAAATACCCTGAGATTGGGCAGTGCAATAGTGTTGCTCACCTTGGAACGCTGGGCACAGGTAACCACTTTATTGAGTTATGTCTTGATGAAAATGAGCAAGTATGGATTATGCTTCATAGTGGCTCCCGTGGCGTTGGCAATCGAATTGCATCTACTTTTATCGTAAAAGCAAAGCAGGATATGGAAAATCACCAAACTCACTTACCTGATAAAGAGTTGGCATACCTAGAGGAGGGTTCGCCCTTTTTTGATGACTACATCGAAGGGATTACATGGGCGCAGGAATTTGCATCTATTAACCGTAAGATTATGATGCAACTTACAATAGAAGCGGTTCAAAGTCAGTTAAAGCCATTTGAATGCACTTCGTTAGCTGTAAACTGTCACCACAACTACGTAAGTAAAGAGAAGCATTTCGGTGAAGATGTTTACCTGACAAGAAAAGGCGCGGTGTCTGCTAAGAAAGATGAATTGGGTATCATTCCAGGTTCGATGGGTGCTAAGAGCTTCATTGTCCGTGGATTAGGTAACCCCGATTCGTTTAATTCGTGCTCTCATGGCGCTGGCCGTGTGATGTCTCGAAATGCTGCCAAGAAAGCATATACGGTTGAGGATCAGATTAAGGCAACTGAAGGCGTTGAGTGTCGTAAAGATGAGTCCGTGATTGATGAAATCCCAATGGCATACAAAAACATAGAAGATGTTATGAAGGCTCAAGATGATTTAGTCGAAGTGGTGCATACGCTTAAACAAGTTATATGCGTTAAAGGGTAAGTGTTTAAATAAATAAACAAGAGAAAAAAATGATAAAACTTACGAAAGCCTTAGTTATTGCATGTAAAAACGACCCTTTGAGAACAAGTGGTCTGCTTTTTATATTTTACACTGTGTTTAATTTTCTTGAAAAAATGCTTGAGGAATTGATTTTTGGTGAGCGGTTTTTGCACGCGTTCGATCCCATTTTTGTATTATCATTCATGGGCTGGGGACTTATTTGTGTCTGGTGTTGCTACATTAACAACAAGGCACTTTATTCATGTCCATGTATGGATCGAGACGAGCCATAGAGTGTGTGATATTCGTTAATTAATAAAGAAAAGATTTGGAAAAGCCATTAAACTAGGAAGTTATTATGGGCGGCAATGCATTAAAGAAGACGACAACAAGGCGCTATAGCGCAAAAGAGTATCTGGCACTGCGCAATCAGGTGATTCGTAAACTGCAGCCATTGCTGCCCGACTGCGCGATGGATGACATTAAGCATTATAGACAAAAGCCTGACTTTGGTGATCTTGATATTTTAATTGAGGATAAAGACACTAAAAATCGTTTAATTAACCGTTTATCGGACATTAGTGAAATATCTGAACTGGTGACTCATCACGAAAACAGCCCTGTGTGGTCGGCGGGTTGGGGTGATTTTCAGGTTGATTTAATTTTCGCTGAACCTAACTATTATGATTTCACTTCTCGTTATTTTGCATACAATGATTTGGGGAATTTAATCGGGCGCGTGGCCCACCATATGGGCTTTAAGTTTGGGTCCAAAGGCCTCATCTACGTATTGATGGACGGTGATTTTAAAATTGGTGAGATTACAGTGACGTTGGATTTTGAAGACGCTTTAACGTTTTTAGGGTTTGGTAATAAAGCACATAGCGAACATCAAGAAGGGTTTGATACCCTTGAAGAGATGTTCGAATATATCTCGGAATCATACTACTTTGAGCCCAATTTTTATCGTTTGGAAACAAGAAGTAACAGTGCTTCAGCCCGTGATCGAAAGCGGCCTATTTACCAAGCCTTTTTAAGGCATATTGAGGGCATGTTATCGTTCAGTAATACGTTAGATAAGGATGAGCATTTACACAGGGCGTTCGCCTTTTTTGCATCCTTTAAGGGTGATCATGACAACCTACTGCTTAGCCACGAAATTTCTTTGATTTTTAAAGCGAGATTTAATGGCGAAATGGTTAGTCGAATCACAGGGTTGAAGCACATTGAACTGGGTCGATTAATGGAGAAATTAAGGGCGGGCTTTGCTGATAAGCTCGCATTGCAACAATGGGTCCTTAATAACTCCGATCAAGTGATAGAGGATTGGGTGCTGAAATTAAAAAACGAACTAATGCAATTAAGTTGTCAGGAGTAACATAATCATGGGTGTATTAAATATTTTAGGAAGTTTACTTTTTATGCAGCAAGGCTTGGATATCGACTTTAGTTCAGGTTGGTATTTGTTGTCTTTCATACCTCTCATTCAAACCATTAAGTTTTCAGGAGTAACATAATCATGGGTGTATTAAATATTTTAGGAAGTTTACTTTTTATGCAACAAGGCTTGGATATCGACTTTAGTTCAGGTTGGTATTTGTTGTCTTTCATACCTCTCATTCAAACCAGCTTGCGGGAAGCAGCCAAGGATTTCTTTCCAAAAGAATGAGTAAAGATGAACTTATGATGCACCTTGTGATTCTAGCTAAAAGCATGCGCAACAGCGATTATACGGCGTTAAGCGGCACGCTCGAAAATTCTTTTGGTTTTAAAAAAGCACAATGGGCATCAATTATTTCGGTAGAAAGAAAGACTTTGTACAATTGGCGCAGCAAACCCAAGACTAGCGATCACGCCACAACTTGGCTTAGAACTTATTAAAGTAAAATTAAGTTGACAAACTAAAACTTTAAGTGTATTATTGACTTAAGTTTTTTAATTGAGAAAAGATAATGAGTGCAGAAAAAACACAGGAAGAATATTTTAACTACCTTTCAAGATTAAGTAAAACTGGTATTAATATGTTTAGGGCAGCTCCGTATATTAAGCGTGAATTTAACCTCTCCGATAAAAAAGCCGAAAAAGTATTGGTAAGCTGGATGGAATCGTTCGAAAAAACCTAATTCAGGAGAGTACCTATGTTTGATGACAAAAAACCTAACGAAGAGCAACAAAAACATATTACAGGTATCGTTAATCGATACGTGAAAAAGGCTAGAGTATCTAGAAAAGAGACTGCTTGGCATGATGCAAGGCGAAAAGGAATGGATGACATTACAAATTATTGTCACTCACAAGGTCTTGCATTGCTCGGTGAGCACATGATGAGAGCCGAACTTCAGTTAAGCGATGAATATTAAGTTTCGCCACCCGAATAAGTGAAGTGCCCGCTTTTTAGCGGGTTTTTTGTGCCAGAAACGTTTTAGATAATGACCAAGGGTTTCATAGTTAAACGCTATGTGGCCTTTTTATTGGTTAAATAAAGGTAAGTTAATTGACATTTGAGCACAAACTGGTATAATATATACATATTCAGGAACAGCAACAGGGGAACGTCATGGGTAGTCAATTTCAGTGTAAGGATAATTTAAAGTTAAGGAATGCTGCTGCAGTTGAGCAATATGCTTTAGCTGAAATAGAGCGTTGTAACTCACTTTATCGCGGCGGGTATTCTGGTACTTGGGCCGAGAAAAGTGGCGTAAGCATGAGGCACCCAGAGCCATTTGAGTCGCATGCGAAAGCAGAAGAGTGGATTATCGACAACAATGATAAGCAGGACCATCTTGACGCCGTGCGTTACCACATCCAAAACATGGCAATAAAGCCAGCCACTTTATTGAAAAAAGAAGAAAAAGTAAGACTACTGCATCAGAAGGTGCGTGACGGCCAAGCTCAACACAATGTCCTTGTTAATGAAGAGTTTCAAAAGATTAAAGAACAGAAGTCTGAATACAAAGGGTGTTCTTCGTGTGGCAGTAAATTAAGTGTTAAGCACTTGAGCACCTATACCTGCCCACTTTGTCAGGCTAATTTATTAAGTAATACCGCAGTGAAACGCATTCAGGTTAATGCTGATAAAACTGAAGCACTTTCGGTTAAGCACAAAGCAATGCTTGCTGAATTAGTCGCAGACCGTGAAAAGTTAACTACAAAAAGCAGTGAGACGCGTTGGATGATCGGTGGCTGGTGTTCTGATTAAGGAAGAGCAAAGGAATAAGGGAGATAATGGGGCTATCGCCTCCCTAAAAACAAAATAAACGTAGTGACTAAATTTAATCCTGTTCACTTTTTCTGTCTATAGTCCTTATGGCAGGCTTTGCAGTCGCTAGCCAGTTTTGCAAATTGTTTGGTCAGTGGGCGAAGCTCGGAGCCCGCTTGGGCCATTTCTACTAGCGCTTCAGCATTGGCTTTCATTCCAGTATTAATGCTCACGAAGTCATCCCACTGCTGCCAGATGGCAGGTAATGATTCACTGCTGCCTTCAATGGACCCTTCAGGGAATAGCATTGGCAACATCTCGCTGTGGCCTGCAATCATCTCGCCGCTTTGTACAAACAAATTGCGATCAAACCCTTCTCTACCTTTGATCGCTGAGGCCATGGACTTCATTGCGCTAGCCATGTCTGACATGGCATCCATACGCTGCTTAACGATGCCCGTCGAGCCACTGTGAGCGTTTATGTTTGTCGCCGACAATACACCAGAAGTTATGATGACGATGGCTAAGGTTTGTTTCAGTATTAATTTGTTAATCATTTTTTTGTCTTAATTTTGGCATCAAAATATGTCAAGTGATAATGTTAATTTAACAAACCCGTTACTCAGAAACTCTTAGTGCTTTTCGAATGCACTTGCCGTTATCTAATTCGTGAGGCCAGACATTTGCGCATTCACGTGCCACCTTGCGTGTACCATAGGACATTGAGGTGCCATTCTGGTATAGATTAATCCAAAAATGACGAGATTTATTTTTCATTAACATATTCCTTGTTGGCTGTTTTAAAAAAATCTGCAATAACATAGCTCATGGCTCCGAATGTCGCGAACGCCATCAATGCGAGCATAACTACGGATGGGGACTGATGAAGTCCCTCTGTTTCAACGATGCCTAGCATAATTCCAATCTTTTCCGATAATCTGGGTACAATAGCGATTAAACCCATTAATAAAAATATAGATGTTTTTTCTTTTGATTGTTGCATTTTTTCCCAAGCTTGAATATTTTTTAACAACAATAACAAGTGCATTGCTCTTAATTAAGTAAGAATTTTTACTGCAGCCATTTTCTTTCGAGATAAAGCTCTTCTTGTTAATTCTAACCCCACCATCGATGCAAAGACAGTTGCTGAAAATAAAATCGCGATCGATAAAGCAAGAATTTCAGCGTCTTCATAAAATATTGTCATTTTTTGACTCTATAGTTAATTTAATTAATTGATTATACTTAATAGTAGAAAATAAGTCAAAGTTCTATTTCTGTTAATTTTGGAATTATTTAAATAAGTCTCTAGAAATAATAACTTTCATAATTTCACTGGTACCTGCATAGATGCGCTGTACACGCGCATCAAGATAAGCTCTGGCAACAGGGTATTCCATCATGTATCCGTAACCCCCATGCATCTGTAAGCATTCATCGATGACTTTACACTGCAGCTCAGATGACATGAGTTTTGCTTTTGCTGCTGTTACGTCGTCTAATTCGTCTTTTACAAGCAATTGCAAGCAATGATCGATAAACACCTGAGCGACCGTTAGGTCTGTATCCATCTCAGCTAATTTAAACTGAGTGTTTTGGAAGCTGGCAATCGGTTGACCGAACGCTTTTCGTTGGGCGGTGTATTGGATGGTTTGGTTGAGGATTGATTGGGCAGCGGCAATGGCGCCAACGGATAGCGACATGCGTTCAGCAGGAAGTTCGCTCATTAGCATGAAGAAGCCCTTCCCTTCCTGACCGAGTAGATTATCCTTAGAGACTCTCACATTATCAAAAAAGAGTTCCGATGTATCTTGGGATTGTAACCCGATCTTTTTAAGGTTCTTACCCCTTGAGAAGCCTTTGCTGTTTGCATTGACTAAAAACAATGAAATGCCCTTAGCGCCCGCATTAGGGTCTGTTTTGGCAACAACTAATACCATATCGCACAGCTGACCGTTGGTAATGAAGACTTTAGAGCCGTTAATAATGTAATCGTTACCGTCTTTCACAGCGGTAGTTTTAATGCCTTGTAAGTCTGATCCAGCACCAGGTTCTGACATAGCGATCGCCAGGATTATTTCACCTGATACACACCCTGGCAGGATGCGCTCTTTTTGAGCCTCTGTGCCGTACTTAATGATATAGGGAGTAGTGATGTCAGAGTGTATTGAAAAGCCGACAGCGGGCCCAACAAAGCCTAGGGCAGATAGCTCTTCGCCTATACACGCATTGGTTAAGAAGTCTGCGTCTAAACCGTTGTATTTTGTGGGTGTGTTTGGAGAGAGTAGGCCATAATTGCCCGCTTCTTTCCACATTTGGCGAGAGACTTGCCCTTGTTCTTCCCACTCCTCGTAAAAGGGGGCAATGTGTTCATTAGCAAAGCTTCTCACGGCGTCACGAATTAGAGTGTGTTCAGTGTCGAAAATTATTCTTTTTGTCATGTTTTTTAATCTCATTTTTAATTGCCAAGGGCCAATGAGATGAGCGTGATCCAAAATGGGGTTAGCGCCCCAGACATTAGTTAATGCCAATGTAGTCGTTCAACTTATGGTACTTGTTTAATAATAAGGTACCATATTTAATACTGGTTAATAGTATTTTTTTAGCTATCCGTTAAGCCAGGTAAGCTGTTTTAGGTTCAGCTGGTAACGCTTTCCGTCTTCCTCTTTGTGCACAATGCGAACAATGGTGTAGTCTAGTTCTGCTGCGAACCAGAACGATGTATCGAGTTCCGTGCTTTCGTCTCGGACGCGTTTAATTCGTACAGAGGTATAATCACCAAGTGGCGTTTTAATTAAGTCTTCGCCATCGACAATGAACTGATATGCTTTAATGTGCCCACCATCGGCGACTTGGTAGGTATACGTGTCCCCTATAACGACAGGCGCCTTAGCGAGGTCAAGTTGTAGGCGTAGCTGTAGGCTTTGTTTATCCAGTGTGTTTGGCACAATGTCCATAGACCAAGAAGAGCCTTGTGTCGTGTTCTTGGCTTTTTGGTTTGGCCAATCGAACGCCACGTCTACACTGTGTTTCTTGTTTAAAACTTTACGCTGGTAACTGTAGTGGTGGGACTGAATTTTATCATCAACGAGTTTGAATGCGCTGGATTCGGTTATGGAGGCAAACATTGCGCGGGCTTTGGTGGTGAGGCGGTAACTGCCATCATCATGCTTAATCAGGTTACGCTCTGCTGTACCTGAAAGGGGTATCCCCACATCCCATTGGCTGGAATAAGTCACGTTGAATGGGCGCACCTGAGCCATGGAATGACTGCTCCATAGTAAGACTAGGGATAGTCCAGTTAAGTTAATAAAACGTGTTAATGTTGGATTAAAAAAAGACATTGAAGTTTACCTTTTCGGCTGATTAAAAAACATGATTAAAAGCGATTAATTAGGATTTTATACAAATAACTGGCTGCCCCATGTGCCCTTCATGTCATTATGCTTTATGGTTTGACCTAGTACATCTACGGCTGGCATACGTTACTTCCTTTTTCTTTACTTGGTGGCATTCTTTTTAAGCCAATCTTTGTAGGCAGTGAGCGACGCTGTACAACATATCGCATTCTTTTTCGTAAATTCAGTACTCATTGTTGCATCCACAGCACTATGATTATTGATTCTTCACTAATGACTTATGTCCTGAAATTAGCGCATCTATTATTGCCATCCTGCAAGTTGTTCATCAAGTTCATCCATTTCTTTCGTAAGATATTTAATTTTAGACTCCAGCAAGTCAATATATTCCTGCGGTTGACTATGTCTGCACACCCCATGAGCAAAGTTAACCAAAGTGTCGCTGACGTTGGCTCTAATTTCCATTTCGCTGAGAACAAAACCCTTGGCGACCAATCTGTCTACATAGCCCACTAAGGCCTCAGTAGCTATCTCTGGGGTGATGTCACTTCCGTCCTCCTGTTCACTGACGATCTCGAACTCTATGTTTGCGGTGTGCATGTAATCATTCATGAAAAAATCCTTCTGTTTTTTAGTTGTCCCCGACAGGCTTTACGCTATATCAGGGTAATACTACTTTTGACATCCTCCCCCAGCTGCATCGCAGGGGGATTCCCATTACTAGGTGCTAGTGAGTCGCCTCACTAGCGAGTTCCTGTTTCATCAAGCGGCTAATGCCGACTCTCCACAGGCTATCAAG
>Ga0115005_10005254_pt1 | contig 10254 bp, 9 predicted proteins | sample ArcOceMetagenome_FD_87163 | JGI IMG/M metagenome (GOLD analysis project Ga0115005, IMG submission 87163) | Marine eukaryotic phytoplankton communities from Arctic Ocean - Arctic Ocean - Greenland ARC118M Metagenome | ecosystem: Environmental > Aquatic > Marine > Oceanic | place: Arctic Ocean...
ACAGGAGCGGTAGGTAGGGTACAGGGGTAGAAATGGAGACAGGTAGGGCATCGTACAATCATTTTAAATACGGTTCTTCTTCTTCTTCTTCCTCTTCAGCTGTACACGTACATGTAGCATTTTACAGATAGAGCCATCTGTACAGTATACAGAGGTAGGCACATAAAATCTTTCAAACAGTACATGCATACATACTCGAATTTTTGAACTAAATTTTGCAGTGTGAACATTTCTTTCGTCTTTCCTACATGCTACATGCTAAAAAAGAGTTATAATTACATGTTCACCGTACAATATTCACACACAATATATTTAACATCCATGTCCAAAGTGCATGCAGCGTGGTAAGTTTGTTGTTGACAGCAATTGCAGTTTGAAGCTTCTTGTCCAAATACAATGGACTCATGGCAAATCTCACATTCTTGGTGTTGTTGGTGCACTTGGTCGTCGTGTTCACACTCAGAACAGACAAATACAAAGCTACAAACGCATGAAAAACAGAGGTAAGAGGAACACACAATCAATAAGTCAGTCAACATGGTAGAAACAGCGGGTAAAGGCGGTCTAATGACAGTCACTCTTACTTCTTGAGAAAAAAACAACTATCAGGCACGCCTTTTTCATTCACAGCCGTTGATACTAAAAGGTCATCTTGAACGCTGAAGCCGATACATTCAGGGTGAAACTGACCACAACAAAAAAATCCCACACCTTGGCATGCTATCAAAAGTTCGCCTTCAACGTAGGGTGCTTCACACACACCTGACAGGTAGAGAAAGTAAAAGTGTGCGAGAGTGGAAGGTAGGGTGAGGGAGAGGGGGTGAGGGAGAGGGGGTGAGGGAGAGGGGGTGAGGGGGGGTAAAAAGAACAATAAGAACTTACAAACGGTATCAATGCTTTCTTCTTCTTCTTTTTCTTCTTCTCTCATCCAATAACCATCCTCAGCATATGACACTGTTTTTTTACTACGTTTGCTTTTTCGTGTACCTTCCTGGGAGTCACCATCCTTCTGTTTCTCGCGTTCGTTTTCTGTAATGTCCCAATTTTCTTCATCTTCTTTTTTTCTTTTTTTCGTCTTTTGTACTTTTGCCGCTGCTTTTGCTTCTGCTTTTACCGTCACTCGCGCTGCTGCTGCTATTGCCAGCCCTTGTGCCGTTCGAAGCTTCTCTTTCTCGTCTTCATTCACGATGATACTTGAAGAGGAAGACGAGGAAAATTTGTCTCTTTTAAACCGGGCTAATACGATAGCAGCCGAAACGGAGGTCAAAAACTTGTTCGCCACCTCTGCGTCTCGTATCACAAAATACAGGTATCCATTCACACTGGTTAATCTTTGGACGCCTGACCACCCGGAGATATTGTTACGATTTGACACAACCAATTTCAAAATGTCATCCCCAAGTTCAGGAATGAACTCTGTGTAGCCAAATGTTTTTTTCAATTTGGCGTTGTAGGCTTCATTGCTCAAGTACAACACATCGTGCTTGGAAATCCCATCCGGTAATCCTCTACCTTTCAAACGCTCTTCCACTCGTGTGCTTTCCATCACCTTTTTGCCTTCTTTGTCCACCACTTTTTCGTCGGGTTCACCTTCCATTGTGCCTTTGTTCACCGCTTGTTTGTTCTTTCGAAACGGTTCTTGCAACAACCGTGCCGCACGTATTTTTTTCAATTTGGCGTTGTAGGCTTCATTGGACAACTCTCGAACGTCAACATATGACATTTCAGCTGGCAACAATCCATTCGGTGTACGACTTTTCACACGCTCTTTCATTTCGTCATCGTCGCCCTCCAACACACCACCACGTAATTTTTTCAATTTGGCGTTGTAGGCTTCATTGCTCAAGTACAACACATCGTGAAAGGAAATCCCTTTTGGTCGCCCTTCACCAATACGCTCCTCCACTCGTGTACTTTCCATCACCTTTTTGCCTTCATTGTCCACCACTTTTTCGTCGGCTTGACCTTCCACTGTGCCTTTGTTCACCGCTTGTGTGGTCGATCGAAACGGTTCTTGCAACAACCGTGCCAGACGTAACGTTTTCAATTTGGCGTTGTAGGCTTCGTTGGACAACTCTCGAACGTCAACATATGACATTCCAGCTGGCAACACTCCATTCTGTGTACGACTTTTCACACGCTCTTTCATTTCGTCATCGTCGCCCTCCAACACACCATGATTGGCGTCATTTAATGTTTGCACTAACTTTTTCGAACCACATTGTGTTACCAAAAAATCAAACACCCTTCGGTACATCGACCAAGTGCCCTTAATGTACCGCCGACCTCTCCACCACGAATACACGATGAATTTTTTTTGGTATTTCAAGGCGTGTCGCATCAAATACTTTGCCGCACCGGACACACGACCGAACCCACTCCGTAAACCACCACGAATGTACAACTCGCCACCGTGTTGAAAACTTTCGTCGCCAAATGATTCTAAGTATCGAATGTTACACAATCGTCCAAGGCGAACTGCTTGGGCAGCAAAGGTCTTGGCGTCGCAACCTGGGAACAACCCAGTGCTTGGGTCGATGACAGACAAATCCATGTATTCTGTAGTTGTTGAAGTCGATGCAACCTGGTTGTACCATTCAGTTGAGACTGTGTGTTGGTCATCTTCGTCCACAGATTCCAACCCTCCATCAACTTGATGCAGGAACACGTATAACGTTTGACACGCAGTCCACAAGTATTGTGACGCTTGCTGAATGCCAGATCGTGCACTGGACAACGTGGACGCATGGTCAATGGTGGCAAACACAAGAGTTGAATGCAAAAGCAACTTTTTCAGACCCGCAGCAATTTTTCTTGCGTCGGCACCGCAGGACAGGATGCCTTGCACATCAAGACCACACAATTGTTGAAAACAAAGGATGCTTGAATTGATCAACACAGATTGTTCAATTTCAATACCATCGAGAGAACTGCAACCACCATTTCCATTCTGGCAGCACGATCCCGTGCGAGAATTGTGAAGTGTGGCAAGAATTGAGAAAGAGGAAGAGGAAGAGGAAGAGGAAGAGGAAGAGGAAGAGGAAACGTCCATCTCGATGTCCCCCTCCAAGTCGGTTGCTTGATTGTCCTTTTTCTGGTCGTCTTCCTTCTTTTCATTTGCGTCGTTGCCTTCTTGGTTGCCGTTGGCTTCATTGTTGTCTTTGTCTGCTTCCTGGTGGCGTGGAACATCGAGCTGTCTAGGATCGGCGTATGCTAATCCCATGGCCATGGACAACAAACTAATTAATGTAGACGTTGCTGCTGCAGTCCCCGCCGTCAAACACAAGTCCCCTCTGTAGGAAGAGCACGAATGATTGGAATCTGAGGGACAACTCGAAGAACAACGTTGACTTGAGTTGGTTTGTGTTTGTTTCCAATCAATGGTATTTGTTAAATCGATCTCAAATAATTTGCACATGTTTAAAACCATGACAGATTTTGTACCTTCTGTAATTTCTTCGTCCAGTAAAGAAATTTGCGTGTTTGATAATGCTTCCGGCATAATTCCTTCTGGGAAAAATAATTTGAAAATATATTCAAGGTCGCCAGAATACAATCTTGGTGGAGATTTCCCAGTGGAAATTAATTTTTTTCGGTAAGTACTTAAATCAACCATGACACATTGAAACGATTTAAGCGATGGTACTGACAACGGTGCAGGACGCACCCACTTCGCTGGGTCTCGATCTGCAACTGACATGTTCGTGTACTTTTCTTGTTGCACTGGTGGGCGGAGAAGGTTTGCATTGTTCTGTGCTATAATGTGGTCAAATGCTTGTTGCTCATTGTGGACACCATTGCCAAATACATTCCAAACACTGGTGGTGTCCGTGGTGCTGGACGACGACGACGACGACGACGACGTCGTCGTAATTGAAAGGGCGTGTGGATTGGTAACAGATACACCAGTGCCCGTGCCTGTAGTGTTGATCGATTGACTTTTGTCCATTGAAATTTTGCTGCTGGACCGTGCCGACATGAACATTGACGAATCGAGTATCGAAGAATTGCCGTAGACGGAGGGAGCTTTGAAATTACCAGTGTGGCCAGTCGACACGGGCGACAACGACGTTGGGGAGGAGGACGGCAACAGCAACCGCGTGGAGGAGATGTGGGAGGACGCGGATGATAGGGTTTTCTCATAGCAATCATCGGTCACCGGGCTTGTTGATTTTTGCAGTGGTCGCTGTTTTCGCCGCAGTTGTAGCTGATTTTGCTGATGTTGCTGATGTTGCAGATTTTGCCGCAGTTGTTGCGTTTGTTGCGACCACTGCGACGGCTGCTGCGGTTGCTGCGGTTGTTGTTGTTGTTGTTGCTGCTGTTGCAATTGTTGCTGCTGTTGCCGTTCCTGTTGTTGCTGCGACATTGTTTTTTTTAATTTGACGGTGACGTACTTTTCAATTGCAAATCTTTGCGTGTGATAAGATTCTTCAATGGTGGTGAAAAGGGAGAATGGAGACGGTGTTTATTGGGCTGTGGGGGAATTCGAGGCTGAACGTGCGAGGAAGTCGTGGAAGTCGTGGACGCTGAAATGGTATTTCTTTTGTATTTTGGAAAAAGTCCAGGGAAGGAAAAAAACTGAAAACAACGACGCGAAGATGTGCGATTGGTTGTGTGTGTGGACGAGTTTTTAACTGCAACCAAAGTCGGCGAGAGGACAGAGGTGGAGGGGTGGGGGTGGGCAGTGGACGTCGCGTCAAGAGTCGAAGAGAAGGTTGATTTCAATTTTTTTTTCACCGCTTCGAGCAGTGTCCTCAGGCGGGTGAGAAAACGAGGACTGCCCCCGATTTAGGATTAACTTTTAGACCATGTTGGATCACTGCACTTTTCTACCAGAAATGAACATTTCTCATTGATTTTCTGATTTTTTTTTGGTGATTGGGGACAGATGACCAATAAAGGATTCGAACCTTAACATCTGAAGTCAAAAAAACTTCAGACAACTGCCTAGTGTTGGTTGTTGTTTTGGAAAAAGTTCTTTAGGTTTGTGGAGGACAACGACAGATGAAATGTTTTGTTTCTTTTTGCGCAACACAAACAACATCGTGCTGTGAAACAGGGATGACGTGGAATGCCGACCAAGGATACCGCTGTTCTGGGCACAGAACGATTCAAAGCTTGGCTGTGAAACCAAGACCATGAAAGTACGGACGAAGGCACCCAACTATTTTTAAATGGTTAGGGTGTCTGCCTTGACGATTCGATGCCATGAATGCCATCGGGGAATGCCACTCACATCATAGCGGTAGTCGAATTGCCGACTGCCCCACAAACGACAACGTAGAGTTGGAGAAGGTATGGTCTGGAGGGTTGCATACTTACAGCAATGATACCGGTCGCCGGTGAAATGATTCCGCTTGCAACTGGAAACTGGAAACTGGAAAACAAAATTCCTTAAGTATTCCTTTATTTCTAGTTTTTGCCCATGAGAGAGCAAGAGGATACCAAGATATTCCATTCTATAGATGTATAAAAAACGACGGTGATCCAAGATCGAAGAGACCAAGATATCACCATGAATTTGTTGTTTCAGTCGCTCGCCAGGAAAACATTCAGCAATGCCGTGCGCACGGCCCGACCAACCATGCCAGCATTTCAATCGTTTCGATTCATGACCACGGGAGATGGGGAAGAAAGTCCTACCCGGCCCACCGTCGGCGATGTACAATTGCTTCCTCGCCACGTGAGCGGTGAGTTGGATACAGTTGGAAAAAAAAACTTTTTTTCCGACACTTGTTTTTGTATTATTAAATATCGTGTTTCACGCTGACCGTCCCTTGCTTTTATGTTCTTAGAATACAGTGCTGACTTGTTGATTTCTGCCGCGTTGCATGGCGATGATGATGCTATTCGTGAACGCCTTGTACGTGAAGTTATGCGGGTTGACAGTATCGAATGGGTCGAGGCAACACAACAAGTAGATACCATTCGTGATACAAACCAAAGCGGTCTGTTGGGAGTGAAATTCCCGTACTACGTCGGAATAACCATTGGTTTTGTCTCGGCGTGGGGGTGTTTGCCCTTGGTCTTTGATTTACCAACCGCAGAATGGTTCAATTCAGCTTACGTTACGACAGAACACCCACAACCGGAAGACGTGGAAACTTGGTTGGAAGTTGGTGCTTGGACTTGGAATTGGATGGAACCATTGTTGGGTACAATTAGTTTCCAATTGTTGGCGTTGCAATGTACGTGTCAAATGATGTCTCATTGTTTGTTTTACGAAATCCTTGGATTTGGGTTTCGACATTTCATTTATTACTAATCAAAAATCAAAACTCATATTTATTTCCTTCTTTCTTTTTCCAATTCAAGTCATGCGTAATCAAATGTTAAATGTTGGGTTCAAACCATATACTGGGTGGTTGTTGTCAAGTCGTGCGGACCGTCTTGCAAATGCGTACCCAATGTACGGCCGTGAAATGGTGCGTGATTATGCCATTGCTGATACGGGAATGGGCCATGATTAATTGTCAGGACCAATTGAAAGAAAAGTGGGGGACGTCACCACTACCAAAGTTGTATATCCATGTTAAAACCATACCTCCACATAAAATACCAAGACCCAGGTAAAAATAATTTACCACCTGTAAAAGAAGAAAGTGTAAAATAGGTATATATAGGTGAACTTGATAACACATAACATTTGTAAAAATTCACAAATTCCTCAACAAATTCATGTGGCCTGTAATGTGTTGTCGAATTTCGTCAACAATTTGTGTACATGTGTAGTACATGTACACATGTGTATGTACCTTAATGTAGGTTTTGCTGGATTGTTTTATCAACAAAAGTGAGGAGTTCCTCTCTGCCGGCTGTGTGCCTACTTACCACGGTAGCGGTAGGTACTGTGTGTACAGTACCCGTACCGTTTTTTATCTTCCGAATGATAATAATTATAATGGTAATGTTAGAAAAAAGATCTTCCATACTTCGCCATCCCCCCTTTCCCGCGCCCACGCCCGTCCCCAAACATGGCGGCGGATGCCGAATCCCAAAAGCAAGCGGCTTTGGAAAACGAATTGTTTGCCGAAGAAAGGTTTGTCGCCATATCCATGGTGGTTCATCGACCCACATGGGCACCAGATGCTGAAAAAGAAGCGGCTGAAAACTTAAAAGAAGCAAAACGACTGCAAAGAAATAAAAAATTAAGAGCAAGAGGCAAACCAGAAGAAGAGAAAGAACCAACACCGGAACCGGTCGAAAAGGTGCATGTGGATATTGCCAACATATTGCGGGGTGGTTATCCAAAAGCAAAGTTCAATGCAGAACCAGCAGGTACTGGCAATACAGCTTTAGAAAACACTTGTCAAGGTGATCAAGATTTTTCAGTAGTTCATTTAAAGATACCCGAACAATTTGTGCGTTCCATCAACGATGACACCGAATGGACAGTCATGTCAGGTAAACATGGTGCCCGTGAAAAAATGATAGAAATGGCCAAATTGCTGCGAAGGAAAGATCAAGAATTGGAAGAATTGGAAGAATTATTAAACAGTGCAACAGAATCCATTCAAGCTTTTCATGTGCAACAAAAACAATTGTTTGATGAATTTGTCTTGTTAAGATCCAATTATGACGATTGCAAATTAAAATTACGTGAATCGGTTTGGATTCATGCTTGTAAAATGTCCCGAGAATTTTCAGTCATTCCGCCACTGTTAAGAAATGCAATGGAAGATACCAATACCATTGAACAATACATGTTGGGTGGATTGATTGGAACGGGTGAATCGTCCAAAGTTCGTTCGTGCAAGTTGGGCATGATGAGTGGTGGTTCTCGAAAAGGTGGTGGTGGTGGTGGTGGTGGTGGTGGTGGTAGCAGTGGGTTGGCAAAGCGAGATTTAGCAGTTAAAATCATTAATAAATCACGGGTTCGTGATGTTGTAGCATTGCAACGGGTGGCGAATGAAATTCGAGTCTTAAGAGAAGCCAACAATATCAATGTGATGAGTTTGTTTGATGTCATTCATACTGATTTTAAGTTGTACATGATTTTGGAAAGAGGTGACCGTGATGTCTTTCAATTGATAATGGCCGCGCACGAAGAACACAAGAAAAAAAACAGTGGCAAACTGGGTGGCACTATGGGTGGTATGGGCAGTATGGGTGTTGGTCGAGTTGACGAAAAGTTAACGCAAGAGATATTGAAACAAGTATTGTCTGGAGTCAAATATTTGCATGGTATGAACGTATGCCATCGTGATTTAAAACCAGAAAACATTGTCCTTGTTGAAAAACCAGGGACAAATAAACCGGTCGTTAAAATCATTGATTTTGGGTCCTGTGCTGCTACCAACGGTGGGATGGCATTGCACGATTTATGTGGTACACCTGGTTTTGTGCCACCTGAAATGATTTTGGAGGATGCGTATGATGGTTTTATGGGTGATGTGTGGAGTATCGGGTGCATGGCTTTGGAAATGACCGTCGGGCATGAACATTTTCTCAACCGATGGTTGCCTTCGTACAGCAATGAATTGGTTGGAAATAGAAAAGATTTTGCAATGCAAGTGAGTGGTTGTGTGTTTCTTTTTTTTCTTTTTTTCAATGTTCAGATGTTGCTTTGCTGAAAAGTTTTTTGTTTGTTTGTTTGTTTGTTTGTTTGATCGATTTCAGATGGCCACTTCTATTCCAGACATGAGGAACACAATGCAAAAGTTGGTTAAAAAGAAACTGTGCAGTGCAGCAAGTCAAGATGTTATATTTCAAGCATTGATGGTGAACCCAAGAAAAAGAATATCAAGTGATGATTTTTTCATGCACCGTTGGGTTGGTGGAAAATCATCAACCATAAACATGGAAAATGGCCGTGGTGAGACAGGTGAGACAGATGAGAAAGATGAGACCGCAGAGGTCGGTCATAAGAATGGGGAAAGGGTCGATGCTACCGATTTTGAAAGTAAAATGAACACAGAGACCGGTCAGAAAGAAGAAACAAATAGAAAAACCACTGTGTCTTCCGTGGAAACTGGACAACGCCAAGAAAAAATATTGCGAAGAAGAAGTCAATCCACGAATAATTTAACCGGGATGCAAAATTTAGCAAAAGAATTGGCAAAACCACCCACACCACGACGTCTTCCTCCCTTGAACCAAGACGGTGGTGTAAACGAGTCGTGCATGAGTGACTCGCCGAAGAATGGCCGACCAGCTCAAAATTTAAGGATTGATGCTTTACTGGCAAATGAATATAAAGATGGGCACGTGAATGGCAGTGTTGAATCGTTTGGTCAAGAACCATGCTCACCTGCACTGAGTTCCGCAACTTCAATCATGAACAAGGGCAATGATATTTTGGCACAATTCACGGGGACGGCTGGCAGCGGTGGTAAGGAGGGTGACAGGAACGGCAATGAAAAAAATGAATGAATCACACTTTCTTTACTGTATTCTGTACAGGTACAGGTACGGTACGTATTATACACATACATGTCTCATTATATATGTGTCACATGTTTTACTGGTACCTGGTACCAGGTACCGTACACACGGTACATAATTTTTGCATTTCTTATATACCTAGGTATTATAAATTTTACTGCTGTGCACACACTACAGAACAGACGCACCTTGAACTATTTTATTGAACTATTTTTTATTATTTTTATTTTGCCGGTCCACTAGCACCTTCCGCTGGTCCACTTGCACCGCTTTTTTTTTCTGTTCCCACCGATCCAAAAGAAGCCTCGGCTAAATTTGCATTGTTACGTGCTTGGGAATAAATGGCCAAGACGCCGTTCAATTCATTTCTCAATCGATCCACTTCTGGGTAATGTGTTGCTTCACCATGGTTTACATTTTCGTATGGGTCGGCAGCACTTGCCTCCATTTCATCGGCCGTGGATCCCAATTCACTCTTTAACCTTTTTTCTCGAGCACAGGTGGTTTTTTGTCGTGCTACAATGGCTTCGTGAAAGACTTTGCCTCGTGCCGATGCTACGTTGCCTTTTTGAATCGCCATCATTAATTTGTCGTCCATGACGTTGGTTTGTTTGAAAGTAGAAGCCGCCAGTTTTGCATCCGATTTGGTAGTGGCCAAGATTGACAACAATTTAATGTGTGCTTGAGAGGCTTGTGTTGTTAAATCGAGACATGCTTTTTTAGCAAACATAAATTGATGTTTGATTAATGCACGTACTCTTTGTTCACTGGTGTCTGCTTTCTTTTGTGCCGTTTTGTAGGTGAAACGCAATTTTAATATTTTTTGTCTCAATGGCATGATCTCGACCAATTTCTTTTCGGCACATAAAA
>Ga0115005_10005255_pt1 | contig 10254 bp, 9 predicted proteins | sample ArcOceMetagenome_FD_87163 | JGI IMG/M metagenome (GOLD analysis project Ga0115005, IMG submission 87163) | Marine eukaryotic phytoplankton communities from Arctic Ocean - Arctic Ocean - Greenland ARC118M Metagenome | ecosystem: Environmental > Aquatic > Marine > Oceanic | place: Arctic Ocean...
CAAGCTTCATTCTTAATAAATAAGACTCAAACTTACCGAAAAACGGAATTACTAACAGGAAGTATGCGAAATACAGTACTGTTGCAATTTGTCCAATTTCAACATAAGGTGACTCTACAACGTTTTGACCAATCCACATAAGAATTAGACAGTCTGCTGCGAAGAACCAAAATAGTTTTGTATATAATGGACGGAAGTAAGAACTTCTAATTTCTGAACTATTAGTAAATGGAATAGTCAGCATAATAAGAATAGCCGCTCCCATAGCAATAACTCCTCCTAGCTTATCCGGAATTGAGCGAAGAATCGCATAAAACGGAAGTAAGTACCACTCAGGAACAATGTGTGCTGGTGTTACTAAAGGGTTAGCAGGAATGTAGTTATCTGGGTGACCTAGTGCGTTTGGATAGAAGAATACCATTACTGAGAAAAATACAGAGAATGATAGGAAAACAAAAAGATCTTTAACATAACAGTAAGGATAAAATGGCATCTTATCTGTTGTAGTATCTACACCTAATGGGTTATTATTACCTGTTTGGTGTAATAAAGTAAGGTGAGAAATTGTTAGACCTGCAATTAAAAATGGGAAAAGGTAATGAAAACTGAAGAAACGGTTTAATGTAGCATTATCAACAGAAAATCCTCCCCAAAGCCACTCAACAATGGAAACTCCGATAAGAGGTACAGCAGAAACAAGGTTTGTAATAACAGTAGCTCCCCAAAGACTCATTTGGCCCCAAGGAAGAACATAACCTAAAAATGCTGTTAGAACTGTAATTAAAAAGATAATAACTCCAGAGCACCATAGAGCTGCACGTGGATGTGCGTAAGAACCGTAGTAAAGATTCTTAAACATGTGTACATAAATAGTAATAAAAAACATAGAAGCTCCATTTGCGTGGATATAACGAATAAGCCATCCATTATTAACATCACGCATAATGTGCTCTACACTAGCAAAAGCAAGGTCTACATGGCAGGTATAATGCATAGCAAGGAAGATTCCTGTAACAATCTGAATTCCTAAACATAACCCTGCACTCGAACCTACTCCCCATAAATATCCTAAGTTAGTTGGAGAAGGGTAGTCGACTAGGTGTGAACTTAAAACATCAGCGATAGGGGCTTTGGACCAACGGGTTCTCATTTAGTATAAGTAAAAATTTATGTATATTATAACAACTATTTATCCTCAGGACTTACGTTCTGAAGTACAACAGGGTCAACTTTTTGATCCCAAGGACTTGCGAAATCAAACACACGGAATTCTTGAGCAAGCTCTACTGGTTCCGTTACAATACGTTTTTCTGCTTCGTCGTATCGTATTTCTGTATGTCCTGTTAGTGGAAAGTCTCTTCGCATTGGATGACCATCAAACCCGTAATCTGTTAAGATTCTTCTAAGGTCTGGGTGGTTTGAAAAAAACACACCATAAAGGTCCCAAACTTCACGCTCATACCAACCAGCCGAACTGAATATTGAAACTACCGAGTCAACAGGAGTTAATTCATCTACAGCTACTTTAACACGAACACGTGAGTTATACTTTACACTTAATAAATGATAAACTACTTCAAAACGTGCTTCACGTTCTGGGTAATCCACTCCACAAATGTCAATTAAAACTTTAAACTGACAACTTGTATGATCACGTAAAAAAAGTAATACTTCTTTAATAGAAGAAGCAGGTACAGAAAGAGTTAATTCACCATTTGCAGAAACAGCTGTATAAACTGAATGAGGCATCATATCCACAACCGACTGACTAAAATTATTATGTATTTCTTGAGATTTTTCCATTTTTAAAATAAAATTAGAATAAAGTAAGGGATTAATTAAAAATTGAATCCTTCAAAATAGATTAAAGGACCCAACAAGCAACCCAAAGGTTGCAAGTGAATTTAGTTATAAATTAGTGAAGGTTAATTGCTTCGTTTAAATAGATACAAGTTAATGTTGCGAAAACATAAGCCTGAATTACAGCAACAGCTGTTTCTAAAAATAGAAGAACAAACACAACACCCATTGGGATTAAATGAAGGAAGAAGATTACACCTCCAGCCATCATCATTGTCCACGCGAAACCAAGTAGAACCTTTAAAAGAATGTGACCTGCCATCATGTTAGCAAATAGTCGCACAGAAAGTGAAACAATACGCATAACGTTTGAGATTAACTCAATAGCAATTAGAAGTGGGTATAACGCAAATGGAGCTCCTGCTGGTAAAAATACAGAAAGAGCGTGGAACCCATGCTCACGAATCATAATAGTCATTACACCAAGGTAAACCATTAATGAGAACATTAATGTTACAATGATATGACTTGTGATTGTGAAACTGTAAGGAACCATACCAATTAAGTTAACAACTAAAAGGAAAGCAAATAGAGAGAAAACAAAAGGGAAAAATGCTTGACCTCTTGGACCTACGTTATCACTAAGAACTCCAGCAACAAGATCGTAAATCATTTCTAGTAAAGATTGCCAACGGCTTGGAACGATACTACCTTGACCTGTATGGAAAACAAGTCTTACTAGTAAAATAAAGAAAGTAGATGCTCCTACAGCAGCAAGTGCTGAGTTTGTAAATGAGAAATCTACAGCTCCGATATTGAAAGAAATAAGTGGGACGATTTGGAATTGCTCTAGTGGGTTAAATGCCACTACAGCGTTAGTAAAGGTGGATGATTGCATAGAATCGTTGTCCTACCTTAAGCCCCTCCCCACCAGTAAACTGCTACGAATAAGAATAACCACACAACATCAACAAAGTGCCAGTACCATGCAGCTGCTTCGAAACCGAAGTGATGCTCTTTTGAGAAATGGTACTGAACAAGTCTAATTAGACAGATTGAAAGGAAAATTGTTCCAATCAATACGTGGAATCCGTGAAAGCCTGTGGCCATGAAGAAAGATGAACCATAAACACTATCGGAGATACCAAAAGTTGCGTTAACGTACTCGAAGACCTGGAATCCTGTGAATGCTGTTGCAAGAACTAGTGTAATTACTAGTGCGAGAATAGCGTCACGACGACTTCCAACTACGATTGCGTGATGAGCCCATGTACATGATGCTCCAGATGTAAGTAAAATAACTGTGTTAAGTAAAGGGATTTCAAAAGCACCTAGTACTTCAATACCCTTCGGTGGCCATACTGATCCAATCTCTGGACTTGGACAAAGACTTGACTGAAAGAAAGCCCAGAAGAATGCGAAAAAGAACATAAGCTCTGATACAATGAACAGAACCATTCCGTATCGCATACCTTTCTGAACCATAGAAGTGTGCCATCCTTCAAATGTTGCTTCACGAACAATATCTCTCCACCATACATACATACAGTAGACAATGATAAAGATTCCTAAAGATAGACTAAAACCTCCTCCTGAGTAGCCATGCATATACATAACTCCACCTGAGGTTGCCAAGAAAGCACCAAAAGATGCTACTAGAGGCCAAGGGCTTGGATCTACCATGTGATAAGGGTGTCTGTGGTAGTTTTTTGTTGCGTTTGCCATAAATTTATTTGATATTTAGAGACATTAGAGCAATAACTAAAGGGATATAGTTATTGTGAGAGAACCCTTTTAAGAGAAAATTATAAAGTTAGATTAAGCCTGGCAGGATTTGAACCTACAACATACCCGTTATGAGCGGGGTGTTCTACCGTTAAACTACAGGCTCTTGCGTGTTATTTCTTTGAACTAACCTTTTATCGCAATTTATGAAAGAAGATAAAAGTGATTAACACTAAACTCCATTTATTTGATTAAAATATTATGAAATTAAAATGACTGAAAAGATTCGGAAAGAAAGGGATTCGAACCCTTGGTGCCACAAGGACACACAACCTTAGCAGGGATGCGCTTTAGACCACTCAGCCACCTTTCCTTTTTGATAAAAATTGAATAAAGTAAAACTAGAAGGGTCGTTCTGTTAAAAAATACATCCTATTAGTAGTAATCTTATAAATACACTAAAATATAAAAGAAATAAAAAGAATCTCTTATAGAGTAGGGTGGGTACAGGACAAAAGGAATTGATAATATGTTAAAGGAATATGGTGGGCTCGAAGTGAATGTCTCTAGATGTTAGAAGAGGAATATAAGAATGGTCTTGGGTGGGCAAATATATAAAGGAATGTGTAGAATGAAGAAGAAGTAAGGGCGGGGTCTTTGTACTTGGGATGAGAGAGGGTATTGACAAGCTTCCTTAGGTGTTAGCTTTAGTTGTATAAGGTAGCTCTTGTCCTTCTAACACCCTTATGGGCGGCCCTTTCGGACCGCAGATGTTTTAGTTCTTTGTATCATACTGACTATAGATAAATGCGGTACTTGCAATAAATAGAACAACAAGACGTGCGTCTAAATATAGAGAAACAGTAGACCAAAGCCCTACAATAGCAATAAATCCTGTTAATCCAGCTAACATTACAAATGTATAGTGGTATACGAATCCTGTTTGCATTCCTGTGAACAGTCTACCGTTTTGCCATACAGTTCTTGTAATACCTAATGGACCTAAGAATTCAAAGAGTCCTCTATCTACGAGTTTATACGTTGTGTTGTAACCAATAGATAAAACCTCCTGTGAGATAAATTCATTATAAACCTTATCAAAGAACCACTTTCTGTTTAGGAAAGTATATAGTCCTCGACCAAGGTCTGTTTTTTTCATTGAGTAAAGCTCTGTACTAAAATTCTTATATAAAATAAATGCACTTATTGCTCCTAAGTTACTTAAAATAACAGGAGTAAGTTTAATGTAGTGTGGAATAAATTCCGCCTCTAACATTGTTAAGTTTTGTGGATGCGTGAATAACGCGTTTCCCCAGAAGTCAGTTCCTACTCCAATAATCATATCTTTTGTTAGGTATCCAATAAAGATACTTCCAAGTGATAATATAAATAGAGGTAAGGCCATAGCAATTGGAGCGTCATGAGCACCTTCCATAACTTTCTTATATGCATTAGTTTCAGCTAAAAATGTTAGGTATAAGAGTCTCATTGAATAGAATGCTGTAAAAAATGCTGCTAAAGTACCTAACCAGTGAGCAAAGTGTCCACTTAAAGTATATTTAGCGTAAGCAATTTCTAAAATAACATCCTTAGAGTAAAACCCTGTAAGAAAAGGAAATCCCATTAATGCAATTGATCCGATAAAGAACATAGCATAAGTGAAGGGTAGCACTCTTACAAGTCCTCCCATACGTCTCATATCTTGTTCATCAGCAACAGCATGAATAACAGATCCTGCACTTAAGAAAAGTAAAGCTTTAAAGAACGCGTGGTTTGCTAAATGGAATACACCTACGTTATACGCAGATAAACCACAAGCGAAAACCATGTAACCTAGCTGACTACAAGTAGAGTAGGCAATTACACGCTTTAGGTCGTTTTGAAGTAACCCTGTTGTTCCGGCAAAGAATGCTGTCATAGCACCCATTACTGTAATAACAACAAGAGCTGTTGGTGCGTATTCTATTAGTGGAGAAGATCTCGCTAATAAGAATACACCTGCAGTTACCATTGTGGCTGCATGAATCAGAGCTGACACAGGTGTTGGACCCTCCATTGCATCTGGAAGCCATGTATGTAATCCAATTTGAGCGGATTTACCTACAGCTCCTACAAATAAAAGAAGTCCAATACAAGTTAATGTGTCTACCTCAAAGTTTAAAAAAGTCATAGTGTCTCCTACAAAAGCAGGTGCGGCTGCAAATACAACAGCATAGTCAATTGACTTAAATTTAACAAAGATAGCAAAGATTCCTAAAGCTAATCCAAAGTCACCTACACGGTTAACAAGCATAGCTTTAATAGCAGCTTTGTTAGCTTGTAGTCTAGCAAACCAGAAGTTAATTAGTAAGTAAGAACATAATCCAACTCCTTCCCATCCTACAAACATTTGTAAGAAGTTATCTGCTGTCACTAAAATTAGCATAAAGAAAGTAAATAATGATAAGTACGACATGAATCTCGGTAAGTGAGGATCATGACCCATGTATTCTGTCGAGTACAAGTGTACAAGAGAAGAAACAGAAGTCACAACAACAAGCATAACTACGGTTAAGCTGTCGAATAAGAATCCCCAAGAAAAGCTGAACATTTCCGAATCGATCCAAGTCATAAGATCAAAATGTACAGGTTGTCCCATTAAAGCTACTTCGTAAAATGCCACATAAGACATTGCACATGTAGCCATAATTGATCCTGTAGTAATATATTTTGCACCTTCTCGTCCGATATATCGTCCGAAGAAACCTGCGGTTAGTGCGCTAATAAGAGGAAGTAAAACAATTAAAAGGTACATTTTAGGCTATTATTAATTTTAGGTATACTATAAAAAAACTTAGTATTTATAGTTTATCAATGGAGGGACTCGAACCCTCACCTCTCAAGGAGACAGGAACCTAAACCCTGCACGTCTACCAATTCCGTCACATTGACTTTATTCTTTTAGATCTTAGCGTGTTTTGCCCCTATACGTTTTTGGGTTCTAGCGTTAGTACTTGTTCTTTGACCTCGAACAGGATATTTATTCTTATGTCTAATACCACGGTAGCTTCTATTAGAAATTAAATCTACAACAAAATCACGTCGTATCTTCTTTATACTACTAGGGCTAATGTTATTTACATTTAAAAAATGTTGAATTTTTCCTTGTGTTCTTTTTGAGAGTGTACTAACTTTTGCGTTAGGGTTTATTCCAATAGTACTACAGATTTGCTGTGATGTAGGTTCACCAAGTCCGTATACTAAAGAAAGACCTTTTTTAATAGAAGCGTTTGGTTTTATCTTTATTCCGAATAACTTAAACATAATTAAATAGTATTTTCTCTTAACATGACGTGTTGTACTGATTTTCTATTCTTATAGTAAATAAAAGCTCAATCACGTCTAAGAGAATATACTAAAGTGTCAGGGTACTCTTAAAGGAGCGTTTACTATAATAATACAATGTAATGTGTCTTAGACAAGTAAAACCAACAACGTCATCGCAACGTCAATTAATTCAAGTAAACTACGGGGAATTATCAAAAGTAAAGCCTGAGCGTTCTTTATTAAAAGGTTTGTCCAATTCAGGTGGACGTAACCATCAAGGACGACTGACATCCTTCAAAAAAGGAGGAGGTCATAAACGTAGATACCGTCTAGTTGATTTTAAAAGAAGTTCGTTTTCCGAGGCTACTGTTGCTTCTATTGAATATGACCCTAATCGTTCTGCATTTATTGCGAAGGTATTAGATACAAGCGGTTCTTATCACTATATTTTAGCCCCATTAGACCTTAAAGTTGGAGCTATAGTAGAATCGGGACCAGACGTTCCTGTTAATATAGGAAACGCTTTACCTCTAAGAAACATCCCAGTAGGAACTATGATTCACAATATCGAACTTAAACCAGGTCATGGAGGGCAATACGCTCGTTCAGCTGGAACTTTCGGAGTTTTGATTCAAAAAACTGAAGATGGTAAATATGCTCAAATTAGATTAAAATCGAAAGAGCAACGTTTAGTACCTTTAGACTGTATGGCTACGATAGGGATTGTATCTAACCTTGATCATGGAAGTATTTCTCTTGCTAAAGCAGGTCGTTCTAGATGGTTAAGACGCCGTCCTACTGTTAGAGGTGTTGCTATGAACCCAGTAGATCACCCGCATGGTGGAGGAGAAGGTAAAACAAGTGGAGGACGTCCTTCTGTTAGCCCGTGGGGTAAATTAACAAAAGGACCGAAAACAAGAAGCCCTAGAAAGAATTCAGACTTAATTCTTCAAAAACGAAAACGTTAAGTATCAAAAATGAGTAGATCAATTTGGAAAGGTCCTTTTGTACAAACGAGTTTAAGAAAAAAGATTAATAGGGCCAAAGAGTATATTGCGGACCCTACAAAAAAAGGTCGTGTGCGTATTAAAACAACTTCACGTAGTTCTACTATTCTAGAGGATTTTATTGGATTAACATTCTTAGTTCATAATGGTAGGCAGTATCAACAAGTTGTAGTAAATAGCCAAATGGTAGGTCATAAGTTTGGTGAATTTGCTTATACGCGTCAACGATACTTTTTTAAGAAAGGTAAAAAATAAAATAAATGGGTCAGAAAGTACATTCAACAGGTTTTCGATTAGGTGTAGCTCAAGGTTGGGATTCTAGTTGGTCTTCAGACCCAACCCAAAAAGGACATGATTACAGACAAAATCTTCATATGGACTTAGAAATGCGAAATCTTGTTACCCAATTATTTGCAGCTAGAGATGGCTATGTAGGTAAAATAGGAATTTCAAAAAACTTTAGTACCGGTATTGTCGATTTAAATGTGTTTGGATATGTTCCTGGAGAAATAAAAAAGCAGTCTTTAAATAAAGAATCAGTAGTTCTTACAAATAAAGAAAAGCTCCAAGTTGAACTTAAAAGACTAGTAGAAGTTTTTAATAAAAAATACGCTCCAGATTCTATTACTTTAAATTGTGTTCTGGTTAAAGGATTAGTTTCTGAACAAGGTAAGAAACAGAAGTCTTGGAAAAAACGCGGGTTTAAAGGAAAAAAACATTCTAATAACAGACGTCTCTCTGGATCAACACTAATGGAGTCTAGAATTACTTTAAAGAGTAGTTCTACTGCAAACAAAAAAATAAACAAAAGCTCTTCTTGGAAAAAAGATAGTATTAAAGATTACATTCAGTTAGGTATGAAAGAATTTAAATACCTTTCACGAAATAATTATTTTGATGCTATGATAAATATAGTTTTCCTAGTATGTAAAACTAGACAACCTCAACTACTTGCATCTTTCTTAGCAAGAGAGTTAGGTAAAACCCGTAACCAACGTGCCTTATATCAGCATACTGCTGCTGTTTGTGCGTTTTTCTTTAAAATAATGCCTGGGTTACAAGGAATTAGAATCCAAGTTTGTGGTCGTATGAACAAATCAAAACGTTCTCGTAAATACGTTACCCAACACGGAAGAATTCCTTTTCAAACAATCATTAGGCCTGTTCAATATGGGTTTGATGAGGCATCTACTTTATATGGATCTATGGGAGTAAAAGTTTGGTTAGCTTATTAGTTCTAAAAAGCTTAGGGCAAATGACAGAGTGGTCGAATGTACTTGTTTTGAAAGCAAGCGTGCCGATGGTACCGTGGGTTCGAATCCCGCTTTGCCCGTCTTTTATACAAATAAAATTTACGATGGCAATTATAAAAACACAACTCAAAATAAAATGGTCTTTATTGAAAAACCTCTCCGATAGGTGTTTTTTAATACATATTGTTCTATTTAAAATTATTCTTTTTTGTAACCTTACAGTTATTCAAAGTGTTCTTCTTTGGTTTGTTCTTTTTAGCTCAACAGCCTTAAACGAGAAGTTTCATTTATGGTTTACAGACATGCACTACAAATTCCTCTTCAGTTATAAAGGATCTAACGTTTTATATAGTACATACCTTTTTTGTTTAGAGGCGCGTTCTTTCATTGAACATCGCGGAAGTAAATTATTTATATTTGTTTCTGTTTTTTCCATTGCAGCTACTGTTTCAGCAGGAATTCTTGACCCTTCATCTATAGAGTATACCAAATCAACTTGGTTTTTATTAATAGTATCTCTTATGTTAAGGACTTATTTTAAAACAGTACTGGTTCCCATCTTTCATCCAGTACGTTTTTCGTCGAATCCTTTAGAATCAGGACGTTGGCAAATAAAACATTTTCATAGTAGTCGTTCTTTACACATGCCTTTTGGTGCTGCTGGAAAAGGGTTTGTGAAAAGTCTGGGTAAAGCTGCTATTGCGTACCCAAAAACTACCATGTTATTTGGAGGTGTCGTTCTTAGTCTTCCTGTATTACAGTATACTATTAACGCACAAACTAAATTTGACCTAGACCACCAAGGTGCAAAAATACGACAAATTGAGGATTCGCTCTACAGACGAGGTTCTGCTTATAAGGGAGAATGTGGTCCTGGAAGTAGTCCTGAAAGTCCTCTTTGCGAATCTTTTAAGAAGATTTATGATCTCTCAGTGGAGGCACTAGAAAAGACCATGTAAATATTAATTATTCTTAAAGGGGTAGACAAGGGAGTACTTATTCTGAAAGGTTTCACACATAGAATAAAGCCTAAAAAAGACCTTCTTTTATGTTTTGGCGAATATAGCTCAGTAGGTTAGAGTATTAGATTGTGATTCTAAATGTCGCGGGTTCGAGTCCCGTTATTCGCCCGTTCTTTTTCAGATTATATATTTTATTATGGA
>Ga0115005_10005256_pt1 | contig 10254 bp, 6 predicted proteins | sample ArcOceMetagenome_FD_87163 | JGI IMG/M metagenome (GOLD analysis project Ga0115005, IMG submission 87163) | Marine eukaryotic phytoplankton communities from Arctic Ocean - Arctic Ocean - Greenland ARC118M Metagenome | ecosystem: Environmental > Aquatic > Marine > Oceanic | place: Arctic Ocean...
ATCTTCTGCCGACAACTCACTGTGTATACTAGCTAGTATCAACCAACACCTTTTCCAAATGTTTTGTAATTCTTTAATTCTGACTTTTGGGGTCACGTCGCCACAAAAGTCCTCGACTCCTCCTTGGCCAAAAATTGCCAAGCGCCAAAACACAAACGACGTTCAAACATGAAGAGACAACGGCAAAACAACAAGGGTCTCTTGAAAAAGAAAAAGGCCGCCAAGACCAACAGTTCTATCAAAGTGTTCACTGATCCACCTTCAAACAAAGTGGTTACGTTTTCGAACAAGAAGATTAAAATCAACGATGTTACGAATACAAAAGTCAACAATGATTCGGTGCACTGGGGTGAAAAAGATGTGCGTGATGTGGGTGGACAACTCTTTCAACCAAACATTAACGAAGAACTGAAAGCAGTGGCAAAATCATGGGGTGTGACGAGAGGATCCAACCATGGTTCTCACCATCGCACCCCCTCACACCTTCAAGCCAGAGCAGTAGCAGCCTCAACCAGCAGGTTTCGACCACCACCAACTCCGGTAGATTCTCCCACGAGCAGCAGCAACGCCACCAACAACGCCACTAACGCCATCAACAATAGAAACACCACGAGTGTTTTTGGCAATGTCGTCGACGACGACGGCAGCAACGATAACGACGACGACGAGGAGGAGGAGGAGGAGGAGGACAATTCCAATGGGCGCATGACTTTGGATGATTTGCTGCAACACACAGAGGAAACAGCAAAGGATCCACCACAAGCACCACACGCACCACACGCACCACACGCACCACACGCACCACACGCACCACACGCACCACACGCACCACACGCACCACAAGCACCACACGCACCACAAGCACCACGAGCAATGCTCCCCGCTCCCACACAGAACCCGCTCCCACAGAACCACAGAGTGCTACCATTTGTCCACCCATCAAACCTCGCTAATGTCAACACGGACGATGCACTGTTTGACGACGACGACGACGAAGCATTAATGGCAATGGCTGTCGTCAAACCAGTTCAAAAAAGCAAAGAGTCACTGGTGCAGTTGCAAGCTTCTTCTTCTTCTTCGTCCTCTTCTTCGTCCTCTTCTTCGTCCTCTTCGTCCTCTTCCATCGTTGCCCCTGCTGCCGTGTCTCACCCCCCACCTTCATCACTTGCACCCACGCACGATGACACATTGTTTGACGACGACGACGATGAAGCATTAATGGCAATGTCAGTCGATAAACCCGTTGGAAAAGGAAAAGAACCAACCGCAAAGCCTCAACCCCCGCCTTCGTCCAAGATCACTACCGACACCACCCTGTTTGACGACGACGACGATGAAGCATTAATGGCAATGTCAGTCGACAAACCCGTTCAAAAAAATAATAATCATCTGGTAAACCCTCACGCTTCTTCGTCGGCTTCTGTCCCTGTTGCTGCTGCTGCTGCTGCTGTGCCCTCTTCTTCTTCCTCCTCCTCCTCCTCCTCTTCTTCTTCCTCCTCTTCCTCCTCCAACAAGGTTACCACCAACACAACCACCGATACCACACTGTTCGACGACGACGATGACGAAGCATTAATGACAATGTCCGTCGATAAACCAGTCCGAAAAAGAAAAGAACCACCTGCAGCACCTCCACCCTCCTTTCCCCACAAATCTGATACCACCACCTGTGACATCAACATGTTTGACGACGACGATGACGAAGCATTAATGGCAATGTCCGTCGATATACCCGTTCGAAAAAGAAATGAACCACCCGCAGCACCTCCACCCTCCTTTCCCCACAAATCTGATACCACCACTTGTGACATCAACATGTTTGACGACGACGACGACGAAGCATTAATGGCAATGTCTGTCGTACCCGTTCGAAAAAGAAAGGAACCACCGTTGCACCCCCCCCAGCAACCCCCTTCGTCCTCTTCTTCCTCTTCTTCCTCTTCTTCCTCTTCCGCCTCCTCTTTTTTGACAACAACAACAAGAACACCCGTTACAACATCACCCAATGTAACCATTTCAACACTGTCCAAATATTTTCCTAAATGCTCGGGTTCTTTTGATCAAAAAAGATTTACACCGTTTACAATATGCGGAGATGGCCAACGCAGTGAACGCAACGGAGAAAAAATGATACGCTATTGTGCTACCGTCAACCATTCCACTACACGTAGTACTACACGCAACAACCACAGCCAACTTTCCTCTTGTTCTTCCTCACCAGGAATGAGCCAAGATTCAGGTATGTACGTATTGATTTTGAAAGATGTTTGGCTTCATTCACCTTTAAAAACGGGTGATTACATTCATGTTGTGTGGGATCCCGAGGAGGCTCATTCCAGTACCTTCTTTTCAGTTGGTGGTGGTTTGGAAGGAGCGTGTGCCGTGAGTGGCGAAACAATTGTGATTGATCAACACAACCATTGGCTTGTCATTCAACCGCATCAATTGTTGTCACCCTCGACTATTGGCAATGCAACTACTTGTTTAAGAGATGCCGTTCTTCGTTCGAAAATGAGAGACACAGTCAGTGCACGTGTAGCTACGCTGGGGAATTTAAAACACGATTTGTTTGAGCAATCAATGTTATCAAAAGTGACGTCAATCCAAGAGATTTATGCCATGGTGCCTTCTGTAATAGCAAAACGGGCAGCAGATTGTTACGCGTCCGGGGTATCCGACAATGACGCACAGAATGAATTGCATAAATTTTCTCCATTAATATTACAATCAACACCAGGCAACGGAGGACACCTCCCAACAATTCACACCCATGATAAAATGAACACACTTGATGTTCGTATTGATGAAGTTGTCAATTCAGAAGAGCGTATCATGTCACGCATGTGGGGTATCACGGCACGACCAGACTTGACTGTTAAAATCCATGTTACAAGTCGCTCTATTGCGAAAACAACAAAAGACAAACAAGGCCAACAACAATCAATTCATTACGATGCGATTGCACCATTTGAATTAAAAACTGGTAAAGCCCATGATTCACACCGAGTTCAAACATTGCTGTACATGTTTGCATGCGCCGATCGTTATCAACCTTTGGCGGGTGCCGTACAAGCTTGGGCACCTCCATCAAAAAGGTCTTCTCCTACCACACACAGTTCAGGCAAGGGAAACACCAAGGACGCACAATGTTGGTATGGTGGTGTATTGTTAAATTTGAACAGCAACAAGAAAAGAAACCCAGGAGGAACCGAGACCGCTGCTGCCGCATCGGTTCATGCTTCCTACGTCCAAATGAAAAGAATCGAAATGCAATCCATTTTAAAAGCTCGCAATGCACTTGCGGTTGCGTTGGAAGACAGTGAAATACCACGTGAAAACAATGCACGGAATCAAAACCAAGCAGCATCTCGTGCATCGCCCGATCAATCTACTGTTGATACGTGCTCAAATCCTCTCCCACCGGTTCTCAAACGGGATAAATACACCTGCAGCAAGTGTTATGCTCGTGATATATGCATGTTGCACAATGCAGCATTTGAAGAATCCAACGCGACAACATCAGGTGGAGTTTTGGTTGATTTACAATCTCAAATTATGAATCGAATGAGTTCATCTGCTGCTGTTGTTGAGGATCAAAGTGGTACCAATAGCAGTACTCGCAACAATACCACAGTAAACCCAAGCCAAGCCGAAGTGACTAGTTTGGCCAAAGATCAATGTATTAAATATTATCGAAAATGGACACGAATATTAAATTTGGAAGAGCGAAGTACACCACGGCACAGCAAACATTTATGGACCCTTCAACCAGAGGTTCGAGAAAATTTAGGCCGATGTGCGGCAAATTTACAATTGACCGGTATAATTGAACGTTCTGATTGTGATAGCATTGAAAGTGGGCTACGATTTGTATTTCAATTTCAACGACAAAGTAAAATAGGACACAGCAATAGAAACACTCGATTGAAAAATACAGCACCTATGAGTATGGCACCAACTGGAACAGCACCCACACCCACACCAGTGACCAACGCTGCCACTTCAGGCCGCCAACGCCTTGATGTACTGTTTCAAAAAGGTGATCGTGTCATGGTTCATATTCAAGGACGGCACATGGATGTTTGCCATGGATCATCCGTCACACGTGTTGGTGTTGACCATGTATTTATTTCCTCTTCGCGAGCTTTACCAGTGGGTGCATGCGCCGATCAAGTAACGAACGACATGATTTGGTGTATTGAGAAGACATCGTATAAAAATGCTATGGCCAAATCACGTACAAACATCCGTCATTTATTGCTCGGGTCTCTTCCTGCAAAATCAAACCCACAAACAACGTCAAAACAGGGGCAACAAGGGCAACAGGAACAGGAGCAAAAACAACAAGCACCTTCGTCCAGTGATGTTCACTCAAATTATTTAAGAACATTGCTGGTACACATGACTAAACCACAATTTCACGATGAATTCAATCTTGAACAATCTCAATGGTGGATGCAGGCCCAACAATCAACGACTGCCAACAGTAGCAGTAGTAGTAGTAGTAGCAGCAGCAGCAGCAGCAGCAGCAGCAGTACCACCACCACCACCACCACTACCACCACTCGTTGCAAGAATCTCACAGAATTAGCAGCATCGTTAAACGACAACCAAAGAAAAGCAGTATGCCATGTGCTCCGGGCTAAAGATTACTCGCTCATGTGGGGAATGCCAGGTACAGGAAAGACAACAACAATTGTATTTTTGATTCGTGTATTGCTCGCACGTGGTTACCGTGTTCTTCTCTCTGCATTTACCAATTCTGCTGTTGACAATGTATTGTTGAAATTGAAAGAGGAGGGTTTCAACGATTTTGTACGCATTGGAAATCGTTCAAGTATGAAACCAGAAATACGTCAACATTCATTGCACGACCAACTTGAAAAACATTTGCAACCCACAAACCAAGAAGATCGAATGCCCATTTCAACAATGGAAAAGATTTTAAACAATGTCAATTTAGTAGCTGCTACATGTCTGGGTGCTCGTGATCAAATTTTAAGCAACAACAAAGGCACACAGGGAGGAAATGGATCCAGCGGCAGCAATGGGGCACCGTTTGATTTTTGCATTGTTGACGAAGCTTCACAAATCCACGAACCAGTTTGTATTGGACCGTTACTGATTGCCAAACGTTTTGTTTTGGTGGGCGATCCCCATCAATTGTCCGCTGTTGTTCAATCAAGAAAAGCACGGGAACTGGGCATGGCAATGAGTTTATTTGAACGGTTGGCCAATGCACATCCTCACGCGGTCTCGCGCTTGACGGACCAATACCGAATGAACGAAGACATTACAACATTGGCAAATGAATTGGTGTACCATGGTGCCTTACGATGTGGATCTACTAAAGTATCGCTTCGGAAACTTGCCATTCCTGTACAGATTTTAAACGATGCCATTCGTTTACCACTTCCAGTGCTTGAGGGAACGACCACTGGAACAACACAACAGCACTGGATGAAAGAGGTATTGAATGCACAACGAAGCGTTGTCTTTATCAACACGGACAGTTTAGAGTTGGGTCCATTGGAATCACGTGGGCACAAAAATGGAACCAAACAAGAGCAAACAAAAAAACAAAGATCAAAGAGAAAAACTGTCATGGTGAATGAAATGGAAGTCTCTCTTATTAAATTAATATGCCGCGGGTTGATTCGTTGTGGTATTTCGCAAAAAGACGTTGGTGTCATCTCACCGTACCGATCTCAACTAAAATTATTGTCCCACTCTTTGCAATTGCTGCCACAAGTTGAAGTCAATACGGTCGATCAATACCAAGGCAGAGACAAAGATTGCATTGTCTTTTCATTGGTTCGTTCCAATTTGGACGGTCAAATCGGAACATTGTTGGGGGATTGGAGACGTGTCAATGTAGCTTTCACGCGTGCTAAATCTAAATTGATTGTGTTGGGGTCGTTGTCTACTTTGGAAAAAGCACAAGACGAACACATTGCTGCATTTGTACAATGCATTAAGAAACGTGACTGGATCTTACATTTGCCTAAAAATGGTCATTTGATGTACCCAACACTCAAGTGAAAGACTGCGACGAGCTGTGGGTTTGTGCACATTGTACACATCGATTTGACTGTTTACATGATGTAGATACAGGTACCACAAAGATACGTACCCTTACAGGGGACTATGTGGTGTGTATACAGTAAAGAAGATGGTAGCAATAACTAAAAAAACATTACAACATGTACAACATTTTATTTGAACTTTGAACTTTGAACTTTGAACATGAATGTAATACGTAGCGGGTTGATTGCGTGTTTCGTGTTTGTGTTTGCACAGCAAAGGGCAAATACAAATAAATTAATATAAATACATCATCACTTATCACTACCACGCTACTACATGTACATGTCATGTAGTACCCACTACATGTTGTGTACCTTCAGTGACCTGTTTCAGACTTCAGACTTTATCAAACTGCATTCATTGTGTGCCCGTAACATGTGTACAAGTAAATTAAATAGTAACACTTAATGCAGTGTATAATTGTTCCACTACCGGTGCACCTACACGTAGCACCTAAGAAGACTAACCACTCTCTCTCTAGAGAGAGACAGACCAAATGCCAATACAGTAGTACTATCATTATAGTACTTGTACTAGTAGCTAGTAGAGGCCAACGCATCCACACTGACACGACAACTCTACCCCTTTTTAGCGTAGCAGTCATGCCCCTCTTTTTGCACATGCACTAGTCTCCTTATGTTTCAAACTCATGTTGCCTGCCTTGCAATTTTAATCACGGTGTCCACGGACGCAAAACAAGCCGCTACATTGATGCTTGCACTAAGGCAGGGGAGCATGGCTAAATGATCACACTTGTCAAGAAAAGTGGAGGACAAGCCATGCGTCTCGGAACCAAGAACGACAAACAAATCGTTTCTTTTCATGATTGCCCACGAACTTGGATGAAGTACATTGATGGGCGACCCGTACACCGTTGTCCCTCCATCAACCCCCACCATAGCTCTTTCCGTTGTTGCGGCATACTCGAGAAAGGAAGTTTCAGACTTGAAGCGACAGATTTCAATGAGTGGTGCATTGCACAAACTGTAGTAGACCACATCGTCGTCCGTGATCGGTTTGTGTTTATTTTTGTCCCATACTTTCTCATCAGTGGGCTCCGTTTTGGTTTCCTGGGCCGTGTCTTTTTTGTTTGGTTGGACGTCTACCAAACAAATCTTTTGGTAGAGGTTGCTTTGCACGGCGGTCCTTACTATTGTGCCAACATTGCCTTTGTATTGCAAACCGACCAGAACCAGGATAGGTCCCAACGCTGCGGCGGAGGTGTCCGTGGTGGGTTGAAACCCAATGGCGACGAAATCGCCCGTTTCTGGGGTAGGCACGTTTCGAAGAACACCCTTGTAAGTACTGGGTTTGGCCTGGACAATTTCAGCATTGGGATGTGACACGTGAAGTGTCGCAACCAAATCATTAAGATTGGGATGGGTTTTGTTTATGATGACACGGTGGGGCTTGAATGCACTTTGTAGCAGTGTTTCAATTGTCAGCAGTCGAATGTCGTACATTGTTTTTCTCTTTTCCTCACGATCTATCTACCAACCATCTATTTAACCACTACTGTTCGCACAAACATTTCCGGGGGACCGAAGTTCGAAGTCTTCAATTTCCTCGACAAACATCTCACACGAACAAATCCAGACGAACACATCCAGGCAGTTAGCAGTTTTGAAAGAATCTCCCCCGTCCTCACTGTCCCTCCTCAAGTAACACTCCATCCTTGGCCACATGTCGTTGCTCAAACGTTATGTTCGACCAAGGTCCGCAACTGGAAGGTCTTCGAACAACACCAATGCTACCACCACCCCTCGTCAAGCCTTTACAACAATGAATTCTATGCAAGTCCTGCAACCAGAACCGATTGTGGTGGCGGCTCGACCAGTATCAGCAAACCTCCCCGTGCTGCAACCCATTTCACTCGACAAATTATCCACCATTGATCGTGCACGCTCCCAGTACCATAACCAGGCAAGGACCTCCTCCCCTTCCACCACCGCTACCTCCTCCTTCGCCGCACGTTCAAAATCAAACGTCCCACCCACCACTTTGTCCACCGCCCCATCCACATCATCCACCACAACCTTTGACCAAGAACAAGACACTAAAATTTTCTTGACCGATGTTGCAGTGACACCAACAATCGAGCACCACCACCACCACCACAACGGCAGCAACAGCAATAGAACACCCGTCGGCTCAAACGACACGGCGGCACAACCGACAATGAAAGAAGAGACCACCGCCACCAGAGACACAAATGAAACGAAAGAGGCAGGCAAGACACCACCGGCATCACCCCGTGCACCGGACAGCATTGAAGGAAGAATGTCGCACGTAGAAGAAACACAAAATCAAATGAGAGCAGAGTTGGAAAAATATTTGCAAGACGTGCGTACACGTACAAACGAAGAAGGAACAGCGTTGGTTGATTTTCCAGAATCGTTTGACAAAGATTCAGAACAAGCAACAAATCGGGAATCTTCGTGGCGTAAATTCATTTCAGACCGTGTTCGAAACCACCCCGACGGAGAATTGGATCGTAAAACCCAACAAAAATTGTAAGTATGGTTCTAAACAATGTGCCATTACGAAACACATGTCTGACGTTTGTCTTTTTTGTTGTTGTTTCTTTCCTGCTGTTGCACTGTGTTGTCATTGACAGAGAACGAGGTTTCACCCGCATTGCGGAATTGGATGTAAAACTAAAAGCGGCTGAATCTAAATATTTAGAATCAAAAAAGAACCTCCGTCAACTTCAAGCCGAGTTCGCAACGCCCCACGACAGTCGATGGGACTCTCCCGTGAACACCACCCCCATGGATAAATACGACGAACCACAAGTTTATTCCAAAACAAAATCCAGGCCCTCTTTGAAAAAATTAACGCCCATGGAAGCAGCAAACGCCATGCGTGGGATGAACAGTTTGTTAACCGCAGAGGAAGAATTGCGTGTTGCTTCGATCCTTGCCGAAAGTGATGGGGAAGACAACGACGAAGAGGAACAAGACAACTTCTCCAGGGTGGCCGAGAACGAAACAAAAAACAACAACGCACCTGGGCTCGATCAAGTCCGAAAACAAAGCAAGATCGCTACCGTGTACGATATATCGGAACGGGAAAAAAAGATTGAACAGCAATTGCAAGAAATGTGTATTCCACCACCGGCTCGTGCTCTGGTTTTTAATGAAAAACGAAATACATTTTTATTGGTCAAAGAAAAGAATGGCAAGGTTGCCGAAAGTCTTGATGGAAGGGCTTCGTCGGTGCATTCAAATTCACCATCGGGCAGCAGCAGCATGGGCAGAAGCAGCAGTAGAAGCAGCCATGTCAGCAACAGCAGTAGTAGAAGCAGTAGTAGTAGCAGCAGCAGCAGCAGCAATGGTGGCACTGACTTTATTGCTGCAATGCGTGAGAAACGACTCATCCAAACCAAAGTCAAACAAATCGACGAAGCACTTTTTGCTCTGTCAAATGCACCATTGAAACGTTCAACGTCACACTTTAAAGGAGAAGATGTTCCACTTAGTATTCGTGCGATTGTTCAACCGGTCACAAGGGCGGAAATCGATGATTTGGTTCAATTGGCACTGGAGGAATTGCCGGACGATGGGAAAAGGGCCAGCGAAAACGACATTCAAAAATTATTGTTGGAGGAAAAAGTGGAAGTAGTAGTGTGCAATTTTTCAAATGCCCCACCACCACCACAGAGTGTGCTTGAAGAATTGCATGTTTCGGACGAAGCCGGGGCTCCTAATCGGGTCATCCATGTTCGACCCAAACAAGAACAAGTACCCAGCCACAAACCAAGAAAAAACGCAGATGGTCAATCCTCCAAGAAACATCTGGCGAAATCCAAATCAGCTTCGGTGATTCAAAAATCACCTTCATCTGGTAAAGCTTTGTTTGGTTGGAGCTTAACAAGTACTAAGGACAGTAGGAAGACGACGGGCAAGAAGGGCACGAAAGACGAGAGGAGACGAAGGAGGAGGTAGCGGCGAGTGTAGACCGAATAAATCATTTCATTTTTTACACACACACGCAATTGTATGTATTACGTATTGCACATCCACACATACATCCAATTGGACGTCACGTCAGGAAAGGAAGTTCAGGATGATGAATCCTGGGAATTCGAAATCGAAGAATATCATTAGAATTAGAATCGAAAAATCGAAAACCCAGCACCAAAGTCACGTCAGCGTCACACGACAG
>Ga0115005_10005257_pt1 | contig 10254 bp, 9 predicted proteins | sample ArcOceMetagenome_FD_87163 | JGI IMG/M metagenome (GOLD analysis project Ga0115005, IMG submission 87163) | Marine eukaryotic phytoplankton communities from Arctic Ocean - Arctic Ocean - Greenland ARC118M Metagenome | ecosystem: Environmental > Aquatic > Marine > Oceanic | place: Arctic Ocean...
AGGTATGCCATTAGGTCGATGCGTATGCCTGATAAAAACGACACCGCGACCAAGCCAAAAGCAAGTGCAGAATGTGCCAACACGCCAAGCAATGTATCCATTGCGTAACCGCGTCTGGACAGAAAGCTGACCGTAAGCGCCATCAACAAGGCGACAATCACAGTGCCCACGAAAATCGACATAGAAAATGCAAGGGACAATGCCACGCCAAGAATAGCCGCATGCGCAGTGGCATCACCAAAATACGCCATCCGTCGCCAAACCACGAAACATCCAAGAGGCGCCGCTGCGAAGGCCACACCAATGCCTGCCAACGAGGCACGAACCATAAAATCATCAAGCATTATTCAGTAGCCTCTGTCTGGTCGTGGATGTGGTCGCTATGATCATGACCGTGATCATGTTCATGCCGGTACATCGCAAGCGCGCCACCTGTTCCGGTGCCAAAGAGCGCCCGATACTCAGGGGCTGACGCAACGACGGCTGGGGTGCCTTCACAGCAAACATGACCATTCAGGCAAATCACCCGATCAGAAGCGCTCATCACCACGTGCAACTCGTGGCTGATCATGAGAACGGCACAGCCGGTGTATTGGCGGACCTGTTCGATCTGTTGGTAAAACGCAGCAGACCCGCGCTGATCCAAGCCTTGTGTGGCCTCATCCAACAACAGTAAATCTGGTTTTCCAATCAGTGCGCGGGCCAGCAATACACGCTGGAACTGGCCACCTGACAGCTTTGAAAGTTGTGCATCTGTTAGGTCTGGCACGCCTGCTTGTGTTAGGGCTTGATCAATCGATGTCCGCGCAATACCGCCCGGCAATTTCAGAAACCGTGACACGGTCATTGGCAAAGTTTCATCAATATGAAGCCGTTGTGGCACGTATCCCAACTTGACCCCTTGTGCATGTTCAACGTGGCCATGGATTGGTTTTACAGCACCAATTATCGCGCGCAGCAGGCTGGTCTTGCCTGATCCGTTGGGGCCAACGATTGTGACAATTTCACCGGCTGCCACACTTAGCGACACATGCGATAACACCTTTTGCGCGCCGTAACTGACGCTAAGGTCTTTTACCTGAACTAGGCTCATGCGTCTGCCTTGTCCGCGCAGGACGGACAAACACCCTCTGCCTCAACCACGGTGCGTTCAATCTGGAACCCAGTTGCCTTGGCCGCATCGCCCAATGTGCCTCTGGCAGGTGATGAGTGCGTTTCGGCCACGACATCGCAGAGACGGCAAATCAGGAATGCAGGCGCATGCGCATGGCTGGGATGCACGCAGGCGATAAACGCATTCAAGCGTTCGATCTTGTGGGCCAGCCCGTTCACAACAAGGAAATCAAGTGCGCGATAAACAACAGGCGGTTGAGAACCAAAGCCGCCGTCCCGCAATTGATCAAGGATTGCGTAGGCGCCTAATGCGCGGTGGTCTTGTAGTAAGATTTCTAAAACCCTGCGGCGCACTGGCGTGAACCGTAACCCCTGGGCCGCACAGCGCGCTTCGGCCGCAGCCAACGTATCGCCGATGCAGGCGCTATGGTCATGGAGTGCAAACCCAAGAGGGTCGCCTGTAGTGTTTTTTGTGGGATCACTTGTCATGTTATTACATTTCGTTTAAGACGTCTGTAATGTTATACAATCACATAGGTAACCTGATGTCCAGAAAACTCCTTTCCCTCTCTTTGACCGCCACCCTGATCGGAGGTACTGCCTTCGCAGAGGTCCCCCGCGTTGCAGTTGATATAACCCCGGTGCATTCTTTGGTTTCGCGCGTAATGGATGGCGTGGGCACCCCTGATCTGATCATTCAATCAGGCGCCAGCCCGCATGAATATAGTTTACGCCCTTCTGAGGCGTCGGCATTGCAAGAGGCGAATGTTTTCTTCTGGATCGGCCCTGATCTGACACCATGGTTGACCGAAGCGATTGAAACTTTGGCGCCCCACGCAGCTATCACCACGCTGTTGGAAACCGAAGGTACGATTGAGCTAAAGTTCCGCGAGGGAGCCCTTTTTGAAGCACATGATCACGATGACCATGCTGAAGAAGAAGGTCACGATGATCACGACGACCACGCTGAAGAAGAAGGTCACGATGATCATGATGATCACGCTAAAGAAGAGGGTCATGACGACCACGGCGCGCATGACCCACACGCTTGGTTGTCACCGCAAAATGCCGCGAACTGGCTAATTGTGATCGCAGGCCAGCTGTCTGCCGCTGACCCTGAAAATGCGGGCGCTTACTTTGCCAACGCAGCAGCTGGGCGGGCAGAGATAGATGCATTGATGACCCAAGTAAACGCCACCCTTGATCCGGTGCGCGGTGGGCGGTTTGTGGTGTTTCATGACGCCTATCAGTATTTCGAGTCTGATTTTGATTTCCCGGCCTCTGGCGCGATTTCGATTGGTGACGCGTCTGATCCAAGCCCCGCGCGGATTGCGGAAATTCAGAAACGAATTGCAGATGAAGGCATTTCATGTGTTTTGGCAGAACCGCAATTCAACGCGGGCCTTGTGACGACTGTCTTGGGTGGATCGGATGCCAACACTGGTGTGATTGATCCACTGGGGTCAGATCTGGAACCGGGGGCCACGCTTTATCCGCAGTTAATCAACAATATGGCGACCGGACTGGCGGGCTGTCTTAGGTAATATGAGCCTCGTTTGTGCCGCGACATAGATGTTGCGGCACAAACGGCGCTATTGTGCATTTTGCAATCATATCCATGTCAAGCCAACGTTATGTAATAACAAATATAATATGGAGCACTACCTTTGCCCCCTCCACAGCCCACTTCTGACTTGCGCATCCCTGTTACATTGCTGACGGGCTTCTTGGGTGCTGGAAAAACCACGCTCTTGAATGCGCTGTTGTGCGCAAAAGATGGACCAAAGATCGCTGTGATCGTCAATGAATTTGGCGAGGTGGGTTTGGATCACGATCTGATCACCGCAATTGATGAAGAGGTGGTCTTGATGCAATCGGGCTGCCTGTGCTGCTCATTGCGCGGTGATTTGGCACGGACCTTGCAAGACCTGCAGGATCGCAAAAACTCTGGCCGCATCACCTTTGACCGCATCGTTATTGAAACAACGGGCCTTGCTGATCCAGCACCGATCTTACAAACGCTTTTGGTTGATCCTGCGCTTGCCAGAACCTTTCGCATGGATGGCATCGTCACGGTCGCAGATACGGCTGCTGGTCCAGATACGTTAAACCGTCAATTTGAGGCGGTGTCACAAATCGCGATTGCGGATCTGATTGTGATCAGTAAAGCCGACCTTGTCCCCGAACATCAGCTGGCGGCATTCAAGTCACGCCTGCAAACGCTTAATTTGACAGCCCGTATCATACACGCCGATTACGGGCTGGTTGCGACGGGCGCCTTATGGAACCTCAGTGGTATCGGGCAAAATAGCACACATGATCAGGTCATGGCTTGGCTGATGCCGCGCGGGCAAAACACGCTTGCCGATCCACTCCAAAATCTGTCGGGGCTTTCATCAAACGTTAAACCCAAAGTCATTCAATCCGCCCATGATGCGCGCATTGGGTCGGCTTCAATCGTGTTGGAGGACCCAATTCCCCCTGCAGCCTTTGATCTTTGGCTCGACACTTTGATCGCCCTGCGTGGCCCTGACATTTTACGGGTGAAAGGGATTGTGCACCTTGAAGGCATTCAAATGCCCTTTGTCTTTCACGGGGTCCAACATCTTTTTGATCCACCCGTGCCAGTGCGCGATTGGCAAGGTGATGATCGAAGCTCGCGTATTGTAGTTATCGCGCGCGACATGTCGCGACCTGAACTGATGGCCAGCCTCGATTTGCTGCGTGCGCAGATGCCTGACAAAATCAAAACCTCTTCAGTCAAAGGGACTCATTCATGATGAACAAACATCCTGTCACTGTCCTCTCTGGTTTTTGGTGGACGGATAAAGTGACATGAAGAGGAACCTAGGAGCGACGACCCTGCGGCGTCGGCAACGCGCGACACCCCCTATGCACGCCTACGACGCATTGCCCCAACCCTTGCGTCAATGGCTTGCAGGTGCAGCTTTGCCATGGTCACCGGCATCGACCAAACGCATCTGGGAAAAGGCCTGCAAAGAGGGACTGAGCCCCGATGATGCACTTCGCAGGCTGGCGCGCGCAGAAGAGAAAATGCTCTCGCGTGACAAGTTCAGCTGCACCAGCCTTTGAGGGAAATACGATGATAGTCCTGTTTCATTCGTATGAAAAAGCAGACCTTTGCTGCATGGCAGCAAAATGGCTGATTTGGGCTGCGGTTTCAACGGGTCGCTAAGGGCCGTTCGCGTCATTCGACAACAAGGGCGGAGAGCCGCCATTCGCTGCAAGCGCGAAAGCTGCCACCTTTTACAACGGCCAGTCTTTGACATCTCGTTGCGCCGAAAATATGTGCAGTCGCTATTACGATGACAAAATTTTCAGCAAATCTTGCAAATCAATTACGATAGTTGTTCTGATGGCTTCCATTCTGAGAGGCATCGTTCGAAGCTCCAAGAGCCCAAATACGGGCAATTCAATGCCACGCGAGGGTGCAATCCTGGCAGATAACGACCCCCGCATGGCTGCAACATGAAGCTGCGTAATCCGAATAACATTCTTGCTTGGCCTTGCCTAGCTTATGCATCTGGATACGTGGCGAAATTTAGGGGGTCTATCCTTTGACACTTCGTTCCAACCTTCTTTCCACCCTTTCCGTCGGCGTCCTGTGTGTCGCTGGCTCCACTGCATTTGCTGAATGTGCCAACCCGATCAAGGTTGGTGTTTTGCACTCTTTGTCCGGCTCCATGGCGATTTCCGAAACCACGTTGAAAGACGCCATGCTGATGCTGATCGAACAGCAAAACGCCAAAGGTGGCCTGTTGGGCTGTGAATTGGAAGCCGTGGTCGTCGACCCTGCATCCGACTGGCCCTTATTCGCTGAAAAAGCCCGCGAACTTTTGACAGTCAATGAAGTCGACGTGATCTTTGGCAACTGGACATCCGTGTCACGCAAGTCCGTCTTGCCTGTCATCGAAGAATTGAATGGTCTGCTGTTTTACCCTGTGCAATATGAGGGCGAAGAATCGTCCAAGAACGTTTTCTACACAGGTGCGGCCCCAAACCAGCAAGCGATCCCAGCCACTGATTATTTTCTCGAAGAACTTGGCGTAGAGAAATTCGCCCTGCTTGGCACCGACTATGTTTACCCGCGCACGACGAACAATATCCTTGAATCCTATCTCATGGATAAGGGAATCGCGGCCGAAGACATCTTCGTGAACTACACACCGTTTGGTCAATCTGACTGGGCGACCATTGTTGCTGACGTCGTTGCACTTGGCGAAGATGGTAAGCAAGTTGGCGTGATTTCCACGATCAACGGCGACGCAAACATCGGGTTCTACAAAGAATTGGCTGCTGCGGGTATTTCAGCTGATGACATACCAGTCGTTGCGTTCTCTGTGGGTGAAGAAGAGTTGTCCGGATTGGACACGTCCAATCTTGTCGGTCACTTGGCGGCTTGGAACTATTTCCAATCGGCAGAATCTGAAGCCAATGATGAATTCATCGCAGCATGGAAAGCCTTCGCAGGCGAAGAGCGTGTGACCAACGACCCAATGGAAGCCCATTACATCGGCTTCAACATGTGGGTGAATGCGGCAACGGCCGCCGGCACAACTGATGTCGATGCCGTTCGCACAGCAATGTACGGTCAAGAGTTCCCAAACCTTACAGGCGGCGCTGCTGTGATGTTGCCAAACCACCACTTGGCCAAGCCGGTTTTGATAGGCGAAATCCAAGCGGACGGCCAGTTCGATATCATCAGCCAGACCACCGAAGTACCGGGTGATGCATGGACAGACTTCTTGCCCGCCTCTGCGGTGCTAATGTCCGATTGGAAAGAACTTGGTTGTGGGATGTACAACGTGGAAACAGAAACCTGCGTTCAACTGACGTCTAACTACTAAGCCCTTGTGGCAGGCGCGCAGTCCCTCCCAAGGCTTGGCTGCGCGCTCGTCATCAAAATATTGAAAGTTGTGCAATGCGCTCAGTTCTATTTGCTTTGACCCTGTTAATAGGTGGCGCGTCTGCTGCGTTTGCCCAGAACCTTCAACCCATTTTGCAGACTTATACGACCGAAATCTCCAAACCGTCCCGTGGCACAGTCAGTGAAGCACTCGATGCGATTGCCGCATCCGACCTGCCCCAAGTCACAACATTTCTGGAACAATGGACCGACAAAAACGTCTGGCTGCGTAGCGATGGTGTGTTTTTCATCGGCGAGGTTTCGGGTGGCCTATTGGCCCTGATCGATATTGATACACAGGCCCTGTCATCGGGTGCCAAAGATGAATTCACACAATTGAAACCCAATGGTGGTGTGCGTCGCTTGATCGGAACGGCCTTGGTGCAGTTCCAATTGATCGACCCTAATCTGACCCGCCGCGAATCTGCTGTAGCCTCTATCGCCCGCCGCCCAAAGGCAGCGCAACTTGCCCCACTGTTGGCGTCGATTGACCCCGAGGTCGACCCTGTCCTCAAGGCCCGAAAATACCAGTTGGCCAATTTCCTCACCGCTCGGTTTGCCGACAATCCAAACGACCGCATCGCCGCAATTACTAGTCTTTCCACAGATACCTCTGTCGAAGCCCGCGCGGTTCTAAACCAAATTTTGACAACGACAACGGATGTGGCCGCAACGCTTCCAGACGGAAACATCGCCGCAACAACTGATCCGATGATTGCGCCGGATGCATCCTACGCCGCCCTAGTCGATGCAGGGTTCGCCCCAGCCAAACAATCACCGTCAGATATTAAGTCTGCGCTTGAAATCAACATTGTTGCGGGGCGGATCAGTGGGTACGCTTTGGCCCAAATGAACGACCTGATGAACCGAGAGGCTGCCTATGCGGCACTGGCGGCTGATGGCTTGGTGCCAATCCTGATCACACGATCAGTGCGTGACTCCGCTTTGGCTGATCATGTATTTTATACACAGTATGATGAACCCAACGCGAAGATCACGAACGTGGCCTATACTGTGCGCGATGCGGTCGATACGCGTGTGGCCACGGCCCAAGTCGTAGATTTGACGCTGGACGCACTCTCGCTTGCGTCGATCTTTTTCCTTGCGGCAATTGGCCTTGCGATCACCTTTGGCGTGATGGGGGTGATCAACATGGCGCATGGTGAATTCATCATGATGGGCGCCTATACGGGTTATGTCGTGCAGTTGTTCGTTCCCAATTATAATGTGTCGCTAATGATCGCCTTACCGCTGGCCTTTGCTGTGACATTTTGTGCAGGCGTCGTTATGGAAAAGCTGGTGATCCGCCGCTTGTATCACCGGCCTTTAGAAACCCTGCTGGCTACATTCGGAATCTCCATTGCTTTACAGCAAATCGCAAAGAACATCTTTGGCACCCAAGCTCGACCATTGACGTCGCCAGACTGGTTAGCAGGCGCATGGGTTATGAATGACGTGATCCAGATCAGTTACATCCGCATCGCGATCTTTGTTTTGGCGCTGATGTTCCTTGGGCTGATTATCTATATCCTTAAACGCACACGGCTGGGGCTTGAGGTGCGCGCGGTAACTCAAAACCCTGGCATGGCCTCAAGCATGGGTATCAACCCTGATCGAATCAACATGATGACCTTTGGCCTTGGCTCTGGCATCGCGGGGATCGCGGGGGTGGCCATTGGTCTTTATGCCAAAGTCACGTCAGAAATGGGATCAGATTACATTGTTCAAAGTTTTATGACGGTCGTTGTGGGCGGGGTTGGCAATGTTTGGGGCACACTTGCGGGAGCCGCGATGATCGGCTTTGGACAAAAGGGCATTGAATGGCTCAATCCCTCCAACACGTTGGCCGCACAGACCTATATGATCTTGTTTGTGATCCTGTTCATTCAGTTCCGTCCCAAGGGCATTGTCGCCCTTAAGGGCCGCGCGGCAGGAGATTGATCATGGAACGTACATTCATTGGCAAAAACCCGTCCGTGCTTTGGTTCCTTTTGGGCCTGTCCCTGTTCACCGTTGTGGTATCGGTCATGTCCGAGGCCGCAGGCACCGCGCTGATCTCGACATCATTCCTCAAGACATTGGGCAAGACCCTATGCTTGTGCCTTGTGGCCATCGCGATGGATGTGGTCTGGGGCTATTGTGGGATCCTGAGCCTTGGGCATTTCGCATTCTTCGGGATTGGCGGCTACGCCATTGGCATGTGGCTGATGTATGACCGGACCAAAGACATCGTTATTGCATCGCTGGAAAACAACATTCTGCCTGCGACGCCAGATGAAATCACAACCGCAATTGGCAGCCAGATTTTTGGCGTGGTCGGCAGTGCGGATTTTCCTGTGATATGGACGTTTTCCCATTCGCTGACGTTACAGCTACTTGCCGTGGTCCTCGTGCCCGGACTGCTGGCGCTGGTCTTTGGCTGGCTCGCGTTCCGCAGCCGTGTGACAGGCGTTTACCTGTCGATCCTGACCCAAGCCATGACCCTCGCGCTTTCGCTGTATTTCTTTCAAAACAACACAGGGTTGCGCGGCAACAACGGGCTGTCGGGCTTACAGAATATTCCAGGGCTGGAGGACGTATCCCAAGCAACGTTGTCGCTTTGGTTTTTTTGGGCCTCTGCGGTGGCGCTTGGTGCGGGTTACTTGCTGTTCGCCTGGATGACGTCGGGCAAGTTCGGCTCTGTCATTCGTGCCATTCGCGACAATGAGGCACGCGTGCGGTTCTTGGGCTATCACGTGGAAAGCTACAAGTTATTCATCTTCACTATCACAGCGATGGTCGCGAGCGTGGCGGGCGCGTTGTATTACCCGCAAGCGGGCATCATCAACCCCACCGAAATAGCGCCTATCGCGTCGATCTATCTAGCTGTTTGGGTATCCATTGGTGGGCGCGGACGGCTTTATGGCGCAGCGATCGGGGCGGCGGTTGTTTCGTTAATGTCATCATTTTTTACTGGTGGTAGTGCACCCGACATCAACCTTGGCATCTACATCGTCAAATGGACCGACTGGTGGTTGGTGTTGCTGGGCCTGACATTTGTCGCAGTGACATTGTTTTTCCCCAAAGGGATTGGCGGTCTGTTTGATCTGCTGACCCGCAAAGGAAGCCAGACATGAGCACGCTTCTTGAAGTATCTGGCGTCTCGGTCAGTTTTGACGGGTTCAGGGCGATCAACAACCTGTCGATCCAGATTGGTGAACCCGAATTGCGCGCAATTATCGGACCAAACGGGGCGGGTAAAACCACTTTTATGGACATCGTGACAGGTAAGACAAAACCTGACGAGGGTTATGTGATTTGGGGTGAGAAATCGGTGTCCCTACTTGGCATGTCCGAAAGTGAAATTGCCCAAGCGGGGGTCGGTCGCAAATTCCAAAAACCCACTGTGTTCGAGGCACAAACCGTGCGTGAGAACATTACCATGGCGCTGAAAAATTCGCGCCACCCGTTTGACCTTTTGTTCAACCGCGTCGCCGCTGATACCGAAAATCGCGTGCGGGCGATCAGTGATGACATTGGGCTAACAGATGCCTTGGGACAAATATCTGGCGCATTGAGCCACGGGCAAAAACAATGGTTGGAAATAGGGATGCTTTTGGGGCAAGACCCTCGGCTTTTGCTGATCGATGAACCCGCCGCAGGCATGTCCGCGGTGGAACGTGAACAAACGACAGACATCCTTGTCCGTGCCGCAAAAACTCGCGCTGTAGTTGTTGTAGAGCACGACATGGATTTCATTCGCCGCCTGAACTGCAAAGTAACGGTGTTACATCAAGGATCGGTTTTGACCGAAGGTTCGCTGGATCATGTGACAAAAAACAAAGACGTCATAGATGTTTATTTGGGGCGTTAAACGATGTTGGACATTCAAAACCTGACCCTGAAATACGGGCAAAGCCAGATACTCAATGGCGTTTCACTGACTGCAAAAGCGGGCGAGGTGACGGCTGTGATGGGCAACAATGGCGTCGGCAAAACCAGCCTACTTAAGGCGATTGCCGGGCGCCATCCTTATACACAAGGCGAAATCATACTTGATGGTGCATCACTGTCCCATTTGAGCGCCTTTGACGTAGCTAAGGTGGGCATTGCATATGTCCCGCAAGGGCGGGAGGTCTTCCCGATGATGACTGTTGCCGAAAATCTTGAAACGGGATTTGCCTGCCTGGACAAGGCTGATCACGCTGTGCCGGATCATATTTATGACCTGTTTC
>Ga0115005_10005258_pt1 | contig 10253 bp, 8 predicted proteins | sample ArcOceMetagenome_FD_87163 | JGI IMG/M metagenome (GOLD analysis project Ga0115005, IMG submission 87163) | Marine eukaryotic phytoplankton communities from Arctic Ocean - Arctic Ocean - Greenland ARC118M Metagenome | ecosystem: Environmental > Aquatic > Marine > Oceanic | place: Arctic Ocean...
ACTTGTAAATTCAAAATTATAACATTCATAGCTTCTCTCTTAAAAACAGATAAGAAATCATTTGGAATCATTAGAGATAAATCGTAACATTGCACTCCTTTTAGCAAATAATAGATTCAGTAAAAGGAATTAACTTTAATTAATAACGCTTTTATAGAAGGGCTTAATCGAATCTAGCTTCTGTAAAATACAAATTTTAAAACAGCCATGGCTGAACAAGAAAACACAAATTTGGAAGAAGTAACTGCAGAAACTACCGCAGTAGAAACTCCAGAAGTAAACGAAGCTCAAGCAAATCCTGAGCAATTCCTAAAAGATTTTAACTGGCATAATTACGAAGAGGGTATTGACCCTGTGGACGATGCTAAACTCGATGAATTTGAGAAGTTAGTTGCAAGTAATTTTGTAGACACTCTTGATGATCAAGTTGTTGAAGGTACTGTTATTCATATTTCTGATCGCGATGCGATTATTGATATCAATGCAAAATCTGAAGGTGTTATTTCATTAAACGAATTTCGTTACAATCCAAACCTTACTATTGGAGACAAAGTAGAAGTTTTAATTGATGTGCGTGAAGATGCAACAGGTCAATTGATCCTTTCTCACCGTAAGGCTAGAGTTATCAAAGCATGGGATCGTGTGATCGCTGCTAATGAAACTGGAGAAATTGTAAACGGTTTTGTTAAATGTCGTACCAAAGGTGGTATGATTGTCGATGTATTTGGTATTGAAGCATTCTTACCAGGATCACAAATCGATGTGAAGCCAATTAGAGATTACGATCAGTATGTAAACAAAACAATGGAATTCAAAGTGGTTAAAATCAACCACGAATTCAAAAACGTTGTTGTTTCGCATAAAGCGCTTATTGAAGCGGATATCGAAATCCAGAAGAAAGAAATTATTAGTCAATTAGAAAAAGGTCAAGTTCTTGAAGGTGTGGTTAAAAACATCACGTCTTACGGAGTCTTTATGGATCTTGGTGGCGTTGATGGTTTAGTTCACATTACAGATCTTTCTTGGTCTAGGATCAATCATCCAAGTGAGATTGTAGAACTGGATCAAAAACTAAACGTTGTAATCCTTGACTTTGATGAAAATAAATCAAGAATTCAATTAGGTCTTAAACAATTAAGCAAACACCCATGGGATGCCCTTGGAGAAGAGGTTAAAATTGGAGACGAAATTGAAGGTAAAGTTGTAGTCATTGCTGATTATGGCGCATTTATCGAAGTCGTAGAAGGAGTAGAAGGCTTAATTCACGTTTCTGAAATGTCTTGGTCTACACACTTACGTTCTGCACAAGATTTCGTTAAAGTAGGCGATAAAATTAAAGCTCAGATCTTAACTTTAGATAGAGAAGATCGTAAAATGTCATTAGGTATCAAGCAATTATCTGCTGATCCTTGGACAGACATTACTTCTAAATTCCCAGTAGCTTCTAAGCATACAGGAATTGTAAGAAACTTCACAAACTTTGGTGTTTTTGTTGAATTAGAAGAAGGTATTGATGGATTGATTTACATCTCTGATTTATCTTGGACTAAGAAAGTGAAACATCCTAGCGAATTTTGTGCTGTAGGAGATAACTTAGAAGTTGTTGTTCTTGAATTAGACGTAGAAGCTAGAAAATTAAGCTTAGGTCACAAACAAACAACAGATAACCCTTGGGATAAATATCAAACTGAATTTGCTTTAAACACTAAGCATACAGCCTCTATTGAAGAGCTTGTAGACAAAGGTGCTACAGTGAAATTCAACGAAGATGTTATCGCATTTGTGCCTTCACGTCATCTTGAAAAAGAGGATGGGAATAAGCTCAAAAAAGGCGAAGAAGCTGAGTTTGTAATCATTGAGTTCAATAAAGAATTCAAACGTGTTGTGGCTTCTCATACTGCTCTATTTAAAGCAGAAGAAGTGAAGCATGTGAAAGCAGCCGTTAAAAAAGCAGCAAGTAGTGCAGCAGAAGCAAAACCTACTTTAGGAGATGCTAATGATGCTTTACAAGCACTTAAAGACAAAATGGACGGGAAATAATCCCAACCAAGTCTTATAATTTAAAAGAGCCTTCTCATTGAGAAGGCTCTTTTTTTATGTTTAATTCTGAAATTATTTTTGACTATTTTTTGTGATCGGGTTTTTGATGCCATAAGGTCAAATACTGACCGGTTGCCATTTTACGTGCCATGTAGATGGCTTTGTCCGCACGGTCGCCAACAAACAATTCATTGATTGTTTCCAGCCATAATTGCAGCCATTTCCCAAAATGCAGTGGGTCTATTGTATAGTCTAAATTTTTGTCCACCTTAAGGTGTTTCTGAGTAGGACTTCCTTTAAATTTTCGCACACCAAATAAATTGGTTTCCCAAAAATCAGTCAATTTTATAAGATGTTGCGGCCATTCCTCCTCACTAATATGAGAATTAAAAATGGGACCTAACAATTCATCTTTTCTAATTTTCGAATAAAAGGTATGGACTAAGAGCTGGACGTCTTCTCTGGATTCTATCGGTTTCATAACTTTGATTTTAGGAAGTTTCAGCGACATTTTCTACACGTTTTGCGGTGTCCAATTTTGAGAGTGTTAAACGAATCACACTGTCTTTTAAAGCTGTTAAATCGTGAGGGATATTTCCTTTCAAAGCAATAATAGCTCCTTTTTCCAAAGAAGATATTTCACCTTCAACCCCAAAATCGATTGCACCTTCCAATACATGAACCACGATGGGAAAAGGGGTTTTGTGTTCCTTCATTTTCTGATCTTTTGCGAGCAGTATTCTGATCTCTTTTGAAAAGGATGTTTCTAAGATGACGCTGGTTGTAATTCGATCGCGGTTAAATTGTAGTGCGTCGTTAAAGGATGCTGTTTTCATAACACATATAATTTGGTTACTTAATTTCGTTCAGAAGAATTGGCGTTGGGGCTTTTTCTAGTTATAAATATACCAAAAAAAAGCCGCTTCGTTGCAGAAGCGGCTTAAAATTTTAATAAGAATTCTTAGGAATCAATCGATCCTAAGACACGTTTCATAAAGCTATTCAGAGCTTCTTTTTGTGGCGTGCCGTCTTTAATCATTTTATGAACTTCAAGGGCGCCATACATATTAGAGATTAATTCTCCAATTACATCTAATTCTTCGTCTTTTAGACTTGGAACTTCGGTGAGTGCTTCTAAAGTTTCGAGGGTTTCAACGATGTAATCTTCGTCGTTTGCCTCAATAAATTGTGTTAAATGTTTAATTACGGGCAGTTTCATCTACAAGTTCTTTTAGCACGTCAAACTTATTGGTTTGCGTTTGGTTTATAAATTGACCTGATTTAAAAACGGCAAAAGTAGGCAAATTGTCCACCGTTGCGAGTTTTCGACTCTCAGGGAATTTTTCTGCATCTACAATCACAAAGGTAGCCTCTGGCATTTCAGACGCTAACTTTTTAAACTTAGGTTTCATAATTCTACAATTCCCACACCATGTCGCGGAGTATTGAACCACCACAAATGGATTGTCAGAAATGATAGCTTGCAGATTGTCTTCAGAAAGTTCTTGCATGATAAATAGTTTTTAGTGAGAAGCTAAATAGCTCGCAGTTCCTTTTGCATTTGGCGCCATTGCGTCTTTGCCTTCTTCCCAGTTTGCTGGACAAACTTCTCCTTTTTCTTGTACGTGTGTGTAAGCATCTACCAATCTTAAAAACTCAGCTACATTTCGTCCAAGTGGCATGTGGTTGACACTTTCGTGAACCACGGTTCCTTCTTCGTCAATAATGTAAGTTGCTCTGTAAGTAACGTTGTCACCTTCTACAAGTACCACACCTGTTTCTTCGTTATAGGTTTCGTCTGAGATGTCTAAAATCCCAAGTGTTGATGCTAAGTTTCTGTTAGAATCCGCTAAAATAGGGTAGGTAACACCTTCAATACCACCGTTGTCTTTCGCCGTTGATAACCATGCAAAATGCACTTCAGGTGTATCACAAGAGGCTCCAATTACGATGGTGTTTCTTTTTTCAAACTCAGCCTTCGCTGCTTCGAATGCGTGTAATTCTGTTGGGCATACAAAGGTAAAATCTTTTGGATACCAGAATAAAAGTACTTTTTTCTTATTGTTGATTGCTTCTTCGAGAACGTTTACTTTAAAAGTATCGCCCATTTCATTCATTGCATCAACACTTAAATTTGGGAATTTTTTTCCTACAATTGCCATAATATCTTTTTATTGGTTATTAAATTGATAACCGCAAAGATAGGGTATGATTATTCTTATTTTAGTGTAGAAAAATTATAATTTCCTATACTACTATAAGTATAAATGATTCTTGTAAAACGAAAGCTAATTAGGACTTTTTAAGCTGTTTTATTTTGATGGAAAATGCCGCGAATAAGAGGGTCATAAACGGACTGATCCAATTGAAAAAAGCAAAGATAAAATAATCTGAAACCGAGACGCCTAGTACACCACTTTGATAAGCGCCACAGGTATTCCAAGGAACCAATACAGATGTTACGGTTCCAGAATCTTCAAGTGTACGGCTTAAGTTTTCAGGGGCCAATCCACGATCTTTATACGCTTTTTTAAACATTTTTCCTGGGATAACCAATGCTAAATATTGATCAGAAGCAGTGACGTTCAGTGCCAAACAACTCGCAACAGTGCTGGCAAACAATCCAAAGGTATTGGTAGCCAAACTTAATAGAGCTTTACTAATTCGAGAAAGTGCTCCTATAGCATCCATAACGCCTCCAAAGACCATGGCACAAACAATTAGCCAAATGGTTCCTAACATACCACTCATTCCGCCAGAAGTAAATAAATCGTTCAGTTCTAAACTCGTCGTCACAACGGCTGTGTCAACCGTAATCGCTTTCATAACGCCTTTATAAGCGGCTTCAAAACTCAATGTATTTGTTTCTGCGATTGCCATGATAATTTGTGGTTGTGCAATCACGGCTGCAATGGCTCCCAACAACGTCCCGATAAGCAATGCTATTAAGGGCGGTGTTTTTTTAACGATTAAGATGATAACTAAAACGGGGACACTAAACAACCAAGGCGAAATATTAAAAGCGCCATCAATGGCCTGCAGTTTATCAGAAATATCGGGGTTTCCATTGGTGTCAATATTCAAACCAATAATTAAGAAAATAATTAGAGTTATTATAATAGTAGGCACTGTTGTCAAAGCCATGTATTTTATGTGATCAAACAATTCACTCCCAGCCATTGCAGATGATAAATTTGTAGTATCACTAAGTGGCGACATTTTATCGCCAAAATAGCCTCCAGATAACACGGCTCCAGCAGTCATTCCAGGTGAAATCCCTAAGGTATTTCCGATTCCAATTAATGCAATTCCTACAGTAGCAGAGGTAGTCCAACTACTTCCTGTGGCAATGGATATGATGGAACAAATGATGACCGAGGCTACAAGAAAAAACGTGGGGTTTAAGATTTGTAATCCATAATAAATCATTGATGGAATGACCCCACTAATGAGCCAAGTTCCAGCTAATGCTCCCACCATTAATAAAATTAAAAGTGCTCCTGTTGTGGACTTCACATTTTCGGCAACTTCCTCTAACATTTTCTTGTAACTAACTTTGTTATAAAAACCAACAATTGCGGCGACGGCAGCTCCTAAGATCAAAATAAATTGATTACTACCACTAAGAGCATCATCTCCAAAGACATAAAATACATTGTAAAACAACATCGCCACAAGGGCTACAACTGGGATGAGTGCTTCCCATATATTCAACTCTTTATTTTCAATAATTGCGTTGTCTGCGGGGTCGTTTGGGGTAATGTCTTGACTTTTCATAGGACAGTTCTTCAATGATTTTGAACTGTAATGTTACGATTTTAGTCTAAGCTTTGCAAATGCAAAGATAAATTCAAATTCAATGCAGCCTTTTCAATTATCTTAATTTAGGAAAAGAGGTTGGGTCCACTTCGTGAAACATGTTATAAACCTTTTCAAACACATCATCTGCGGAGGGTTTGCTGAAATAATCACCATCGGTACCATAAGCGGGTCGGTGTTCTTTAGCGGTTAGCATTTGGGGTTTGCTGTCTAAATTTTGATAGACGTTTTGATGTTCTAAAATTTCATTAAGAATATAAGCGGAAGCTCCTCCAGGAACATCTTCATCAACAATAAGAAGACGATTTGTTTTTTCAACACTTTTTGAAATATCTTTTTGAAGGTCAAAGGGGATGAGAGATTGAATATCAATAATTTCAACATCGATATCTACTTCCAATAATTCTTTTGCGGCTTGCTCAACAATGCGTAAGGTAGAGCCATAAGATACAATGGTAAGATCGGCTCCTTGCTTGATTGTTTCCACAACACCAACGGGTGTTCTAAATTCGCCTAAGTTGGAAGGTTCTTTTTCCTTTAAACGGTATCCATTCAAACACTCCACTACCAAGGCAGGTTGATCACTTTCTAAAAGTGTATTGTAAAACCCAGCTGCTTTGGTCATGTTTCTTGGTACCAATACAAACACACCTCTGATTAGATTTAGAATTCCTCCCAATTGAGAACCAGAATGCCAAATACCTTCTAAACGGTGTCCACGTGTTCTAATAATTAAGGGTGCTTTTTGTTTTCCAAATGTACGGTAATGCAGGGTTGACAAATCATCACTGATGATTTGAAGTGCATAGACCATATAATCAAGATATTGAATTTCAGCGATGGGTCTGAGTCCACGCAACGCCATTCCAATTCCCTGTCCTATAATGGTTGCTTCACGAATTCCAGTATCTGAAACTCTCATTTCACCATACTTTTCTTGCAAGCCTTCGAGTCCTTGATTGACATCTCCAATCGTTCCAGTATCTTCTCCAAAAATTAAAACATCAGGATGTTTACTTAAAATTTTATCAAAATTATCACGCAAGATGACACGACCATCTACTTGTTTTGAAGTTTCATCAAAAACGGGAAGTACTTCCGGAATATTAGTGGCTCTTGAATTTGATTCACTGTAAAGAAGCGTACTGTATTTGGGTTGAATTTTTTCAAAATAGGCATTCACCCATTGTACTAATTTATCTTTTTCAGGAGTGTTCTCGTGGATTAAGTGTTTTAAAATATGACGGGCGGTACTTAAAATGTCTTTTCGTAACGGGTCATGAATAAGCTCTAACTGAGAGATCATCTTATAAATAAACGCTCTTTGAGATGCCGTCACTGCTGCGGACTTCATAAGTTTTAAAGCCTCTTGTCTTTCATTTTCTAAGGGTTCAGAAAATTCTTTCCAGGCTTTTATTTTTCCTTCGCGAACTTTCTTTTTTGCAGTGCGTTCGATGGCTGTAATTTCATCTTCTGTCGCAATGTCATTAGAAATAATCCAGTCGCGAAATTTCAGGTTACAGTCATTCGATTTCTCCCATGCCAATCGTTCTTCATCTTTATACCTTTCGTGAGATCCTGAAGTAGAATGTCCTTGAGGTTGCGTGAGTTCATTCACATGAATTAAAACAGGGATATGTTCTGTTCTTGAGAGTTGACTGGCTTTTTGATAGGTGTTAATGAGTTCTACATAATCCCATCCTTTTACTCTTAGGATTTCGTAGCCTTTATGTTTTGAATCTCTTTGAAATCCTTTTAAAACTTCAGAAATATTCTCTTTTGTTGTTTGATGTCTTGCATGTACAGAGATACCATATTCATCATCCCAAACACTGATAACCATAGGGACTTGAAGCACGCCAGCAGCGTTTATGGTTTCAAAAAATACGCCCTCACTTGTACTTGCATTTCCAATGGTTCCCCATGCGACTTCATTTCCTGAGTTAGAAAATTTTTCTGAATCAATACCTTTTAGGTTTCGGTAGATTTTTGATGCTTGTGCCAGTCCTAATAATCGTGGCATTTGAGCTCCGGTAGGGGATATATCTGAACTTGAGTTTTTTTGTTGGGTTAGATTTTTCCAATCAAAATTATCATCTAATGAATGGGTTGTAAAATGTCCTCCCATTTGCCTTCCAGCACTCATAGGATCTTGATTGATTTCTGTTGTTCCGTATAGGCCTGAAAAGAATTGTTCGATGCTCAGTTTTCCAATCGCCATCATAAAAGTTTGATCTCTGTAATAGCCGGATCTAAAATCACCATTCTGAAATGCTTTTGCCCAAGCCAATTGTGGCAGTTCTTTTCCGTCACCAAAAATTCCGAATTTTGCTTTTCCTGTCAAAACCTCGCGGCGTCCAAGAAGGCTGCATTCTCTACTCGTGACCGCTATGGTATAGTCATTCAACACTTCAGTTTTGAAGTCCTCAAATGTTATATCTTTAGTAAGGTCATTTTTGGTTTGCATTCTAAATAATTTTATTGAGGCACAAATATAAAATATTTCAAGGCTTTGTCCTATGCTTTGTAATGATAATTAAGTAACGGGTTGGGAGTGAGAAACATGAAACCTGTTATTTTGAGAAGATTTTTGAATTAAAACCATTCCCTTCTAAACAGCCCTAAAAGAGCTTTGGGTTCTGCGGTAAACACAAATCGTATTTTTTGACTGTACTGAGGTTGGTCGATTTCCCATCCTAGGTTAGAATAGAACGGAAAATAGATTTCAAAATAATCTGTAATAAGATTGAGTCGGATTCCAGCATCATACACAAATATGGGATCATTCCCTTTGTTTTTCAACACGCCAACATCTCCATAGGCTTGTATGTATTTCCAAATCGAAACACTGGCATTTAGAGAGGTTAACCACTCATTTGCAAATGCGGTATCTAGTTTTGATTTAAATCCACCTTCGGCAATTATGAGTTGTTGACTAAAGATACCCGTAGATTCAAATTGTCCTAAATAATTATAATCGAACAAATAATCGGTGGGACGGTCCAAAGCAAAATCGAAATTTTTCTCACCAGTTGGAATTTTAGAATATAAGAAGGCTCCAGCATAAACTCTTACATTATAAAATTGATTTTTATTGGAGCGTCTCCTAATTTCGTAGTTAAAGGATAATTTCCCAAATTGGTCTGAAAATTGAGCATCTAGAAACCATTTATGATATTTTTTAAAGCCATTATTGGCATCGATATATCGAATGTTAAATACTTTATATGGAGGAGCAACCGCTTGATCATCTTCTATTTTCACAAAATCTTTTTCGATACCAACATATCTGAAACTCAAACTTTTTAATTCGTTTGATCTTAGATTAGAAGCATCTCTAAAATTGAAATTAACATAAGGCACGGTCTTGGTTACAAAAGCATTTTCGGCAAAACTTGCGTGCGTTATAGCCATCCCAAAATTGATGTTATATAGGTTTTGATCTTCAAAAAAAGTGTTATATCGAACCTTTACACCTCCTGTGAGAGCGTTCGAAGTCACACTGTATATAGGAGTGATTCCAAACAAAAAGGGTTTATTTAAGACTCCCTTATTATTGATATTCATTCCTAAATTCAGACCGTCATATATGTTTTTAAACTCTATAATGGGTAAAAAATACAATTGATTATCATGTGGAGACTCCACATCTTTAAAAAACCGAATTTGAAACGGTTTGTTAAATAATGAATTCCCCGATATCGATTTCCAGTTGTTTCTTAAATCAAATTCAGGAACCTTTTTATCATAGTTAAGTACTAATTTATCCGCCTGAATGTTGGGGACGACAAATTGTTTTTTTGCACCAATTTCAGTAAGCCATTGTTTCGAAATGACTTTGCCGTCTTTAAGCATAAAAAGTGAAATAGGTCTTTGCCCTTTTTTCTTATTTTTAACCGTAAAATAGATAGAGTCTTTCGTCGTTTCAACATCAGTGATTTTATAATCTATTTGTTGGGAGTTGGTCAAATAGGAATCAAAAAACCAATCGATGTCTTTTGAAGTTTTTGTCTTTAAATAGGTTTTGAAACGCGCTGTAGTTAGAAGTTCTTGCTTAGGCGCATTCACAAGCTCTTTTATCCATTCTTCAACCTTTGAATCCTCAATGATATCTTCAAGATATAGAAGCCCTAAGGCCGCTTTATATTTGCTGGACAGGTTGGCGTTAAATTTTAAAAGTTCATCTTTTGGAGTATTTAATGCTTGATCGCGACCTGTTCGCACCATGTGTAAATAGGTCAAAGGGTATTGGTCATTGAACTTCAGTTTGGCTAAATTATAAGATTTTATCCCCCAAACATTGGATAGTTTTCCTATTAATGATTCATCGGTATAAAATTGTTCGACATATTTCATTAACATAAAATTCTCAAATCCTGCCTGTAGCCAATACG
>Ga0115005_10005259_pt1 | contig 10249 bp, 10 predicted proteins | sample ArcOceMetagenome_FD_87163 | JGI IMG/M metagenome (GOLD analysis project Ga0115005, IMG submission 87163) | Marine eukaryotic phytoplankton communities from Arctic Ocean - Arctic Ocean - Greenland ARC118M Metagenome | ecosystem: Environmental > Aquatic > Marine > Oceanic | place: Arctic Ocean...
AGTTATGAAGGATGTTACTGGAGAGGCTGAGTTCCCCGGTGACTTCCGTAACGGAGCTCTTGACTTCGGATGGGACACCTTCGATGAAGAGACCAAGCTTTCCAAGCGTGGAATCGAGCTCAACAACGGACGTGCTGCACAGATGGGAATCCTTGGACTTATGGTTCACGAACAGCTCGGAGGAGTTCTTCCTATTGTAGGAGAGATGTAAATTGTCAGCTTATAGTATAGCTTTCAAGTACACGCTCAAGATTTTGCAATTTTAGATAGATACAATACAAATAGGACAGTCTTGATGATGTGGATAAATTAACTACTTTGTTGAGACGACTCTATACTTTTTATTTCTCTTTAATACGAGTAGATGTGTATATTTATTTCTCGTTTCTGTGTGTCAAACAAATCTTTTTCATCTTAATGCTGGTTGACAATGCTCATTCCATCATTCTCCCAATCGCCTTTGCTCAAGAGAGTATTTTAAGCACAAGTTGTGTGATTGACAGATTTGTTTTGTAACGTCACTTGAGACATGCACCACAAACTTACTTGGGGACTTATATACTATGGCGCAATAAGTAATAACATTACGTAGAACAATTGGCACGTACACTTTCATCGAAGTCATACGCTTCACCATGCTGCGTCCTGCCATCGACAGTGAAACTATTACGTGTGCTTTTATTTCTTTCAGCGCGTGTGAGTTCGTCGCGAGATCTCATTCGTGCACTGTATTCAAGCTGAAAAAGTTGCAGGAATTAAATTACCCTCATTAGCGCATCTTCTTCACAGTAAAAATGCAACTAACAACACGAGATGATATCCTGCATGAAAGCACTTCAATTAACTTTATAATAAACTAGTATTCACAGTCAGAATCCATCAATAATTCTGCATTTCTTGACCCGGATTTCCCCTACCTGTTGCTCTTCTTGTAATCCATGGATGTTGTAAAGCTTTACTTGGCACAATTCTTTTTGAAGGATCACGTTCTAGCATTTTTTCAACTAAATCGCGACCTTCCACAGAGACTGAGCCCCAATCCGCACTCGGATAATCAACCTTAGCTTTCAAATTCTCAGCAATGAGCTCTTTCTCAGATTCGCCATAGAATGGTTCATACCCGCACAGTAAAATGTACATAATAACACCTGCCGAGAACGCATCAACCTTATTTTCATATCCCCCATTCATTTTAGCGGCCATAATTTCAGGCGCAACATACCCAGGAGTACCACAACGACCTCGAATAAGATTATCTTCTCCGACAAATGTCGCCATACCGAAGTCACCCAGCTTTACATGTACCGCACAGGATTTTTTCTTGTCAGCCATGAGAATATTAGCAGGCTTAATGTCTCTGTGCGCGATCCCACTAGTTTTCATGGCGTCTACGCAACTGAGAATATCATACATGATTTGAGCTGCTTCGACTTCGCTCAAAATACCTTTTTTTTCTATATAGCGGAATAGATCAATCCCATCTAGCAATTCCATCTCAAGAACAACTTTATCGAACGTTTCAAAAAAGCTTTTCACACGGAGAAAACCTGGATATATATCACCAGTAGCTAGTAGAGCAGCTTGAACCGATGTCTCCCTGACTATTGAGTCAGCACGTTCTCTGTCCTTTCGAACTCGCTTCCAAAAAAGATCCTTGTCAATGATCTTCAAGGCACACTCAAATTCATCTTCAGCCAAATGAACTGCTAAATGTGCAAATGACGGAAAGGACGGCTTCTTCTTTAGAATACCAAACCCATTATTCTTTTTTTCCGTCTCATCAAGGCTAGAATTTAGCAATTTCTTTCCTCGTCTTCTGCGTCCTGGATAAACAGTTGCAAAACTTCCCTTACCAAGCACTTGCCCCGAAGCGCTTTTGTCGTATTCGTACAAGTCTTCCACTTTTAAACGAGCTGCTTGTGATAGCGATGAAAACCAACGATCCCTTTCTGGCTCCGAAGTCAATCGAAAAAGAATCTACGTATTTGCAGGGTGCATGTGTTAGAGGCGTTGTCCAGGTGTGGAATTACTGATTGCATTTCCAACTTACTGATTTTCTTGTATCAGGATAGTTTTGATAGAAATCCATTCTGATTGTATTGGCGAAACTATCGTGTCGCCGTATGGAAGCGTTCTGTAGAAATGCAAAACCTCGTGGCGAGCTCGATTTCTTCGCATCTTCGTATTCTAATAAGTAATTTTGACGAAGCACAAATTCTCCACTGGACCACTCACATTCTTCTTTTAATAAGCCTTTTGATACTATTTGAGCTACCTCGGCTGACCCCATAACGACTTCACCAAACATATGATTGTCACTTTGATCATTTACATCAAATAGTGAAAATATGTCGGCAGGACACATTGCTATTATAGCTGGAGCCATGAGATATCTCCTACCGTCAACCCAGTGATCAGTACCTTCTACAGGTGTTAAAGTTGTTCGTGGTCCATGTGCATCTTCAGATACTGGAGCTAATGAAACTCTCAATCCCTCTGTCCCCTTCAAAGAGTTTTTAGCCTCTTGCATTTCCTCTGCAGATTAAAATTGAATGTTAATAGTGGCTGTGAAGGGAACTGCAACCAAACGATCATAAAGAACGAACTTACTAAGTTTTGCAAAATGCGACCCACGCTGAACACTCTTCTCTTCACCAAGATAAGGAGCCGTATTATCAGCTCCATATTTACGCGAGTTATGATGTTCCGTAAAAGCAAGCTTTTTTTGCCGTTGCTTACTGTCTTTTTTCTTTCCATAATAATCGAGATGTGACTTTGGACGAATGAGCTTTGTACCGGTAGGGTGATTAAGTGAGGCCCTAGGCTCCAAAGGTGCATTTCCGCCTTTCACAATTGCTCCATTCTTCATCTGCATATCAAGAGATCCACAGGACTTTGTCCGCGAATGTATTTTGGAAGATTTGTCCAAGTCTGATTTAAGAATTTTCACTGGTTTCTTTTTTCGACTGAATACACTTGAGAAAAATTTACCACCGTGGACCGGTTCGTCTGAAGTACTAGCATTGACTTCTCTTGATAAATGCCGCGGCGGCGACGGATTTTTTATCTTAACACGAGGACCAGAGCCATCACTATCGGCTCCTGTATTCAAATAACTTGTACTCTTGCGCGGTTTATTACCTTTATTGTACGCAATTCCTTGGTCAGACTTGCCTCGATAACGAGCTGGTTGGATAAAAGAAGCATGAGGTAAGGATTGTGCAAGCCCTGCTTGATTGGACGATTGCGGATGAATATCTGGAAGTTTCCCAACAAAGTTTTGGGATCCATCTGAGGATTGATTTCCATCTCCTAAAACGTCTGTGAGATAGTGCTTATAACTAAGCTCCCAATGCTTCACAGGAGTGCTTGGTGATACTGATAGGGGAGAGCAGTTACCACTATCATTATATGTTGGCGGCGTTGAATAGAATCCTTCAGAGTTCGACATCACTGTTGAAGAGAGGGAAGGCACCGCGCTTGAATCTGGCGCTACATCATCATGCTCAAAGTTAAGTTGAATAGGAGGTGATGCTGTAGAGGAAGAACGTGCTTTATTTTTCCGCCCAAACATATTTCTTGAACTAGACAACTTGGAACTAATTCTCTTTCTTGCTTTCGCTATAAAATAGGAGTGAAGTGGGTGGTACCGTACGTACAAACTGGGTTGGGTTAGAAAAGATGCACATGAATCGAAGTCCTGCATGTGTTTATAATCGGATGGATGCGACAAACGAGCAGCGCACCAGGTTGCGCTTGCAGCTTGGTACGAAGTTGCATAAAAACATCTGGTTACTCAAAAACTTACTTATAGGGACGACTTTCTGTGAGCGAGCAGCTGTTTCTTCTCACAAGAACTGTTGGGATTGGGAAATCAACGATGGGTTTTCAAATTTTGTTGAACGAATTCATCAAAAGCTCTTCCCTTCCTTTATAAATGCTATATTCGTTGATCGCAAGGAGCACTGAGATCTTAGAGGCGATGCACTGCTGCTTTTGTGACAGAAGCTCTCGCTGAGGACCATCGAAAACCATCAAAAACTCCCAAGAAACAACGAGAAGTTGACCCTCTCAGATCAGACCCGTCAAAATGAAAATTTTGCGGAACAAACGAAACAACCAATCATGAAAATTTTGCGTCACGTACGCGCCATCGCACTTTGCTTGCTTGCGTCGACATATTTTTGGCGCCAACAAGAAAGTCAAAACTCATTCGGTCCCAGCCCAAAGAATACGCACAACCAATTTGACCTAAAAACGCACGAATTTCAAACAACTTTAAATATAATAATTGGAAATGATTGAAGATGTTTTGATCCGAGCGGTTGTACTCTTTGTTTCGCATTGTTGATGTTTCTTTGGTTGATCAAATTGGTTGAAAAATATCATCAATGATGTCGTCGTAGTCGTAGGCTATTTATACAAAATGTCAAAAAGTCACAGGGCAGATTTTCCGTCTAAACTTCACGACTTTTCAAAAGGTGCAACATACACGGTGATATGATTTCACTTAATTATGTACTACACGTAGCTTTGCCGGTACCGAGTTTTTGTTAAAGTTGGATTGCCAGCGTGGCATACATCCGAAAATCCAGAAGTAAAAATCTAGAATCCGTTTATAAGTAAATTCTGTAAAACAAACGAACAAACAAAGAATTACATTAGCGACCATGATCATTCTTGTAACGTTGCTATCATAAGCAATTATGTATAACTCAGAAATCTGTCATAACTGGAGCTCATGCAGGTCTAGGTTGACAAACCAACTGCATTACCATTCCCTATATGACCATAGGATCCGCGCGGACCCCCATCATGTTTGTTTTTTATGCCCACAAGGTCGTCATCTGATGCCTGAAAGATCAACAACCCACAATCAATGTTAAATTCTCGCTTGGCTGGTTCGAAAATACTGCCTCTAGACGAACACCAACCTGTTTTGATCCAAACCAACTGCATTTCCATTCCCTATATGACCATAGGATCCGCGCAGACCCCCATCATGTTTGTTTTTTATGCCCAAAAGGTCGTCATCTGATGCCTCAAAGTTGCTTGTTCGTGAACATGATATTTTATTTCGTTCGTATGCCTAGCTAGTCTTTTGGCGCATTATTTCGTGAAGAATGCCATTCCTTTACGCGACCCTCGGCACGGCTATTTGAAAGGGTAAAGACGTTAGTTAAAGTGCGCTACGAATAGGTTGTTGTATTTAAAAGTGTGTCAAATGCTCACCGAAGTTGTGTTTTGTGTTATGTTATGTTCAATAGTTTGATGTTTTGTTCTTTGTGATGTGCCCTTAGGACCTTCAGGGATAGAGCACGATTGCTGCGCGTCGTGCCGATGCCGAGGCTGGATGATGTCCACATTACAATGGCCCTTTATATATATTTTAAATGATTGATTCGATTCGATTCGATTCCATTCCTTTTCAATAAATTTCAATTCCTCCACAGAAGAACAGAATAGAAGAGAGCGGACACACATAACATTATCATCCAATGCATCATCTAATGAACCTCCTTTTGCTCGTCATCATCATTACTCTTGTGCAAGCGACTGCACTTGAGAATTGCTCCTCTACGTGTTAGCTTTCCTCAGCAACCACAAGCCGGCGGTAGCATTAGAGTGGCTGGATTGATGAGAGGTAAATCCAGCAAGAAGAACGGCGGTAAGGGGACAACGAACGGCAACCACAGCAACGACGACGACATCGCTGATATGATCCGTTCCACGACTGCCAGCACGGCAGCCACGAAAGCCACGAAAGCTATGCTTGCGGACCTCATCAAGAAGGAAGAGGGGCACGCCACCAAAGAAGATCTCTTGAAGATGGTCACCAAAGAAGATCTCTTGAAGACGGAGATCAGGATCATGGAGGGCATCGATAAGAAGATTTTCCCGCTGTTCTTTCTATTCCTTGTCGGTCCCATAGAGTCCTTGTGGAAGATATTGATGTAAGTTCTGAGTGGCTAGACTTCCTATTTCTGACAGAAGGTGGCTTTGACAGTAGTATACTGTACGGTACAATAGAATACATAATTTTACAATAGAGTGACATTTTACTTATCATGGTGTTCATAGTCGTGTGTGATATACACATAAAGGATTCTATTCTATTTATTTTAATGTCTTGAATCATATTATTGCTAAAATCTGGCAACAAAGTTATAATTTCCATCACTTGTTTGAGCTCTCATTCTCCTTGCACTTCCGGGCGTTATCGTGTTACCAGTTACAGATCCGGTGTACACCCCCTGATTGTTTGATCCAAAGTTTGCAATATTAGTGGTGATTCCTGGCACGCTTAATGTCCTCTTTCTCGTCCTAGGAGGATTCCTTTCAACCCAGTCAAGTAACGCGTCGCGTTCTTCTGCAAACTCCAAATCTCTCATGATCGGTTCGAAACCTAGTGCTGTCACCCTTCTTGTACGAACATATTTTGTTCTACCATCTTTCCGAACTTGGACTAGGGCACCCGTTTCATTCGCCTGGAGTACGGCAGGGCTCACGAAATTTTGTCTAAAGGTCTCACCGGCTGTAATAACTTCAGACATCAATGTTTCGTGTGGAGCTGGAGGTTCAATCTCATCGTCCAGATCAACCATTGTCCAACTTGGTAACATGTAGAAAAACTTGGCAGTGATGATAAATGTTGCTATGGTTCCACAGACAAGGACAAAGAACCAATATCCATCTATTGCTAACTTTATCGCTGACCTTGGTGGAATATTTGAGAAAGAATCAAGTGCTCCTCGATAAGCCTGGACGGAATTCGCATGTGCTAGCGTAGGAAAACAAAATGCTGCGTGTGCGGGTGAAAATGGTCTCTTCTTGAAATCGTCCCATCTTGTATACAAACTCTGAGCACTTGAAAAGGCACCAACCATTGCAGCTGCGAATAAGCAGTGCATAAAAGGAAGATACAGTATCCTATTCACACGTTGATAATTATTGATATCTGGGTGCTCTTCTTCAAACGAAGGCTGAGCCATAATTGTCCAAGCGTAAAGGGATACAGCAGGCGCTGACATTTGGATCCAGGAAACTGGAGCTGATATCTTTTTGTTACATGTAACTCTCACCAAACTAATAGGATAAAAGAAGACGCCCAGCGACAGCGATGTCTGCGTTGAAGAATGAAATGAGAAAAGAAATGTAAGACCTAGAAAGGTATTGATATCATCAACCAAAATGTAAACTTTCAACTTACAGCCATCAGGAAATGACCAGGCATCGGATAATACAACCACGTCTTCACGGCACTGATACCAATGCCAACGGTATTCGGATACCAACTCGGATCGGGCAAGATATTGTAAGCTCCTGCCATGTAAATGAACCACACAGCTACAATGAAATGTACGGCAGCTGCGAGGGTGACCATAGCTTGTCCAATCACACCGTGTCCGGCGAATACACACACTATCGTCATGCACATCAGTCCAGCTGGACTGGAAGTGGTGGGGGAATTCATTTCATCCATCACTGTTTTCCTTGCTATACAGATTTTCAAAAAGAAAAGCATAACAATGAGACCGGCACAAATCGAACAGCCACAGTGGAAGCCATATGCCAACTTATATGCTTTGTCAGATGTGTCACAATAAAAGCATCCTGGGAACTCAGGAAAGCTACACTGGCTCGAGTGATAGTGAACTGGAGTACAAGAGTCAAGCATTTCCTCGGCGAACTTGAACCATACACAACCAAGGGTAACAATAGCCAACGCTACTGCACCAATGGTAAGTGGTAGATTACCGATGAACGTTTCCGCTTGACAAAGAAATGTTCCAATCTTGTCAATTAGACTTTTTGCACCTGAATCTATCCAGCGGCCGAAACGGTTACAGCACCGCTGTTCTTCTAATTCTTTCAACATTTCTTTCCTGATTTTTCTCTCCATCCTTTTTTGTTCTTCATAGAATATATCACGACTGTACTCATCCTTTCGGCGATTACCCGACGAGGAACTACCAGACTTTCCTCTATGAGAAGAGCGATGACTGCGATGCCGACTTCTTCTCGATCGAGAACGATCGCTGTACTTTGGATCTTCATACGGATGCGGAGCTTTGCCTCTGTGACGGTCATCTCGCATTCTTCTTTCTTTCCTGAACCGCTCATCTGCCGCGGGAGGCCTACTAGAATAGTGATTTTTCGTGGAGTATTGATGTTCATCTGTACTTATTCCAGACGGTAGCAATGATGTTCGCTCATTGCCATCGTCTTCATCAAAGGATATGTACGCATCCGAATTCGTTTCATTTTCCTCGACGTAAACTGAAGAGTCTTCGCCATCTTCAACGCCGAATTGGTTACTACAAATGAAAATGAAGAGTTAATTACTGATATTGTTCTTGATTCTGTGATGAGTAAGGTGAAAAACAATGTTTAACGCACCTGGTGAAATCACTGGAGATGCAACTATCGTCTTCGCTACTGTCTTCTGATGATTGACTAGGGGATTCATATCTCTTATTTCTCCGATCAGAATTTGAAATACGGCGCGTTTTATTGAGAGCAGCATTTCTTCTTTCTGTCCGCTTGGTTCTACGTTTATCGTTGGACCCTCTTGACTTTACAGCCCCATAGCTAGTTCCGCCTTGCTTTGGAGGTCTACTATGAGCCGAATTCTTCTTCTTAATGGCTGTACGACGGGACCTCGACTCTTTACGATCAGAAGCTTCGCCCTCATCCCAAGTATCGTTATCGATGGATGGAAGTTTAGGACGATGTGACCGTCGATTAGCAGGGGATAAAGAGCGCATTGAACTGAATTGAAATAAGCACAAAGTACATGTTTGTGAGTACGAGCTCAAAAAGATAGACCATCACATGTAGCTAAAATGTAATCCCCACAAAATCACAAAAAACGAGACTTACTTTTTGTCACCCCCAAAACCTGAAGGATCTGGGAACCAACCTTTACCAGTGCTTTGTTGCTGTCTCTGTTTCATCTTCTCTTTCTTCTGTATTATCTTTTGACTCTTTTTGCGGAAATCAGCTCGCTCATCTTCGATGGACCTTAAACTCCCCCCACTTGTAACACTCATGTTATCCAAAAAATTGGAGAGGTATCCACGACTTTCATTCGGCGATGCGTCACGGCTCGGGAGATGTTCTGAACCACCAATGTTATCATCGTGATATTCTTGTAATTCCCGAACCAGTTTTTCAGTTAAGCGTCTTGATTGTAGTTGCATCATTGATGCTGCTCCATCCATCAAGCTTCCGAGGGATGATACCGACCCAGTAGACTCCATTCGGAGGTGCATAGAAGGAAGCTTGGAATGATTTTGAGAGGAGGGTTCATCTTCTTCGTGATGGTAGTGCTGCTGCTGTTGGGTTTGGTGATGACTAATCCTTTTCATCTTATTTTGACGGCCCTTACGGGGCGGCGGTTGATACCCTTGTCCGTCGTTATCAGTCCCACTACTATTGTTTTCTTTGCTATAAGACCGATTCCGTCCAATCCCACTTGGAGGTTTTCCGCTTGAATATGTTGGCGAAATGCCTGGAAACTGTTGTGTACGTGCACTTCCCGCAATGGTTGATAATTGCGTTGGCTGTCTCTGCGGTTCATTACCATGGCCGAATTTATTAAATTTGCTACCGGTATTCATAGGGTATGAGTTATCACTGAAATCCAGTTGTTCCTGTCTCTCATTCATCTTTTTTCGTGCTTGATATGGAAGAACCTCAGCGTTTGAAGTATTCATAGCATCATTGTTATCTATATCACTTCCTGACGCCTGCCCATACCCAGATCTATCCCTTTGTTTCGTTACATTCGAAACATGAGGTGTTGGAAAAGACTCTTCATTCTCATCTCTAGATCCAGTTCTAGATGGTGCAGGTGTAACTCGAGGAGAAAATGAAGTTGGTGGAATAATGGCATGATATGCTTCGGAATCACTTCCCATAGTCCCTATGGATGACAAGGATGGAAACTTATCTTTGGACTGCTGAGACATGTGTCTAAATGTGTTACCGTTGAAAACTAGACTTCCATTTTCGGTATCAATGTCACTATCATAAAATTTTAGCCCATCGCTTTGTTGAGATGCATGGCTTGCCATGTTGCTGTTATATAATTCATCACTCAATGATCTTGTCCTCATGCCAGTGCCAGTGCTAGATGAATAAGTACTTAATTGGTGTTCCGGAAAAGAATCTAGATGCTTTGCACCTTTGAGAGGAATGCTACTGCTACCACTACTGCTTAAAAAATCAATTTGAGGCTCGTTAC